>Ga0182030_10003331_pt1 | contig 34266 bp, 16 predicted proteins | sample 812S3MmetaG_FD_121299 | JGI IMG/M metagenome (GOLD analysis project Ga0182030, IMG submission 121299) | Permafrost microbial communities from Stordalen Mire, Sweden - 812S3M metaG (Illumina Assembly) | ecosystem: Environmental > Terrestrial > Soil > Wetlands > Permafrost | place: Sweden...
ACGGTGATCGGGAACGGTCGCCCTACGAGGCGGACACCTATATCCACATGCTGAGTTCGTATGGCGTGGACAATGAGTTCACCGCCCCCCGCATCACCTTTGAATATCTCACCAACCATATGACTTGGCCCACCGAATGGAAATTCCACCTGATCTTGGCCGCTTGGGCCGATTACCAGCAGACCGGCGACCCTTACCTGATGACCAAGTATTATGGTTTTCTGACCAACGACTGCCTGATGCTCTCCAGCGCCGGGCCGGATGGCCTGCTGCAAAGCACCCCGGAAAGCGACCCCTTCACCCTCGCGGGCGATATCATCGACTGGTTTCGAATCTCCGGCGACGGCGTGGGGAACATCGATGGCTACGTGGCGGAGGCGACCAATGCCGTCATTAACGCGTTTTACTACCGATGCCTGACCATCATGACCAATGCGGCCCAGTTGACAGGTCATGAGGCGGATGCGGCCAATTTTGCGGCGCGGGCCGGCCAGGTGTACAGCAATTACAACAATGACCTCTGGAACAGCGTTTCGCAAAGCTACAACGACGGGGAAGGGACGACGCATTCGTCGGCGGACGCGAATTTCTTTCCGCTGGCCTTCGGTTTGGTGCCGGCCACCAACCAGACGGCGACGATCAACTATCTGCATTCGCGGATAGCGGCCAATGGCGCCATGCCGGCCGGAGTGTATGGGGCGCAGTATCTGCTGGAAGGAATGTTTCTGGCAGGAGATGCGGACGCCGCGCTGACGTTGATCACCACCAATACGACGCGCAGTTGGATGAACATGATCGATATCGGGTCCACGATTACTTGCGAGGCCTGGAACACCGCGGACAATTTCAGCGAGGATTGGAACCATGCTTGGGGCGCGGCGCCGGGAAATTTGATTCCGCGGTATGTGCTTGGCGTGAGACCCATCACTGCCGGCTACGGCCAGATTCTCGTTCAGCCGCAACTGGGACAGACGTTGAGCTATGTGCAGGGAACGGTGCCGACGATTCGGGGACCGGTGGCGGTTACAGTGACCAACGGGACGAGCACCTACCAGATGCTGCTGACGATTCCGGGCAATGTGATGGCAACGGTTATGTTGCCGACGTTGAACCTTACTAATCCGGTGGCGCTGCTGGACGGAGTTACCACCTGCGGGGCGGTGGCGAACGGATGGCTGACAATCGCTAACATCGGCGGCGGGCAACATACCATCTGGCTCAGTCCCACCAACTCATCGTTTACAAACAACCCGCCGGTCGCGTCGGGCGTCACCCTTACCGCTTTGAGCGGGATTCCAGCCAGGGTTCAAATCGTCGGCGGCGCGAAGCCGCCGGTCGGCGATTCCAGCGGCAATCCATTGGTGGTGAGTGGCGTGACAGCGCCGGCGCACGGCCTGGCGACCACCGATGGCACAAACATCACCTATACGGCGACCAACAATTATTCGGGCAGCGACAACTTCGTCTATACAGTTAGTGATCCGCAGGGGGCCGCCGCCAGCGCATTAGTGACGGTTACGGTGGTCAATAGCGGATCGAATTATAATGTGATTTCGACAACGTTGGCCGGTGGCAACGTGGCTCTCACTTATGCGGGCGTTCCCGGGAATCTGTATGTGTTGGAACAGACGTATGACTTGACGCCGCCGGTGCAGTGGCATCCGTTGGCAACGAACATGACTGACGGCGCCGGGAATGTTTGCTTTACGAACCTGCCGGCTGGCGTCGCGCAGGAGTTCTTCCGTATTTCGGAGAATTGACTCGCAGCTGCTGGTTTTATAGAATCATGGAAAAGAATTGCCAGATCGCCATCGCGGCATCAGGTTGATGAGCATTAATCGGGAAATCCAGGATTTCCAGCTCGCGATGGCACGTCCACACCCTTGTTTTGGCACTCCAAACCCTCGACTGTACGGAACGATTGCGCAAGAATAGGCCTTGGCCCTTATGCGCATTAAAATTCTCAGTCTCGCTTGCTTTTTAGCCTTCAGATCGAACGCTGCCGTGGAAGTAGGCGCAGCCAGCGATCGATTAATAGCCGACTACCATCTAGTGCCAGCGCCAGCCACTGCCGGGCTACTCTTGCAAAAGGGAGACCGCCTGGCGATTTGCGGCGATTCCATTACCGAACAGAAAATGTATTCACGGATCGTCGATGATTATCTGACCGCTTGCACGCCCGAGTTGAAGATCTCCGTGCGACAATTCGGGTGGGGCGGCGAGCGCGCCGACGGATTTTTGAGGCGCATGACCAATGACTGCCTGCGATTCCATCCCACCATTGCCACGACCTCCTACGGCATGAACGATCACGGTTACCAACCTTATCAGGAGAGCATCGGGGATGCGTACCGGTCGAATATGCAAGCGGTGGTCAAGGCCTTCGAGGCCCACGGCGTTCGGGTGGTCGTAGGTTCGCCGGGAACGATCACCAAAGTTCCCTGGTGGGAGGCGGGCAAATACCAGATTGGCGATTTGAACCACAGCCTGGGGCAGTTGCGGAACATCGATCTGGAGATTGCCGGGCAGGAAAAAGTGGGCTTTGCGGATGTATTTGCTCCGATGCTGCGGAGCGGAGCCGCTGGCAAGGAAAAATATGGTGAAAAGTATGAATTGAACGGCGATGACGGCATACATCCCAATTGGGCCGGGCATACCGTCATGGCTTATGCCTTTTTGAAAGCCCTGGGTCTTAGCGGCGACATTGCGACTTTCACGGCGGATCTTTCCGGCAACCGGATGACGGTCTCCGATGGGCACAAACTCCTTTCTGCGAAAAACGGTGAGTATGTCATTCGCAGCACACGGTATCCGTTCTGTTCCGGTGGTCCGCTGGGGTTGGCGGCCAATTGGTATCCGACTGCCGGCCACGACAACGTCACTAACAACGACAATCTTCGTTCGGGCATGACCTTGGTGCCCTTCAACCAGGATCTGAATCGTTTCGTGCTCACCGCCCGGAATGCCACGGCCGGCGAATATCGCGTTACGTGGGGCGACGAGTCCAAGGTGTTTAGCCGCGAACAGTTGACCAACGGTATCAATCTGGCTGCGGAATTCACGCTCAACCCGTTTTCCAGGCGCTTTGCGTTGATCGATGCCGCCGTTTCCGCCAAACAAGATTTTGAAACGCGCCAGATCAAGGTTCTGTTTCGTCCGGCCAATGATAAAGCCACTGTGGATCAGATCGCCAAACAGACGGAGGAGGTTGTGGCTGACACGGAACGTCAGCACGCCGCTCTGGAGAATGTCATCCGAACCGCGTACGCCCCCGTAACCTACACCCTGAGAATCTCCCCCGAATGAACAATGCCTTTTTCCTTAAAGTCACCCTGATGGCCGGACTGACGGCCTTGACGCCGTTGGCCACGGCTTTCGCCGGGCCGTTGGTGGATAGTATCAACCCGATGGTTGGCGCCAGCACCAGCGTTGCGTATGGCGAAGGGAAGACCTTTCCCGGCGCGGCCACGCCCTTTGGCCTCGTGCAATTGAGTCCGGACACCATTACCGGCGGGGACAACGGTCCTGGTTATTCCTGGGAGCACACGACGATTGAGGGGTTCAGTTTCACGCACATGAGTGGCATCGGCTGGTACGGCGATTTGGGCAATTTCCTCGTGATGCCCACCACCGGCAAACTAAAGACTGAGCGGGGTGTCCTCGGCGGCGGCGACGGCTACCGGTCCCGCTTCAAGCACGACGGAGAAATCGCCGAGGCTGGCTATTACGCCGTCACGCTGGACGACTACGGCGTTCGCGCCGAGGCAACGGTCGCACCGCACTCGGGCATACTGCGCTTTACGTTTCCAAAAAATGATCAGAGCCGGTTGCAGATCGATTTGGCGCGGCGCATCGGCGGCACTTCCACACGCCAATATGTCAAGGTGGTGGATGACCATACGATTCAAGGCTGGATGAAGTGTCCGCCCGCTGGCGGCGGCTGGGGCGACGGGGTGGGCAAGGCAAACTACACGGTTTATTTTTACGCGCAGTTCAGCCAGCCCATCACTAACTGCGGTGTTTGGTCGGCGGAAATCCCAGCCGGCTGGGCCCGCAAGCGCGAGGACATTGAAAGCCAGCGTTATCGCCAGGTGGTCGCAGCGGCCAAAGTGCTGCCCGGCTGCAGGGAAATGGAAGGAGACCACTTGGGATTCTACAGTGAATTTTCCACGACGAACGGCGAAACGGCGCTGCTGAAGGCGGGAATTTCCTTTGTGGATCTGGCAGGCGCCAGGGAAAATCTGGAACACGACATTCCCGGTTGGGATTTTGCGGCGGTGCGGCAGCAGGCGAGGGGACTCTGGGAAAAAGCCTTGAGTGGCATTTCGGTTCAGGGCGGCAGTGATAGCCAGCGCGTGGCGTTTGCGACCGCATTTTATCATTCCATGCTGGATCCGCGCGCCTATTCCGACCTGAACGGCAATTACACCGGCGCGGACGGGAAAGTGCATCGGGCGAAGGATTTCACTTATCGTACAATTTTCAGCGGCTGGGATGATTACCGCAGCGAATATACCTGGCTCAGCTTGGTGCGGCCGGACGTGATGAACGACATGGTTAATTCGTTGATGCAGCAGGCGGAATTGAGCGGAAACGGCTATCTGCCGCGCTGGGAAATTCTGGCGGCGGAATCCGGTTGCATGGTTGGCGATCCGGCGGTGTCGGTGATAACCGAGGCGTATCGGAAGGGCATCCGAGGTTACGACGTGCAAAAGGCCTTTGAATTATGCCGGCAGTCAGTGGAATTTCAGGGCGACAATGGAAACCATCGCAAAGAATACGAGGAGTTGGGTTTTGTTCCCGGCAGCCTTTCCATCACCGTGGAAAACGCCTATTTCGACTATTGTGCCGGACGCTTTGCGGAGGCCCTCGGGAAGACGGACGACGCCGCGCGTCTGCTGAAGCGGTCGCTGAATTACCGGAACATGTACGATCCAGCCGTAGGCAATATGCGCGCGAAAAACGCCGACGGATCGTGGATCACATGGGAAGGCGCCACCCATTACGGGCAGGGCTGTGTGGAGAGCAACCCGTACCAGCAGGGCTGGTTTGCGCCGCAGGACCCGGCGGGCTTGGTCGATTTGATGGGCAAGGACTATTTTCTGCATTACCTCACGGAATTTTTCGAGAAAACGCCGCTGACTTTTGGCTGGAACGACTATTGCAACCATGCCAACGAGCCGGTGCATAACACGGCGTACCTTTACGCCTATGCCGGCGAACCGTGGCTCTCGCAGAAGTGGGCGCGCGTCATTATGGACCACGCCTACGGCGCCGGTGTCAACGGCCTATGCGGCAATGAAGATGTGGGCCAAATGTCAGCGTGGTACATTTTGAGCGCGATCGGGTTCCATCCCGTGTCGCCGGTCGATGGCATTTACATCATCGGGAGCCCGCTGTTTGATGAAGTGACATTCAAACTGGATCCGCATTATTATCACGGCAAGACGTTTACAGTGAAGACCCGCAACAACTCCGCGCAAAATATATACGTGCAATCAGCCACGCTGAACGGCAAGCCGTTGGATCGCGCCTGGCTGCGTCATTCCGAGGTCGTGGCCGGCGGGACCCTTGAGCTGGTCATGGGGGCGAATCCGAACCTGGGCTGGGGTTCCGCCCCAGACGAACTGCCGCCCAGAAACTTTCCGCCTGCTGCGCACTAATGTTGCCCCCCCGCGCATGGTTGCCATGTCTCGCGATCTTTGTCGCGTGCTGTCCGGCTATGCCGGCCCCGGCCCAGACGGCTTATTTCGTGGACGGTTATCATGGCGGAGTTTACGGGCATTATCCCACGAATTTCACCGCGTTCATCGTCGAATCGTTGCGCACGCACCCGGTTTGGAAAATCAATTTCGAGATTGAGCCCGCCACCTGGGATTGGGTCTGCACCAACGAGCCGGGACCGTACCAGGAGTTGAAGCAATTTGCCGCCGATCAATCCGCCGGGGGACGGGTTGAGTTCATCAATCCGGCCTATGCCCAGAGCTACCTCTGGAATATTTCCGGCGAATGTGTGATCCAACAACTCGCCCGCGGCATGAGTAAGATTCGCGAGCATTTCACCAACGCGGCGTTCACCACGTACAGTTCCGAAGAGCCGTGCTTCACGAGCGCGCTGCCGGGCATTTTAGGCTCGTTCGGTTTTAAAAACGCCGTGCTTAAGAATCCCAATACCTGCTGGGGTGGCTACACGCGCGCGCACGGCGGCGAATTGGTGAACTGGGTCGGGCCGGACGGCACCGCCATCCTCACCGTGCCGCGCTACGGCATCGAGTCGCTTCACCCCGGTTCCACTTGGGAAACCATTGCGAATGCGAATTCGCCGGATTATATCCGGGCCGCCTTCTCGGCGCAAATCCAGCATCCCGTCGGCATGTGTATTCAGGATGCGGGCTGGCGATACGGCCCCTGGCTGAAGCCCGGCAGCGATGTTTATGACCCGACCGAGGTCACGACTTGGCGGAATTACTTTCAAAACGTGGCCGTTCAAAAAACGGCTGACGACTGGCATTTCAGCCAGGAGGATGTGCAAGTCAGTCTCGTCTGGGGCGCACAGGTATTGCAGCGCATTGCCCAGGAGGCTAGACGCGCGGAGAACCGCGTCGTGACCGCGGAAAAAATGGCGGCTCTGGCCGGAGTTTATCGCCAGGCCGCCTGGCCGGAAGCCCCCTTGGATGAAGCCTGGCGCACGCTCATGCTGTCGCAACATCACGATTGTTGGATCGTGCCTTACAACGGGGGTCGCAATCACACCTGGGCGGATAAGGTTGCCCGCTGGACCGAAAACACGGTCCAGCGCAGTGATGAAATCATTCGACAATCGGCCGAGGCATTTGCGGGAGAGTCTAATTCTAATGCGCCATTTCAATTGCGCGTATTCAATACGCTGGGGATGGCCAGGACCGGCATCGCCTGCGTGGCTCTGCCGGAAAATTGGCGGGGCGAGCCACTGGTTCGCGATCGTGCGGGACAGGCAGTTCCTTCGCAGGTGGCGTCCACTGATCAGGGCGCGAAGGAGCTGCTTTTCGTGGCGCGTCTGCCGGCCTTGGGTTACGCCACCTTTAAACTGGAAAGCACCGGCAAAAGCGCCGTGCCGCGACCACTCGCTTTCGTGGCCAAGGACGGAGCCACCGTGTTGGAGAACGATCTTTACCGGCTGGAACTGGACCCGGTTCAGGGTGGGACCATTCGTAGTTTAATATTGAAAGAGCAGGGGAATCGTCAGTTGGTGGACGGTGCCAGCGCACGCCGATTCAATGAACTGCGAGGCTATTTTTTTGAGGCGGGAAAATTCCACTCAACCGCTGACGGACCGGCCGAGATTGAAATCGTCGAGAATGGCCCGGTGCGGGCCAGGGTCCGGATTAGGGGGCAGTTGGCTTCCAACGCCGTGACCCAGGTGATCACCCTGATGCGGGGGCAGCGGCGGATTGATTTTGGCGCGCGGATTGACTGGCATGATAGTCCCGGCATCGGTGAGAATTATGAACAGTCGGCAGGTTATCAACCGGCGGACGATCACAAGGCTTTCTACGATGAGCGTTGCAAGTTGCTCGCCCTCTTTCCCATCAATCTGCCGGAACAAAAGATTTACAAAAACGCTCCATTTGATGTGACGCAGAGCCGGCTGACCGACACGTTTTTCAGCACTTGGTCTGGGATCAAGAATAACGTTCTATTAAGCTGGGTGGACGTGTTCGATTCCAAGCGTCAGGCAGGTTTGGCGCTGTTTTCTGATCACACGACTAGCTATGCGCACGGCACCAATGATCCGCTTGGTTTGACGTTGCAATATTCCGGGATCGGTCTTTGGGGTTTCCATTATTCGCTGCGGGGGCCAACCGAAGTGAATTACGCCCTGGTCCCGCATGTGGGCAATTGGGAACAAGCGGCGCTTTGGGCGGAAAACGACGCTTGGAACGAGCCCGTGAACACGGTATTCAGCGAATCAGAAACGGCGCCAGAATTCGCCAGCAGATCTTTGCTTTCATTTGATCGCGACGGCTGGGAAGTGCCGGCCATGCGATTGGAAAACGGCAAGGTTTATATCCGATTGTTCAATGCGTCCCAAGAAGCGGCACAGCGGAATCTGACGTATGATGGACCGCTGGCGAAGGCAGAGCTAGTGCAATTGAATGATAAACTAATTTGTGAAATTCCCGTGACGAAAGATGCTGCGGGGCGGGCTCATCTGGCTCTGACTTTGCCCCCCTTTGGCGTGGGAACATTGAGGATTACTCCCTAGCCGCCGGCTGGCAAGCATCACGTGCAACAGGCGAGTAAATGAAATCTGGTTTCTGCGGAGTGGTCAAATCCCGCAAATGAATCATTTTGACACTACGATTTATGTTTCAATCAAGAAATCATACCCAATTGAATCGGTTGATGGGCCTGGTCACACTTTTGACCGCCTTGCACTTCACCAAGGCCACCGCTGAGAATCTCTGTTGGCAAGCGACCAGCCACGGAATTACCATCCAAACCGGCTTGGCCACGATCGAACTGGCCCCGGCAACCCCGGCCGCGTTGCGATTGAGTGTGTCGTACGCGGGCGCTCCTGCTCCCGCTGCGAGTGTTTTCCTGGCGCCCGGGGCAAATTCCGAAAGTGTGGCTTGGAAGACCACGGTTCAGCCGGGGGGCTTTGTTGGCATTAAGACTGCAGCCGGCAGTTTGCTGGTGAATTCCGCCGCCGGCACATGGATGCTGGAAGATTCCAGCGGCAAGGTGTTAATTCCCCCCGCGAGTTTAGGGCAGTTGGACCATGGCCACGTGGTTCTTAACGTGGGCTGGCCCAGAAAGGAGTCCAAGTTCGTCTACGGTTGCGGCAATGGCGTCGCGAGTTTGGAGCAAACGAACGCCGCGGCCAGGGTCGGAAACGGGGTGGTCGTTTTGCCCTACTACTGGTCACTCGCGGGCTACGCCGCGCTGGCCGTTGCGGCCGATGACAATCAGCCCGCCAGTTGGCAGAACCCCGCCGGTCAAGACAGCGGCAGTTGGAGTTTTCCCGGCGCCACCGCCGATCTTTATTTGATGCTCGCCGCCGATCTGCACGCAGCGGCCAGTGCTTACCGTCAATTGAGCGGCGCGGCCCCCGTGCCGCCACGCTGGGCGTTCGGATACCTGCAAAGCCGTTGGGGCTGGCAGGACCAGGCCTACATTGATGACACGCTTAAACATTTCCTCGACCTTCACCTGCCGGTGGATGCCTTCATCTTCGATTTTGAATGGTACACGGAGCATCCGGATTATGGTGTGCCGGCAGAAGGTGAAGACCACTATTCGGACTTCGGCTGGAATGCCAAGCTCTTTCCCGACCCCGCCCGCCAGATCGCCGCCCTAAAGCATGCCGGCGTTCACTTCGTGGGCATTCGCAAGCCGCGCTTGGGAAACAAGGACGCGCTGGCTGCCATGCAGTCCAAAGGCTGGGCCTTGGCCAAGGGGGGCCTTAAAGCCAGAGGCGGTCCCGATGGGCGCGACATGGATTTTCGTGACCCCGGCATGAACCACTGGTATCAGCAGCAATCCGCGCCCTTGATTGCGGCCGGCGTCGACGGCTGGTGGAATGATGAAGGCGAAGCCAGTTACACAACCTATTTTTATTGGAACCGGAGTGAAGCAGAAGCGCTGGCGGCCGTTCGTCCGGGAGCACGGCTATGGACACTGAATCGCGCATTTTCTCCCGGGGTGCAACGCCTCGGCGCCGCCGCGTGGACTGGCGACATCGATGCCGATTGGGCCACGTTCTCCCGCACCCCCGCAAGCCTCTTGAATTGGAGCCTGGCGGGAATGCCATACAGCGCATGCGATATCGGTGGGTTCAATCAAACTCCGTCCCCGCAACTTCTCGCCCGCTGGGTGGAAGCGGGAGTGTTCTTCCCGATCATGCGCACGCATTCCACCGTGATGACCACGCCGCACTTTCCCTGGCTGTTTGGCAACACCGCAATGACCGCCATTCGCGACGCGCTCGACCTGCGTTATCGCCTGATTCCTTATTATTACAGCCTCGCCCACGAAACCTACGCAACCGGTCTCCCCATCATGCGCCCGCTGGTCATGGAATTCCCGCGCGATCCGCAGGTGGCCAACTTGGCTGATCAATGGCTGATGGGTTCCCGGCTGATGGCGGCTCCGATCCTTACCACCAACAATCAACGTTCCATTTATTTGCCTGCGGACAACTGGTATTTCCTTAACAACAATACCGAGCTGGCTGGCGGCCGCACCATCACCGCCACCGTGGCACCGGAGGGAATACCCGTTCTGGTCCGTGCGGGCACGATCCTTCCCCTGGCTCCCGTCCTGCAGCACACTTCGGAACTCCCGGGCGGACCGTTGGAAGTGCAGATCTATCCCGGCAGCAACGCCAGTTTCACCCTGGTTGAAGACGACGGCCAAACCACCACCTATGAGCAAGGCGAGGTCCGCCGCACGGAATTTAAATGGAACGATCGTGCCCGCGTACTCACTTGGAAGGTCGAAGGTTCGTACGATGGCGCCGACACATTTAAGGCTCTCAACGTCAAGCTGTTTGCTCCGGCCGGTATTCAACAGGCCGGCTCCAACATAGATGCAGGTGGCCGCTTAAGGTTGTAGCCACAGAGGATGGCGGATCGAGAATAGAGGAATGGAAAAAGGGTCCCGCGTGACGACTCGGCCAAGCCATGCGAACGTTTGCATACCACCCGGCGGCCTTGCTGCCCGCATCGTTTTATTTTGCAGGGATTATCTCTGCCGTGTGTAACGTCACCGGGCCGAGCAAGCCGGATTCCAATAACGGCGAGTTTTTCGAATAATGATGCCACGTTTCGAAGGTGAATCGCCCGGTGGGACTGGATTTGCCTGCGAGCAGCCATTGCGGCCACGCCAGGAGTTGGCCGCCCTTCCATTCGCAATCTGCCGGCAACTGTTCATCGCCGATAATCCGGTTCGGCCAGAGGTTCGTGACCCTGACCACCAGCTTATTCAGGCCCGACTTCGCGGCGGTGGTGACGTTCACGCGGAACGGCGGCTTCCAGAGCACGCCGAGGTCTTGACCATTTAGGTAAACTTCCGCGAAGTTTTTCACCCTGCCAAGGTCCAGCCAGAGTTCGCGGCCAACGGAAATCCTGTCGGCGGGGATTTCGAAATCTTTTTCGTAAGTGGCCGTGCCGGAAAAATAACGCACGCCGTCATTGGGGCTTTCGGTCCAGGAAATTAATTTTTCCAGCGTGACTGATGGCGGCGCACCCCAGTTTGCCGGAAAATTCAATTGCCATGCGCCAGTAAGTTCCCGCGGCGCCGGCAAGTTCGTGGCGTAGACCTGTAGAATCCCGCCATCGGCGGTTTTCAGTTCGACGTGACAGTTGCCCCAGGCTTTCACCACCGGCGAGCCATCGGCAGTCATGCTCGCTTCCCATTGCGACGCCGAATCGACGGTCGTGTCCGCCGGCAGCGTGAGCATTTCGCTTTCATTCACGGTCGTGTGGCCGGGCTTGTCGTCGAGCAGGTAATCCACGCGCAGTTCTTTTGCGTGCATTATTGCCGGATCGCCTCCGAAAGCGTCGTGGCCAACCCTGACCGCCAATTGTCCGTCCCGCACCATGCCGGAAAGTTTCGCAGTTACGTCCATCTCGCCGGCACCGTCGGTGGCCGTGTAAATCGCGTGCTCGATTTCCAACTTCGACGCGAGGGAAGCTGCGGCAGTGGTGTTGGCAGTGACGACATGGTCCGTACTGCCTGTCGCCTGGCGAAAGATCACGAACACCGATCCCGCCGGATCGAAATCCAACCGGACGGTGGTGCGTCCGCCGTTGAAACTCCAAACCGGCGCAGGTTCGATCTCGCCGCTGTCGGGATGCCAGAGTTCTGGAATTTTACCGCTGACGCGGAACGTGCAATCGGCGGAACCAGATTGCCGCTGTTGATTGGAGATGAAATAAAGGTCCGTCTGACCCTCCACCCGATGAGTATAGACCAGCCGCGTGTCAGCAGTCGCGCTTTGAAATTCAAAATCGGGTTTCAAATCATGGGACGCGAAAATGTCAGCGAGGGGTTTATTCCAAATGACGTGACCTTTGCCGAAGTCATGTTCCAAAACGGTCTTGCCGTCGCACGAGCCCCATAGTGCTTCCGCCACTTTTTCCGTTTGCTTGTCGCATCCGGGATAACCTTCAAGACTTGGCGAATGTTGCGGACGCGCGCCAACCACCGTCGCCCCGGCACGCACCAATTTGCGGAGGCAACTCAGCACCGGGGGAGTCAGGTTAATATCGTCCGGCGGCAAAATCAGGATGGCGTAATTCGCCCCGCTCGCGAGTGTGAGCCGGCCATCTTTTACCGTCGCCCCATGCAGCAAAACATTGGCATCCACGGCATCATAGTCGTAGCCGGTTGGCAGCGCGGGATTGCCCGCCCGCATGACCACCGGCGCGCTCTGGCCGTCAAAATACGCCGCGTCGGCCACGGCGCGGCCTTGCTGCAAAAGAAATTGGCAGCGCGAAAGGTATTGGATCCACGCCTGGCCTTGACTCCACCAAGTCACCGTGCGTTCGAAATTGATGCCGAACGGGCCCATCGTCATGCCTGGCCACCGGTTCGTCCACGGCTGCATCGCGTAACGATGGAAGATGTAGCGATTTATGCCCTGGCAGAACATCAAATCGCCGAGTGGCTTAAGCGAATACGGATCGTCCTGCCAGCGTCCGTCGTTGGGCCACCCGGTGAATGACTCCGCGCCAGCGATGGCCTTTCCGTAAATATGCGCAACGGACGAGGCCATCTTCACCGAGGGATCCCCCTGGCTGCCGGCCCAAAATTCGCCCATTACCACATCGTCCGGCGCGCCGCATTGCAGCGACTCAAACGGCCCGGTGTACGGTTCAATCGAACTGGACAGCCCGTGTTGCCGGCAGAGTTCGCTAAAGTGACCGTAATAATTCTCGGCAAACAAATCGGCAACCGTTCGACGCATGTCCCAGAGAAAGCGTTCGGTGACTGCTGGATTGTCCAGCACGCAGCGGGTGAACGTGGGCAAAAATGGCACCGGATCGTAACCGCGCCGTTTTTGAAATTCCGCGCGGAAATTGGCGGTCCAATCCTGATTGCCAATTTCATAGCTGTCGATCAACGAACCATCGAGCGCTTTGCCGGAAAGCGGTCCAATGTCGTCGAGCAGCTTCTGCATGAAGCCATCCCAGTGCGCATCCAACGCGGCTTTGTTGAGCTTGTCGCATTCCAATCCCGTTCCTTCCTTTGGCGCAGGATGATTGTTCACCCCAATCGGGGTGTAGCCGAGGCGTAAAATGATCCAGTGGCCTGGTGGGACCTCCCACCGAAGCCGGTCGTCAGGTCCCAGCTTCGTCGTCAAATCCACAACCTTGTCGTGGGGAATCGCCCCGCCGGCGCGGAAAGCCGTTGCCGCCGGAGGGTGGACGAAGGTGCGATCCGTCAAGAACCTTTCGAACGATCGGATCGCCGTCAGTTGGTTGGTGCTAACAGGAAAGATCAGCGCATCCCCTTCATTGACCGTCAATGTGGCGGGGCTTCCGTCCAACGTGAAATCAACCCTCAAATGTTTGACCGCCCCGGAGGCCGGATCGCCCAATTCAGCGGTGCTGGCGACGATTGATTTTTGCCCGCTCTGGATCAGGCCAATGATTTTGGTCGTCACATCGGCGGAGCCGCCACCACCCTCAAAAACGGCATGTTTGATTTCCAGCTTGGCTGGTGTTGGCGCGGTGCTGGCGGCAGTGTCCGCCTGGGCCGAAGGATCTTTGAAAGCAAGCACGGCAATGTCGCGGTAAAAACCGAGTGTGACTGGCGGCAGCGGCAACCCAGCGTTGAAATGGGCCGGGCCGGTGACAGTCGTTTCGCTGGAAGTGAGGCACTGCATCGCGTTGGTCGCCGTGTTCCACGGCCCCCCACTGCTGGACCAGCCAGCGCAGTTTTCCACGCACAGTTTGAGGCCCAACCGGTCTGCCTCTTGAACGGCAAACTTGAAATCTTCCCGCCATTCGGGGCTCATGAAGGGCACGTTGCCGCGAGGGATGCTGCAGTCCACATTCACAATGGTCGCGCCACCAAGCCCGATGCGTTTCATCGCTTCCAAATCGGCGGTGATGCCTTCTTTGGTAATGTTGCCGTTCATCCAATGCCACCAAGTCTGTGGCTTGGCAGAATCCGGCGGGCTAAGGAAACCTGCTTCCAGTAAATCTCCTGCCGACACTGTCAGCGTAAAACCCAACAGGGCGAAACTAAAGAATGGACGGACTAGCACGGACATTATTTCGAACGCAAAGAAGGATCAATTCCATGGGCTTGGATGTCCAGGATACCCCTTGACGGAGTAAGTTGACAACCATATTTGTTGAAGATCCAAGTCGGGGTACAACCCCGAAGTGGCGCTCCCATTCCAGCCTTGCAAAGATTGGGTGCCGGGTTCGATCCATTTCATTCCGCCGGCATGACCATCAGCAAAAGAAAACTGGCCGTGGTTGCCGTGGCGGCTCGCCGGCACATTGCGCCACTTGGGACCGATGCCCGTGTAGTCCACCGCATAGTAGCCGTCGTCTATACTTGTGGTTAATGGAGTACTGCTGCCCTGTTCGTCAACAAAAAAGGAGGCGCTGCTCGGGCCGGGAAGTTGGATCGAAGTGAATTTGGTGTTTTCCGGGATACCCACATGAACCTGATTACCATTGCCACCCGGATCGTTATTGAAGCCCATCATGCAATTCAGCGAATAACTTCTCACCCGGGACGCGCCACTCATTCCCAAAATATTCACCTTGTCCGCGGGACAACTGTAGTTGGCAACACTTTTGTCGTATTGATAAAGTAACGATGCCATGATCGGCGCGGCATCGGTGGGACCGGTTGGGTCGAGCGAGCTGCCATTGACGTTGCCGGCCACCCAGCTATTAGATGACATGACCAGGTTAGGGACGATGGCGTCGTTATTGTCACTGGCATAAATATTCGCGGCGAGGGTAAGCTGTTTTAAATTGTTGAGACAGCTTACGCCGGTCGCTTTCTGCTTGGACTTGGATAAGGCTGGCAGGAGCATGGCCGCCAGGATGGCGATGATGGCAATGACGACCAACAGTTCAATGAGTGTAAAACCGCTTATTCGACGTTTTGCTTTTTGCAGATTCATGATTCGGTGGATTCGGAAATTGTCCGCGGACACACTAATCCGTGTGTTGCAGGTCGTCGTTGACACACCTGTCGGAAACAATTCATGGTTATGGTTGTTCTTTTGATTGGCGACCATGGCGATAACTCAATAAGGGCGCCCTCGCGGGTCCGGACTGCCCAACTGCCATTGTCTCGAAAGTTCATGTGTTCGATTCAGGTGATTGGCTAAATATATCACCGAGCTTGGAATGGTTCGCGGGAGCCCCGTGCCAAAAATCGGGTGGAAAAGTGCCAACCCCCGACAAAAATCGCCGCCCGGCACGCCACCCAAGGAACCCAAACGGACACGAATCATCTCCCGCCAGGCATGTAAGACGCTGGAGGAAAGAGAGTTACACAAGTACAATATCTCACAACACAAAGGCAATCAAGCGCAAATTCTCTATCGCACTGAATGATCTCGAAAGTCACCCGAATCGTTACATTGACGCTGATCGTCCGGCCTTAAATCCAATTGCGTGCGTGGAATTCAGCCAATTGGAGGTGGCGTCATTGGCGCGGTCGGGCCTGCCAGGTGCGGGCGGAATTTAAATCTTCAAACTAAGCCGGAGGCGATGCATCATAGGTGCAATGGGATCAAGCCCCACCTGTCCAAACCGGCAAAACATGACCTTTGACCTATTGAGAAAACTGCCAATTGTATTTTACATTGATAACAACAATGGAATTTTCAAAACAAAGCTGCTAGAATCCTTAAACGATTTATGAATCAATTATTGCGCTCGTTCTTCCGCCCAAATTCAATAGCTCATCGGAACATCCTCCGGGTCGGCTTGAGGTTGTCGGTGGCGTTGGCCTTGCTGCCGGTCAACCTGACCTACGCGCAGATTTTGACTAATGGCGGATTTGAGGCGGGCTTGGGAAGTTGGAGCAGCAATTTGTCCAGCGGTGGTTCGGCGACCTTTGCCAATTCGTCGACCAATCTGCACAACGGGACCAATTGCCTGCTGGTGATGGTGAGCAATCCCGGCACGGTTTCCAATTCGGTGCAAATGGTCAGCAGTGCTTTTGCCGCCAGCAGTTCGGACACTTATGTCCTGAGATTTTGGGCCAACACCGACACGTTGGATGCCAAACTGGGCGTTAATCTGCTGGGGGCGACGCCGGTATATCCGCAAATTCCCTTCGAGCTTTCCACCAACTCCTTGGCCGGCGGGCAGGAACACTATCAGGAATATCTGTATGCCTTCCGAGCCGCGGGCACGGTCTCGATTGCCTTTAACTTCCAGACCGCGGCACAGTACTGGCTGGATGACGTGGAAGTGCTGGATGTGACGAATAATGACGGTTTTGACGTTCCCATGACATATCTGTGGCAGTGGGGGCAATTGAATTTTGTCGCAACCAACAGCCTCAAAATCGGGTGGACGGGCGGGGACAACGACAAGTCGCGCTTGCTTCCGGATGGCACTGTAGCCTGGATCTTCAATGATTCTTTTGCCACAACGCTCAGCGGCAATAGCTTTTATTCCAACATCCGCGGCGACAGTTCATTGCCGCGCAACTCGGTGGTGCATCAGATCGGCACGAATCTCGTCTGGATGAACAACGGCGCCAATACGTTTTTTGTGCCTACCAATACCGCCGATTTATATTGGATTGGAAACAGCGTGGTCGAGAGCAACAAGCTGTTGGTGTTGTTGAATGAGGACAGCGCCAGCGCGATCACCAATGTGCGCATCGCGGTGGCCACGATGTCTTTGCCGGGGTTGACGCTGGACAGCATCACTTCACTCTCGTCGCCCGGGAGCGACGATTTTGGCCCCTTCATCAAGGGGGACGATTGCTACTATTATATATACAACGGAGGCAAGGTGGCGCGCGTGCCGTTTGGAGGCCTGGCCGTGGATTCGGCCTGGACCTATTGGAACGGGAGCATCTGGGTTACGAATCACACGCAAAACGTGGCTATAACCGATTTTCAAGGTTGGTCCGTGACGCGGCTCGGACTTAGCAATTATTGCGCGGTTTACGTTCCAGTTTTGAGTCTGGATATCTACGCGCAATTTGCACCGACGCCCATGGGGCCATGGGGCGGCGATTTGGTGATTGCCTCGGTCCCGGACCAAGGCGGTGAAGGCATCGAGACCGCCTATATGCCGAATATCTGCGCGGGCACGGGCAGCAATGGCCTCTATACCATCGGTTATTCCGACAACGGTGAGACCGAAAGCTGGTTCACCAAAACCTATGCGGACAAATCTTGGTATAATCCCCATTTCGTCACCGCAAACCTGTGGCAACTTTCGCCATTTACGTTTAACTATGCCGCCAATGCGAACTTCGGTTTTGAGACGCCCGGCCTTGGCAGTGGCTACCAGTACAATCCCTCGGGCGGCTTTTGGACCTTTGATGGCGCAAGCCCGAACGGTTCGGGCATTGTCTGTAACGGCAGTCTTTTTGGGAATCCCAGTGCTCCGCAGGGGGTTCAGGCTGCGTTTGTCCAGGAGCATGGAACTATTTCGCAAGCCATTTCCGGGTTTATTCCGGGGATAAACTACACGGTGAGCTTTTTTGCCGCGGAACGTCCAAACAACGCCCAGTCCTGGAATGTGACGGTCAATGGCACGGTAATCGCGAGCTTCAATCCGGGGGCAAGCGCGACCAGCTACGTGAACTACACCGCCACTTTCACAGCCACGGCGGCCACCGAAACCGTGGCGTTTGTGGGAACAGATTTGGCCGGTGGCGATAATACGGTCTTTATTGACAACGTGCGGATTACCGCCCCGCCCATCCTTCCGCCGGTGAATATAAATATTCAGCAAGCTGGGAGCAATGTGGTGCTCAGTTGGCCTTCGGGAGTACTGTTGCAGGCGACCAATGTGGTTGGGCCTTGGGCTACGAACAATGCCACTTCTCCCTATACCAACCAGCCCAGCCAACCCCAGATGTTTTACCGGGTGCAGGTGCAAGAGTGAGTACTCTTCACCACGGCGGGAATATGGCGGTGGCCAACGTGCCGGCAAGCAATCGGGCGGCAAATTTTTATCTTTTCGCGCGGAGATTGGCATCAGCAGCGTCGCCGCGCCTTTTCACCCCGGCTCCGCGACCGCGACGGGGTTTGGAATCATCTTCACTGAGCCGCCTACCGTAGTGCGTGCAGTTTTCCGAATTAATGCCTGCCCGCGGCAATCAAGGTAAGTCGGCATCCTCTCCTGAGGCTCCTATTTTCATTTTAAGCCGTATTCCTCCGGCAAAAAGCGCGACCGGTCGGCCAGCGCCAGTTGTTGGGAGATGAATTCCGATTCGTTTTCGGGCAATTCATCCAGCGTATCTTGCAAGGTGTCGAACCAGATGACCTCATTGGGCGCGATGCGCAATTTCCCCTGGCCGTGGGCACCGCGCAGCAGTTCCACCGCTTTGCGCGCCACCGCCACGCCGGCATGATAGTGAGTATCGCAGCTGACGATGGCCTGCGCCAGAGCCACGGAGGACGCTGGAGAGATAATGAATGCCTGCGGATCGGTCGCCACGTCGGATTCAACCAGCCACTGCTGAAGTTGTTGGGCGGAGGCTTTGCCGTGACTTCGGGCAGTGTTCATCAACCGGCAATCATAGGCCAGTTGCTCCATGTAACAGGTGGGCGCCATGCCTCCGAGCAGCTTGATATTCTGGACGGATTCGTTGGACCACGTGTCGCAGCAGGCGGCGGCAAGGTTGCCCATCGGGCTCAAATGTGCGCAGGCGGAAGTCTTGCCTTCCATTGCCATCGGGTAACCCGTGATCGCCTTGAGAATCGGATTTTCGTAGCCGCAATCCTTGCCCGGCCCAACCGCGCCACATTCGTAGGCCACGAGCGAGCGAACCGCGGTGACGGCGCGCACCACAGCGGCGAAAACTCGGGGAATCATCTTTTGCTCCGCGAGCACCATCGCGGTATTGCCAAAGCCGCAAGCTGTGTCACCGGCGCATTTGACGCCATGCTGGTCGGCAATTTTCTGAAGCTGCCCCCAGAGAAAACGCATGTCCCGCTCACCAAGAATACACAGGGAGAAAATGCTCGCAGCGAGGTCGCCATTGACCAACGCCTCGTCGTGTAACTCCTTGCCCCCGACAGATTCGATGCTTAGCAATTCTGCACCTGCTGCCGCTGAGCCTTCAAACAATTCCAGCATCGCGTCCCAATAACGGCCACGACGCATCAACGGTGGCCGCTCGAACTCGCGGTTGTCATTCGGCGTCATGCGCAGCACGCTTTTCAGGCCACTGCAGTTTTTTTCCTTGGCCATGCCGGCGAGCAAAACCTTCGCAATATCCAGACCCCATTGCGGATGTTCGGTCATCGGCGGCAGCGTCTCAAATTCAATGACCACGCCGGGTACTTGCAAATCCGCCGCCCGACGCAACGCCCCTTCGATGATTTGCTCGTAATGACGCCGCACCTCGGGCATGGCGCCGGCATTGATCGTCATGGGAGGCAGCGTGAAATTGAGTTCCGGATAGACCGTACCACCGCCGATCACCATTCCGCTGCGCGTGGTGACGGGTTTGGGTGCGAGACCAAAAATCAGTTCCGCCGGGTCGGAAATTGCCAAAGATTGATAGTGCATCTTTAATCCGTATCTTTCAGGATTTGCCCTGCAATAGCTCCATCGCCGTGTCCACGGCACTGCCAGCGTCGGCCGAATATCCATCCGCACCAATCTCCCGCGCAAATTCGTGGGTGATCGGAGCCCCACCAACGCAGATTTTTACCGCGATCCCGGTTTCGCGAATGGCTTTCACCGTGTCGCGCATGGCGGGCATGGTGGTGGTGAGCAGCGCGGACAGGCCCACCAGCTTGGGGTGGTGTTGTTTAATGGCTTCAACAAACGTTGCCGGGGGGACGTTCACGCCCAGGTCAACGACCTCGATATTTGCCCCCTTCCACATCATGGCGACCAGGTTTTTGCCGATGTCGTGCAAATCACCTTCCACGGTGCCGATTACGGCGTTGTGCTCGGGTTTCACGCCTGCGGCTACGAGAGCCGGTTCCAGGATTTTCAAAGCCTCCTTCATGGCGCGGGCGGCGATGAGCATTTCGGGAACAAAAATTTCATTCCGCTTGAACTTCTCGCCCACGATTCCCATGCCCGGCACGAGCCGGTTTTCGACGATGGCTCCGGCGGTTTCACCCGCAGCCAGACATTGGTTGACGAGCTCGGCGATTTCCTTGCGTTTGCCAGCGATGATGGCCTGCGTCAGCGGGTGGAGTTCATTCATAACGTCTGCAATCTAGCCGATGACATCACGGCCGTCTTGTAATCCGGTATGTTTCTTTGGTGCTTCGGTGCTTTCCGGCCCTGCCGATGCAGCCTTACCTCCAGGATGTGAATAAGGGCACGCCCAGGCGGCCTTGATCCAAATATCGCGTCGCGGAGTTGTGTCCACACCGATATTCCTTGGGGTTGAGGCCGTTTAATTTGCGAAAGCGACGATTGAAATGGGAAAGACTTTCAAAGCCGCTGGCATAAGCAATCTCGGAAACCGATTGATCTGTCTCGATCAGCAGCCTGGAGGCGTGGCCGACCCTGACCTCGTTGATAAAATCCGTCAGCGTGCGTCCAGTAGCGCGCTTGAAGTAATGGCCAAACGCCGAAAGACTCATGCCCGAACCGCGCGCAATCTGTCCGTGCTGGATGGGCGCGGCAAAGTTTTCAAAGATGAATTGGTAGGCGCGGTTGATACGTTCGCTGGCGAATTCATCCAGTAACGGCGAAAACCCCGGGCTGGATAGGACGCGATCCTCCCCCGATTCGTTCAGCAGTTTGAAGATATGCAGCAAGTCGAGAAGTTGGTCAAAGCTCTTGAGCCCGGGCAAGCGGGACATGATTACCGCCACCTCGTCGCGGGTTTTCCCCGTGAAATGGAGACCGCGCCGGGCGCGCAGGAGGAGTTTGCGTATGCCGGTCATTTCCGGAAGGCCCAGGAAATCCTTGCCAAAGCAGTCCTCCCGGAACTGCACCACGATGGCTTTGGACTGTGATTGGGTTTTCACAGCTGCCTCCGGGTTTCGCCAGTAATGCGGCAGATTCGAGCCGAGGAGCACCAGATCACCCGGGGCAAATTCCGCGAAGCTGTCACCGACAAACCGCCGTCCCCGGCTTTGGAGGATGAGGGTCAACTCACATTCGGGATGGAAATGCCACGGGGCTTGGAAACGGGGCAACGCGAATTCCCTCACGGCAAAGGAATGCAAATGATTCTTGGGAATCAGCTCAAACTCAGCCTTGTTCGGAACTTGCATAGGCTGCCCACGCTAGCCCTGACAGCCGATCCCTGCAAGTTTGAACGTGTCAATACAATCGCAGTCTTTAGCCGCGCAGGCGGAGACGCCCGGGGACCGTTGTGATAGACAATCCAATTCCTTTACTAAATGAATACGAATGACAATTTAAATCGCTTGATCAGCCGCCGCCAGTTTGTCGGAAGCACCGCTGCCGCCACGGCATTCCTGTTCGTGCCGCGGCATGTCGTGGCGGGTTCCGGCGAAGATGCGCCGAGCGAGAAACTTAATATTGCCGGCATCGGCGTCGGCGGGATGGGGGCAAATAACCTGACCAACTTGGAATCGCAGAACATCGTCGCGATCTGCGACGTGGATCTGGACTACGCGGCCAAAACCATTGCTAAATATCCCAAAGCGAAAGTGTGGACCGACTACCGGGAAATGTTGGAGCAACAAAAGGACATTGATGCCGTGCTCATCGCCACGCCCGACCATACGCACGCCGTTATCGCCATGGCGGCGATCAAGGCCGGCAAACACGTCTATTGCCAGAAACCGCTGTGCCATGACCTGTATGAGGCCCGCACGCTCGCCGAGGCGGCCGCGGCATCGAAAGTCGCCACGCAGATGGGCATTCAGGGCCACAGCAGCGAAGGCTTTCGCCTGATCTGCGAATGGATTTGGGCTGGCGCCATCGGGGAAGTGCGCGAAGTGGATGCCTGGTGCTCGCTGTCCTATTATCCGTGGGGCCACGCTTACTGGAGTTCCAAGTGGGGCGCAGGCCGACCCACTGACACCCCGCCGGTGCCCGACAAACTGAACTGGGATCTTTGGCTCGGTCCGGCGTCTGAGAGGCCCTACCATCCGGCTTATCATCCGGCGGTGTGGCGTTGTTGGTGGGACTTCGGAAACGGCATGATGGGAGATCGCGGCGCCCATACCCTGGATTCGGTGGTGTCTTCGCTCAAGCTCGGCGCGCCCACCAGCATCGAAGCAACTTCGTGCGGATTGAACCCGGAGACGCATCCGGTTTCTGCAATCGTCACTTATCAATTTCCGGGCCGCGCGGAACTCCCGCCGGTCAAATTAACTTGGTATGAAGGCGTTCGCGCGCCCCGTCCGCCGCAGCTCGAAGACGGCCGGAATATGCCGGATGAAGGCGGCGTGATTTTCAAGGGCAGCAAAGGCGCGTTGATGTGCGGTGTCTATGGCGACAGCCCGCGGCTGATTCCCGAGTCCGCCATGAAGTCCTACACGCGTCCCTCCAAATCCCTGCCACGCGTCAAAGGTTCGCACGAGATGGATTGGGTCAGGGCCGCAAAAGCCGGAGCACAACCCGGGGCACATTTTGGCTACAGCGCTCCGTTGACAGAGACTTGTCTGCTGGGGAACATTGCGAAACGCTTGGATACCCGCATTGAGTGGGATGCCGCAAATCTGAAAATCACCAACGTGGCCGACGCCAACCGCTATGTCCGGGCCGAATATCGTAAAGGCTGGGCGCTGTAAACCCAGGCAGCCTACAACCGCGCAATTTATCGCGACTTTGATTCTACTGATTGAATGACGGCCGACGACGACGTCAGCCCGTCGGCGGTGGCGGTCAGCTTGATTTCGCCGGGTTCCGCAGCGGATTGCACGATGATTTGCGCAAGGCCATTGAAAACACTGCGCTGCCATTTTGGTGCGTCGGCTTTTTCCAGAATTCTCAAAGCGACACCGTTACCGAGGCCGCCAGAACCGTCGTCGTTGATGACGGCGACGGCTAAGGCATTCTCGCCAGCGTGCAGAAGCGGTTTGATGTCAAAAGTTGGCGAAGCTGCCCAATCGTGGGACTCGCCCGCAAGCTTGCCATTGATATAAACCCAGCCTCGATCATCGATGCGTCCGATTTTTAATTGGACTGACTCGGCCATCAGATCCCCGGCAGTTACTGAAATTTTGGTGCGAAAAACCGCCTGTTGCGGCACTTTCAGCGAATCAGCGTTCGCCTGTGCATCCATCTTTTCCCAATCTGCATCGTCAAAATCCGGCTGCACTTCGGAAAGTTGCGGGCTCTTCACGTTGGGCAATATTTTGTAATGCCAGCCGTTGTTTTCCGGAATGACGCGGAGCTTTGTCTTTGGTACGAAAGTATCCGGCTCGTGGCAGCTCGGATCACCATTGCCCACGCCCAGGATTTTTCCGGGCCCTGTCAAATTGAAGTGGATCAGATTGGCCGCCACTGGTACGGTGCGGTTTTGCGCATCGCGAACTGAAACCGTTATGACGCTGATGTCTTCGCCCCCGGCCTTGATGGCTTTCCGGTCTCGCTCGAGCTGAATGGCAGCGGGCGCTCCCGTCGTTTCGACCTTCGTTTCGGCCGTCAGCTTGCCGTCAGTGTAGCCTTTCGCACTCAAAATCCCTGGCGCGTATTTCACCTTCCACTTCAGTTCGGAGTCCTTTTTCATCGTTTGACGTCCGAGACTTCGACCATTCAAAAACAATTCGACTTCACGGCAGTTGCTTAGGGCGCGCACGTCAATGTCCTGGCCTTCCCTGCCGGGCCAATTCCAATGCGGCAGCAGATGCAGGACGATGTTGGTGGTCCACCAGGACTGGTAATACCAGAAGTTATCCTTCGGAAAACCGCATGTGTCGAGGATGCCAAAATGCGAATTGATGCAGGGCCATTGGTAAGGCGTCGGCTCGCCCCGGTAGTCAAAGCCCGTCCAGTCAAATCCTCCGGAGGCCCACGGGCGGGTGGCAAAAAAACTCCACCACTCTTCGGCGGAACAACCCCAGCGGGGATTGCGGTCGTCGTATGCGCTCACATAGCCCAGTGATTCATCGTTGGTATAGATACCGCGTGTCCCAATGGTGCTGGCCTGTTCGGTGCCAAGAATATTCGCCGCGGGAAAGGCGGCATGATACGCGTCCATGCTTTCGAAGTGATAATTGAATCCTTTGACATCCAGTGCGGAAAAGATTCCAAAGTCGCCGTAGGAGCCACTGTTGACCGCCATCGTACAGAGGCGCGTCGAGTCCATGGAATGCGCAACGTTCTGCATCGTTCGAACGACGGACGCCCCGGTGGCGGTGTCTTGGGCGTTCCATTCCTCATTGCCAAGCGACCACGCGAACACGCTGGGATGATTCCGGTCGCGCTGAATTTGCGCTTTCAACCTCTCCAAGTTCGCCGCGTCGGCGCCAAACAACCGGTTTTCGTCCAGCACCAGCATCCCGAGCCGATCGCAGGCCTCAAGTAATTCCGGCGCCGGGGCGTTGTGCGAGGTGCGATAGGCGTTGCAGCCCATTTCCTTCAATTTGGCGATGCGAAAATACTGCAAGGCATCCGGAACCGCCACGCCGACGCCCGCGGCGTCCTGATGATTGCAAGTGCCTTTGATTTCATAGTGTTTGCCGTTCAGCAAAAAGCCCTTGTTGGGATCAAACGCAATGGTGCGAATGCCAAACTCGGTTTCCTGGCGGTCAACCGTTTGCCCGTCGCTTTGAACCGTCGTGTTGAGCTTGTAAAGTTTTGGCGATTCTGGCGACCAAAGGACCGGCAGCGAGATTTTCCCGTCGAGACGCACAGTTTTTTGTGCCGAACTCTCCACCTGGGCCGACTGGTGAAACTTCGCCACAAGTTTTCCTTCGGGTGAAATGATTTCGCAAGTCACTGTCGCCTCCGCCGGATTCGTCCGCATGTTCAGCAGGGCAGCCTCAACCATTATTTCCGCCGCGCCTTGCGGAAGGTTGTTTTTGAATTTGCTGCAGACAAAGATCCCGTCAGGTGCCACCGCCAGCGGGTTGGCTGTTTCAAGCCAGACGTGCCGGTAAATTCCCGCGCCTTCATAAAACCAGCCCTCAAATTGTGACGCGTCCACTTTTACCGCAATGACGTTCTTGCCGCCTGGATGCGCGACGTCAGTGATATCGCAACGAAAACTGTCGTAACCATCATCGTGGTGTCCTACAAACCAGCCGTTGACAAAGACATCACAATTGCGATAGACGCCGTCGAACTCAAGCTGCAGGCGTTTACCGGCATCGGCTGCGGGCAGCTCTAACGTCCGGCGATACCAGGCAATGTCGTTTGTCGGGAAACCCGGCCCCACTGGTTTGAAGCCGTGATTGTAATCGGCGTTGCGGTCAAACGGCAGTTCCAGCGCCCAATCGTGCGGCAAATTAACGCTCTGCCAGTCCACATCTGAGAAATCAGACCGGGCGGGACCGCGGTTATCACCAGCCTTGGCCAGGCTCACCACGTCGCCCCAAGGGTTGCCAAGATAGAATTTCCAGCCTGAATCCAGCAACCACCGCTCGCCGGGGAAATCAGTTCCGGCGGCGATTAAATTGGGGTGAAAAATTGCGAGAATCGCGGCAATCAAGGAGGTTCGAGCGAAAAACCGGAATTTCATAGTGGCAGTGTCCAAGGGGAATTTAAATATCAGCCAGCGCGTGACCTATTGGAATCGCACCCGGTAATATTTTTGCGGTAGAGTAGGGCTTGCAATAAAAGGCGGAGTGGCAGAAGTATTCGTTGTCCAGGGTCCGGTTACATTAGTTGCCTCCAAAAGCAGCCCGCCACTCTGCCAGCTTAACGTCAGTTGGACACCATTCCAAATGCTTGAAAGCTGGGGAGGGGTTGCTGGCGGGTTGGGAGCGAAAAACTGGATCTCCGCCACGTCGCACCAGCCGTTGGCTGGTCCCAAATAGCGCACACAGCGAAAAGCGTTTGTGTTGGTGATCGTCTGCGAGGTCACCATATTGGTGTCTGGCGGTGCAGTGACAATCGTGAAAAGAGTCACGGGGTTGATGAAATACGGGTTGTTGGCTCCTTGGAATGATCCTCCAAGCATTCGGCCCGACCAACCAGTCCGCGGCCAAAAATTAATTTGTCCGATCACGTTGCTTACCCCGGCACCAAAATCCAAACCAACCCAGTCACCACTGGCATTGGGGCCGTCGAAAAACGTGGCCAGACTGCCGTCGAAAACGTTTGAGATGGTATTTCCTTGATTGCCCCAAGATCCGCTGGTGCCAACGATTTTTCCGGTCAGCTTGTTGGTGCAGTTGATCAATCCAGGTTCATTCGTTGGGGTCACTTGCAGCATGGCAACCGCACTGACGCACCAACTGGTTGTCAAGCTGTTGGTCAGGGGTGTCGGTTCGGTCCATGCGTTCCACGCGATGTTCAAATCAGTCCGCCGACAGTCCCACGCGGCGTTGGCGTTGGCCTGCATCCAAGGGTAATAGGTGCTCCACAAATTATTGTACCGTACAAAATGACCCAGGCCTCGCGCAAATTCCGCGGCCCAAGTAGCCAGGTAGCTGGCGTCATTGCTGAAGATGGCGTTGTCCGTCAGATTGTTCCTCGTATATTCAACGGCGCTTAAGGCGTCAGTGTAATAGACGGTCTGGCCGGTGATCTCGTAGAGAGAATTGGCCAGGTCAACAAACGTTCCCTGGTTATAGACGGCTGGATCTGTGTTGACCGAGCCATTGGTGTCAATTTCTTCATATACCAGGCCAGTGCCAGGGTTGAAAATGTTGGTTCGCACCCAGCCATAAATCTGTTGGGCTTCAGCCAGGTAAGTCGCGTTCGTGGTGCTTTGATAAATTAAGCACGCCGTTTCAGCCAGGCTGTCGTTGGACAGGGGGGCTTTGCCGTCTTGACCCTGCTGTTCCCAAATTCCACCGCCATTGAAATTTGTGTCCCAGCCGCGCGCAAAGGCCATGTTAAAGCCATATTCGGCCGCATTCAGAAAGTTGGTATTGCCCGTCATCTGATATCCCCGGGCGAGGACCAGTGCCGCCCATCCTATGTCGTCATTCCATCCGTCCCACGTCCAAGGTATTGGATTTTCGGTCAGGAACGTTGCCAGTAAACTGTTGATCAGTTTTTGCTGTTGTGGACTATGAGTCCGCTCATAGGCGTCTTCCAGCCCTTGAATGTCCAGCGCCTGGACCCAGAAATAGTCGGGAGTCCGGTTTGTCAAATCGGTTGCATAATAGGTCAGGCCGCCTGATTGCACCAGGAAGGCCGCGTTGTAAGCGCCTATGGCAATGTCGGCGAGCGTCGGGTCGGCCAGGATTTCGATGCCGTTGAGGGGCGAGCGCCACGTCTGGTTATCCGAGTTGGCCGAAATCGTAATCACGCCGGCAATTGGCGTGACCTCATCAATTTCAATATAATTACCGTATGCCAATGGATTCGGATATTTATTCGTATTAATTAAAGTCAAGCCGCCCGGGACAAATCCAGAAAAAGCACCCCCTGTTGTTGCCGTATAATATCGTATGCCATTGACAGTATAATTTGGAAGCCAATCGGAGGCGTTCGACGGTCTTGGCTCATCACCTTCGGCATAAATATACACGGTATAAGCCGGGCCGGTGAGGCCGCTGATGATGTTGGTGATGGGTGCATTGACGCCGGCATCATCGTAGCCATCCATTAATGAACCATTCCCTCCATCAGCGGCTGACGCGCTATTCCATCCGTTCCCCCGGCCGGACCCGCTCATGGCCAGCGTCGCTGAAACTGAGCCATCACTCGAATTGATTATTCCAGTGGTAAATGTCGTGTTGGCAATATTGTTCCAGTTGGTGATCGCCACGACACCGGCATTGTTCATGACCGGAGCATTGGTATCACCCAGAAACTTGATTCCAAAAGATTCCGCGGGCGCTGGATTGGTGGCAGTGATGATGATCGCAAAAACAGCGGCGCCGATTCGGATGGACCAGCGATTGCGCAAAAGTCGCGAAAACAATCTCAGGCGGAGGATAGACATGATTTCAATTCGTACGCTTCACTGGTCGATATTATTACAAGTGGCGATGGAAGGAGGAGTGGCAAGGTGGTGGAATAACCAGATTGCGGTCATGGATACGTTTTGATGTCTGTGTTTTTTCTATTGAATGTGACTGGCTTGTTTATCGCAGCTCGCCAGGGCGGCGTCTAGCTCCCAAAACAGGTAGTTCTACATAAAGTGCTCTAAATGCGGGGGCGCAACTTGAGGATGGCCTGGCTCCGCGAGTGAACGTGCAGTTTCTGGTAGATGTGTTTGAGATGCCAAAGCACGGCATCCAGCGAAACCCCGAGCCGTTCAGCGATCTCCTTGTTGTAAAACCCCTGCGCCACCATATCGAGGACCGCGCGCTCCCGATTCGAGAGCGTCTCGGTCTCTTTGGTGGGCGCGGCCTGGGCATGAAAATAAGAAATGACCTTGCGCGCGATTTCTGCGCTCATCGGGGCACCTCCGGATTGGACTTCGCGAATCGCGCCCAAGATGGCATCGGTGGTCGCCCGTTTGAGAATGTAACCCGCGGCACCCGCCCGGAGAGCGCGGAAGATCGTATCAGGATCCTCGTAAACGGTGACCATGATGGCGTGCATGGCAGGCAGCAGTTCCTTGATTTTGCCCACGCATTCAACCCCGGACATTTTTGGCAATTGAATATCCATCAAGACTACGTCTGGCTGATGGCGGGGAATGGCCTGCAACGCCTCTTCCCCCGTGGAGCAGGTGCAGACGCACCGGCAATCGGTCGATAAACTGAGAATTCGCACCAACGCTTCGCGCGTCGTTTTGTGATCCTCCACAATGGCAACCTTGATCATAGCGCGTGATTTTTTAGGGGCAGCCGCAGATCCACCTCAGTTCCAGCGCCGGGTCGGCTCCGGATGTCACAGTCTCCGCCCAAGTGTTCCAAGCGATGGCGCATGCCCTGGATACCCTCACCACCGGAACTTTTGGTGGCCAAGTCGAAGCCGTGTCCGTTGTCCGCCACCAAGATGATCAACTTGCCTTCACTGACCTCGATGATCAAACGCACTTCGGTTGCGCCGGAATGCCGGACGACATTGTTGAGCGCCTCCCTGAAGGCGAGAAACACGCTGTGACGCTCCTTCGGGTCCAAAGGAAACTCCGGAAAACTGGCCGGGATGTGCGGGCGGCACGCCACCCCCGCCAAATCCAAAAAGCGCTGGGCAAATAGCGTGCAATAGCTGGCCACGGAAGCAACCGAATCGTAACGCGGATTGACCGCCCAAACAATTTCGTCCAGCGAAGTGACGAGGGACCGCGCCGTATCCGTCAACTGGCCCAGATATTGTTGCTTCTCTGGAGCCGGCATGCTGGGGTTTTTAACCAAATCTCCCAAAAGCCCCATTTCGGTTAGCCCGGCCCCCAATTCGTCATGGAGATCTTGAGCGACGCGGGTCCGCTCTTGTTCCATTATGCGCCGTTGTTCTACCGACTGTCGCTCCTCGATCTGTTTTTGGAGTTGCGCCGAGCGCTCCTCAACCGTCTTTCGCAGCAGCTTGATCCAAATCAGCGCGATGCCGAGCACACCGGATAAGACGGCCACGATGGTCAGGGCGCGACGCGGCGTCCACCACGGGGGCCAGGCGATCACTTGGACATCTTTCGGGGAGTTCAAAAGCAGTTCGAATGAATTCACGTTACGACCGGCCATCGGGCTTCCATCCAGCGCGCAGAAAACGCCGGTCATCTTCAAGCGACTGCCCAGCGGCCAGGTCTTGGCCGGGGGGTGTTGGCTGATCAGTCGCGCTATGAAATTCTTCACACCGACCTGTAATTCCAAGACCTGCTCCGCCCCATGGTTTTGGTAATCCACCAAGATGCCTTCCACCCAGACTCGTGTCGAATCATAGGTGATATTGGTGCCGTCCAGAGCCAGTGGTTGCGGTGCGGGCAAGGGACCATGGCCGGTTTTGCGGGCGATCGCCTCACGCAGAACCGGAGAGGGTCCGCCCAGTTCCGCCAGGCCAACCACCTCCGCTTCGTCCCCCGGTTCCAGTTTTACCGGTTGCACGAGTTCAAATCGCAATCCGAAGCCGTCTTCAGTCATGTAATGCATCTTTTCATCGCCACAGAGAATCTGTCCGGCAATCTTTACGCGCCGGAAGATATTGCCTTGCACGTCAAACCGCATCAACGCCTTGGCCTGCATTTTGTGGGCGTCAAAGGGGTCCAACGGTGCGGGGGTGTCCATGCAAATCGTGGCGTTGTCAAACCATAAGGGGTGGTCGGTGTCGACCTGAAGAGTCGGGTATTCCCATTTGGCAAACATACAGCCCCGGATCCGTACCACGGAATTGACGAAAGAAACCAAAGAGTCGGTTGGATTGGGATCAAGCTCAACATCTACTTTCCCACCGGACATCAGCAGAGCCAGATGATTGTCATGCGTGCCGGTGACCAGCCCCCGGATTTCGACGTATTGAGAATCCATGCTGCCTCTGATCAACTGGTCCCGTGTGGGATGCATGGGGGCTGGCAAACGGCCCATCCCAAGCCGCTTCGCCTTGTCCAATATGACAATGGGTGAAAAATCGCCCGCAACGCAGGTGCCCTCAATATCCAGAATTTCGCCAATTTTTGGCGTGTCCCAAATCCAGGCTGATCTCAGCCCGACGAAAACCCCGCGGGTTAAGTCTTGAATGATGACGCAATCACGATTTTCTGAAATCCAAACGACCACGCCCTTGATCTTGGCGTGATATCCGCGCCCGGCTTCCTCACGATTCAATTGTTGAACCTGGGCCGCAGTCGTCAACAGAGGGGGGGTATTGTCTTTATTCTCCGTTTTTTTTGGCAATTCGTGCCAGACGGCCTCGCTCAATATGCTGTTTGATCCAATTTGACTCCATCTCCCCAAACACTCTATTTCGTCATCGGACAGGCTGGGCGGCGAATCGAGCAGCTCGATTGGAATAGAGCCAGTGCCATCTTCCAAATCCGGCAATTCTCCAGCAGCGCGTGAGCGCAGTCTTCCGCAAATACGCACAATCCTCGCCGCCGCCTCCCGATTCATAAGCTTGCATTCACCGATTTTTAGTCGCTTGCTTTCGGACCAAAACTCCGGCGCGACATCCAGCACTTGAACGCTCTTCCAGCCCGAGACCACCAACGTGTCTGCCGACCAGTACTTTTCATTATTGGACGTATCGAGGCAAATTCCGCGAACCCGCAACAGACTACCGAGCAAATATCGGGGTGGTTCTTGTGAATCAGTGCACACCGTAACCCGCATTTGAGTATCCTCGGACGTTAGCTCCAATTCAGTCCCGGTTTGTTGCCTGCCGACAAATGTCACGGTACCTTCCACCTCGGCCCAAAATGGCCCCGACTTGTCGGACAACGGTTGCCGGATCACAATTTTTCTTGGCGCGGGCACTTTCCCGGCTCCTTTCATCGTTAATTGGGTGGGGGGGTTAATTAAAAACAACTGACTGCCGTCATCCGACCTGACGTAGAACGTATAAAGCCCATTCCGCTCAACCTCGATAAACCCGTCAAATGCCAGGCCCACGTGTTCATTTCGGGATTTAACCGTCACGTCGAAATTGGGGGTGATTCCAGTTTTCACCGGAGTGAGAGTCTCAACTGGCGGCACATTTTGCCAGTCACCTTCGAAGCATCGGTAATTCAACCCGTTTGCCAGGCCAGCCCCTCCGCCCAACGGGGCTTGGGCGGGGCAAAAAAGTGCCGAGTTCGGGATGGTCTGTCGCGCAAGCCCCGGGCCTGAATATTCGACTTTCAAGAACCAGTCTCCCGTGTAATTGAACCACAAGACTTGAATTGGATATCGTCCGGTCCGCAAATTCACCGTGGCCGTGGATTCAGCTTCTGGGTGCCTGCCATCATTATCCACTACCGGACGCTTACCGAGGCTCACACCGGTCCCAGTTGAAACCACATAGTTCGTTCCGCGCAATTGGATCCGTTGCCCGGGCAGAAGCTGCCGTCCGGCAATACTGGTTTCCAGGATTTCAGTCCCGGAATCATCTTGGAAAAAAATCAGTCCGGAACCGGAATCGGCCGCCAGAACAGTTCCTTCGAGACAGAAGGCGCAGATGGAATCCACGCCGTCGTTGACGGCTTGGCGGAGCTGGGCGACGTTCGTAACCAATGGAAAATCCAGCACAAGTGGTCTGGCTGGTATCTGCCCGTCGAAATTCGTCTCGGAGGCGTGCAGCGAAAGCGCTAAAACTGCCATCCAACATTCTATAATCCAAAAAATGCGCATCGCGTCTTTTGCCGGTTGATTTATATGAAAAGCACTATCATATCTGAAGCGATTTGTGAAGAATTCTTTCCGTGGGCCCACGCTGGCTTTCGTAAATTTCCATTCCGAGACGGGGACAGATCGAACCGCCGCGAGTGCGGAACGAGGCTGGCGATCTAATATCAGTCCCGCGATCCCCGGGGGGCGCGCGCTGCCATTCATTGGCATTTTCAACACATCGGTCAGTAGCCGGGCGTTTTCTCGCGAAGCGAGATCCTCCACAAGCTCCAGCCACGTTTTAAAGGGGGTTTTCGAGAAAACTACCTGTTTTGGGAGCTAGACGTTACTGCTGCCAGGTGGGATTATGAAAACCGTCACACGCAATAGAAATAAAAAATCGCAATGCACGTGCAGAAGCAAACTGGCTTTTCAGCGGCTTCGCCGCTTTTCTCAAACGAGTTGAGCCTTAGAATGTGCAATCAAGCACGAACTCACGGCTTGGGCGAGTTTAGCCCACCCGGCTGCCAGAGCAGGCGGGAGAGTTTGCCCGGAGACAAAGTGATCTTTTCTGCAGTCAAAAGCGGCCCACGCCGGGGGCGACTCAGCCCAGGCGAACTTGGAAGCGGAGCGGGCCAGAGAATTGCCAGCGGCATGCGAAACCATTTTCATCTCTCGCCCTGCGTCAGCTTTGTTTGATTCAAGACAGTGCCTCATAAAAACTAAAAACCCACAAACCCAGAAAGCAAATGAATATTCAAAATACATATACCATAGATCACGTTTTGAAGCTTGCATCGATCATATGCCTGTCGGCCCTGGCCGGAATCCCCACGGTTTCCCAGGCCCAAAGCGTCGGCATCGATTTTGCGGGGCGGCAATGGTCTATTGGTGGGAACACTCCAATGACTTTGCTGCCAACGGATACCGCCGGCGTGGTTTCGCAACAAGACTGGAACAACGTAATGCTGGACGGAGCCAATTCCGGCGGTCTGGCCCAAATCGGCGGTCCAAATGCTGGGGCTGTCTCAGACGACAGCGGCGCCGCGACCAGTATGACCTTTTCATATACGGCCAGCGCAGGCGCCACTGAGTGGGCGGTTGATCAGACAACCCACACGGGCAACCAGCAGTTGATGGATGGATATTGGGACATTCAGTCGGGCAATGGCGCCGTCAACTTTGGCAACATCGCTTACAGCCTGTATGACGTATATGTCTATGTTGGTGCAGACTCGAATGGTCGGACTGCGGGAGTTAATCTCAATGGCGGTCCAGAGACCTATCTGCTGACCGATGCGAATGGCTACAATTATACCCAGCCCTTGATTCAAGCCACGGCGACGTCGCAAGGTGCGGCGACCAGCGCCCAGTATGTTTTCTATCAAGATGTGACCGGCTCAAGCCTTCAAGTTGATCTCGCTAATTATGGCAGTGACGTGGGTATCGCCGGCATCCAGATTGTTGAGGTGGTTCCGGAGCCATCGACAATCACGCTTTCCATGGTGGGGGGGATGGCGTCGCTGGGTTTGATTCGTCGTCGGAGTTAGTTTTTCCATTGTTGAATTTGCAACCTGTGCCGTACCCGCGGAAATAAATACGGGTCTGGCCATCTATTTGATAAAAAAATGAAAACTTATTTTACATATACGAATTTTTGCCCGCGATATTTCAAGGGTGAATTATTCGCTGTGGCCGCCATACTTGCCGTTGGAATGCAAATTTCCCAGGCACAGAACGCCATTGGCATTAACATGGCCGGCCGGCAGTGGTCGATCGGCGGGAATACTCCGATGACGGTGAACGCCTCGGACACAGCCGGCGTGGTTCCGCAAAAAAATTGGAACAACGTGATG
>Ga0182030_10003332_pt1 | contig 34256 bp, 18 predicted proteins | sample 812S3MmetaG_FD_121299 | JGI IMG/M metagenome (GOLD analysis project Ga0182030, IMG submission 121299) | Permafrost microbial communities from Stordalen Mire, Sweden - 812S3M metaG (Illumina Assembly) | ecosystem: Environmental > Terrestrial > Soil > Wetlands > Permafrost | place: Sweden...
CTGGGGGCAGCGTGGCCGTACACATTGACCGTGCCTCCGGTGCTGGTGCTGGCGGTCGTCGCGTTCGGGTCCGTGTTGCTGAGGCTCCAGGTGAGGCCTGAGCCGGTGCCGCCGGCAGTGAGGGTGGCGCCGACGGGCAATGTGGTGTTGTTAGCGGCAACCGGGCCGGAGCCGGTAAAGGCGCCGAGCGTGCCACCGGTGCTGCCATTGTCAGCCAGGCTGACAGCGAGGGCCGACGAATTGACTGGAGCGGTGTTGGTAAGCGTCGCGGTAACCCCGGTTGTGCCACCGGTGATGATATTGATGGTGGCGGGGCTTGCGCCGGTGAGGGTCTGCACGGCTTCGTGCGTCAGATCCAGCGCGGTGGCAGTGGCAAGGAGACGGTAATTGGCCGGAACAGTGCCAGTGAACGCATTGGAGTTGAGTCCGCTTGCGGCGGTGGCCAGCACATAGTTGCCCGCGGCTGGCGCGGTTAATTGAGTGAAGCTGATACCTGCGCCGCTGGCGATCGACGCCGCGCCGCTGATCACGAGCTCGTCGGAGGCAGTCGCGTTGATGTCCACACCAAAGATGCCGCCGCTGTTAAAGGTGATGGCGCCGACATTGAGAGTGACGGGAGCCGCAGCGGTCGCGCCGGGGTTAATGATGCCTGCCGCGCCGCCACCCGCGCCGTTCACGGTGACCGAGCCCCACAGGGTGCCGCTACCGGAAAGAGTGGGAGTGCCCGTGGCGCTGGCGCCGCCAACAGTCGTCACGTCGCCCATTGCCGTCATCCCGTTGACCGCCAGGACGCCGCCGTTGATGATTGTCGAGCCGGCGAAAGTGTCCAAGCCGGAGAAAATCTGGGTGCCGGTCCCGACCTTCACGAGCGAGATGTTTGCGCTGCTCAGGATGCCCGAGTAATTCATCCCGGTATTGTTATTGTTGCCAATGGTGAGAGACACCAGTGCCTGGCCAAACTGGTCAGTCAAGGCCACGTTGCCGATGCCGCTCAAGCCACCAAAAGTGAACGATCCTATGCCCGGGCCAAATGTAATGGCATTGTTCGGTGCAATATTGAGAATGCTGTCCTGCACCGCAAGCGAGTTGCCGAGCACCAAGGAACCCCCGGTAATCGTTGTCGCGCCGGTATAATTGTTCGCCCGCGAAAGCGTGACCGTGCCGCCATTCAAGTACAGCGCCGCGGAGCCGCCCAGGGCATTGGTGGTATTTTCCGTAACAGTCCCGCTGTTGATGAAGAGCGTATTCTGGCTGATAGCCGATGCGACGTTCAATTGCAGCAAGCCGCCGCCAACGGTAACGGGCGTGTTGCCCAACGCGCCCGTGACCACGAGCGTGCCGCCGTTGACCGTGGTGGCGCCTGTATAATTGTTCGCCTGCGAAAGGGTGACCGTGCCGCCAGACATCGTGAGCGCCGCGGAGCCACCCAGGGCATTGGCGATATTTTCCGTAACAGTCCCGTTGTTGACCGCCAGCGTGTTCTGGCTGATCGCCAGTGCGTTGTTCAGATTCAGCGCGCCGCCCCCGTTCACGGAAACAGCGGTGTTGCCCAGGAGGCCGGCCACCGTCAGCGTGCCGCCGTTGACAGTCGTCACGCCGGTATAAGTATTGGTGCCGGAGAGGGTGGTCGCGCCGCTGGTTGTCAGCGAGGAAGCGCCGCTGATGACGGCGCCGCCGGCTTCGTTGAGGGTCGCATTGGTATTAACAATTACCGGGCCGCCCCCTGTGAGGCTGCCGGTCAAACTCACCGTGCCCGCATTGAGGTTGGTGGCGCCGGTATAAGTATTGGCGCCCGAAATGGTTAAGGTGCCCGTGTTGGCATCCGTCAGGGCGCCGGTGCCGGTGATGGGAGCGCCGATGGTGACGTTGGAGCCGCCCCCGATTACCAGTTCACTGCTGCCGTTGCCGCCGACAACCAGATTGCCGGGGCCGTTGATGGTCAGCACGGCGTTGGTGTTGAGGATGCCGTTGATTTGCAGGCCCGTGTTCGCGGCCAGTGTGATCGTCTGCGCGCTTGCGTTGTCGAAGACAGCCGTGTTGGCCGTCGCGGTGCCGCTCGTCAGCGTGGTGTCAGGACTGCCGGGCGTCGTGTAGGCGTAATTGGTCAAGCTTGAGGTAAAGCCGACGATTCCGCTGCTGCCCTCAGCCGTCTGGGTGGCGGCGGTAACAACACTGCTGCCATTGGTGGCGGCATAGGTTTCAGTTGCCCCGCTGCCAAAGAACGCATAGGTCCCGAGTAAGGCGTTGCTGGCGTTGCCCGTGAGGGTGATGCTTGTGTTCGCCGGAGAGACGAAATCGACCGTGCCACCGAGGGTCCGGGTGATCGTGCCGGCGGTGAAGGTGAGCGCGTCGCCGGTGGCCGAGCCGTTAAGGCTCATCAAGATTGTGCTGGCGCCGCCGTTGAGCGCAAGGCTGGGCAGGGTTTGAGCACTGGTGCTTGCCGCTGCCGTACTGTTGATGTTCAGCGTGCCGCCGCCAAGGATGAGCGGGGTAGTAGAGAGGATATTGGTGGCCGGAGCGCCCGTGGCGGAGAAATCGAGCTTAAGTGTGCCGGCATTGATCGTGGTCCCGCCCGTATAGGTATTGACGCCGCTTAGGGTCAGAGTGTCGGCGCCGAACTTGATCATGCCCGCGTTCGAGCCACCGATGGGCGAAGCGATGACGATATTGCCGGCGCCGCCGATGCTGCCGGTGCCGGAGAGCGTTACCGACGCGAGCACGGCAGTGCCGGTCGCGGTGCCGACGCCGCCGGAGAAAGCGACCGTGGGAGCCGAGGTGTACCCGCTGCCGGCGGAGGTCTGCGCGATGGCCAGACCGAAATTGGTATTGTTGCCACTAGCGGTAGCGTTACCAGTGAGGGTAAAGGTGGGGGCGGAGGTATAGCCGTGGCCAGGGTTGGTGATAGTGATGGCAGTTAGCGTGCCAGTGGTTTCGGTCGCCGTAGCAGTTGCGCCGACCCCACCGCCGCCGGAGATGGTCACCGTCGGGGCGGCGGTGTACCCACTGCCAGCGCTTGTGATCGTAAAGCTTGTGCTGGTGAGATCAAAGGAGGCGGTGCCGGCGGCCCCGCTGCCGCCGCCACTGCTGAATGCCACGGTGGGGACACCGCCCGCGGCGGTATAGACGGTGCCGGCGACATTGGTCGTGCCGGCGACGCCGTTGGTCAGGGTGGCAGTGCCGCCACTGTTGGTGAGGGTACCGCTGAGGGTGATAGCCTTGGTGATGGTCTGGCCGCCGAGATCGAGCGCCCCGGCCGCGTTTACGGTGGCAGCGCCGACCGTCTGGCCGGCGGCGACGGCCCCGCCGAAGCCGAGAGCACTGTTGTTGCCGAGTATGAGTGTGCCGCCGCTGACGGTGGCGGCGCCGTTAAAGGTATTGGCGCCGGAGAGGGTCTGAGTACCGGTATTTGTCTTGGTAATACTCAACGCGGCGGAGCCGGTGATGACGCCCGAGTAGCTGTAGGTTCCGGTCCCGCCAAGCGTCAGGGTGGAGGATAACGTGCTATTGGTCACGGCACCGGCGCCGTTCAAGCCCGCGATGCTTAAGGTGGTGCTATTGAGGTCAAAGAGGGCGCCGCTGTTCACCGTCACGGTGTTGGACGCATTCATCCCCGAATTGTCGGCGTTAAGGAACTTCAGGACGCCGGTGTTGACCAGGAAGTTTCCGGTAAAATTGTTTGCGTTAGTGTATAGAACGACGGCCCCATCGGCCTGAAAGGTGCCGGCCCCGTATAGGCCTTGACCGCCGGCGCCCCCGCTATTGGAACCGAGTTCGTAGGAGGCCGCCCCGTTCCCTTGCACGTCCAGGTTGGTCAACACGAGTATATTGTTCTTAACATCAATAGAGCCGCTGCCGCCGTCACTACCCAAAATGTTGGTGCCATTGCCTTGGGCGACGATGAGGTCGTTGGTGGTGAATACGGTGTTGGCGCTGGCGACGGTCAGTAAAGCCGCATTGGACGAATTGCCGACGCCACCAAGATAAATGATGCCGTTGCCAAAGCTGTTATCGCTGGAGGAGGTCGCATTCACCGTCCCGGAAAGGATGGTCAAGGGACCGGTGAAGGTATTGAGGTTGCCGTTTAAGGTTAGCGTGCCAAGGCCCGACTTCACCAGCGAACCCGGGCCGGTGAGAGCACCCGTGAAAACCGTGGCCGTGGCGGCCGACGGGATGGAGACGGTGAGAGCCACCGGATTGCCGGCGGTGTCGGCCAGGATCTCGTTACTGGCGCCGCTCAAGCCGCCAATGGTGAACGAGCCGATTCCCGAGCCAAACACCAGGCCATTGTCCGCGCTGAGGGTGACCGCGCTGTTGGCCGCGGCGAGCGAGTTGCCGAGCACCACCTGGCCCCCGGTAATCGTCGTGGCGCCGTTATAACCGTTGGTCTGCGAGAGCGTGACCAGGCCGGCGCTCACCGACAGCGCCGCGGTGTTGGCCAGGGCATTGGGGGTGTTTTCCGTAACGACGCTGGCGGCGTTGCTGACCGTGAGCGTGTTCTGGTTGATGGCGGCCGCGCCGTTGAGTTGCAACGTGGCCGGACCCACCGTAACCGCCGTGTTGCCCAGGGCGCCGGTGATCGCCAGCGTGCCGGCGCCGACCGTGGTGGCACCGGTATAGGTGCTGACGCCGCCGAGGGTCAAAGTGCCCGTGTTGGCATCGGTGAGCGCGGAGGCGGTCGCGCCGTTATTGATGATGGGAGCGCCAATGGTGACATTGGAGCCGCCGCCGATGACGAGTTCATTGCTGCCGCCGACTTCCAGATTACCCGGGCCGTTTATAATGAGCGCGGCGTTAGTGTTGAGGATGCCGTTAATTTGCAGGCCCGTGGTCGCGGCCAGCGTGACCGTCTGAGCGCTTGCGTTGTCGAAGACAGCCGTGTCGGCCGTCGCGGTGCCAGTGGTCAGCGTGGTGTCAGGGCTGCCGGGCGTCGAGTAGGCATATTCGGTCGTGGGGGAAGTAAATCCGACGATGCCAGGGGTGCCTTCGGCCGTCTGGGCGGCAGCTCCAACAACGCTGGAACTGGTGGCGGCATAGGATTCACTGGCCCCGTTGCCGAAGAAGGCCCACGGCCCAAGGAACGAGCTGGAGGAGTTTCCGGTGAGCGTGACCGTGGTGCCCGACGGAGAGATGAAGTCGATAGTGCCGCCGGTGCTCCGCGTGAGAGCGGCGGTAACGGTGAGCCCGACAGTCGCGGTGCCGTTGTTGACCAGCGAGATCGTGCTGGCTCCGGCAGCGAGCGCGAGGCTGGCAACGGTTTGAGAATTGGCACCGCTGGTGAAACTGCTGAGGTCCAGCGCGCCACCGCCGAGGGTGAGGGCGGCGGTGGAAATAGGATTGGTCGATGCCGAACCCGGGAAATTGACCGCGAGCGCGCCGCCACTTACCGTGGTCGCGCCCGAGTAGGTGTTGATGTTGGAGAGCGTCCACGTGCCGGCGCCGATCTTGGTGAGCGTGGTCGCGCCCGTGCCGATCACACCGGAGATGCTGCCATTGCCCGCACCGGCAAGGGTCAAACCAAACGCGCCGGTGATGCCGCCGCTGAGGGTCAGCGACCCCGCATCGGAGGAGATGGTCGAAGCCGCCGTCTGAGTGATGGCGCCGCCGAAACTATTGGCTCCGCCAAGGTTCTCAAGGGCGCCCGTAGCCCCGATCTGGTAATCCCCCGCGCCGGCAATCGAAAGCGCCGCGTTGCCACCTGTAATGCCGCCCAATAACTGGACGCTCGCCCCGCCGGTCTCCGTGATCGCGCCGGCGCTGCCAAATGGCGTTGCATTGTATTCGACAATGCCGCTCAAGATACTCGTCGTGCCTGTATAGGTGCTGGCGCCACCGAGCACGACCCGGCCTTGTCCGTTTGCCAGGATGCTCACCGTATTGCCGGTATTCTGAATGATGGCCCCCACGCTGGTGGTGCCCGTCAAGCTGGCGCCGCCGAAGCTGGCGATCTGCGCGCCCAGGCTCGGCGAGAAAGTCAAACCGGACACCGTCAAGGTGCCGAAGTTCATATTGTTGGTAAAGCCAGGAGCGCCCAACGTGGAGTTCACGGTTCCCAGCGTCAGGCTATACTTGTCGCCGTTGGTCACAGTGAAAACGTCGGAGCCGGCAGCACCAGTGGTGGTGATGCCCCCCGCGATTCCGAATTGCAGGGTATTGCCCGTAACACCCGGGGTCGCATCATCGACGAAGAAGGAGGGGTTGGAGGTGATCGTCGTGCTCGCGTCCAGGAAGCTGGTGTTGTTGTTGTCGTTCACGAGATGGATGAAGCCGCCGTTGAGCGTCAGCGGGGACGAGGCAATCGAACCCGCGTTTTGCAATTGCAGATAGCCCGCGTTGCCGGTGAGGCTAGTCGCGCCCGTATAATTGTTTGAATCCGAAAGGACTATCACGCCGTGGTTGATTGTGGTCACCGTCGTCGCGCCGCTGATGGCATCGGTGGCGTCCTCATATACATAGCAGGCATTGCCGACGCCCGTCAGCGCGTTCTGGTTGAGGGCGTTTGCGCAGTCCAGATTCAGTATATTTTGCTGAACGCCGGCAAAATTGATCTGCGTGTTGCCCAAGGGTGCAACGACCGTCAGCGTGCCGTCGGATAAAAAAGTCGTCCCAGTGTACGTGCATCCGCTGCCGATTGTGACATAGGCGGGTTGATCGGCCGTATTGCCTATATAGACAGACAACATAGCGCCGCCAGTCATATTGGGGGAGGTGATGTTTGAGACGAAAGTGGTGCTCTTCTGGCCTGACACAGAGCTCTGGATATTTACGACTTCCGAGGCTATATTCGTGTCGGTCAGAGCGTTAATCGTTAAAACGCCGCTGTTCATGTCGTTTTCAATGAACGGGTTGATGGCGGCGGCCAGTGATGGCAACGTCAGGTTATAGGCGTCGCCGTTGGTCACCTTGAGCACCGGGTTGCTGCCGAGCATCGATACACCCGATTGCCAAGTCAGGGTATTGCCTAAAATACCTTGGGTAATATCATCGACGTTGATCGTTGAGTTGTTGGAGTTTTGGTTGAGGGCCGCGGAACTCAGGAAGACGGTGTTACTGTCGTTGCGGAGCTGGAGGACGCTGTTGGCGGCGGTATTTTTGATCGACGAGGATGCCATCGATCCCGCGTTTTGCAATTGCAGCGTACCGGTGCCAATTTGCGTCAGGCCGGTATAATTATTGGATGCCGAAAGCACCACCGTGCCACCGGTGATGGTCAGCGCCGTGGCCGCGTTGGCTTTGCTTAGGGCGTTGGTGGTATTCTCCGTTACGGTGCCCGAACTGACCGACAGCGTGCCCTGGTTGATCGCGTTCAGGACGTTCATCTGCAGCGTGCCGCCGCTGACGGTAACATTCGAAGCGCCGAGGGTGCTGGTCAAAATGAGCGTGCCGCCGCTGACCGTCGTGTTGCCAGTGTAGATGTTCGTTGAGTTGAGGGTTTCAGTGCCGCCGGCTACCGTGAGGGCAAGAGTTGTTGTGGTGGAGCCGGTGCTGCTGTTTTCGAGTGTGCCCGAAAATGTTTGGCTGTCGGCGGCGGCCCCGGTGAGAGTCAAGGTCGCGCCCGTGGCAACGCCGCCAAACACCACGTTATCCGTCACCGTGCCCGCGCCCGACAGCAATCCAGTGAAGAGAGAGGCGCCGTTTCCACCGAGGTCCATCCCGGCGTTCGCGCTAATCGCGACATCGCCGCTTCCAAATACGCCAGCATTATTGGCATGGTTCTGCAGGGTGCCTGAAGTAATGGTCAAGCCCCCCGTAAAGTTGTCATTGCCTGTCAGTATCTGGTCGGCGGCGGAGACCGGGCTGTAAACGACCGCAAGATTGTTAGCGCCCGCTGTTCCGATAACCCCCGACTCCGCGCTGCCGGCGCCGGTGATGGTCAGCGTGCCCAGCGTTGCACTGGAGTTTTTGATATTGTCAATCCCAAGAGCCATTGTCAGGTTGGAGGTCGAATCATTAAAGCCGTTCAGGTCGAGCGTCCCGGAAAGGATGGTCAGGCCACCGATGCCGAACTGGTTGTTGGCTAGAAGCTGGAGGGTGCCGGCGCCGGTTTTATAGAAGGTGTTGCCGGTCGAGTTGAGCACGACATTGGCGGGGTTGATGGACATGACATTGCTGCCGCCCTCCACACCGATGCCCCATTGGTTGACGTTCGACGCCCCGACCGTCAGCACACGCGAGGTGTAGTTCAAGCCGGCGTTGTAATTGAAATCCAGGATACCGCCGTTGATGCCACCGGTGGCGCCCTGAAAGACTACGCCGTTGCTGGAATTGCCGAGGGCGGCGTCGGCATTGATCTGGGTGATGCCGGTCCTGAGTTGAACCGTCCCCTGGAACGTGTTAGGGCCGGTCAAAACGAACCCGTTATTCGCCGTGCTGCCACCGCTGAAAATGATGTACGTATTGCTTGCGCCCCCGGTGATGGCGCCGCTGATGTTCATGGTGCCACCGTTAGCCTGGGAGTACTCGTAGCCATTTATGGAAGTCCCAAGCCCCAAGCCGGCGCTGATCGTATTGGCCCCGGTGGTATTGGTCGCAGACAAAGCGAGGCCGTTGCCGTTGTTGGTGTTATTTAGGGTGAGGACAGCGCTGTTGCCGGAGCCGATGGTATATCCGCTGGTCCCAAAGATCAGTGCGTTAATGCTGGTGGACGCGTTCAGGTCAACCGCCGTGCTCAGGCCCACGGTCGCACCAAAATAAGCGGTATCAGTACTGGTCGGCTGCGTGGTTTGATTCCAGTTGGTGTTCTGATTCCAAAGCGTGCCAGTGGTGACAGCACCATTCCATGTGTACGTGGCGGCATGCGCCTGTGACACAAATATGCCTACAAGGGCAATAACGGCCAGAAGATGGGTGAAAAACCGCGAATTGCGCACCGATGCGTGGGCAGGGGAGGATTCAGTCTTCATGATAGGTAGGGGCTTTCTGGGGTGTTTATATTGGGGAGGAGAGGGGATGCGGACAGCGAAAAGGATAGCGGTTGCAGCGACACAGTTCTTATCATTTCTTGCCATTGCCGCACCAACATTTGGCGCATAAGGGGCCGCAGCCTCGCTCGAAGAGCCTGGTTTGCGCATCGGTCCAATTTTCCATGGCGATGATATTCTTATTGATAGGCGTGGGGAACCGTGCCGTCTTTTGACAGCTTTAAGGTGATATAACACTGCCCATAGGCAGAGTCAATAAATATATTTGTCGGGATTCAATTTTCTCAGCGAACCCCTCCCCAGCTATGAGTGGCCACCGTTGCGCTCCCATCGCGAAGGCTCCGGTGCGGCGAAGAGAGAGGCCCATGGATTCGATACATGCCATTGAATGCACGTACAGAAGTGCGCTTAACTGATTTTTTCATAGCGAGGGGAGAACTGGGATGGTCTGAGGGGCCTTTCGGCTGGTCAATACCCCCGGAAGTCTATTGACGGCAAGAGGAAAATATCTTTTTCGCTCAATTTCTCTTTGCCAAACCGATAGTCGGAAAGAAAATCGCACCAACCACCCCGACTCACCTTGAACATGAAGCCAACTGGGAAATCCCGGTATGATCGCCATCGTACCGAATGGGTGTGAAACAAATGGGTGTGAAACACCTGCCATTCCTTATCATGTCACCTCACGCAGTTTCCCCCCTCTGCCTTGTACTCCTGTTTCTAACGGCGGCCTCTCCCGCGTCGCATTCGGAAAATACCAGCTCGCCCGCCCTCCAACCTCCTCTTGTCCCTTCCGCCGCCTCGGTCCCATCCGCCGCCTCGCTGGGTTGCGTGAACTTCATCCCAAAAAGGGCCGGTGCTTTGACCGAGGCGGCACAATCACTTGGTCTCACCCCAACGGCCACCCTACCGGACGCAAAGGATTTTGCCGGCAAGGTCCTTGTCTGGGAGGCTGTGAAGGTTCCGGCGGGCGGCATTGGAATCGTTCGAGAGGAATGGATTCGGAATTATGTGCAAAAAGGTGGCAGTCTGATTCTCACCCTTTCGCGCAATCCAGGTGGCAGCCCGCTAAGAATCGCCGATATTTCCCCTACCACGGCTTGGTACACTCAAATCCTGGCCGCATCCCGCGGAGGCGCGGCCGGAGGGGTCCAGGGAGTGGAATGGGATTCCGAAATGTATGGCGAGCAGGGGGGCCAAAGCCTTTCGCTGCCATATTACTTCAAGCTCCAGCCAGTGAGTGCCGTCGAACGTGGGATGGAACGATATGAGAGATTCGATTGGACGATCCCATATATCAATCAACATTGCTTCCCTGGCAGGACATTTTGGAGCCGGCCTTTGCTGAACCGCGACTGGCGAGTCCGGGTAAAAGGAGATGATATTGATGGTTCCGGCCTGGTTCTTACCGGACGATATGGAGCAGGGCGGGTGGCTGTACTGGCTGCCGGTGTGACTGATCTGAAGACCGGAACGGGAGATGGGAACTTTTGGAAACCGCTCCTGGAATGGCTGACTGCTCCGGAGAAGAAACCATCCGCAAAACCGGTGGATGTCAAAATCACTCCCGCGGTGACCGTGGATCGCGCAAAGCGAACTTTGAATGTGGCGGTTCGGAATCCGGCTTCGTCTCCGCTCAAAGTGACAGTGATCGCGCGGCTGGAAACATGGGAGCAAGCTTATGTGGGCGATGTCGAGCAGGAATTGACGATTCCCGCCAACGGGAGCGAGACGGCCAGCCTCTCACTTCCAACCGCCGTCGCGACGGGTTACCAGGCGCTGGATTATCGCGATAAATGGGATGCTCGCGTGGGTGTTTTGTCCGAGACAGGCGCGAGTCTTTTGAGTGAGACCCGTCTGCCGGTGGATCTCGATCCGGATATTCGGCTGGCGGTTGCAACGGACGAAATTGGGGCGATGGAATATCCATTCAAGAAAGCTCCGGGGCCCAGCTCGCTGTTTTTCGGGCAACGGATGGGCACTTACATCAGCAGTTACAGCTATGCTCCCGGGGCGGACGCGCACGCCTTGATCACTGTTACCAATGGAGCGTGGAATCTGGCGCCGCTTGCGAAAGTCCGGGATGAAACGACGCCAGATAACAAGTCGATCATGGCCCTTAACGATGAGATGGCCGACGCAGGCAAGGTCCCCCGCGGCGTCCAGGGTTATGGAACGTGGAATGGCCAGGCGGGCAAAGAAAACGTGCTGGTATTTACCCTACCCCAACCGGCTGCCGTCAATGCGGTCACTTTCATTGGAAATCCCGGCGTCGACTCTCACAACGCGGGCGCTGCGAGCATCGAGGTCGATAACCAGGAAGTCGTCAAGTCGGACGATCTGGATACTCGTTTCAAACCCGAAGGGCGCGTGACATTGTCATTCCCGGAAGTGACCGGGACGGCTGTAAGAATCAAGCTGCCGTGGCTCAATGACGGCACGCCGGAACAGAAACGCGAGGAGCCGCGGCTGGCGGAAGTCGAGATTTACGGCTGGACCGGAAGGATGCCTGGCGACATTAAAGGACACCTGAAAGCCGAGTTGAGGGACAGTCTGACCGGCGAGGTGATACCTGTGAGTGAACAGGATGTCACGGTCAAGGGCGGAGCCGCCGAGACGTTCACCCTTCCATTCAAGATGCCCGAGTTGGACAACCAGGCTGCGCGTTATCTTACCCTTCAAAGCACTTTTCGAGTGGACGGCTCAGCCAAAGGTGAACTCACGAAGGACGCGCCGTTGATGGTGATTGAGCCGAAGCATCCATTGAACTCCGTCAAGGAGTTGCGCGGAGATGAGAATCTGGGGCTCGGTTTCATTGTGACACGTGGGTTCAGGAACGCAGACAAGATCGGGACCGGAACACAGGAGGTTCAAGGTTCATGGGAGGAGCCCGACGACGCGGTTTGGGCTTACAGCCGCGACCTAAAGCAAACTTCCAAAAAAACCAAGACGTTGGCTGCGCGATTTTATGTGTCGGATACGGGCATTGACCGGTTCGCCAACCCTTGGACCAATTACCTGAATGGCGAAGATTACTTCGGGGTGTCCGCGCCGCGCCTGGTGGAAGCGGCGAAGCAATCCGACAAGTGGGGCAAGTCTGACACCGTCACCTTCGGATTTTCGGACCGGTGGGATTCCGGGCCGGCGGTGGGAGCATTGTACGGCTGGGCGGAAATGGTTGCATTCGACGAGTATCTCAAGGCGAACAATCCGCCGGGGATTCAAGGCGGGACGCGCGCGGAAGTCAGCGCAGACATTACCGACCACCATGAAAGCGAGTTCCGAAGCTGGCAACTGGACCGTTATAGCAGCGCGGTGAAGGACATGAGCGACGCCTTCGCGCGCGAAGGAAAGAAACTCGTGATCTCCGGCCAAGGCATTCCAATCGTGCCGGAAGCTTATGAAGCTACTCTCTCGAAGACTATTTGCGGGATGAGTGATGACGAAACCTGGGGAATGGTGAATGAGGACCCCTGTCTTAGCACGGGCAAGCAGATGGGGTATCTGGCATTCAATCCAAGTTGGAGGCTGGCCACGCTATTGCAATGGGGATACAACTCCGCGACTCTTTGCAATCCGAATTGGTGGGCCCCAGTGGGAACTACGGAGCCAAGCCGCCGCCATTATTACGATCGCGCATGGCGGGCGAGTTTCGACGCCGATGGCCACTACCACTCGATCCACGCATTTGGTTACAATACCAATGCCTACACCGCCTATACCATGTCGCCCAATGATTGGCAGGAATGGTGGAGACTTGAGGAACGCCACAGCCTGATAAGCCCCGATGGGCCTTTTGGCGCCGGCGTGGTGCTTGGCACGTCATGGATGTCCGATCCAAACAAAACGGATTTCAGCGGCGGCGGAACAGGCGGGAGCGGCGCGGATCACTACGTTAACGATTTAGCGCAAGCCATCAAGCATTTGCACGAAGCCGGCATCGACATTTCGTTTTCGACAAACGCCGCCGCGCTCGACAAGCTGCCCGCCGACTCTCCGTTGATCATTTGTAATCTCAGTGAATTTAGCACAAGTGAAGTGCAGGCGCTGAAGAAACTGGCCGACCGCGGAGTTCGCATGGTTGCATTCCAGGGGGGCAATCCTTTGAGTCCGGAGGCCGCGCGGCTTTTCGGAACCACTCCCGAGTCCTTTCCGATAGAGCCGCCGCCACTGCCGGGGCAGCGGAGAAAGGCGCCTCCTCCTCCGAAGGTCGTAAGGACTGGGAAGACTTGTTTCATCGGGGGAGCAATCGCCAATTTCAATGAAGCTTTGGTGAAAACGCTGGGAGCTGATTTTCAAGACGTTCTCCAGCTTCCGCTGCAATTTCCCGAGGGGAGCGCCGGATACGGATTCACCATGGGCAACCAGCACTATATCGTGGTGGAAGACTGGCTGGAAAAAGCGCGCATTCTGAGTGTGCGTTACCGTCCGAAGCAGGGCGTCAAAGACATCCATGCGGTGAACGTGAACGACAACCGAACACTTACGGTTCGCAGGGTTCGCGAGGGCGGCGATGACTGGTTGATTGACTTGCCGACGCGCCCTGGCGACGGCTCGCTAATCTGCGTGGAGGAGGAACAATAATGAAACCTGCCAGGCTCCTTGAAATGTCAACTCACGCAGTTTTCCCTGTCTGCCTTGTGCTCCTGTTTCTAACGGCAGCCTCTCCCGCGTCGCGTGCGGACAATACCGGCTCGCCCCCCCTCCAACCTCCTCTTGGCTCGCCCGCCCTCCAACCTCCTCTTGTCCCTTCCGCCGCCTCGGTCCCTTCCGCCTCCTCGCTGGGTTGCGTAAATTTTGATCCAAAGAGCGCGGGTTCCCTGGCAGAGGCAGCCCGGGATATCGGTCTCGAATCGGTTCCGACTTCGCCGTACGCGAAGGATTTTTCAGGCAAGGTCCTTGTCTGGGAGGCTGTGCAAGATCCAGCAGGCGGCAGTGGAATCGTTCCGGGAGATTGGATTCACAGCTTTGTGATCAATGGCGGCAGCCTGATTCTCACGCTCTCACGCAATCCCGGCGCCACCCCATTGAGAATCGCGGATATTTCCCCCACAACAGCTTGGTACACCCAGATAATGGCCATACACCGCGGTGGCCCGGCCGATGGCATCCGGGGAGTGGAATGGGACAATGACTTATATGGCACGCAGGGAACCAGAAGCCTGGCATTTTCCTATCACTTCAAACTCAAGCCCGTCAGCGCGGTGGAACGCGGCATGGGCCGATATGAAAGATTCGGCTGGAACATCAATTACGGGAAAACCGACTGGACGATCCCATATATCTGTCAGACTTGCTTCCCAGGGATGCCATTTTGGACCCGGCCATTGTTGAATCGTGACTGGCGTGTCAGGATCAAGGGCGATGATTCCGATGCTTCCGCCCTTGTCCTGACCGGGCGGTACGGAGCCGGGCGGGTGGCCGTTCTGGCAGGCGGAGTGACTGACCTGAAGACCGGAACCGGAGATGCGAATTTTTGGAAACCGCTCCTGGTATGGCTGACTGCTCCGGAGAAGAGCCCATCCGCAAAACCGGTGGATGTCAAAATCACTCCCGCGGTGACCGTGGATCGCGCAAAGCGGACGTTGAACGTGGCGGCGCGCAATCCGACTTCGGTCGCGCTCAAGGTGACGGTGATCGCCCGCCTGGAAACGTGGGAGCAGGCGTATGTGGGTGACGTCGAACAGGCGCTGACGATTCCCGCAAACGGCGTCGCCACCGCCCATCTCGCGGTCCCGCCAATCGGCGCCGCCAGTTACCAGGCGCTCGATTACCGCGATGCCTGGGACGCCCGCGTTGGCATCTTGTCCGAAACGGGAGCCGTCCTTTTGGGTGAGACGCGGCTGCCGGTTGATCTTGAGCCCGATGTGCGGCTTGCGCTTGCAACCGACGAGCTCGCTTCGGTGAAATATCCCTTCGAAACGGCTCCCGGCCCCGGATCGCTCTTCTTCCCAAACCGGATGGGCACGCCCATCAGCAATTATAACTATGTGCCAGGCGCCCAGGTGCACGCGATGCTGACGGTAGCCAACGGCGCAAAGAACCTTGCGCCGTTGTCCAAGGCCGCCGATGAAACAGCGCCCGGCAACGATTCAATCATGGCCATCAATGACGAAATGGCCGTTGCCGGCAGGACTCCGCGCAGCATCGAGGCTTATGGAACCTGGATCGGACAGTCAGGCACGGAGAATGTCTTGAGCTTCACTTTGCCGGATCACGCCACAGTGAACGCTGTCACCCTCAATGGATGTCCCGCGATCAACCCGGCGGCCATGGCTCATAATGTCGGCGCCGCAATTATCGAGATCGACAACAAGGAGGTGGCCAGGGCCGGCGATCTGGATTCCCGGTTCAAGACCGGCGGACGCGTCACTCTGTCATTTCCCGCAATGGCCGGTCGCGTGGTGAGAATCAAGCTGCCCTGGCTGAACGACGGCACGCCGGAGTTAAAGCGCCTCGAACCATGGCTGGCGGAAGTGGAAATCAACGGGTGGATCGGCAGTACGCCGGGCGATATTCAGGGACGACTGAAAGCTGAACTAAAGGACAGCATGACAGGCGAAGTTATTCCCGTGGGCGAGAAGGAGGTGACGGTCAAGGGCGGAGAGAGCGACACCTTGATCCTGCCATTCAAGGCGCCGGAGTTGAATGGCAAGGCGGCGCGCCATTTTATTTTGCAAGGCGCGTTCCAATACAACGGTGCAGCCGAAGGCCAGGTCAACAAAGAGATGCCGCTCATGGTGTCACAACCCGCACACCCCCTCACCTCTCTTGCCATGTTGCGCGGACAAAACAATCCGGAGCTTGATTTTGTCACGACCCGCGGATTCAAGAACGCGGACAAGTTTGGGACCGGAACGCAGGAAGCCACCGACGCATGGGGCCAGCCCGACGACATGGTCTGGGCCTATAGCCGCAATCTCAAGCAAATCGGAACCAACGGCAGGGCGACGGCCCGCCAGTTTTATGTGTCCGACACGGGCTTCAACCAGCACGCGGCGAATCCCTGGACCAACTATCTCGACGGCGAGGATTACTTTGACGTTGCAACCCCGCGCCTGGTCGAAGCAATGAAACAATCCGCCCGGTGGGACAAGTCCAATACGGTAATCCTTGGATTCGGGGATCGCTGGGATTCCGGCCCCGCGGTGCATGGCTTGTACGGCTGGCCGGAAATGATAGCCTTCGATGAATATTTGAAAGCGAACAATCTGCCGGGGCTGCGAGGGCGCGCCCGCTCGGAAGTGGTTGCGGATATTACCAGTCATTATCAAGGCCGATACCGGAACTGGCAGGTGGCCCGTTACAGCAATGCCGTCAAGACCATGCGCGACGCTTTTGCGAGCGAGAACAAGAAGCTGGTGATCAACGCGCAAGGCGTCCCGATCGTGCCGCAAGCCTTTGAGGAGGGCATTGCCAGAACGGTGTGCGGGATGAGTGACGACTCGACCTGGGGCATGCACGACGAGGACCCCTGCTATAACACGGGAAAGCAGATGGGGTATCTGGCTATCAACCCGGGCTGGAGACTCTCGACCCTTTTGAATTGGGGCTATAATTCCGCCGTGCTCAACAATCCCTTCTGGTGGTCGCCGGTCGGCACCACCGAACCGAGCCGGCGCCATTACTATGATCGCGCGTGGCGGGCCACCTTGGATGCCGCCGGGCATTATCATTCGATTCATGCCTTTGGTTACAGCTCGAATGCTTACACGGCTTACACCATGTCGCCCAATGACTGGCAGGAGTGGTGGAGGCTCGCGGAACGGCACGCTCTGATTATCCCGGAAGGTCCTTTCGGCGCCGGTATTGTTCTCAGCACGGCCCAAATGGCCAACCCGGACAAGACGGACTTTAGCGGAGGCGGCATGGGTGGAAGCGATGCGGATTCGAGCGTCGCCAGGCTTGCCCAAACCATTCGGCTCTTGCACAGAGCCGGTCTTGATATTTCGTTTTCAACCAATGCGGCCGCGTTGGATAAGCTGCCCGGCTGCCCGCCGCTCATCCTCTTTAACCTGGCCGAGTTCGGCGCTTCCGAAATCCAATCTTTGCATAAGCTCGCGGACCGCGGAGTGCGCATGGTTGCGTTTCAGGGCCAGGGTGACTTGAGTCCGGAGGCCGCAAAGCTGTTCGGCACGACCCCGGAGGCGTTTCATCTGGTTCCGCCCGCTCCGGGAGCGCTCGCGACGGCGCCTGAAACTCCGCGGATTCAAGAAACCGCAAGGACCTTGCTCATTGGGGGAACGATTGACGATTTCAGCGAGTCGCGGGCCAAAGCAATGGCGCCTGCGTTTCAAAAGGCTCTCGAACTTCCGGTCCAGTTCCCCAGTGGCAGCGCGGGATATGGCTTCACGATGGGGAACCAGCATTACATCGTCGTCGAGGACTGGCGCGAAGAAGCGCGCATGCTTCCTGTGCGCTATCGCCCGGGCTCGCCGGTGAAAGCGATCCATGCGGTCAACGTGAACGACAACCGAACACTTACGGTTCGCAGGGTTCGCGGCGGCGCCAATGACTGGTTGATTGACTTACCAACGCGCCCTGGCGACGGCTCGCTCATTTGCGTGGAGGAGGAACAATAATGAAACCTGCCCGGCTCCTTGAGGTTGACAATATCCGTCACAGGCTATGGGATGCCCGCGCATGACGAACAAGACCAAACAAACGCCAAAACAGGGCGTCTTCGCTTCAGATTTTGCCCGGCTTAAACTCAACTGGGACCGCACTTCCGGCGCAAAGGCGACCGATGAAAAAAGCTACTTTCAGGCTCTGCTCAAAAAGTTTGATGACCTCGCCAATGGCCCGGACGGAAAACTGTGGTATTTGCCGCACTCGATCCTTGCTTCCCTCATTGACGGCTCCCCAGCGGCTCTGGCCAGGGCGAAGGAGGAGTTCCTGCTGGAGTGGAGGCACGGCGAGAAATTAAATCGACGGGAGGTGCACTATTGGAACTCGCTCCAGTTCAAGACGGGCGACCGCTGGATCTGCGCGGCGATGATGTCGCAACTCCTGGTGCTGTGGGATTGGCTCGCCGCCGCCGGCGTCTGGAGCGAGGCGGAGATCGATGCCGCCGCCGGGGAAGCGCTCGACGTCGTAGACGCCTACCTCGAACCTCACCTCAAAGGCCGCGGCCACATGCCGCTGTTGCCCGATCCGATCAACCAAACCGCTGCCTGCGTTGCCGGGCTTTTGTACGCCGGCTACATGTTCGGGCTCAAGTGGCGGAACGAAGAGCGAGCCCGGCGGATGTATGCGTACGCAAGGAATCTGCTGCCGGATTGCATTGGCCAGTACCCGGCCAACGGCTACGACGACGACGGTTTCACCTACCTGCGGTACATCCACCTTCAGGTGCACACCTTGTCGGTGGCGCTGCTCGAGGAAGTCGAACCTGGAGATTGGTATCACCGCAAGTTCGCTCCGCACGAGCACAGCCTTGCGGACCTGAATGCGATGCAACTGGATTTCGTTTCGCCCTCGGGTTTCACGTGGCCCCTGGGGCGATATGGTTATATCAAGCCGTGGAATCTCTTCTGCCAATCGTTCGCGGCGCGGCGAACCGGCGATCCCTCCTATCTGCAAGTCGCCAAACGGGACAATGACGCCTACGGTTACAATTCCCCATGGTTGGGCATGGACATGGTGTTCGGCCTCTTGTGGTACCCAACGGAGATCGACGAGCCGATCAGCAATGGCATCCCGGCGACCCGGCAAAAACGCAGGGTGATCGAAGACTCCTGGGCGGTGTTCACCAACGACGAGGATCGCATGCTCGCCGTCGCGGTGTGGATGCGCGGCAAGGCGCCGCATTTCTTCCTCGAGGCGAATGGTTCGCCGCTGATTTTGAGCGGAATGGATACCTGGACGAACTCCAATGGCGTGCAATGCGATCCGCAGAAGTGGGGCAGAAATTCCTGGCTCAACCCGGCGGGCGAACTGAAGCGGTACTGCGACATCCCCGGCCTCCAGGCGGCGTATATCGATAGCGCCGCCACTTATCCGCCAGCCGTCGGGGTGCGCCGCGCCGCGCGGGTTTTTGTAAATTGCGCCGCCGGAATGGTCGTCTCCGACCGATTCTCGAGCGCGAGCACCGCCCCGGCCGTGTGGCAGGCGGCCACATGGGTCAATCCACAATTGCAGGGCACGGTCGCAACGGCATGCGGGTTGAACAACGTGACCCTGCGAGCGGTCAGCGCTACGGGGGATTGGAAATTCCGTCCCACGCCGGATCGCAAGGTGGCATTGGAAGGCGACGCGTCAATCGAACCGGGGACGATGAAACTGGGGATGCTGGAACTCGAGGGCCAGCCCGGCCACGGCGCCTTCGACGTGCTCCTCGACTGGCGGCAGGGAAGTTCAAGCCTGCGCCGCGTTCAGGACGATCTGCTCGTGATCGAGACTCCCGGCCAGAAAGATTCCCTCCAGGTCCTCCTGCCCGGTGCAGCCGGCCCGCGCAAGCTGGGCCCTTGCCAAACGGATGCGGAGCTGGCGCTGTTGCAGGCCAATGGCCGCCTTTGCGTGGCCGGTGCGCGCACCGTGCGCGAAGGCGGCGTCGAGCGCGTCTGGGCCAGCCTGCCGGTGGATGTCACGGTTGATGACGATGCGTATTGGATCAGCGGGCTCAAATACGGCGAGTTCGTTACCCTGCGGAGCAAGACGCATTACGTCTGTGTGCGCGTTGGCAACGGCATCGAGGTATGGGGCCGCAGTCCCGCGCCCTTGCGCATTCGGGTGCGTCATCCGGCGGTAGCCGTGCAGCTCAACGGGCGGCCGGCGGACTGCCAGATCGAGGACGGGTGGACCACGATCGACATTCCCGACACGGCATCCGAGGTGGCGCCGGCCGGCGCGAGGCTTGCGGTTGCCGTGGCGAAAGGCGCAACACCGGAGATCATTCGGGCGATCCACGAGTTGCAACAGGCAATGGCCTGGGAATACGCCGGCGACGTTCGCGCGCTCCTGGCCTGGGATGCATCGACGGAACCCACGCAGACTCAATCCCCGCTCAAGACCGAGGCAACCTATGTCCGCCTCGAAGCAGCCGCCGCGGCAGCGTGCCTGGGCGATCGCCTTGCGATTCCCGCCCTGATCGAATTACTGCGGCTCGAAGCGCACCGCAATTACGGCACGCCTGGAGCCGAAGGCAGTCCGAACGACACATGGTGGGGCTTCCCAGCCCGGAGCGTCACCCTGGAAGCGCTCATGATCCTGCACGGCGCCGAAGTGCTGGCGGTTCTCGATGAGGTCCTGGCCGTCGAGGCATGGCCTCACGGGTTGGATGCCGTCTCACGGGCGCGCACCGTTCTCGGGTGACCGGCGCCTGAGCGCAGACCAAACGCGGCGCTCTCGCGTCAGTTTCGCCCGGTTGCCGGCTTTGATGCCCGGTAACCAGACGGGGACTGGCCCAGCAGTTGTTTGAATTTGCGATTGAAGTACGTCAGGTCGTTGAAGCCGCATTCCAGGGCGATGGATAGAATCTTCTCGTCGCAGCAGCGCAATCGCATCATCGCCGCCTGGATGCGGCGTTCAATCAAGTAATCGAAGAGCGGCTTGCCCGTGTAGGATTTGAACACCCGGCATAGGTAGGTCCGGCTCAATCCCGCTCGCCGCGCAAGCGTATCCAGGGTGTGCGGTTCCGCGTACGCCGCGTCCAGATACCGGCGCAACTCTTCCAGTCGCGCCCGGGGAAGATTCGAAGGGCGATCCTGCCCGAGAAAACCGCTTCTCATCGCATGACGGCAGCAGGACATCAGAAACAGTTTGAAGTGCAGCAGAACCGCCTCCTCGTACCCGGCTTCGCGTTTCTCCAGTTCGGACATTATCGCGAACAGCGGCCTCGACACTTGCTCCGGCTCGTCGAATTGCAGGCGGACGATCCGGTTGAGGTAATGCTGAAACTTCCGATGCAACGGCAGAAAGAGCGGCAGGATCTGGTGCAACTCCCGCGGCAGAACCGGCAGCGGGAAGTTCTTCAAATCAAGGTAAACATTGATCACCGCCATGCCGCGCGCGTCCGTTACGAGATCGTGACGCTGGCCGTAGTGGGTGACCGCCAGGGAGGCTCCCCGTTCATCGAACGCCTCGTCGTCGATCAGGTGATGGCCATTCCCCCGAAGGACGAAAGTCAACAACACCACATCCAGGGAATGCAACCGGACAGTCCTATGGATAAAACGCGGAAAATATTCCACAGCCAGCCCCAGGGTCGACAACGACGGGAGTCGCCCCTTCAATTGATAAGTTAACATAGTCACAACGGATGGATAATATACGCAGTGCCAGACTCGTAAAAGTAGATAATATTGCTCTCCATGAAAACGGATTTAACGCCTTCCCAGATTGTCTCCTACCAGGAAAACGGCTTCGTTCATCATCCGGAATTTTTGTCCGCGGAGGAAGTTGCCGAATTGAAGGAGGCGGTTGTGACGACGGTCGCCGCGATGGGCAAGAGGAAGGTCGCCGGTGGCGGAGCGGCGATGGAGGAAGGCGACAGCTATTCCGACAAGGTCTTCACCCAGCGGCTCAACCTCTGGCGCATCAATGATACGGTCAAAAAGTTCATGTTAAATCCCGCCCTCGGCCAGATGCTCTGCGAGCTTGCGAGGGTTAAGGAATTCCGCGTATGGCACGACCAGGCGCTCATCAAGGAGCCCTATGGCAACCCGACCGCGTGGCATCTCGATAATCCCTACTGGTCCTTTTATTCAAAGCACGCGATCTCGGTCTGGATCGCGCTCGAAGACGCAACCCCGGAAAATGGCTGCATGTATTTCGTGCCCGGCACGCAGAAGCTCGCGACGTTTGAAAACGTCGGCATCGACAAGGACCTCGGCGCATTGTTCAGGCTTTATCCGAAGATGGGCGAGATCGATCCCGTGTGCGTGCCGATGAAGGCGGGCGATTGCAGTTTCCACAACGGTCTGACCGCCCACGGCGCCGGCGCGAACATGACGCGCAAGCGCCGGATTGCCATGACCTGCGCCTACATGCCGGAAGGCAGCGTTTTCAACGGCCAGCAGAACATCCTGCCCGATGCGTACTTCAAGTCGCTGCAAAAGGGCGGCGTGCTGGCCAACGACGATTGGAACCCGGTCGTTTACACGCAACACGAAATGGCGACGGCGTAGCCATGACAACTCGCGAACGCTTTCAAGCCGTAATAAATTTCCAGCCGTTTGACCGTCTGCCCCTGGTCGAATGGGCGATGTGGTGGGACAAGACCATCACCCGCTGGCATTCGGAAGGACTGCCGGAAACCATCACGGACCGGTACGATCTCTATCGGCATTTCGGGTTGGAAATGTATTGGCAGGATTGGATCCATCAGTTGCGTCCGACATGTCCGCAACCGGCGTCGCACGGTGCGCCGCTCATCAGTTCGATGTCCGACTACGAGCAGATTCGCCCGCACCTGTTTCCCGATATGGAAACACGACCCGAATGGAAACTCTGGACGGAATGGGCGCAACGGCAGCAACAAGGCGAAGCCGTGCTCTGGTTCACGCTCATGGGGTTCTTCTGGCACCCGCGGGCATTGCTTGGGATTGAGCCTCATCTCTACGCATTCTACGACGAGCCCGAACTGATGCACCGCATCAACGCCGACCTGGCCGCGTGGCACGTGAGCATCATCGAAAAAATCTGCTCCATTTGCGCACCCGATTTTATGACCTTTGCCGAGGACCTGAGTTACAACAACGGGCCGATGATCTCGAAGGATCAGTTCGACGAGTTTCTGAAGCCGTATTACGCGCGGGTGATCCCGGTGCTGAAAAAGCACGGAGTCCTTCCCTTCATTGATTCCGACGGCGACATCACCACGCCCGCCTCCTGGTTTGAGGAAGCGGGCATCGAAGGGATCCTGCCGTTGGAGCGTCAGGCGGGAGTGGACATCGCGAAGGTGCGCGACGCGCATCCGCGGACGCGATTCATCGGGCACTTTGACAAGATGACCATGAACAAGGGCGAGGCCGCCATGCGCGCCGAGTTCGAGCGTCTGCTGCCGGTGGCGGCAAAAGGCGGGTTCATCATCAGTGTGGACCATCAAACACCGCCGAGTGTTTCCTACCGGGAGTATCAACTCTATCTCTCCCTCTTCCGCGAATACGCTTCAAAAGCAGGACAACTGTCGAAAGGCCAGATTCCTTCCGTTACGTGACCACAACGGGCGCTCAAAAGAATCAACCAGCGCAGCGCCAAGAATTCAATACGACTGCCATATGCGGATGGAAGCAGAGCGTCAATTTTGCAGATTAATTTTCGAACGGTTAGCGGCGGTCGAACTGGAGCAATCTTTCGAGATACTCTCCCGGTGTGCCGACGCGTAACAGGACTTGCTGACACCAATTCTGTGTTTGCTTGTCCAACGTATAATCAATTTTCAGGGAAGCGCCCAAATTCGCCGGCGTGGGTGAGCTTGAACCACCTGCCGGATGGTTCATCAAACCAAACTCCGTATTCCATCCCTGAGTGTCGAGCACGGCCTTGCACCGCCGAAAGCGGGATCAAACGCCCGCTTTTCTCTGCCCAATTGATGAGAGCTTCGGTCTCACGTTCCCTTGCAAAATTCCGCTCTTCTCCAGATGTTGAGACGCCGCTTTGGGCGTGAGCTTTGCGCGGATGGGGCGGGCGCTGGCAGGCGGCAGGCGGCAGGCGGCAGGCGGCAGGCGGCAGGCGGCAGGCGGCAGGCGGCAGGCGGCAGGCGGCAGGCGGCAGGCGGCAGGTGGGTGCGGTGGGCGCTGGCAGGCAGTGGGCGCTGGCAGGCGGCGCGTTGCGCCAGCGTGAAAGGTTTCATCCATGATTCGAGAGAACCAGACTTGCGTCATGCCCTTCCCCTGTCGGTTTACGTGGATAGCCGTCCAAGCAGACTGGTATCTCGACGGCTGGAAGAAGAAGCGCGTATTCCCCGATTTCCTTGTCTCTCTGGAAGAATCGGAAGGGAAGCCAACTCGGCTAGTCGTGGTAGAAACGAAGGGGCTGCATCTGCAAAACGACGATACTGAATACAAACGTCGTTTGTTTGAAGTGCTGGAACAGCACAGCGGCAGCGCGGTGCCAGTGGGCGAACTGACGCTCAGCGCTCAGCCGGAACCGATGCGCTTCCGACTCGTGCTGGACGGTGATTGGAAATCCCAAGTAGATGCAGCGTTTCTTGTCAACGCAGGTTGAGTGGTATTTCGCGTCGAGTCAAAAAACGACCGATTTTGAGATTTCAGAACAAACAACAAATCTAAAGAATAGTTGGTTACCTTGCGATGCAAGTGTTTGTATAACAGTCGCATGGCACACAAAACACTCACTCCGGCATTCGCATATCTCCGCGTTTCGAGCAAAGGACAGGTTCGCGGCCACGGTTTCGAGCGTCAGGAGGAGACGATTCAACGGTTTGCCGTCGAGAACGGCTACACGGTCAGTGAAACCTTTCGCGATGCGTTCACCGGCACGGAGGCTGACAGGCCGGAATTCAATCGCATGGTCGCGATGATTCTCGGCAATGGGGTCCGCTCGATTCTGGTTGAGTCTCTTGACCGTCTGGCGCGTGACGTGATGGTTCAATCGCTCTTGCTGGCAAAGCTCGCACAGCACGGCATTACGCTCATTAACTGCGTCACCGGAGAGGACGTGACAGCTTCCATGAGCGAAGACCCGATGAGGAAGGCGCTGATTCAGATTCAGAGCGTGTTTTCAGAACTGGAAAAGTCCCGCCTCGTTTCCAAGTTGCGCCGGGCGCGTGAGGCAAAGAAGGTGGCAACGGGAAAGTGCGAGGGCCGGAAGGCATTTGGCGAAAAGGAGGGAGAGGGCGAGGCGCTTGAATTGATGCGGTCACTACGTCGCAAGCGTGAAGGCAAGAGGATGAGCTTTGCTCGCATCGCAGAAGTCCTGAACGAGCGGAACATCCCCACTCGCACGGGTGCGCGTTGGCATACAACTACCGTCCAGAACATCCTCTCTCGTTAGGCTAGGCCGTGAAGGCTTTCGTCGTGTCCCCTGTGGCGGGGACACGAGGGAAGCTTTCTCAACGCATGCACAGGTCTGCGGCCTCGAACGTCCGCGGTGCGCTTGGCCCTGAGTCCAAGCGACTCCAATTCCTCGGGCGTGATCCCGGATTCAGCGGTTGCGACGGCGTACATCGGCTCTCCTATTCCGCATTTCGGAGCAGTAGCCATGCCGTATCTGATGGGTGAAAAAAGGCTTGTGCCCCAGCGCATAGAGAAAAAGAATCGCGCCCGAGGCCCCAAATGAAATATTTCGCACTGTCGCTGACCCTGATCTGTGCCGTAGCCGTCTCGAACGCCCACGCCGGCAAAAAGCACCGAGGCTACCAGCCACCGCCTGCAAATCAGCCGATTGCGCCCGGCGCTCTCCCATCCTCCGTACTTCAGCCGTTCCTGGACGCCCGGCTCAACATCATCCTAGCCCCCATGGGACAACCGGGGCTGAAGCATCCCGAGGCTGTCGACGACCTCAAATCCTCGATCACCGACGGCATGACGAAGGCGACGCCAGCAAAACAGCCGGCATTCCAGGCCGCGCTCGTAGTGTGCAGCGTCCTGTCGCAGGCCGTGGATGAGCGGCAAAAGGCTGTCGCGAACCTCGAAGGATCACAGGTCGGCGCCGGCAGGACCGGACTCGCGAAGCATCCGAAGCAGGACGTAGAATCAACAAACTCATTCTTCGCCAACGCATCCCGGACGCAATGGGACCAGCGGGCGGCTCAGTTGCGCCAGCAGGTGGAACAGGCGTACGCGCGGGAGCGCGCGATCGAGGCGCAGGTACAGGGATAGGCCGTCGGCGAAGACGGGCGGCATGAAAATCATTTTGGGCAGGTAAAACGCCACGTGACTCTGTGGCGGAAGCGCCACGAGCGGTTCGGCTCTTCGGCGCTGTTCATGCCTCACCGTAGCACGCCGTGCGATCAGTCACGATCCCGTTTTTAAAATGTTCCCAAGACAGGGACAACGGGTATCTCGACTGTCTTATTTCAGCTTCGCCACCGTCCATTTCCAGCGCTTGTACGCTTGGTCCATGCAGAAGTCGAATGCGGCCCTGGTGCGGAGAAAATCAAACCGCTGCTGCTCGATCTTTTCACGGTATGGTTCCGCCGCCACGAGGTCGCTCAACAGGATTCGGACCCGGTTGATAGCGATGCCGGCCATCCACTGCATCAGTCCAGCTTCAAATTGTATCCTCGTGCCGAAGTCCTCGGCGTAAGCATCCAGGTTGTGATCGTTGAGCATACACGCCCGCCACAATAGCCTTTTTCTCCATGAGGGTGCTTTTGAGTTGGAGCAGGGCCTGATTCTGCTTCGCGTCCTGAAACGAACCGACGAATATCCGGTCAAGGCCGGCATCCATCATGCGCCGGTAGGAGTCCTTGAACTGCGCCGCATCCTCCGACCATTTAAACTGGTACAGGTAGACGTTGCACGTCTTCGGATCGAAATAAAAGGCGTCAAACCCGTAGTCGTTGCCGCCGAATGTGCTGTGCAGCAGCGCGCAATCCATATCGATCCCATGCTCGTTCGCGAGGAAAAGCGGCGCGAAATAGTCGTTTCGGACCCCGCCGTACTCGCCTTTGAAATCCGCGAACGCCTGATCAACGCTCTGGTCCGATATTTTGCTCATTTTGAGGGTGTTAAAGGGGATCGGCATTTTCGGGAGCGAATCCACGGGGTGCAAGTAAATTGGGCCGGGGTTTCCACGATAAACGCGCGCCGGGCGGCAATTCCCACCCCATCGACGTGAAAGCGCCGAAATGTGGTCATAGATCGGCAGCTATCCAAAAAATGCAACCTGCATGATCTACTTTCGGACCAGAACAACCTTGAAAAAGTTGCCCGTCTTGTCCTCAACAAAATCAATCGCCGGATACGCCTTCAACGCCCGCAAAATGCCGTTTCCCAATCCTCGATACGGTAAGATTTTCGCCGCAAAGGAAGCAAGAATTGGATTCCTGATGTTCGAGTTCCCACTTTTAATATTTTCGATTGTTAAATTATTTGGCAGCCGGCCGGGACTGATGATTTCGATTCGATTAGCGAAAACGAAAACCCTTACAGGAGCTGATACGAAGTAATCCCTGTGGATCAAAGCATTGACCACTAATTCCTCCAATGCTATCCGCGGGATTTCCGGCTCACCTGTCGAATTTATCGTCTGCTCGCTCTGAGTGTGACGGATGTTGGCAAGAATAAACCCTACCGTCTGCTGAAATACATCCGCGAGTTTCCCAATGATGTCACGGCTATCAATGTAGGTGTCCTCGGATATTTCGTTGCCGGGATAACATACCGCCTTGACTAGAAATGCCGGCAGGCGGAATTCCGGGCGTTTAGCGAACAAAAGCGCCCCGGCGAGATTGGGAACGCCGTTCGCTGCCAGGTTCATATTTTCGAGCAGTCGCGGCAATGGAGTATCTGTTTCCTCTACCGTATGCCCATATTCATTCTGAAAAAAGGCGTCAAAATATTGAAGGTCTATGTCGTCGAGTCGCATTCCAGAAACTGGAACCTCGTCTGCATGAATCAAACTTGCCGTTTGAAACATGCGCTGAATTTCTTCCCGCGCTGATGCTCTTCGTTTATCTGAACCATTCTTCACCCAAATGTTACCTTGTTTGTCCATGTACGGCTTGTTAATGCCATCAGGGACTGAAACCACCATCACCAAACCATCCGGGTGAGCGATGTTTTCTGTCGTGGGATTGATCGCGGGAGATACAATTTCCGAAGCTGCATTTGAAATGAGTTGGTTTATGCGAGCGACATGTTCCTGCGAGAGTCCGCTGACGGTGTTTTGGTCCGTAACCCCGATAAATATTTGGCCACCGCCGCAGTTGGCAAACGCAACCATTTCCGTCGCTAAACCGAGTGCGTTGGTTACGTCAGTTTTGAACTGGTGGCGGCTGTCTTCGCCCCGGCTGATTATTTCGATGAGTTCCGAGGCGTCCATATGCTATAAACTTCCTTGCGTCTGTTGAAGGCTTCCTCGCCCCCCTCCATGATATCAATAATTTCCTGTTGGAGCACGGTGCAGTCAATGCTCCCGCTTTTCAGTGACACGCGCTCGCTTTCATAGGCGCACGCGTGTATTTGCTCGGCGTCGCCAAGAACGGGAAAATTCGCATTATGCGTCGCAAGAATAAACTGAGTGCTCACTTTCATTGTTTTGATCAGCTTGATCACGTCGTCATAAATCGTCTGGTTGTCCAGGTCATCCTCAGGTTGATCAATAATAATGACGTCGTTTTCCCGTTGGCTCAAAACGAAAAGGATCAACGCGGACGCGCGCTGTCCCAACGAATGCTGTTTCAACTCTTTGCCTCGATATTTGATCACAAAAAGATTGGGCACCTGAAAAACGAGAAGGTCCGGCAGGGCGTCCATGAAGAACTTCTCAAATACTTCGGGTGCGCTTCCTGCATTCGCCTTCGTTTCATTCCAATTCTTGTACATCGCTCCAAAATCGGGGTTCGTTGCCATCAAATTCTCGAATGTACTTTGGCGGATATTGCTTCCTCGAAAGATTTGGCGGGCAAAGCCCAAAAAGGCCGTTTTGTCGCCCTTAAATTCCGCTTCGATTGTCAGTGCGGAATTATTGGCATTAACCCGGTCCAGTTCGGCCTTGATCTGATTGAATTCTTCGAGCCAAAGGTTATTCAGGTCATCCAATGCTTTCATTAGCGCAGAATGTGCTCCCGCTTTCTGCTGCTGCTGCTTTTCCAAGGCTTGCAGCATCTGAGTAGCTGTCGTCAGACGCTTTTGTTGCTGGATAAATTCGTCGGGTTGAATCGTGGTTTTTCCCGTTTGACGAAGCTCTTCGGACAGTTTTCTCTCGACCTCGGCGAATTCCTCTTGAAGCCCTTTGAGTTTTGCAGCGAATTCCCCTGAATACTTTTGCAATTCGGTTTGCGCCGCCTGACCGTCGGCGAGCACCCGCTTTAACTGTTCCAATACGGCGAGCACCTTGTCGTAGGTAGCAAAATAGGCGACGAAGAACTCCGCGTTTTGTTTGGTTTGATAAGACTTTGCGTTTTTCAGGTCATCCTCGTATTGGCTGACGAATTCCCGCAGACCTGCAATAAATTCGGAGACAAGAGTACCTGTACGTTTGATCGCGGCGGAATCCGCGTTGAAATCCACACGTTTTTGTAATCTTCCTTCAAAACCGAACTTCTTGAAAGCTTCCAAACGGAAGGTCGCATCCTGTTTCTGCGCCTGGTATTCCTTCTTCTGCTCGTCAGTATTTCTAAGTTTTGCCAGTCGCGTCACAGACTCCACGACCCTTTCCTTTTGGTCTTCGATTCTGTTTCGGACCGCTTGAAGCTTTTCCCCCAATAACTTCTCAACAAGGTCTTTCTCAAAGCCTTCACCCGAACTGGAAAGGTCTTTCTGGCCGAAGTAAATCGGCTTCCGTAAAATAGTTTCGCGAATCGAAATTCCAGGTTGGAGTCTTTCGTCATGATAGACATTGGACGGCTCGCCCCAAATCCGGGAGATTGCAAACACTTGGCCATATTGATCCATCGCGTTGATCGTGGATTTTCCTCCACTTCCGAGCGTGTGCCTTACCAGCGACTGTTTGTATTCCTGATCCATCGCTTTATCGCCATACGGGATGTCCAAGACGTACCGAACGGCTTCAAGAATAGACGACTTTCCACTCCCCCGTATCCCAATCAAGGTGTTGAGCGCAGGGGCAAAATGGATGGTCTGTTGGTCAAGGATGCCCCCCTGGAATGAAATACTCTGAATATAGGAATGTTTGGCGGGTTCGGGTGCTTGCGAAACCCGGTTTTCGTAATCCAGCAAGGCGTATTTCACCGCCTCAAATGTGAAATCCCCAATTTTCAGAAAGCTCGATTGCCCCTTGCTAATATCTTCTATGCTTTTGCAATCGCAGCCTTCGACTTCCGCCGGATACCAATTTCCGAGCGCCTGTTTCACTTTCTCTCTGCAAGGATCGTCTGGTTTTTCCAGCTTTGAATAGGATCGAACCTTTTGAAATGCGAGAGTGCGGCTGCGAAGCGTGTCGTAACGGCCCTGTTGCCAGTCTCGAAGCCTGCCTAAACCAAGTTCAGACCATAATCCATTGCGGCTTTCAACATGGGCAAAAACGAGGAAGTATTCACGGCCTGTTTTTTCCAATTCATCCACCATTTCAAGAAGGCTCTTGTCGCTTTGTCCATTTTCGTTTTCGTATTCCGCAGCCGCTTTTCCAGGAAACATCGAAGCTAGAAACGGGCTGATGTAGTTGATTCCGCTTTCGAGCCAGGATTCACTGAAAACGATCAGTACATGAATGCCATTGGTGCCGTCGTTTGTTGATAGCTCAATGCCCGGCAGCAAAAAGACACCTGCGGTTCTGGCGGTTTTTCTCAGTGCCTTAAATTCATCGTAATTAAATTTGTTGTGATTTGTAATCACGCCAACGCGAATGGTCGCTTTTTTCAGGGCAGCGACGTAACTGCTGAGATACGCATTCGGATCGCCGTCATACTTGAATTCTTTGTCTGCATGGGTGTGCAAATGAAAATCCGCTCGCAACCAGACGGAGCCATTTTGGAAAAGATCGTCGTTCGTCATATTCTGGAAAGAGCGTTTAGACGAATGTCTCCAAGGTAACGCGCGGCTCGCCGACCGTCTCGATCCGCTGCATTGGCATGGCACACGCGGCGACATCGAACTCCCGCCGCTGACCGTAGTCGTCGTATTCCCCGGCCCATACGATTTCCGCTCGCATCTTCGAGAGCGGATGCGAATTCATCGGACCCCTGTGAAAAGTTTTCGGCATTCAAGGCGAATTTTCGGCTGTCCGCGAACGATTTACGACATCAAAAATGCGATTTTGGCGACCCCCTCGCAAGGCTTTGGCCCGGTGACCAGCCACCAGGGGGAAACGCATTGAAATCGCTGGCTGTAGTCGTCAGTCGAACCAGTCGTTCGGTATCGCGGCAACCAAAGCCAGCGTGCTGTATCCGCCCAAACTGCACCCTGGGTCTTGCGGAAACGCCTCGGACCGCTGGCTCTTTCCAGTGACCAGCCAGGTGTGCTCATCCGGCAGGATACCGACCGTCATGCAGGTCGCTACGTGCCGTCCGACATGACCGCGGCCTTGATAATTTCGGCACCCCCTGTGATTTTTTTCGCTATTCGCGTTCAGATTTCGCCATGAACGCGATACCCCCGGCTTCCCGACCGTCGTATCTGTGGGTTTTTCGCTTACCACGTTCTTACCACGTTTCTCCCCGAGAAACCCCCGTATTCCGCCCGTTTCGCGGAACCCCCGTTTTCCTCATTTGCGTCGTAAGTGGCGGAAGGGCAGGGATTTGAACCCTGGGTAGGTTTAACCCTACGCTCGATTTCGAGTCGAGTGCCTTAAACCGGACTCAGCCACCCTTCCTGTTGATCGCAACAGCAGCTACTATGTCCGCGCCTTCGCTTCAGGCAAGGAAAACTCGACGAGTCTGAAGACGACGGTTCTTGTTATTATTAGCGTACATTCGTGGTTCAATATTCCTGTATCTAAAGGATGGCACATCATGAAGTCCTCTACGCTCCCCTCGGCGTTCGCCGTTCTTTTGGCGCTGCTTCTGACCTCTTGCGCCTTATGGATTCCCTCAACCCGTCACGTTCCATTCAATGAGGCGGCGTTCGCCTCTTACGGCCCTTCCGGCTCCGGCACGGTCGAGGGGCGGATCGCCGTTACCGATGAAGACGACGGCGCCCTGCATGTGGGAGCTAACGCGAACCTGACGCTGCTGCCGGTCACCGCCTATACCACCGAGATGGTGGAGAGAGAAATCGGCAACGGAGAGGTTCTTGCACGATCTGACGCCCGGCTTCGCAAATTTCTGCGGGCCGCGACGGCCGATGATCGAGGGCAATTCGTGTTCAATAATGTCCCGGCGGGCGACTATTACCTGACCGGACTCGTGGAATGGTACCTCGGTGACGATGCTCAATACCAATGGGCGTGCGAAAAAATCAGCGTCGAGAAAGGCCAGACCGTCCGAGTCAGCGTCTCACGCGACCTACACCGTGCGCGTCGCCCCTATGTGGTTTTCTGGAGACTTGATTAGGCGCCTTACCCCGGGGGGGACCACGCCGACACTTGCGCAAACTCCCTTCCCTTCTCATCTCAACCGGATTGTCGTTTCCAGAGCAATCGAACGGGACGCCTTTTTCGTGAACTGATGCGGACGACGCGGGTGAACGAAATCTTCAACAGCGATACCACTGGCGCCAGGGACCTGACACAGTTTGCCAGAACCGCGCTCAAAACTCCCTGCGCATCTCGATCGAATACGTCGCGCCCTCGGGGCCGGGCAAACTGGAAAATAACACGAAGCCGCTCACCTTCCACATCCCCAACTCCTCCTCCGCATGCCGACGGAGGAATGGCAACAGTACTTCCCGTGAAACACCTTTGGCCCGGGCGATGGTGATGTGAGGATGAAATCCGCCGAGGTCCGGGTCCAGGCCGGCATGAAGTGCGGCATCCTGAATCCGCTTGTGCAGGGCAAACAAATGTGGATGTCCCTGACCGACCCCGGCCCACGCCACGGTCGGGCGGACTCCGCCAAAGATGCCTACGCCTCGGATCGGCAGGAAGAATGCCGGGACCTGCACTTCTTGGAGCGCTTGACGCAACCGCTCCTCGTCCCCTGATTCGACATCACCCAGGAAACTCAAGGTGAGGTGCATCTGCTCCGCTCGCAGCCACCTGACTCCTTTCACCCCGGGATCCAGGTTGGTCAGCGTTTCCCGGCAGCTCTGGGGCAGTTCCAAGCCGATGAATAGCCGCTTCGACACGCCATGAGGTTAACCAGGTGCCGGGCCGGGGCAAGAGTCATCGGGCCAAGGGCGGAAGGGCTCTCCGCTCCTCCTGAGAAGCGAGGTTCCACGGTTGCGAGGAATAAGGCGCTATTGCCAAAACGAACAAGCCCGTTTACCGGTGCCCCATGCACGTCGAGAAATTGAAATATATCATTTGGGCGAAAGAGATGGATCGTGCCGTGCGTTTCTATTGCGAAGCCTTCGATGCGCAGATCGTGCGCCGGTCGGACGTCATGGCCGAGGTCGCGATTGCCGGGTCGCTCTTGGGCATCCATGGAGGGGGTGAAGGCAAACGCACGTGGACGGGATTGAGTTTTCAGGTGGGCGATCTTTTCGCGGCCTGCGCTCTGCTCAAGGACGCGGGGGGACTCGTGCTCCGTGAACCGCAGGACACCCCGGAGGAACCGGCTCATCTCGCCATGTGCGCGGACCCCGAGGGCAACGAGATCATGCTTACCGTTCATCGGCCCACTTAGGCCGTTTCTCCGCGTTGCTCGGTCCGGTCGTCGTTCCCGCCCCTCCTTTCCCAGTTGGCAGTTGCCAATGCCAATTCCGTGCCGATGTTTCACAATCGACGCACCGCTCCGGTCCCTCGATGCTGCGATATTGCTACAGCTACAACAAAGATCTGATTCACTCAATACCCCAATCCGATGCACAAGAAACATTATCCTCAGCCCCGAGGACTCGGCGTTCTCCAGGATCCCACCCTCAATAAAGGCACTGCCTTTACCGAAGCCGAGCGCGACGCCCTCGGCCTTCGCGGTCTGCTTCCTCCTCGGGTCCAGACCCAGGACGACCAGGTCGCCCGTGTCCTGGAGAATCTCCGCAAAAAGCCCAACCCCCTCGAGCGCTACATCTTCCTCCTCTCCCTTCAGGACCGCAATGAGACCCTCTTCTACCGCCTCCTTCAGGATCACATCGAGGAGATGTTGCCGCTGATCTACACCCCCACCGTCGGCCAGGCATGCCAGCTCTATGGCCACATCTTCCGCCGTCCGCGCGGCCTCTTCATTTCCGCCGCCGACCGCGGCCGCGTCGCGGAGGTCTTGCGCAATTGGCAGAAACCGGATGTCCGCGTCATCGTCGTCACCGATGGCGAGCGCATCCTCGGCCTCGGCGACCTGGGCTCCAATGGAATGGGCATCCCCGTTGGGAAACTCGCGATCTACACCGCCTGCGCCGGCATCCATCCCTCGCAATGTCTCCCCGTCACCATCGACGCCGGCACCAATAACGAGGGCCTCCTCAACGACCCCCTCTACCTCGGCCTCCGCCAGCATCGCATGACCGGTCCCGTTTACGACGAGCTCGTTGACGAATTCGTCTCGGCCGTCACCCATGTCTTCCCCTACGCCCTCATTCAGTTCGAGGACTTTGCAAATCACAACGCCTTCCGTTTCCTCGAGAAATACAGGTCCCGCGTCTGCACCTTCAATGACGACATTCAGGGCACCGCCGCCGTCGCTCTCGCCGGCATCTATTCCGCCCTCCGCATCAC
>Ga0182030_10003333_pt1 | contig 34245 bp, 18 predicted proteins | sample 812S3MmetaG_FD_121299 | JGI IMG/M metagenome (GOLD analysis project Ga0182030, IMG submission 121299) | Permafrost microbial communities from Stordalen Mire, Sweden - 812S3M metaG (Illumina Assembly) | ecosystem: Environmental > Terrestrial > Soil > Wetlands > Permafrost | place: Sweden...
CCGCAGTCTTGCGTTCTCATGTCTCCTGTTTCTTTGCACCCCCTGCCTGCAGTCAAGATCGCAGGAGCCGGAAGGCGCCAAACGTCCCATCACGGTTGACGATGCGATCCGCATGGTCCGCCTGGGTGATCCCGCCTATCACGAAGGCCGCAACATGAATGACCATCCCGTCCCGTTCTCGCCGGACGGAAGCAAGTTCATCCTGGTGCTGCGTCAGGCGGATATCCTTTCCAACACCAACGTGTACTCCGCCTATCTCTACTACTGTGCCGGAATCTTTGAGCATCCGCAGTCGAAATTGCTCTTTCGCATGGCTTCAGGGTCGAATCGGCCTGCAATTACCGGTCTTCGCTGGTCCGGCGATGGCAAATCCTTTACTTTTCTCGGAGAGTCGGTCGAGAAGACCGCACAGGTATATCGCTACACACTGACGACCAAGCATCTGACCCGTCTGACGAGTTCACCCACTCCCATCGACAAGTATGGGATCTCGGACTCCGGAGGCGTGCTGGCGTACACGGCCGATGTCGCGGATCGTTCTCACCATACGACGGCGGAGGAGCAGCACTTTGGCAAAGTCATCGATGGTCAGTGGCTTGATGACCTCCTTGCCGGACGAGACTCCATCGCATCCAGGGACTGCGAGTTCTTTCTGCAGACGCCCGGCAAGAGAGCGAAGCGTATCGACATCGGAGAACCCATCCATCCCTTTGGTGCCGCGTCTGTTTCTCCTGACGGCCACTACGCTTTGGTGTCAGGCATGTTTACGAAGATGCAGCCGGAATGGAGCCAATACAGCGAGCGGTCTTTGAGCAAGCAGATTACGACTCCGAAGCCGGCGGGAGTTCCCGCCAGATTCTCGCATCTTTGGCTCCTCGATGTGGCAACTGGAGTTCTTGACAGCGTCTCGAACAGCCCCGCAATAAATCCGAACAACTTCGCGTGGTCGGCGGATGGTAGAAGTCTCTATATCAAGACCCACCTGCCGCTGGATGTCAGCGACCCGAAGGAAAGGGAAATACGAAGGCAATCGGCTCTACCCGCTATCGTCTCGCTCGCATCGCACACTTTGACCAGGATCAGTGAAGAAGAGTGGCAACGTGTCCAGGATGCGTCGGGCAAATTCGCCGCTCAGAAGGTGAAGATCACCCTGGAGCAGGATGTCAACCATCCCCCTCAACTCGTCGCTACCGAACCCGGAACGAGCAGGAGGATTGTGCTTCGGGATCTGAATCCACAGTTCAAGCAATTGCAGTTCGGAAAGGTGCAGATCATCGAATGGAGCATTCGAGGCAAGATGATGGCGCGCGCCGGGCTATATCTCCCGCCGGATTACAACCCTGCGATCCGCTATCCTCTTGTCATTCAGCTCCACGGCTTTGCGGAGAAGCGGTTTGCGATGGACGGGATGAATGAATGGGATAGCGCTTATGCCGCGCGGCCCCTCGCAGCGGCTGGCGTTGTGGTCCTGCAAGCCTTCACCCACGTCTCCCAGGAGGAGTGGGACGCGTTCGAAAACGGTAAAGATAAGCGCTTCGGCGTTCCGCCCGATCGTGCAGGGCGCAACTTGAATATCGAAATGATTGAATCCGCCATCGATGAGCTGGATAGGCGCGCAATCATCGATCCCAAGGATATCGGCATCAGCGGCTTCAGCCGAACCGTCTCCGTAGTCGGATATCTGCTGACGCATTCGCACTATCCCATCCGCGCCGCCATGCTTACGGACGGCATCGACGGAGGATATCTTCAGTACCTTACATTTCCCGAAGCCGCCTTCGACTTCAATGACATGAATGGAGGCGAATCTCCCTTCGGTCCCGGCCTGAGTGAGTGGCTGAAGGAGTCGCCCTCCTTCAACATGCAACATCTGAACACTCCGCTGCGAGTCGTTGCTATCGCAGATCCGGCCGTGCTCGAGATGTGGGAGTGGTATGTCGCCCCTACGCTACAGGACAAGCCCGTTGACTTCATCGAGATTCCGGGCGGAACACACCTTATGGAGCGTCCCTGGGATTGTCAGATCGCCATGCAGGGTATGGTCGATTGGTTTCGATTCTGGCTGCAGGGCTATGAGCGTCCGGCTGTTTCGGCGGCGCCCCAATACGAGCGATGGCGGCGGTTGCGCGAAATGCGGGATGCCGGTGCCATGGCAGCAGCCGCTCCCGCCCAGGCCGCTACTGCAAACTGACCTGACAACCAGTGATCGGCCTTCGAACCGGACGCAGAGCACGGAAAACATGCACCGGTTCGAAATTCGGGTTCGGCTTGGATGCCGGATCGAGGGCGCAGACTGCGGACACTGCTATAAATACGGGCGGCGACGCGCATCTGTCCCAGAAATTTCGGAAAGATTCTCTGCGACTCAGCTCTCGTAAATTTTGTGCAAGTGTCCTGCGGATTGCGCGCTTTTCTGTTGTATGGTCTGAAGCTACAACGTCTGTCTTGCGACCAGCGCCGAAGGGGACCTTCGCGCGCACAAATCAACAACATTGGAATCCGCCGCTTGAGTCGACCACTTCCGCAACGCGCTCTCCTCCTGCCCTCTCTTTGGGGACAAACGGGCGAGGACCGCGCTCCCGGACAAGATGCCACTGTAGCCGACGAAGAGGCGCTCAATCGGCTCAAGAGCCAGGACAAAGAGGCGTTGGCGCTTCTCTACGAGAGGCATGCCCAACTGGTCCTGAAAATCGCTTTCCGCGTGCTCCGCGACGCCGGGGAAGCCGAAGAGCTCATGCATACTGTCTTCCTTCACCTCTACCAGAAAGCCGAGCTCTTCGACGCCGCGAAAGGAGGCGGGAAGGCCTGGATCGTGCAGACCGCCTATCACCGTGCCCTCGACCGGCGGGAATATCTCGAGCATCGCCAGTTTTACTCTGGGACAGATTCGGCTCAGTTGGCCGATACAGTTTCGGGAGGCAGCAACGTCGAGCGCGAGGTGGGAGCCAGACTCGACCGCGAGCAATTGCTCAAGGCCATCGAAGAGCTTCCTGAAAATCAGCGGCAGACCCTCACCCTCTACTTCTTCGAGGGGATGGAACTGCGCGAAATCAGCGAGCGCTTCGGAGAGTCGTTCATTAACGTCCGCCACCACTATTATCGAGGCTTGGAGAAATTACGCAGGAACATATCGGTTCGCCGTCTGCGGGACAGGCGCCTATGAGCAGAGAGCGAGAGTTTGCAATTACCGACCTTCACGACGAGTGGCTTGAGCTGTGCGCCCTGGCGACGGCCAATGCACTCGCGCCTTCCGAACGGGAAAAACTCCGCCGTCATCTGGACGCCTGCGCCCATTGCCGCGCGGCCTGCGACGAGTATCGGCTTGTAACGCGCGAAGGCATGCCCCTGGTCGCTGACGCCTGCGCTGACCTGGAGGACAGCGAAGACCTCCCGACGGAACTCTCCGGATGGGATAAGGTGCGGAGCAAGCGGGCGCTCTTCGCTAAGCTCGACCAACCCATCGAAGCTCCGCAGCCCACACAGACTCCGCAACAAGTTCCCCTGCCCGCAACGTCCTCACCGAGTCGCGGGACTGGAGTTCTCGCTCTTTGGATGGGAGTGGCTGCCTGCCTTCTGGCTGCAGCGGGAATCGGCGGCTACCAGATGGGCAAGCGGGGTGTGCTGACGACCCCATCCTCAGCGCCGCCGCTGCTCGCCGAGGTGCAAGCTCTTTCCGCCCAGAGGGCAGATCTCGACAAGCGTCTCGGAACTGAGAGTGCCAATGTTGTCCTGTTACAGAGCGCGGCCGCGCAGGCTCGGGAGGAAATTGCCCAACTTGGAAGACAGTTGCACGACTCCGAAATGCAAGCCGGAAGTGCCAGCGCCGCCAAGGCCGCTGCGGACCACGAGCTCGCCGCCACCACCGCCGACCGCGACAGCCTGGCAGCCAGGCTCCAAAGCGTCCAAGCGGATTACGAGTCGGTAAAGACCGAACTGACCAAGATCACCGCACAGCGCCAGCAAGACCTGCTGCATTCGGCCTCGCTCGAAGTCGAGGTCAACGATCTGAATCGGCGGCTTCGCGACGCCGAGCGCCACGTCACTGACGACAACCAATACCTGGCCTCGGACCGCGATATACGGGAACTGATGGGCGCGCGCCAGCTCTACATCGCCGATGTGACCGATGTGGACCAGAATGGCGATAGCCGCAAGCCTTTCGGGCGGGTCTTTTACACCAAAGGCAAGTCGCTCATCTTTTACGCCTTCGATCTCGACCGTCAGCCCGGACTCAAAGAGGTCAGCACCTTTCAGGCTTGGGCGCGCGAAGGTTCCGACAACGCCAAACCTGTCAGTCTCGGCATCTTCTATGTGGACAGCGAGACCAGTCGGCGCTGGGTCCTGAAGACCGACGACCCCAAGGTCTTGGCCCAGATCAACGCCGTCTTCGTCACCGTAGAGCCCAAGGGCGGAAGCCGCAAGCCCAGCGGCAAGCAACTCCTCTATGCCTACCTGCGCTCGGCCTCCCCTAACCACCCCTGAGATTTGTCAACGCCCGATGTATTTAGGAGATCGGCTGGGACAAATTCGACCCCTCGTCCCGATACAGAGATAAGCAAACAAATCACCCGGTCGGGGAGTCATAGTGACGTCAATCCGTTGCCACGCCATATCTGTCTTTACCGTCTTCTCGCTTGCCATTCTCGTCTCCGCTCGTCTCCTCGCGCAGGGAACGGACGCGCGTATCACGGGAATTGTAACCGACCAATCGAAGGCCGTCATACACGGCGCCCAGGTCATTGCCACCAATGAGGACACTGGTGTTCGTTACGAATCACCGTCGAACTCCTCGGGGATTTATCTCTTACCGTCACTTCCTCCCGGCAACTATCGAGTCGAGGTTCAAAGTTCCGGCTTCAAGTCCATCATCAAGCCAGGTCTGACTCTGCACGTGCAGGACGTAGCCGAGATCAACTTCGAGATGGCAGTCGGGTCGGCGTCAGAATCCGTGACGGTGTCTGATGAGGGCATAGTTTTAAACACGACCGACGCCTCAGTCAGCACTGTAATCGATCGCAAATTCGTTGAAAACATCCCTCTGAACGGCCGAAGTTTCCAAGACCTGATTTCTATGACTCCCGGAGTGGTCACACAAAGTCCGCAGAATTCCAGTCAATACCCAGGTAATAACGGCGATTTCAGTGTGAATGGTCAACGCACAGAATCCAACTATTACCTCGTGGATGGGGTAAGTGCAAATACCAGCTCCGGCTATGCCACTGGCTACGCTCAGGCAGCCAACGGAGGCACGATTGCCGCTACTACTGCACTAGGAACCACACAGTCCCTTATCTCGGTAGATGCTTTACAGGAATTCAAAGTAGAGAGTTCTACGTATTCGGCCGAATACGGGCGGAGCCCTGGAGGTCAATTTTCATTCGCGACCCGCTCAGGCACGAATGGTCTTCACGGCGTCATATTCGACTACCTGCGAAATAATGCTGTTGATGCCAACGACTGGTTCAATGATCATTACGGTGTAGCCCAGCCGGCTCTCCGGCAAAACGATCTCGGCGGAACGCTAGGCGGGCCAGTCTGGATTCCACACGTCTATAAAGGAACAAACAGAACCTTCTTCTTCGTTTCATATGAAGGATTACGGCTCAGCCAGCCTCAGGCTGCCACTATTCAATACGTTCCGGATTCATCCCTACGTCACAGCGCAGCGCCAGCTCTTCAGCCGATCTTGAATGCATTTCCAATTCAGAGTGTCAATGGTATTGATTATCCAAATGCTGGTCTTGCTCAGTTCATACAGCCTTACACCGTGCCCAGTCAGATCGATGCAACGAGCATCCGCCTGGACCACGAATTCTCATCCAAGCTGTCAACATTCTTTCGGTTCAGTGATACGCCTAGCACTGCAACAAGCAGAACTTTGTCGATGATAGATAAAGCAGAGTCGAATTCGCGGACCTATACCCTAGGAGTCACGACTCAGATACAGCCAAGAGTGACGAACGAGTTCCGCGTTGGATATTCAAATAGCGACTCTATTCTCAATGCATCCCTTGATTCCTTTGGAGGTGCGACACCGGTCAATCTCACCCAGGCGGTTGGCCTTGGTGGGTTTTCAAATCCGTATGCCCTCTTCTATCTGAGCATTCCATTGACGTCCTCGGCGACAGGCACTGCCTACATAGGCCAAGAGAACGCACAGAACCAAGGCCACCAGTGGAATGTCGTCGATAGTGCAAGCATTTCATCGGGAAAACATCAGATGAAGGTTGGAGTAGACTATCGCCGCATCGCCTCTCCACTCCTTCCGTCGTCTCCTTACGCCCTCTCGTATTTCGCCAGCGGTAGCTCACTTGTCACCGATAGCCCACTGTTAGTAGATGTTTTCAAATATATAGACGCAACCCCACTCTTCAACGAGATTGCGCTCTATGCTCAGGACGCCTGGCGTGTGACGCCAAGGATAACCCTCTCACTCGGCCTACGATGGGAGTCAGATCCTCCTCCAACAGAGGCAAATGGAAATGATGCCTTTACGCTGCAAGGCAATGTTGGTGATCCCAGCACATTGACAATCGCGCCGCGCGGGACACCACTGTGGAAGACTTCGTGGTTCGACTTCGCACCGCGATTGGGTGTAGCGTGGACGGTTCATGACACACCGGGATTGGAAACAGTTCTGCGCGCAGGCGGCGGCGTATTCTTTGATACAGCGAACGAACTAGCGACGCAAGGATTTGACAGTCTGGGCTTCGAGGCAACTAAGACATATTTCGGCGCCTCGCTCCCTTTGACGGCTTCACAATTGAACTTCTCTCCTTCTACGACTGCACCCTACACGTCCAGCACCATTTATGCGTTTCCAGAAAACCTTCAGTTACCGTATTCCCTCCAATGGAGTGCAAGTGTCGAGCAGGCATTAGGAAAGTCTCAGGTATTGACGCTTTCGTATGTTGGTTCCAATGGCCGTCGGTTAATTCAAGAGCAACAATACTCTCTTGGAAAGCTTAACCCGGAATTTGGCACTGTGATATTGATTCCCAGCGGCGTGACATCGAACTATCAATCCCTGCAAGTAAAGTTTCAGCGTTCGGTGGCGAATGGTCTTGAGGCGCTGGCATCGTACACATGGTCGCACTCGCTTGACTTCGGCTCTAATAGCAGCGCTCTTCCCCTGATCCGAGGGAACTCCGATTTTGATGTGCGGAATAACTTTCAGGCAGGCCTGAGCTGGGAGCTTCCACAGACGCGCGCAAAAAGCGTAGGGGCATCGCTCCTCAACCACTGGGGAGCCGATGGTAGATTGATCACCCGCTCGGCCTTCCCCGTGACACTCCAGGGAAAAACATTGACCAATCCTGCCACGGGCAGCACTTACAGTAGCGGCGTAAATCTAGTACCGAACGAGCCCATCTATTTGTATGGTTCGGAGTATCCAGGCGGCCGATCGATCAATCCGGCGGCATTTGTGGTGCCATCGGGAAGCACATCTGGCGATGCACCCAGAAACTTCGTACGCGGATTCGGGGAATTTCAGATCAATCTTGCTGCGCGTCGTGAGTTCCATATTCGCGACAATGCTTCATTGCAGTTCCGTGCGGAAGCATTCAATGTGCTGAATCGCCCGAATTTTGGATATGTTGACCCAACTTTAACTGATGAGACGTTTGGTCAAGCCACGGAAATGCTGAACCGGAGTCTGGGAACGATAGCATCGCAATACCAGGAGGGCGGGGCGAGATCGATGCAGTTTGCGCTTAAATTGCGTTATTGAACGTTCGAGAGATGATACGACTAACGGTTTTCGCGTCACAAAAGAGAGGAGTTGAGATAGATGTGCCGGATATGGCAAGTAGTGTCCTTGTTTCTTTTTGTTTTCGTTGCAACCGTTAATGCGCAGATTCGTAGCCTGACTCAGTCGAGTACTGCGAATGTGGCGGCGCGAAATTTTACCGTGCGCGACGACGTTGAAATGGTTCACTTCGTTGACCCTTTTCAAACTCGGCTTTCGTCGCCCATCGAATACTCCCCAGATGGCCGTTACTTTGCTGTTGTCACAGAGCGTGGTCTTCTTGAAAGCAACCGTGTCGAGGACACGGTATGGGTGTTCTCGACGTCCGAGATATCGGCCACCCTCAGCAAGCCTTCTGAATCACTGATCTCGGTCCCCAGTCCGCTGACGAAGGTGTCTGCTTCGAAAGCTCCGGCGATTTGTTACATAAAATGGCTGGGCGATTCGAGTGGGCTTGCTCTTATCGCGGATATCGACGGCGGTCATCAACTCTATGAAATTAAGGTAAAAGATAGACATCTGCGCCGACTTTCGGATGCCGCTCAGGATGTTTCAGCATTTGATATCGAAGGCGACCATGTTCTCTATAGCGCAGTAAGCCCAGCGGCTGTGGATTCTATCTCGGACGCGGATAACTTAGGATCTGCAATGGACGGTACGGGGCTGGATCTTGGCCGGATCGTGCTGGACAAGCTGCCCAATTCTCCATTGCGGCAGATGAGATCGCTATGCGATCTGTGGAGACTTGTGGACGGGAAAGCCTTACGGATAGAGGACAAATATAGCCATTTACCGATTCACGTACACCAGCGGCCCAACGGCTATAGTGCGCCAGTATTTCGGTTATCACCGGACGGAACTCGTATCGCCGCGCAGCTCGCGTTAGACGATGTGCCACCTTCCTGGGAGCTATTGCCGCCGTCAGATGAACTTCCGGCACGTCGCATCAAAGCCGGGCCCCAGGATGTTCGTAACCCGAGACTACTTGAATCGGTAGATGAGTATGCGCTGATTGATGTGTCAAGTGGCCGGGTCACGTCAATTACAAACGCTCCAATCGGCTGGGAGGATGCATACTATTCCGCATTTCCGGCGATGTCGTGGGCCTCAGATGGCCGGAGCCTTGCTTTGGCGAACACGTTCATAGGGAATGAGACAAATGAGAGTTCGAAGAGACCGTCGTCCGATGAGCGCCCATGTATTGCGGTTGTGAACGTTGCCACATTGGCTGCAACGTGTGCGGTGCGCCTTCCAGTCGATTCGACGGAGTTGCGTAAATCTGGTCTTCACCGGATGGTCAATGTGCGATTTAATGGTGATGACTCAAACAAGATTATTGTCGATGCCGTTCCAGAGAGAGCGGACGGTGGTGCAGATCTTGGCCGACTTGTGCATTTGTATCTCAACCGGGATGGTAACGGATCGTGGATGGAGAGTCGATCGGCCAGCGAGATGGCGGATCACCTATCCACATTCGTAGCTAGTGTCGAGCAGAATCTGAATTCACCGCCGCAACTGGTTGTCCAGGACCGCATCTCCAAGACCTTCCGCATACTTCTCAATCCGAATGAGAAGATGCGTGAGGTTGCTCTTGGGACCGCAAGTGTCTTTCACTGGGAAGACAAGGAAGGACGGAAGTGGACCGGCGGCCTCGTCAAGCCGCCAACTTATATTCCCGGAACCAAATACCCGCTCGTCCTGCAGACACACGGTTTCGATCAGGCAGCTTTTATGTCTTATGGGTCATTTCCAAGCTGCATGGCCGCCAGGGAATTGGCTGGGGCTGGCTTTGTCGTTCTCCAAATGGCAGGCCCGGTGAATGAGGATCAGTGGTTCGGTACGTCCGAGGAAGCGTCTATGGAAGTTGCCGGATTCGATAGTGCGGTCGATCAACTCTCCCTCGATGGAGTGGCGGATCGCGATAAAGTCGGAATCATCGGGTTCAGTCGGACAGTTTATGGAGTGATGGAGGCGCTGACTAAAGGTAAGACGAAGTATCGCGCCGCCTCTATCTGTGATGGAATGCAAGGCGGCTATATGGAATACATGCTGTCAGTCGATGTTGCGAACAATGAAGCGAAGAATGAATTTGATTCTCTCATAGGGTCGTCTCCTTTTGGGGAAGGCTTGCAGAAATGGATGCAGCGGTCGCCGAATTTTAATTTGGAGAAAATCTCTGCTCCTCTCATGATCCAGACGTTCGGCAGTCTATCCACGTTGTACATGTGGGAGCCTTACGCCGGGCTTAGACTCCTCAAGAAACCCGTCGATTTGGCGGTTGTGAACACCAACGATGAACAACATGTCCTGTCCAATCCCAGGGCACGAATGGCCTCGCAGGGGCTCGATGTGGATTGGTTTCGTTTCTGGTTACAAGGATACGAACGGCCGAATCCGGAAGATCAGAATCAGTACAAGCGATGGGAGCATCTGAAGGACTTGCGTGACGCCGACGCCAAAGCAGCAGCCGAACATCCACAGTCGTACACCGCGAATTGAACCAGTGTCTTGTGGCCCGGCTTCGGGACGAACGCGCCTTGCGAAGCTCGGGTAAGGGGTTGCCGGTGTTGTCTCCGAAACGGGATGTAACAGGGCAATATGAAATCCATGGATTTCATGTTGCAGATTCGGCACGTACGAACCGCAGGGGGTGTTTATTCGCGGGCTGTCCGGTCGGAGGGCTTCTTCGTATTCCTTCGCGCCGTTGACCGGATGACATCGGGCAGAGCTTCAATCGTGCGGCTGCGAGTATCTGCTCGATGCTCGCAACATGAGCCACGGAGGAAAGATTGCGATATTCGAAATCGATGAGATCAGGGACAGATGTTCCTTATAGAATGGCTTCGGGAGAATAGAACCAATGACTATCGCAAGTATCGTGGAAGAACTGGACGGCGAGATTTTACGGCTCAAGCAGGTGAGGGAACTGTTGTCTAATGGTTCTCACTTCGACAGCGCCAAACTCACGGCGGCATCCCGGAAGGGCAACTCCAAGAGCCCACGCACAAAAAAGCGCGTTCTCAGCGCACAAGCGAGGCAGAAGATCGCCGAGGCACAGCGGAAGCGCTGGGCTGCTCAGAAGCAAGCGAGTAAGTAGAGATGCAATTCAAAACAGGAGGCTCTGGCGCTTGGATCCGATAAATGCCCCAATTATTCTCAACAGACGCCGTTTTCTTCGGCAGACCTTCTCTTTTAGTGCCCTTGCCGCGCTCGGTTCAATCCCCGGGCTCGCCGCGCCGCAAGTTACCGATACTCCTACAGCCGCCCTGCTGATGATTGGCGACTGGGGATACGACAGCAACCATGATGCACAGGTCGCCGTTGCCGCGGGAATGCGCAGATATTCGCAAGACCATCACCTTAGAACGCAAGCTTTGCTTATGCTTGGGGACAACTGGTACGGCGCACTTGACGGCGGCGCCAAGTCGGCCCGGTGGCAGACACAGTTTGAGCAAATGTACCCGGCAGAGGCATTCGACTGTCCGGCATACGCCATTCTCGGAAACCACGATTACCAGAATTGGCCTGCGAGTAAGGTAGATGCAGAACTGGAATACGCGGCCAGTGGGAGTAGCCGTTGGAAGATGCCTGCGCGCTGGTACCGCTTCGAGTTTCCTGAAAAGCGTCCGTTAATTACCTTCCTGGCCCTCGATAGCAACATGCCGTTTGCGGATGGCAAGCCGGCACGCGGAGTGAACTTTACTCTGACGCCTCAGCAGCAGGCTGAACAGCTCGTCTGGTTGGAGGCAGAGCTCAGGAAGAACCGTACAACTCCGTTTCTTGTGGTGATGGGACATCACCCAGTGTATTCGGATGGTCCGCACGGAGACCACCCGGTGCTCATCCGCGATTGGGATCCGCTCTTCCGCAAATACAAAGTGGACCTTTACCTGGCAGGGCACGACCATGACATGCAGCATCTGGAGTTTGAGAATCATCCGACGAGCTTCTTCTTGTCAGGCGGCGGCGGCGCGGATCTCTATGACCTCAAGATCAATCCTTCGCAGCGTGGGCCCTACGCGCAGAAGGTCTACGGCTTCAGTCATCTCTCCGCAGCGGAGAAACAGATGACGCTTCGCCATCTGGATCGCGATGGGCAGATTATCCATGCTTTTGCAAAAGCTGCCGGAGGCAAGACTGAATTCTTTGCGGCTTGAGATTCTTCGACCGGAAGTCGTGGGGGAAGCAATGATGGGGCGGCAAGCCTAGCGTCCAATATGTCAGCTCAACCTCCGATAGTGCTTTTGCTCATAACCGGCGGCGAGAGCCTGTTCCAAATCGCCAAGAAGGTCCCTCCGGTCGTCTATGCCGACCGAGCTACGTACCAATCCGTCCGACATGCCCGTGGTCTCAAACTCTTCCCCGAGCGAAGCCGGATTGAGTCGTGGAGTCAGGATGGCACACCCGCACGGCCTGGAAGGGGATCAAAAGGAGTACCGGCCAGAAATTTTTCCGATTTTTGCCGAAAAATCAGATGGCCCGACCGACATACATGTAGCCAAGTCATGAGCGATGCCGACACTCTCGATGCGACGGCCCGATCTTACCGGGAAGGCGCGATGAGTACAAGCCCCTCGACGGAGGAACGCGTTGCCGCGCTCTATGTGGCCCACCGGGAGGCGATCTACCGATTCCTGGTAGGGCAGGGAATTGAAAGGGCGAAGGCCCAGGAACTGGCGCAGGATGTGTTCGTCAGGCTGTTTGTTGCCTTGACGAAGGTTAGCGAAATTGAGTCGGAACAGGCGTGGCTCTACAGCGTTGCGTCGAAACTGGCAGTCGATTACTGGCGGCGCGAGGGCCGGCCCATGTGGGTGGAACTCGATGCGATTCCAACAATGGCCGGCAATCTGCGATCAAAGGAATTGACCCCCGAAGCCGCCGCAGTGCGAAATCAGCGATTGAGGCGAGTCGCCGATATGCTGGCTCGCTTAACAAAAGAACAAAGGCTGGGAATTCACTTGAGGATGCAGGGATTGCGTTACCGCGCTATCGCCAAGATTCTTGGCGTGAGCGTGTCCACGACTGCCAATTTGCTTTCGACCGCGGTTGAGCGCTTACGGAGTGCCGCCAATGAATAACCACCTAACTCCCCAACAAATGCTGGCGTATGTGGACGGCGAGCTGTCAAAATCCGAAACCCGCCGGGCGGAAGACCATTTGCACTCCTGCTGGACCTGCCTCACGGAGGTGGAACGCCTGAAAGGCGACATCGCCACCATTCTTGACGCGCAGAATGAGAGATTCTCCCCGGCACTTCCACCGCCCCCCAGGCCTTGGACTTCCTTCGAGACCCTGCTTGCTCGCAGTCTCCCGGCGCAGCCGGCCTCAGTGTGGACGCGTCTGACGGCGCATCTGGATGCGTTTCTTAGTCCCATCCGGGTTCTGATGGTATCCGGCCTCATTGTCGCCCTCCTCGTTTGCGGATACTCGATCTTTCGGAGCAAGGCAGTTTCCGCCAAAGAAGTAATGCAAAGGATACAGGCCGCCGATTCGCAACGGAATGCAATCGCGAAAAATCAGGTAATTCGGGAGAGGGTGCGCATTCGCAAGACCATCCGCGGCCAGAGTCATCCGCGGTTGGCGAGCATCGATACCTGGAAATCCCCTACAGCAGCCTATTGGGATGTGACGGAGAGCGATTCAGCCGCTGCCGAACTGAAGGCCCAGTATCAGGCGCACGGTATTCCGGTGAGCCTGCCTCTCTCTGCCGCATCTGTCGATTCGTGGGGGAGGGCTGCTGGCGGTGCGCCCACTGTTTCGCGGCAAGGCTCGGATGTGGATGTGAGTTTCGCTGGGACCGATAAAGATGCACAAGGAGCCGTCGACCGGGTTAGCTTGCTCGTTCAACCGGAAACTTGGCAGGTAAAGGAGATGACGCTCGAATTTTCCGATGAGTCTTTTGAAGTGACCGAGGACGGCTACGACGTGATGCCGACGAGCGCTGTTCCTACGGAATTGCTGGCCTACCTCGAGCCCGCGCCGCCGTTGTTCACTCAGCCTGTGGCTCATTCGGTATCTGGTGCCGTCGCCGGTTCCATTCATCTGCCGATTGTTAACCTGGACAAGGCGGAGCTGGATGTTTTCGCTACGCTGCACAGCCTGAAGGCCGACCTGGGTGAGCCGGTAACGGTCACACGTTCCAGCCAGGCTATCCAGGTCGGGGTGTGGGAACTGCCTCCCGAGCGGCAGGACGAGTTACGCGCAGCGCTAGGCGACGAACCGGGGGTTGAGGTCGAACTTGCCGCTCCGCGAGTTCCCCTCAAAGATAGTGCGATTGCACTTGCAACGCCGCCGACAAAAACGGGCGGCGTACCTTTGCATATTGAGGTGGAGACCGGTGACGAGGACCAACGCCTCTTTAAGTTCTTTGGCAGTGCCGAGAGAGAACAGGACTTCACCAACGAGGCTCTTGGCACCAGCACAGCCATCCTGTCACACCTCTATGCCCTGCGGAATCTCCAGAGACAATTTCCGCTCGATAAAGATGTGTCGCTTAGCCCTACGGAGCAAAGTCAGCTTCACATGCTGGTACAAGACCATGCGACCGCTATTTCTACGAATCTTGACGCTCTGGTCAGGCAGTTTGGGCCGTTGGACGCGAATTTCGGCGTGACACCATGTACATCGTCAGTGGCTCCGACGGCGACGAGTTGGCAACGCGAATCGTTGGAAGCCTTGGATACGGCCAGAGTTATCGACCATATCCTGAGAGCGTTGCTTACCACCAGCCAAACACCAGCGGCTCCCGACTCTGCCTTACCGGAGATCGACCAGAACCTTTGCCGGCTCCGGGCAGAATTGAAGAATTTAAGTTCGGTATCGCGTTAACGAAATATTCAAAACTATTTTCTGAAAAAACGGCCCGCTCGACCGACTTAAGGGTACCGAGTCAATCGGAATCCATTGAGTTAACGAAGGATGCCATGAAGCCTAATCAACTTCTACTCCTGTTTCTCTGCTTGTGCCCTCTGGCTGCGTATGCACAAACCGCCGAAGTTGGCGGTGCTGTCCAAGACCAGTCAGGGGCTGTTATTCCGAAGGCCTCCGTTGAGTTTCGCAATCAAACGACAGGCGTTCGTCGGCAGTCCACTACCAATGGTGATGGCGCTTATCACATTGAAGGAATTGACCCTGGCAAGTACGACGCGACCGTGCAGGCGAAGGGCTTCAAAACCCTCACCCGTGAAAACGTCGTCTTTCAAGTCGGCGATAAAGCCCACATTGACTTTAAAATGCAGGTCGGAGATGCAGGCCAAACTGTCACCGTAGATGGCAGCGGCCAGCAAATCAATACTATTGACGGGTCGGTCAGTACCGTGATTGACCGTGATTTTGTTGAGAACATGCCCCTAAACGGCAGAAGCTTCCAGAACCTTCTTACCCTTTCACCAGGTGTGTCTCAGGTTGTGAACTCCGGCGGCTTCGGCGCAGGTTACAGCGGCGACATCGTAGTGAATGGCCAGAGAACAGAATCGAACTATTACACCGTAGATGGCGTGACAGCAAATACTGGAATGATGCCCGGTCAAATCGGCGGTTCGGCGGGATCGTCAGGTAACCTGCCGTCACTATCTGCACTAGGGACAACGCAAGGGATCGCATCTATCGATGACCTGCAAGAATTCCGTAGCACGACGTCAACCTACTCTGCGGAATATGGGAGGAGTCCAGGTGGACAGTTCACTTTCAGCACGAGGTCCGGAACCAACGCAATCCATGGCAGCCTCTACGATTACCTCCGAAACACCGACTTGGATGCAAGCAACTGGTTCAACGATTACTACGGCTATCCAAAGGGGGAAGAGCATCAAAATGACTTCGGCGGCACGTTCGGTGGTCCGCTCATCATACCTCATGCCTACAACGGCAAGAGCAAGAGCTTCTTCTTCTTTTCCTATGAAGGCCTCCGTCTAGTTAGTCCTCAGGCTGCCACTCCTGTAGAGGTTCCAGACAACTGTCTGCGAGGGATAACGAGCGCTTGCACCATGACCGGCGGGTCGTCAGCGCCTGCGGCATTGCTTCCTCTGCTCAATGCCTTCCCCGTCATGGATGACGGTGAAGATGGAAACAATGACGGGTTTGGATACTACCTGCAATCCATTTCTTTCCCCTCCACATTAAATAATACGAGCATTCGTCTGGACCACACTTTCGGAAATAAGCTGAATATTTTCGGCCGCTACGCCGACACCCCATCTACTACGGCACAGTACCTCGGCTCGGTGGAGCAGGTCAGCAATGTAGGAACTCAAACGGTTACGCTCGGAGCCACGACCAGCCTATCTTCACATCAGACAAATGATCTTCGATTCAACTTTACGCAAAACAGCGGATCTTCCAATTACCAATCAACGGCTCTTGGGGGCGCGACTCCATTCAACGTAAGCAGTATGCCCGGACCGAACAATCAGGCGTTTCCCCAAAGCAGCTACTTTTTCAGCGTCCCCTTTATCTTTGCAAACGACACGACATTTAAGCTGCAGAATCTTCCAGACAGTCAGCATCAGGTGAACATTACTGACACACATAGCTGGCTCATCGGCACACATAGCGTGAAGGTGGGCATGGATTGGCGTCGTCTGCTAACGCAACTGCCGGCAGAAAATCCCACCACGGGGTATGTGTTTACAAGCGAAGCTCAGGTATTGGCGAACCAACCGCTTGAAGCGGTTGTGGAACTGTATGGGACCTCTAAGGATGATCCCGTGTATCAGAACTTCTCTGTCTTTGCCCAGGATGAGTGGAAGGCTACGCCACGCCTTGCTCTCTCGCTTGGGTTGCGTTGGGATATTAACCCAGCGCCTACGAACTCTGATGGCCCGGCTCCATATACCCTGAACCAAATCACGAATCTTGCAACAGCACAGCTTGCCCCTCAAGGGACGCCATTATGGAAAACAGATTGGTCCGGATTTGCTCCGAGAGTAGGTGTTGCCTATCAACTCCATCCGGCGTCTGAGCACGGAACAGTTCTGCGGGCCGGGTTCGGCATGTTTTATGATGCTGGCAATACAATAGGGAGCGCCGGATACACAGCAATTGGCTTCGTCAGCGAAAAGTTCCTCACCGGAATAAGCTTCCCCCTCACCTCGCCGCAGTTGTCCGTCCCGGCGCCGAACACCACGGCTCCGTATAGCACCTTGGTCGCCGGATTTGATCCCAACCTTAAGCTGCCCTACTCTCTGCAATATAGTGCCGCGATTGAGCAGGCATTGAGCAGGCATGAAAGCCTTACCATCAGTTATATCGGGTCAGGCGGTCGTAAGCTCCTGACGGAGTTCTACACATATCCAGGCCAGATTGGGAATCCCAATTTTGGAGCGTACACCGAGGCCTATATTATCCAGGGAAGAGCGTCGTCCAGTTATAACTCCTTTCAGGCAAAATACCAAAGGGCTCTATCACACGGTTTGCAAACGCTCGTGTCATACACATGGTCTCATTCAATAGACAATTCGTCGAACAACTTCTATACGTATTACCTTCTCCGCGCCAGTTCAGATTTTGACATTCGGCATAATCTTCAGGCTGCCGTGACCTATGAAGTGCCAAAGCCAAATTCATTGAGCATGGTCTCACCACTGTTAAGTAACTGGGGCCTTGATCTTCGCTTTCAGACCCAAACCGCACTTCCTGTTGACATTATCGGAGACCAGGAACTCGATGTGAATTCAGGATCATACGTGCAGTACCAGGCCAATCGTGTGCCAGGGCAGCCTCTCTACTTATATGGAAGCTTATATCCAGGAGGGCGAATCATAAACTATGACGCCTTCTCTGTCCCAGCAGCCGGGGCGAATGGGGATCTGCCTCGAAACTACGCGCGAGCGTTCGGCACGCTCGAATTCGACACCGCCGTTCGGCGCGACATCCCGATTCACGACCAATTCCATCTCCAATTCCGAGCTGAAGCGTTCAATGTTTTCAATCACCCGATGTTTGGCCCCATTTACAACACGCTATCCTATGGGCCGTCATATTTCGGTTACGCCTATGACACCTTTAATACCCAAGGCAATCTCAATTCTTTGTATCAGGTTGGGGGGCCAAGGTCACTTCAACTCTCCCTTAAAGCTAGCTTCTGACGCCGCCATTGCAATGCGGAATTGTGATCCATTTACGTAGGCCACACCCAATGCGATTCGAGGAGAAGCAGAAGTGACAAAGCAGACGATCCAGAACGTCCTAGCAGCCGCATGCTGTCTCACATGCGGCATTCTTGTTCAGTCGCTGGCAGCTGAGACACACCGACCCTTTTCGGTCAGGGATGACATCGAGATTACGCAGTTCGGTTACATATATGGGATAAAGGAGGATGTGGTTCTCGCTCCGGCGGGAGATAAGGTTCTCGTGCACACGGCGGGAGCTTCGCTGAGGGATGGGAAAGTTCATGAAGAACTGCGCATTTACGACATGTCGAGGCTCTCTACTTTTGTCAATGCATCGACCGATGGCATATCAGTTGCGCCGGAATGGAGGCTGGAGGAATCGACGAAAACGTTCGGCGATCAGGATGAGCCCATAATCACCAACATACGCTGGCTAAGCGATGAGAGCGGCATCGCCTTTCTGCTGCGCCTCAAGCCGAACCACGCACGACTCTGCTTGGCTAACCTGAATTCCACAATTCCAACGTTGCTCAGTTCGGCTGGGGACAACGTCTTGGGATTTGCTATTCGTGATAACTCCCACTACGTTTTCGTTGCAGCAAGCAGAGAAACGAAAGGCAGGCTGACGCAGGCCTCCACCGGACCCTATCAAGTGGGGACAGGCAAACCTCTCTGGGATGTAATGCTCCCCGAGCAGATGGTCAAGTATATTCGCAGGGGTAAATTATGGGCGGCCACCGGTGGGCGGCCATCTCCCTTAAAAAACCCAGCCACGGGCAGGCCAATTGCCCTGTATGAAATAGGAAATGAGCACCTGGCCTTGTCGCCGGATGGAAAAACATTGGTGACGATCTTGCCGGTTTCCTCGATTCCAAAAGAGTGGGAATCACTGTATCCTCCGCCCTTTCCAAACAAATCCATCGGCATTAAGGCTGGGACTCAGGATCTTGCTGCAGTATCCGGGTGGGGATATGCTGGGGAATACTCTGCCATCGCTCTAGACTCTGGAAAAATAACCTCTTTGACTAATGCTCCAGAGGCAATTTGGGCTGGTTGGACTGAGAGTCTCTTCGCACAGCCGGAATGGTCTAAGGACGGTTCCCGGGTTCTGTTGCCCGGAACGTTTATTTTCGACCCTACAGCGAAACAGCCGCGACCATGTATTGCTGTAGTATTGATCGGCTCGGGCTCTGCCGAATGTGTAAGGCAACTGCATCGTGAGCTTGCAAACGGCTATGAGGCTGGTTATGAACGGATGGACGTAGCCGAATTTGAAGACGGGCGCGATGATCGAGTCATCCTCAAACATTTCAATCACATTGACAACAGCGGAGATGTCGAGAAAACGTATATTGGCTCAGGCAATGGTATGTGGCAGGCTGAGGAACAAGTCAAGAAGCGAATCGAAAACACACAACTTCAAGTGAAGGTCAAGGCCAATTTCAAGGATTCGCCTGTTCTTGTAGCAACCGATACTGTGACTAGGAAGTCCCGCGTCGTTTTCGACCCGAATCCTCAACTGAAAGGGGTCGCGCTTGGTGACGCAGAACTCTACAACTGGGACGACAGGACGGGAAGGAAATGGCAGGGGATACTTTACAAACCTGTCGGTTACCGCGAGGGAGTGAGGTATCCGCTCGTCTTGCAGAACCATGGGTTCAGCGTGGATCGCTTTGTCCCAAGTGGAGGGTTTCCCAGCGCCTTTGTTGCCCAGGAACTGGCTTCTGCCGGGATCATGGTGCTTCAAGTGCGAGACTGTGCGGGGGAAAACACCTCGACTGAAGGACCCTGTAATGTGGAAGGATACGAAGCTGCGGTTGACAAGCTCTCGAAGGATGGACTTGTCGAATCCTCTCGCGTCGGCATTATAGGGTTTAGTAGGACCGTGTTTTATGTGCTCGAAGCGTTGACTACAAGCAGCCTTCATTTTGAGGCTGCGTCAATTACCGACGGTATAAATCTTGGTTATATGGAATACCTGTGCAATGGTCCGGACAACGCATTCACTCGAATGGATGAGGCCATGATCGGTTCAGCGCCTACCGGGTCTGGTCTGCATCAATGGTTGAGAAACTCTCCCGTATTCAATATGGACAAAGTAAGTGCGCCGCTTCGCGTTGTCGCTCGCCGCGGAGATGGCGTCTTAGAGATGTGGGAACCATATGCACTTCTTGAAGCGATGCATAAGCCTGTGGATCTCATTGTTCTCAACACTGAGCAACATGTTATTTCAGATCCGACGATTCGCTTAGTTGCACAGAACGGAAATGTCGATTGGTTTTGCTTCTGGCTTCAGGGATATGAGGACCCCGATCCTGCCAAGAAAGACCAGTACAAGCGCTGGGAGCATCTGAGAGAACTGCGCGATGCGGATGATAAAGCCATGGAACAGCTCCGGCCCGTGCATCGAAGCCAAATTGGCGATGAAGGTCCCCGCCGATCCACGCGGAACAGATGAAATGCGGGATCGCAGCGGCACCCATCTTTATACGCGTATGCATGATTCAAGCGCGCGAATTACGGCGAGTGCGTTCTTCAGGGCATTCCCGCCAACTTCCTGTTCGAATCCTTGTTGCATCTTGTCAAAAGCTGCAATGACGCGCAGCGCGCACTTCTTGCCCGCCGGTTTCAGCGCCAACAGATATCCCCTTGCATCGGACGGATCGATTCTTCGTTGCACGAGACCTTTGGCCTCCAACGAAGATATGGCATGGCTGACGTTGCCGCGCGTGGTCGTGAAGGTGTCGGCGAGATTAGACGGCCTGATCGGGCGCGGCGCTTCAAAGAACATGGCCGCCAGAACCAGGCCCTCCATGAACCCGAGCTCATCTGCAGCGAAGGCTTCCGCCGCTAACTGGTCGAAATGCCGCGCGGCGCGCTTCACGGTAAACATGGGGCTTTCGCGAAGGAAGGCTTCAATCCGCATCTCAGGTAGACTTAGTTTACTCATTCAATCATTTAGGGCAAGACAAAAGTATCGTTGCGCCGCTCCTCGAGTTCCTCGATGATCGTTTCCGGCATGATCAATTTCCTTTCCGTTTTCGTAGCTCTTGCGGGATGGAGCACGCTCTGTGCCTCTGCGCAGCAGAGTTCTCAGACCGTCGCTCCCGTCAGCACAACAGTGACTGTACTGGGAAGCGCTGCTCCGATCAGTCTTGGCGAATCGGCGCGTACCGTCGTCGTCTCCGATACGCAACAACATCCGCTCGCCTTTCAGAGTATTGAGGACTATCTCCGCACCGACGCGTCTGTTGATATTCAGCAACGAGCATCGGCGGGTGTTATGTCGGATATCTCCGTGCGCGGAGCTTCATTCGAACAAACGCTGGTGCTAGTTGACGGCCTCCGTACGGACAGCGCTGAGACGGCGCACTTCAATCTCGATCTTCCCGTTCCGCTGATCGCGCTGGGCAGCATTGACGTGCTGCACGGCGCGGGCTCCACGCTCTATGGGTCCGACGCAATTGGCGGTGTGGTCGACTTCACGACTTCAAAGCCCGAGGCGAATACACTGCGTCTGCGTGAAGGCGCCGGCAGCTTCGGTGAGAATCAGCAGACGGTTCTCGGGACGCTTGCCACCAAACGCGGGAGCGGAGTGATCGCCGGAGACCGCGATCTTTCTACCGGCTTTATCGTCGATCGCGACTACAGGACAGAGGACGCAAGTACGGACACGCGCCTCATCTCTCCGCTTGGGACGACGGAGTTGCTCTTCGCCGGCGATGATCGCGCGTTTGGCGCGGCGCAGTTTTATGGAAACTTTAACTCCTGGGAGAGGACCAAGGGTTGGTTCGCAGGTTTCATGCAGCAGTTCGATTCGCACATCGAGGCAGCCATGGGGTACCGGCGCCATTCCGATATCTTCCTTCTTGAACGCGATCAACCCACTGGCTACAAGAACCAGCATATCGACGACGGGTTCGAGGGATCGCTCCGAGATCGGCGGCCTATCTTCAGGAACACGACGTTGCTGACCGGTCTCGAAGAGACTACCGATCACATCCAGAGCACGAACCTAGGCGAACATGGGCGCAACCGGGGAGCAGGCTACGGTGAGATCGCGTGGCGCGTTCCCGGCCGAGGGTCCATATCTGCCGGCCTGCGGGAGGAACTGTTCAGCGGCGGCCGTTGGGTGTCGAGTCCCACGCTTGCGTCCACGCTCTGGCTGCCTCACTCTTTCAAATTGCGGGCATCGGCAGGATATGGGTTTCGTATTCCAACCTACATCGATCTTTACTACAGCGATCCGACCACATTGGGCAATCCGAATCTTAAACCTGAGTCGGCCTGGAACTTCGAGGGTGGTGTCGACTGGTATCCGACGCCGCGTATCGGGGCTACGCTCACCGTCTTCTACTCGCCCCAGAAGGATACGATCGACTACACGCGCGCATCCGCGTCAGATCTTTGGCAGGCGAGCAATCTTTCCGGGCTGCACTTTGCTGGTGCGGAAAGTGCTGTGGACTGGCAAGCGAACCGCACCACTCGAGTGAAGTTCAGCTGGACCCTTCTTGAAGAAGCGCAGAGCGCGCTCCATGGGCTCCAGTCGGAATATGTTTTCAACTACCCAGTGAACAACGGACGAGTGGAATTCAGCTGGAATGGGCTGCATTCTCTGCTGCTGCACTCTCGTCTCGGAGTCGTCCAACGATACCAACATACGGCTTATCCGGTCTGGGACGCATCCCTTGCGCGTGAGTCCGGCCGCGTCCGGCCGTATGTCCAGATGACCAACCTGTCCAATACAGGTTATGAGGAGATACTGAACGTGCGCATGCCGGGACGCAGTTTCGTAGGAGGAGTCGAGGTCGCGATCTCCCACAAGCGATGAGCGCGGCATACTATAACGACCAACCTCGCTGCAATCACGGAACCTCGCAAGTTTACAGGCGTCGCTGGTGCTTATGATGCAGACTTTCGTTCAGGCTTGCCATGCTTGGACCTTATCGCGGAGGACGCGACCGGGCGAGGTGTGAGGACCGTGTTACGCGAACTGGCTGCGGTCTCCCGATAGTCGATGGTGAAGTGAAGCCCCCGGCTCTCCTTGCGGGCCAAGGCCGAGCGGACGATCAAATCCGCGACCATGGCCAGATTGCGCAGTTCGATCAAATCTCTTGTGACCCGGAATGCCCCGTAGTATTCGGCGATCTCGCGCAGCAGCAGGTGGACGCGATGCCGGGCCCGCTTCAACCGCTTGGAGGATCGTACGATGCCGACGTAGTCCCACATAAGACGCCGCAATTCGTCCCAGTTGTGGGCGACCACCACTTCTTCATCGGAGTCCGTGACCCAGCTCTCGTCCCACGCCGGAATCGCGGGCGGGGGCGCAATACCAGCCAAACGGCTCACGATGTCGCGAGCGGCGGCTGCGCCAAACACCAGGCACTCCAGTAGGGAATTGGAAGCTAGTCGATTCGCCCCATGTAGGCCCGTGAATGCCACTTCGCCGGCAGCGTAGAGATTCTCTAAATCGGTTCGGCCATGAAGATCGGTCATCACCCCGCCGCAGGTGTAGTGGGCCGCCGGGACCACTGGAATAGGTTCGTGCGTGATGTCGATGCCGAGTTCCAGACACCTGGTGTAAATCGTCGGGAAATGTTGTTGGATGAATGCGGCGGGCTGATGGGAGATATCGAGGTAGACGCAATCGTGGCCCTCGCGCTTCATCACGTCGTCGATGGCACGGGCGACAATATCGCGCGGAGCCAACTCACCGCGTGGGTCGTAGTCGTCCATGAAGCGAGAGCCATTCGGACGAACCAACCGGCCTCCTTCGCCGCGAACCGCTTCGCTGATCAGGAACGAGCGCGCCTTCGGATGATACAAACAGGTGGGATGAAACTGGCTGAACTCCATATTCGCCACGCGGCATCCGGCGCGCCACGCCATCGCGATCCCGTCACCAGTGGAGCCTTCGGGGTTCGTTGAGTAAAGGTAGACGCGGCTGGCTCCGCCAGTTGCCAAAACCACGGTGCGCGCTCGGAGAGCGATTACGCGTCCGCTGACGGAATCAAGCACGTATGCACCCACGCAGCGGGCATTGCGAGCACCCAATTTTGGATGACGGATCAAATCGATGGCAACGTAGTTCTCGAACATCGCGCCATCGCTCTCAGCCATGCGGGCGATGAGAGCCGCTTCCACAGCCCGTCCTGTAGCATCCGCCGAATGGACGATCCGGCGATGCGAATGGCCTCCTTCACGGCCGAGTTGATACTCACCAGTGTCTGGATTGCGATCGAAGCGCACGCCTTCGGCAGCCAGCCAGTCGATCGCTTCGCGCGCTCCTTCGGCGACGCAGCGAACCGCGACAGGATCGCACAGTCCAGCCCCGGCATCTATGGTGTCCGCCACATGCGATTCGATGGTATCCGCGGCGGCGAATACCGCGGCGATTCCGCCTTGTGCCTGAGCTGTGCTTCCGTCGGCTGCCTTGTTCTTGGCGATGACGGCGATGTTCAGCTTCGGATTTAGTTCGAGCGCCCGCAGCACCACCGAGAGACCCGCTGCTCCAGAGCCGAGGACCAACAGATCGTAACTATCGTCCTCGGTGCCCTTCTTGGCGCGTCGTTTGCCACCCATTCCGTCTTAGCTCCAGCCCTGTCCGACGACGGCTGCGACTGTCTCGGCGACCTGCGCCAGCGCATCGCCTTCCGCCTCGATCATGACATTCCCCTCTGCCGACCTAGTTTTGTGCGCAGCCTCGGAGAGACTGCCGCAAACGGCAATACAATCTGCAGACATTCGCGATGTCCATCTCCAAGAGGGTTATGTTGTTTCAATGGGTTCGGCGCGCGTCAACGTCAGCCCAATCGGCAAGGAGGCTGACATCTCGAGCATCTTCTCCAAGGGCTTGAGAGCAGCCACGCGCAAAGGCTCCGGCAATTCGATCCGTGGGGCGCTGTTGATCAGGGCCAGATAAACCTTTTCCAGCGTATTTCGCGCCATGAACGGACAGCTGGAGCAACTGCATCCGCCATCGGCTCCTGGGACCGGAAAGAAGAGCTTGTCCGGCGCAGCCTTTTCCATTTGGTGGATGATGTGCCGTTCGGTGGCGATCAGAAACTCGCGGGCGTTTGTCTTGAGTACAAACTCGAGGATCGCGCGCGTCGAGCCAATGTGGTCGGCACGGGCGAGAATGCCGGTGGGACATTCAGGATGGGCCGCCACCAGCGCATCCGGATGCCGCACCTTAAGCTTGACTAGTTCTCTTTCCGAGAACTGCTCGTGGACTATGCAGGTCCCCGGCCACAGTGTCATGGCGCGGCCCGTCTTTTTTTGCAGATAAGCCCCGAGGTGTCGATCCGGCGCGAACAGGATGGGTTTATCTTCCGGAAGTTGCCGGATAATCGCTTCCGCATTCGACGATGTGACAATCACGTCCGAGAGCGCCTTTACCGCAGCCGAGCAGTTGATGTACGTGACGGCGATGTGATCGGGGTGACGATTGCGAAAATGCCGGAAGACTTCGGGACGGCAGGAGTCTTCGAGCGAACATCCGGCGTCTGCGTCCGGAATCAGCACAGTGCGGGAGGGGGCCAGGATCTTAGCCACTTCGCCCATGAAGCGCACGCCGCAAAAGACGATGACGTCGGCCTTGGTAGCGGCTGCCTTGCGCGATAAATCGAGGGAATCGCCCACGAAATCCGCCAGGTCCTGGATCTCGCTGTCCTGATAGTAATGGGCGAGAATTACAGCGTTGCGTTCGCGGCGCAGACGATCGATACCAGCGCGAAGATCCAATCGGAGTTCAAAATCGGCTTGGGTAACGGGGGAAGGGGGGAACATAACCACGGTATCTGTCATTTGCTAAGAGGGGCTGCCACAAGAAGCGTTAAAGCAGCGGCAATGGAAAATCCCAGTATTCTCCATCAATCCAAAATATTCATGCGACTGGCAGATAGAGACCAGTAACTATGATCATATCAGCGACAGAGCGGTGAACCCTTGCGCACCGCGCGATCAATCTGCGATCAACTGGACCTTGACATTGCGAAGGGCTTATCGGGCGTTTTGAATATGGCGAAACTGATGCTCTTGCCACTCGGCTCGCTTTGGTATCCGTCTGCTTCGCACTCGATGGTCAATCCACGTTCCATCTCCCTCGGGCGTGAGTGAATTGCGGAAGGGAAAGCTGTCGATGGTTCCGTCAATCGGGACTCGAGCCCTCGTCCCAAGCACCCGATACAAATTGAAAGGAATAGGCAGGTGGGTTCATGCGGGGAACACTCTGGCCGACATCATTCCAGGGAACTATCGCAGAAGCGATTCGACTCCGCTTGCCCGCGTCTCTTCGGCATCCATCAACCCAGTCAGGAGAATGTCGCCGTTGAGTTTGCACGCTGATCGAGGCGGGTCGGTCCGCGGACAGCCCCAAAATATTTTTCAGGAAGGGCCGGAAAAAAATCAGAAACTCCGTTGTTCAACCATACGGAATCAAATCCTCTTTCTTTCATGCTTGGCGCAGGTGGACCAGTGTACTTCAGTTCATCCATCCTCCGGTTTGCAGCAGACGGCCCTCCCGACGGGGCGCCCCTTCCGGGCTACGTGAGTCTGTTTGTGCATTCCGAACACGGCGTGTCGAAGCGCAGAAACCAGGTTGCCAGGCTCTATGACGAGATCAGGCCGTCGCTGATGGCCTATCTCAGTGGCCTGGGGCTTTCCGTGGACGAGGCCGAGGACGTCATCCAGGAATGCTTTCTCCGGTTGGTGCGGCACCTGGCCAACAAGAGGGATGAGGAAAACCTTCGTGGCTGGCTGTTCCGCGTAGCGCACAACCTGACCATGGATCTCTTCCGCAACGGCAAACGCTACCGCGCGGAGAGCGTGGCTGAAGACGACTCGGCAGCATTCGAGGTTGCGGATACCTCGCTGAGCCCCGAAGAGGTTGTGATCAAGCGGGAAGAACTGCGGCGAGTGCGGGCGGCAATGGGACGGCTCACAGAGCAACAGCGGTATGCCGTGTTGCTGCGGGCAGAAGGACTGCGCTACCGCGAAATCTCCGCCGTGCTCGGGATGCCCACCCAGCGAATTGGAGAACTGGTGCAACGCGCCCTCGCTCGCCTGGCGGGTGACATATGAAGACATTCTTTCAACAGACATTGACGCTCCTTGGCCATCTCTCGGACGACACCATGACGAAGCTCATTGATGGCGAGTTGTCCTCGATGCACGAGTTCCGCGCGAAGTCTCATCTGGGGAAATGCTGGCAGTGCAAAGCGCGCCGCGAAACCCTGGAAAAGGCGGCTTTTCAGGTGGTGGAGTATCGCAAGCACCAGCTTGAGCGGCGTCTGCCACTGAGCCCCAAGCGCCGTGAAATGTTCTTCGAGCGTTTGGATGAAGTTCTGGAAGAGACCGCAACTGCGCCGTGGTGGTCGCGTGTGCTGTCGCAACTTCGCTCCGCTTCGATCCCGCACATGAACCCTGTATTTGCGAGCACATTCGTCATCGTGGCCGCCATCGTTCTGCTTGTCGTCATCTGGCAGCGCAATTCGGCTCCCGTCTCTGCCAGCGTCTTCCTCGAAAAAGCAGTGCAGGCGGAAGCGCGGCAATCCAATCCCACTCTTTCTGGAGTGATCTACCAGAAAGTTGAGATCAAAACGAAGTCGAAGACCTTCGAGCGCGCTTTCTACTGGGATGTCTCGCATAAGCGCAAGCCACGGGCCGAGTTGATCAGGTCGGACGAAGCGGCAATTCGCAAAGTCTTGGATGCAGCCGGTGTCGACTGGCAGCAGCCTCTCTCTGCAGAAGCGTTCAAGGAGTGGCACAATCGGCAATTCACCGCCGAGGATAAAGTGCGGCGCTCCGGCGATGATCTTCTGACGCTGACGACGGCGCTTTCTTCCGGCCCCATTGCGGCGGAATCGCTCACGGTCCGGGCGCAGGACTTTCATGCGGTGAGCCGAACGGTTTCGATGCGCGATGACAAGAATATCGAAATCGCGGAAGTGCATTATGACGTGCTTGGCTGGGATGCGGTCAACGATACCCTCTTCGAGCCTTTAGGCGGCAGCGTTGCCACTCCCTTCATTGCGTCCATGCTGCCCCATCTTCCCAGTCCTGAGCAGTTGGACCTGGCAGAGTTGCAGGCCCGGCTGGTGTTGAACCGGCTCCACGCCGACTCCACGGAGCAGCTGGAGTTTTTGCGCTCGCAATCCTCCGTCGAAGTAAAAGGGATTGTCGAGAGCAATGCCCGCAAGCAGGAACTAGTTTCTCAGCTGAGAGCTGTCCCGCACATTGTGCCGGCGATCTTCAGCGTAGACGACCTTCGTAAGCACGCCGAGACGAGCAATGCCGATTCGAGTGTCCGCGCGTATTCGACCGTAGCGCAAACTTCGCCTCTTGAGCAGTTCTTTCGTGCACAGGGGAGAGGCACAGACACGGTGAATTCTACCTCGCAGCGGTTTCTCGACGCCGCGCTCTCCGTGAAGCAGGAGAGCAGCGCCATCGCCGATCTTTACCGGCGATTTGGCGGCGACGCGCAGCTTGACGAGGCCGCTAAATCGACATTGCAGCAACTCCTAAACGCCCATGCCTTCCGGCTTCAACAGGCAGTCGATGTAGAGGACAACATCCTCGCCGAAACGGTCATGGCGCGCCCGGAAGGGTTTGCAGCGCGGGCCGCTTCGGGTGGTGGGCCGGATTCATTGGCGACTGCCGCCGAGAACAATATGGCTCTCTCGAAAGAACTCATCTCCGGCAAGGATGGCTCACAGCGCGACGCTACGCAGATCGCCGCCGACCTCTTCCGTTCTACACAAGAATTACGCAATTCGCTTCACGATATCGCGAGCAGCAACGCCACTCCAGGTCAGATCACTTCACCGGTTTCTCAGAAACGATAGGAGCTATATTTCATGCGCCGTCTCATCTGCCGTACCCTTAGTGTCTTCATTTTTCTCTCGCTGAGCGTTGTTGCTTTCGCCCAAACAGCGCAGTTCTCCGGTCGCGTGACCGACCCATCGCAGGCCCTGGTTCGTGACGCCGAAGTTCGTGTTGTCAATCAGGCCACTGGAGTGGAAAGGCAGGTCAAGACGAACGAGGACGGTGTTTACGCCGTCCCATTCGTAGTTCCAGGTACATATCAGATATTTGTCCAAGCGAACGGATTTAGCACAGCCGTCAGTGAAGCTCTCACCGTTACCGTGGGCCAGGCGCTTGTATTTGACGTGCAACTTAAAGTCGGCTCTTCAACCCAGGAAGTAAGAGTGGATGCGGGATCGCAAATGATAGACACAACAGATGCGTCTGTTGGCACTGTTGTTGACCAAAAGTTTGTCGCAAATATGCCACTCAACGGGCGAAGTTTCCAAGACTTGATATCCATGACGCCTGGTGTGGTAACGCAGAGTCCTCAAACGACGAACCAAGCGATTGGAACCACAGGCGACTTTAGCGTGAATGGTCAAAGAACCCAGTCCAATTACTACACCGTAGACGGAATCACTGCGAATACAAGCGGTGGTAACGGTGGCGGTGTCGGTGAGGCGGCAACGGGTGGCACTGTTAGCGGCTCTACCGCACTTGGCACTACTCAAAGTCTGATTTCAGTGGATGCCCTGCAAGAGTTCCGAATCGAGAGTTCTTCGTATTCAGCTGAATATGGCAGGTCACCCGGCGGTCAGTTTTCTCTTGTCACGCGCGCCGGCACGAATGTCCTCCATGGATCCGCCTTTGATTACCTGCGTAATAATTTCTTTGACGCGAACGACTGGTTCAATGACTACTATCACGACCCAGCTACTGCTTTGCGCCAAAACGACTTCGGTGGAACGCTTGGCGGTCCGGTCTTGGTCCCGCGCCTCTACAACGGTAAAGATCGAACGTTCTTTTTTGTTTCGTATGAGGGGCTGCGACTGATTCAACCAACGCCCGCGACGATTCAATATGTTCCCGATCTGTTCATGAGGCAACAGGCGACGCCGGCTATGCAGCCGATCCTCAACGCCTTCCCTTTACCGAACCGAATGGACTACGGAAGCGCATCCAGTCCTAATTTTGCAGAGTTCATCGCGCCTTTCTCTCTGCCCAGCTCAATAGACTCTACGAGCATCCGTCTCGATCACACGCTTAATTCCAGGCTTTCGATCTTTTTTAGACTCGGGGACACCCTCAGTTCAACGGATTCTAGGCCATATGTTGCCCGCACTACTACAACCAGTAATGCCCAAACCTACACGCTCGGCGCAACCGCACAATTGTCATCAAGAATGACAAATGACTTTCGTCTCGGCTATGCCCGTGCCGATTCTTCCGAGATAGGCGTCCTCGATAATTTTGGAGGGGCCACGCCGATCAACTTAATCACTGCGATCGGTGGGAACTCCTCTGCCAGCATCCAACCCGTAGTTCTGCTCTACTTTCCCGCAATTGGCGAATCGCTTCTTTCGCCCTATTTCGGTCGAAACCTGAGTCGCCAATGGAATGCCGTTGATACCATCAGCCTATCAACAGGCCATCATAACTTGAAGTTCGGCATTGACTATAGACACATAAAGTCTCCAATAACGCCTTCGAATGCCGAACCATATGCGGAGTTCTACACCCCCGCCCAGGCAATGAGCGGCACAACCGATCTTACAGAGTTCATCAATCGGAAGTCAGCCACGCCACTTTTCAATGAAACTGCAGTCTTTGCGCAAGACGAATGGAGGCTTCGCTCCAGGCTGACTGTTTCTATGGGACTTCGGTGGGAGTTAGATCCTCCCCCCACGGAGCAACATGGGGACGATGCCTTCACGCTACTCGGTAGTGTAGGGAATCCGAGTTCGCTTGCTCTAGCCCCACAAGGAACGCCTTTATGGAAAACTCCCTGGTTGAGCTTCGCGCCACGACTTGGACTGGCATGGACCGCTCACAACCAGCCGGGAGCTGAAACTGTTCTCCGCGCCGGCGGCGGTGTGTTCTTTGACAGCGATAATGAGGTTGCCGCGCTAGGCTACAGCGGCTTAGGCTTCGACGCCTATCAATTAGACTATGGCGCAACGATCCCTTTTACTCAGAGTGAAATCACATTTCCGATATCAACAGCCCCGCCCTACACAGGTACTACGGTGTACGCCTTCCCGTCCCATCTTCAACTCCCATACACCCTTGAATGGAATGCCAGTATTCAACAGGCATTGGGACGTACTCAAGCTCTCACGATTTCCTATGTGGGCGCCAACGGCCGTCGTCTAACCGGTCTTCAGGAATTGTCTCTGGCAAAACTGAATCCGAATTTCGGGATTGTCGAGTATTTTGCCGGTGGCATTTCGTCCAATTATCAGGGCCTTCAGGTTCAGTTTCAGCGTTCCGTAGCCCGGGGATTGCAGGGGCTCGCGTCTTATACGTGGTCTCACTCAATCGACTTCGGTTCAAATGCGAACGCATTACCCCTGCAGCGCGCGAACTCGGATTTTGATGTTCGCAATAACCTTCAGGCGGGCCTCACCTGGGATCTTCCCACGACGAAAAGTTCGAGCTTTCTGGCCTTGCCGTTGAATGGATGGGGCGTCGACGCCCGTCTGAACGCTCGTAGTGCTTTTCCCGTGACGCTTGGCGGCACTCTAAGTCTCGATCCAGCAACCGGAAGCTATTATCCCGGAGGGCTGAACCTGGTAGCGAATGAGCCCACATATCTCTACGGGTCGGAGTATCCGGGTGGCAAAGTTATTAACAAGGCAGCGTTTAGTGTGCCGGCCAGTGGAACCAGCGGGAATGCTCCGAGGAACTTCGTCCGTGGGTTCGGAGCCGCTCAGCTCAATACCGCGATCCGGCGAGAATTCCACCTGCATGACGCCATTGCGCTCCAATTCCGCGCCGAAGCATTCAACCTACTGAATCATCCTAACTTCGGATATGTCGACCCCACGTTTACAGACGCGACGTTCGGTCATGCAACCAAGATGCTCAATACGAGCCTTGGGACTGTGGCTTCCCAGTATCAACAGGGCGGCCCGCGATCCATGCAGTTTGCGCTCAAGCTTTTGTTTTGACCGAACCTCGAACCTGCCCTCTAGTCAAACGAACACCCACAACATCCATAGGAATGAGTCTGTGTGCAAAAAATACCGGCTACATAGTCAGTTCGTGCTGTTCGCCATCTCGGCAATGAGCAGTTGTTATCTGGCGCTCTTTGCCCAAGGCCGCCCATTCACTGTGGCAGATTCGATCGGAATGCAACGATTCACAGACCCCTATCTGGACGTCTCCCGGAATGTCATCTTGTTTTCGCCCGATGGAAGCTCGTTTCTCGTGGTGACAACCCGTGGGCTGTTGGACAAGAATCTCTTGCAATCGACCATTTGGCTGTTCGATGTGATGGCCGAGAAAACGTTTCTGGCCGATGCCAAAGGTTCTCCTGCGCCCAAGCCGGAAGCATTAGCAGTCCGTGAGGGTGTCAACAACAGTCAGGAGCAGGAACTTCAAACCGCAATTCTTTGGCCGCGATGGTCAACTGATGGGCAAAGTGTATTGTTCCTGGGGCGCAATGGGACGCCTAACTGGCATTTGTATCAGCTAGAGATGAAGAATAGAAAACTTGAACAACTTTCTAACGACGACCAAAATGTCGCTCTTTACGAGGAACGAGGACAGTCAATTGCCTTCGCTGTTGAGATCCCTTGGCCAGTTACCCCTCTTCCTCGAACCGTTGTTGGGACCGGAGAGAGTTTGGTCAACCTCATGTTTCCGGACAAGCATCCATCGTATCCCAACCAGAACGAGCTCTGGACATATTCGGACGGGCAAGCCCACCCCGTTGTAGATCCGCTCACGCACCAGGTAATCCGCCTCAATACCCGTTATGGAAACAAGATCTTTTCGGTAGATCCAACGGGGCAGTATGCGATTGTCGCGTCAGCTGTGGCATCAATCCCCGATTCATGGACGCGTTATGAGCCTGGATATATCATCGGAAAAATCACGATATGGCCTCCGGAGAGATTGAAGCAGGCATTTAGTAATGACATTCCGGAGAGGCTTCTATTCGTGGATCTCAAGTCAGGTAAAAATTCCTATGTTTTTGATGCTCCGCGAGGAATAGATCTCTCCTGGGTCGGAGTGAGCAGAATCCAGTGGTCAGACGATGGAAAGCAGGTATTGCTATCCAACGTGTTCCTCCCCCTTAAAGGGGCTTCCGATGCCGAAAGAGCGGAACGCGAACAGCGGCCGGTCGTTGTTCGGTTCAATACCCTCGATCACACATGGACCCGCGTCACAGGATATAAGCATCCGGCATTTGACGACCCGAAGAAATGGCAGGTAAAAGACGTTCGTTGGGGAGCATCGACTGATGAGGTCGTTGTCACTTATACGGAACAAGGTCCGCCTGCAGAGATCTATCGTTATGAAAATAGCAAATGGGTGCTGACTCAAGGAGCTAGCTTAGGCCAGAGTGTAAGTGAACCAAGCATCTATCCCCTCATGGTGACAGTAAGAGAAAGTCTCACAACCCCGCCCGCGTTGTTTGCTTCTGTATCTGACTCTGCGCAGGCACGAGCAATATGGAATCCAAATCCGCAACTGGGGGAGATTGCCTTAGCCAAAGGAGAAATCTACAACTGGAAAGATAGTGCGGGTCGGGAGGTGAAGGGAGTATTGATCAAGCCGTCGCATTTTGACCCAAAGGTACAATATCCACTGGTGATTGAGCCGCGTGCTTATACACAAGATCTGTTTGTCGTTGACGGGACGTACCCGACGGCTGTTGCGGCACAGGCAATGGCGGCAGACGGTCTAATGATCTTACAAGCGGGCGAACAAAGGTTTGCTCAAACCGATACGTTTCGCCAAGGAACACCTTCGGCTTTGGAGGGTTATAAGGCAGTCATTGCTAAATTGGCGGCTGACGGCCTAGTTGACCCTAAGCGCGTCGGCATCATCGGATTTAGTAGAACCTGTGACAACGTAATGTACGCAATAACGCACGATCCCAAACTGTTTGCTGCGGCAACGATTGCGAACGGCTTCACCTATGGACCCATGGGTTACTTTCAGATTGTTGATGAGACCGTCAACAACGGTGCCATGAAGCAATGGTCTCTTCACTATGGTGGCGATCCGTTTGGGGATGGAGAAGCAGCTTATCTGAAAGAGAACGCGATCTTCAACTTGCAGAAGGTGATTACACCGCTACGGATAGAAACGCACGATCCGATGACGATGCTGACCGACTGGGAGTCCTACGCTGGGCTTCGATCTCTCGGGAAACCTGTGGATCTGATTGTCCTGCCGTATGCCACACATGTTGTGTCAATGCCACAGGATGTAATGGAATCACAGCAAGGTGATGCCGATTGGTTTAGGTTTTGGCTGCAAGGCTATGAAGATACTGATCCAGCAAAAGCTGACCAGTACAAACGCTGGGAGAATCTGCGAGAGTTGCGAGACGCGGATACGAAGACA
>Ga0182030_10003334_pt1 | contig 34245 bp, 27 predicted proteins | sample 812S3MmetaG_FD_121299 | JGI IMG/M metagenome (GOLD analysis project Ga0182030, IMG submission 121299) | Permafrost microbial communities from Stordalen Mire, Sweden - 812S3M metaG (Illumina Assembly) | ecosystem: Environmental > Terrestrial > Soil > Wetlands > Permafrost | place: Sweden...
CGCTTTGACCGCCTTGGCGATCGCCAGGGCGTTGGCGCCGGGCAGCAGGAACAGTCCGAGGCCGCCCGCCGGCTTGCCGTCCCAGACCGCGGCATTGCCGTAGCTTTGGCCCCCGAAGGTCACGCGGGCGACATCGCTCAGGTGCACCGAGGTGCCGTCGCTCGTGGTCAAGAGCAGGATGTCGTTGAACTGCTGCGGCGAAGAGAAGAGCGTATCGCCGGATACGGTGGCGGTGAAGGTCTGACCGTGGACGGCCGGATCCGCACCGAGAGAGCCGGTGGCGAACTGCGCGTTTTGTGCGTTGATGGCGTTCAGCACCTGGGCGGCAGAGAGCCCGTAACCCTGCAGCTTGTCGGTATCGAGCCATATGCGTATCGCGTACTCGGAGCCGAGCAAGAACGTGTTGCCAATGCCGCTGATTCGCGACAGCACCGGTTGGATCTGCGAGGCGAGGATATCGCTGAGGCGCCCCGCATCGACTGACGGGTTGTTGGATGACAGGGCCACGAACAACAAAATATCCGGGCTGGCCTTCGCGACCACAACGCCCTGCTGCGTCACCTCGGTGGGCAACAGGGGCTGCGCCAGGGCGACCTTGTTCTGCACCTGTACCTCGGCGATGTCCTGGTTGGTGCCGGTTGCAAAGCTCAGCGTGATGGTCGCGGTGCCATTGCTGTTCGAGGTCGAGGTGAAATACAACAGATTATCGATGCCGGTGAGCTGCTGCTCGATGACCTGCGTGACCGTCGATTCCATGGTGGCGGCATTGGCGCCGGGGTAGGTCGCCGTGACCGTCACTTGGGGTGGGGCGATGTCGGGATACGCCGCAACTCCCATGTTCAACATCGAGATGACGCCGCCGAGACAGATGAGTATGGAGATGACCCACGCAAAGACCGGGCGATCGATGAAGAAATTAGGCATGAGGCGGACTTCCCTACGGGTTACGGGCTATCGGTCGCGATCCGGCACCCGATGCGTTGGAGGCACCGGCGGGTGGCGCGCTGCCCGCGGGGGGTGGCGGCTGCCACGGAGCCGCGGTGGCCTGGCCACCCTCTTTCGCCCCCTGCAGGCCCGCAACGATCACCCGGTCGCCACTCTCGAGGCCGCCGGTGACGATCCAGTCGTTGCCGGCGCTCTCGCTGGTGGTGACATCCTTGCGCACCACCTTGCTGTCCGGTCCTACTACCAGTACATAGGCGCCGACGGTGTCGCGCTGCACCCCCTGCTGCGGGATCAGGTACACGTGGCTCTGTTCGCCGAGCGTGATCCTCAACGTTACGTACATGCCGGGCAGCAGGTCGTGCTTCGGATTGGGCACTAGCGCGCGCAGATTCACCGCGCCGGTGATCGGGTTCGCGGCCACATCGGAGAAATCCAACGCGCCGGCCTCTGCATAAGGGCCGCCGTTGGGGAGGGTGATCTGAACTTTGGTGTCGCTCTGGTCCGCGAGCGCGACGTTGCGCGCCTGGCGCAGGGTCAACAGGTCGGCGGCGCTGATGGTGAAATTCACATAGAGCGGGTCAATGCGCTCGACCGTCGTCAGCAGTGTGCCGCCGGAGCCCGTGTCACTGGTGGCGCTGCCCACCAAGGCGCCTTGAGTGACCTGCTGTTGGCTCGCCGTGCCGCTGATCGGCGAGGTGATTCGGGTGTAACCCAAATTGATGCGGGCGGTCTCGACCGCCGCCTGATCGGCCTTGATTTTCGCGGCGGCGCTGCGCTCGGCCGCATCGGCATCGTCCACGGTCTGCTGTGATACCGAGCCGATGGGCAGCAACTTGTGATCGCGCTCGGCGGTCACGCGGTTGTTGACGTAAGTCGCCTGATCTTCGGCCAGGATCGCGAGATTGTTGTTGAGGACGGCGGTGTAGTAGCTCGGGTCGATCTCGAACAGGATCTGCCCCGCCTTCACCTCATCGCCTTCTTTGTACGCACGCTTCATCAGTACACCCGACACGCGGGCGACGACGTTGGCGCTGTAATACGCAGACAGGCGGCCGACCAAGTCCCGGGTGAGCGGTACCGTTTGCTGCTCGGCCGTCACCGTGCCGACCTTGGCCGGCGCCGCCGGAGCGGGCTTCTTGCCCGAATGGCATCCCGCCACGGCCATCATGACGAGACACGGTAACAACGCCCGCGATGCCCTCTTCATAGAGTGAACTCCAATACTGTTTGAATCGTGGTTGAGCACCATCGCTGCGCGAGCTCCGCTACTCACTGCGCCGCGAGACTCTCGGCAGGGCCTGTGCCAGTCTGTTGAACCCTGGAGGTGGTGGCGGTGGCGGCTTCGCGGGAGTCATCCCATTGCCAGCCTCCCCCGAGGTTCTTGATCAAGGTCACGCTGCTCTGCGCAAGCAAGGCTTGGCTGTCCACAAGATTCTGCTTGGCCGACAAGAGCGTGAGCTGTTCGTTCAGCAGGCTTTGCTGGCTTGCCGAACCGATTTCCCGTTGTGCGCGCGTGTGGTCGAACAGCGTCTGGGTGCGCTGATAGATGGTGGTGTAAGCCTGAGTCTGCTGCTGATAATGATTCCAGGACGACATGCTGTCTTCGACGCTCTGAAACGCGGTGAGCACGGCTTGCCGGTAATCCGCCACGTATTCGTCGTAAGTCGCGCGCGCTTCGCGCACCGCGGCCCGGCGGGCGCCGCCCGCGAACAGGGTCTCGGCGAGAGTGGGGCCCAAGGTCCAGAAGCGGTTCGGCATCGAGATGAGATGAGCGAACTGGCGGTTCACGTAGCCGCCTTCGGCCGCAAGATCGAGAGTCGGGTAGAAAGCCGCTTCCGCGACGCCGATCTGCGCGTTCGCAGACGCAGCCTGTCGTTCGGCGGAAACCACATCGTAGCGGCGCTCCAGCAAGCGAGAGGGTAGGGATATCGGTATCGCCGGCGTCACGAATGCATAGTCCTTGCGCGGCTCGATGGAGAAACCGCCGGGGGCTACGCCGATCAGTACGGCGATGGCGTGCTCGTACTGCTCGCGCTGGATCTCCGTGGTCTGCAGGGCGGCGATCACCGTCTCGAGCGTGTCCTGCGCAATGAGCACATCGTCGCCCGAGGATCCGCCCTGGGTATAACCGGCCTTCGCTATCCCCGTGAGGTCGCCGTAGACTTGCTGCTCCTGGCGCAGAAAATCGATATCGATATCAGCCTGACGCAACGCGAAATAATCGCTGGCGACACTGGCTGCGATCGACAGGCGCTGGCCGGCGCGCTGGGCGTCGCTCGCCTGCGCCTCGGCCTTGCTGGACTCGATCTGGCGACGGGTCTTGCCCCAGAGATCGAGCTCCCAGCTCGCAGAAACGGTGGCGGTGACATAGTGATAGGTGCCCGGTGGAGCGTTAGCCGACGCCGCCGCAATGGAGCCGTACTGGGCGCGGGTAGCGGAGGTGCTCGCGCTGACCGTGGGAAAAAGAGGAGCAGTGCTCGCAGCGACGGTCGCTTGTGCCAAGCGGTAGGCGGCATCGGCCGCGATGATGGTTTGATTGGCGTGCAAGGCTTGATCGATGAGCTTCGAGAGCTGATCGTCGTGATAGTCAAGCCACCATGTGCTCGACAGGGAGCCCTGCGGGTTGGCCTCAGCCCGCTGCCAGTCGACGCCTTCCTTGAAGCTGTCGGGAACTTGCGCCGCAGGCTTGTGGTAGTTGGGACCGACCGCGCAGCCCACGAAGCACAGGGTCGCCGCGGCCACGGAGCCGCGCTGCCATGATACGCGAATGTACCCCATCCGATTTACCCTCTCGCCGACATGATCACTGCGTCTTTGGAGCCTTGGCTCGGTTTCCGCGAAATCTCGATGGGCATTGCAGGGAAACTCCGCCGCTGCGAGTGACGGCATTATCGGTGCTCAAGTAGCTCTCCCAGGATTGCCCCATGTCGGGGTGTACGTAGAATACATATTATCCACAATGCCTTCGATGGCATTGCGCGCGAGTCAGGCCTGCGGCGCTTTGCCGTGCGCTTCTGCCAAGGCTGCAAGCGATTGATTAATAAGCCCCTCTGATTCTCTCGAAACGGCTGAAATCCGCGTGTCGGGGGGTGGCGATCAGATAGTGGAGCACTGCATCGCTCATGCCAGAATCACCAGTACACCAACGGCGTCGTGGTGAGGAGCTCGATGCCTGAATCGGCGACGATGAAGCACTGCTCGCACGTGGCGGTGCCAACGCCGGTGTGCGTCAGAAACGCCTCGATCGTGGTGACCATGCCCTGGCGGTACGGCGCGTCGACACGAAACAGACCCTCGGGGAGCTCCGCCGTGGCGGGATTCTTCGACGGCAGCACCGGCGGCTGCCAGAAGGAGCCGAGTCCATGGCCGAAGATTCCCCAGATAGAAGCTGCTTGCGGGTAGTCGTAGTAACCCACCTTTCGGGCCACACCGTCGCCGATGACGCAGACCTCGCGCGGCGTAACGCCCGGTCGGATCGCAGCCATCATGGTCGCCACGATGGAATTGACGCCCTCGATCACCGCGCGCTGGGCGGCGGTCGGCCGGTTGCCGCAGACCGCGGAGCGCCCCGGATCGATCCAGTAGCCCTGAAAGAGCGGACCGTAGACCCACCCTCGCACCATGTCTCCGACTTTGGGGCTCTCGGTGGTAAAACTGTACATGGGGTCGCTCCAGAACACGGTCTCGCTCTTCGATCCGTGGTTCATGGCAATGCGCTGAAAGCCTCCGCCGGCCCGAAGGATGACACCCGCGCCGCGCGCGGCCGCCTCGGATTCCGATTCGCCGGCGATCAATGCCTGCATGACCGCGTCCAGTGACCGCGATGCGATGTCCCCGCAGCGTCGATAGGCCTCGAGCTCGCGCGGGCTCTTGATGTACTGCGGCTCGACCATGATCAAATCCGCTGCAATCCATTCGATGGCGGGCGCCGCTCGACGCAGCAGCCGGTCGAGGAGCACCGGAAGGAAATCCTCGCCGATGTAAGCGACGCGCCCCTCGATGCCGAGTTTCTTGAGGTGCTCGCCGAGCCCGGTCGCCAAATCTTCGAGGTGTCCGAAAATCTCGCCGGCCGCCAGGCGCGACAGATCGAGAACTTCGCGCGGTTCGGCGGCGTGAAGTTCCGGGTCACGGTCGCGATGAAAGACGACGGCTGCGAACCCGCGACCGACGGTGATGCCCTCCCGGGAAGGCTCCTGTCCCGAGGCGAGACTCGCGTAATTCGTCAACCAAAAGACGTTACCGGCTCGATCAAAGCCACCGGCGCTGCGCTGCCAGACGACCAGAGTCTCGTGGCCGGCAGACCGCATCGCGGCCCGCACTCGAGCCCACCGCTCTTCATACTCTTCACGCGAAAAATACATGACGGCTTCCTTTGGATTCTGTGAAAGGAGTGGTGCCGATGCGGGCGGGCGCGGTCGATCACGCGAGCGGTGGCAAGGGATCTAGTTTACTTCGAAGTGCAATATGAAGGCGGGGATGAAACGCTCCTTCAGAACTTGCATTTGCCGTCCGGGCCGAGTAGTTTTTGTGGCGGTCATTGGGGACGTGCGGCGAAGAACAACCCATGCAACGACTAATCTACCGCATCATGTTATCGGGATTAGTTTGCTGCGTAGTTCCGCGCCCGGCCGCCGCTCAAAGCCCCTATCTCGGCGAGATTCGAACTTTCGCCTTTAATTTCTGCCCGATTGGGTGGTCGTCGTTGGACGGCCAACTTTTGTCCATCAGTGAAAATACGGCCTTGTTTTCTTTGCTCGGGACCACCTATGGTGGAAACGGCACGACGACCTTTGCCCTGCCGAAATGGGGTCCTATTTTTGGCGCCAATGGCGGAGCGCTTCTCCCCTGCATTGCCATGCAAGGCATATATCCGTCAAGAAACTGAGGTGTATCCGCACATCGACTGCCTTCCAGGCGTGCGTTGGTCGGAACACGGTATTTTCAAAAATCCTGACACCTGCGAGAGAACGCGCCATGAGCCATGGAATCAAGTCCTGCGTCATCCTGATGAGCGCCGTGCTAGGCATGGGAGATCGCGCGCTGGCGCAATGTTTCGTATGCAGCGATGGCAAAAACAACACGGCAGTCGGGGCCAACGCGCTTTCGAAAAACAGTGCCGCCGACAATACCGCGTCGGGCTATAGCGCGCTTTACTCGAACTCGACCGGTACCAGCAACAGCGCCATTGGTTTCGAGTCGCTCTATGCAAACTCGACCGGCAACCAAAATACCGCCTCGGGCTTCCGGGCGCTTTTTAACAACACCGCCGATGACAACTCCGCGCTCGGTTTCGCTGCGCTATTGGATAACACCACCGGGAATCGCAACAGCGCCCTGGGTAGCCAGGCGCTATTTCACAGTCGCGGCACGGGAAATGATGCCGTCGGATATCAAACCCTTTATGGCAGCACCACCGGCGACTACAACGTCGCCATTGGTTACCAAGCGGGTTACAACCAGACGACCGGCAGCAACAACATCTACATCGGCAATCCCGGCGTCGCGGCTGAGAACGGCACCATCCGCGTCGGCACAGCGAGCCAGCAGAGCGGGACGTTCATCGCGGGTATCGAGAACACCAAGCTCACCGGCAGTGCGGTGTACGTCACCGCCGGCGGACAACTTGGCGTGCTCGCATCGTCTGAACGATATAAGACGGCGATTGAGCCGATGGGTGCCAGCACCGAGAGGTTGCGGCGGCTTCGACCCGTCTCGTTTCACCTGAAAACCGATCCTGTGGGTGCCGTGCAGTACGGACTCATCGCCGAGGAAGTCGCCAAGGTTTATCCTGAACTGGTGATCCGGGATGAGAACGGCCGAATCGACGGCGTGCGTTATGACGAGCTTGCGCCGATGCTGTTGAATGAAGTCCAGAAGCAGGCCGCGGAAATCCGCGACCTCAAAGAGCTCGTCGTCGAGATGCGAGCGGGACTGCTCAAGTTGCAATCAAAAGATAAGCTCCTCGCCCGACGCTGAGGCGTTTGGCTGTCGGGGACTTATTCACGGAGCCGGCTGACTTTCGCATGCGCTGACGCGATTCCGGACTTCAGCTTGTACGTAAACATCGCGGAACATGATCGAGATGAGCCGCACGATCTGCGGGTTCCAGAAATCGTCGTGCTCCGCCATGATCAGCTTGTCGACCATGACTGACCAGATCGGCATGAAGTCCGGCACGGCTTGCGAGTCGGCGATGCCGGTGAGCAGCAGGTAATTGCTCGTGGGGTTCCGCTCGTCGATGAACGGGCAGTAGCTGGCGGCCTTGCCGGCCGGCGTCACGCACGTGTCCCCCGTCGTGCCGTCGGTTTTGTAGGCGAGCGTGTGAGTACGGAAGTCATCGATCCAGCCGGCCGCTGTGTTTTTGTCGACGCGTTCGGCCGCAGAAAGTGTTTGCCGAAACATCGTCGCGATGGCTTGTTCGGCAGGAAAGAACTTGCCCGTGGCCGTATCCCCACCGCTTTGCAGGATCACCACGGTGGGGATCTGCTCCCAGGGCCTTGCGGGATCACTACCGGGCGGGTGGTCCGAACCGGTTTGCGCGGCCGCCGGGAGGCTCGGCGATTCCTTGAGGGTCGTGCTCGACGTGCTCAAGGCCGAGGTTTGGCAGGCTGAGGGCTGGGTGGCGGCATCGAGGTACGGGTGAGGGTCCTCGAGACCCGTGCGATCGTTGATCCTGCGATTGACGGCGTCCTCAAAGACGCCCCGATAACCCACGCCCTCGAAGGCGGGGTTGAGCAGCACACTCAGGTCCCCGAAGCCGTAAACGCGCTTGCCGGGCGGCACGTTCAATCCGGACTCGATGCGCCCAGTGATCGCGCGCATGTCGATCAGTGCGCCGAAACTATGTCCGATCGTCAGCATGTGGATGCCGTCGCAAGCATGGAGATCCTGCGTCGTGGCGGGGCCGCGCGCCGACCCGTAGGCGTCGCAAGTGTTCTCCCGGTAGAGCTCGTTCAGGAACGCAAACAGTTCGTGCACAGACCCCGACGCGACCACGCTCGCGGTGATTTTTCGATCCCAGACGTTGGCGACATTCTTACTGCCGGAGATCCCGGGGATCGCAGGACTCAGAAAGGAATCGCCGCGCCAAGCGACTTCGATCCCGATCGTGCGGCGGGGATGAGTTACCGCGGAATTCTGCGCGGTGCGCCGCGGGTGGATTCTTTGCTCCTCGGCGGCAATATCTTCCAGCATGCCTTTGAACTCGATCGAGTAATCGTCGAACGCGCTCGCGGTCACATGCCAGCCGTGCGTGAACACGACGATGTTTAATCCGCTACCAACCGCCAGAGCGTCGCCGAGCTTCCTCTGCAGCTGCTCCTTGATCAAGTGCAGCTCGGGCGTAGAAAAGATCGTACCCGGGGCGCGGTTCCTGGCTCTGATGGGTGAGGTAATCGGGGTGGTTCTCGTAAGAGGTCGTCCAGCACGCCTTGAGCTCGGGCGGTGTCTTCTCCCTCATATGACTCTCGGGGTTCGTTAGCTCCTTCGTGCGCGCCGTAAAATTGAGCGTGTAATTTCCCGCGATGTCCGCGATTCGGCCGTCGATGTCGCCGTAGAGATCCCGGCACGTAGTATCGAGCTGATCCGAGGATTCTGCCGCAATGCGCAGCGGCCCATGGCCGGCGCAAGCACAGAGGAACGATGAGACGAAGAGCAAGGTGATTGTGAGCGCGCGCATCCTTGTGCTCCGGTCGAGGCGTGTGTGGGCTCCCCACCGGGCGCTGCCCACGGCCCTCCTTCCCTGTGAGAACGTAACAAGGATCGTACGCCCGAACTCCTTGGTAATCCAGGACCTGCCGCGGTGAGCGCACGCCCCATGCTGGCGCGAGCTCGCATCGCTCGGATTCGGATTTATAGAAATTCGCGGACGAATTGAAATAAGTTCCCGAGCCGGACGGTCTCACTCTGCGAAGATTAACTGTGACGGCATTCGAGGGAGAGTCAAATGCGGCTGCGATTCGCCGGCGGCCATAAACCGTCGTTTCTCGCCAAGGTGACGGCAGCGACCCGGATCCCGAATCTGTGGGCGTCTCTCTTAGGCCAAATTGCCTGGCCATACATCGAATTAGCCATTCGCCTCTGGATCGCCAAGTTATTCGGCTCCTTCGGCTTCATGCAGATGCTGCGCTGGGAAACCACGCTGGAGATGGCCAGCCAAGAGAACCCGATCCCATTCCTCGCGCCAGACTCTGCGGCGTTTCTGAGTACGGCCATTTACATCGTGTGCGCGGCACTCCTGGCGATTGGCTTCATGACTCGATACGCCGCGTTGCCATTGCTGCTGCTGTCGTTGATCACGCAACTGTTCTACACCCCATTCGATACCCAGCTCTTTTGGATGGCGCTCGCAGGCTGGTTTGCGATTTATGGTGCGGGCGCGATATCGGTCGATAACTTGCTGCGGCGTGGACTGAACGACAGCGCCCTCCCGCTCATTCCGGGAATCATCGATTTTTCCAAGCGACTCCGAAAATACGGCACGCCGCTATACATCTCTTTCTTCAGGATGTGGTTAGGGATCGCTTTGCTCATGGCGGCTTATTCACGCGCCTCGGGCGCCGAGTTCAACGGCCTCGAGCGATGGTTGCCGTTGGATGTAGCCATGCGCCTTCCGCCAGTCGCCGCCTGGTTGGGTGGTGTCCTGCTGCTCACGGGGCTGGCGACCCGGTATATCGCCGCGGTTCTGTTCTGTGGGCTATTTGCCTATTCGATGATCGACCCGCGGGTGACCGACTCGATCTATTTGCTCATGTTCTTGGCGATTCTCGGCGTGAGCGGCGGAGGGATCGTGTCGCTCGACGAACTCCTCGTGCGTTTGCGCGATCGCGTTTTCCCTTTGAGCAAAGGGCACGGGCTCGAGGGTCTTCAAGGATTACCGAGAGTCGTCATCGTCGGAGCAGGCTTCGGCGGCCTGCGATGCGCGCAAGCCTTGCGCGGCGCCCCGGTGGCAGTAACACTCATCGACCGCACGAATTATCACCTCTTCCAGCCGCTGCTTTATCAAGTCGCGACGGCGGGCTTGTCTCCCGGTGATATCGCAACGCCGGCGCGCCAGATGTTCCGAAACTCGCCGTCGGTCCGGTTGCTCCTCGGCACCGTCACCGGAGTGGATACGCAGCGCCAAACGGTGTCGACGCAAAATGGCGACATTCCATACGATTATCTGGTGCTCGCGACAGGTGCCAGTCACAGCTATTTCGGAAAGGATGAATGGGCGCGATTCGCGCCGGGCATCAAGCGCATCGAGGATGCATTGGAAATTCGGCGCCGGATCTTGACGGCATTCGAGCGTGCCGAGGCGGCCTCTCTCGAGCACGACCGTAAGGGATTGTTGACCTTCCTGATCGTGGGCGGTGGCCCCACGGGCGTGGAGCTCGCGGGCGCGATCGCGGAATTGGCGCGTTTTGGATTGGAACAGGATTTCCGCGCGTTCGACCCGGCGCAAGCTCGCGTGATTCTCGTCCAAGCCGCCCCGCGATTACTGCCGAGCTTCCCGGAGCGGTTGTCGCAGATCGCGCAACGCTCGCTGGAGCGGCTGGGAGTTGAAATTCGTCTCGGTAGCCGGGTCGATCATATCGATGAAACGGGAGTTGCCGTTGACGGAACTCGCATCGAGGCGAGTACCGTCCTTTGGGCTGCCGGAGTGGCCGCATCGCCGGCCGCGGCATGGTTGAACGCGCCCGCCGATAAGGCGGGACGGCTAATCGTCGGCGATGACTTACGGGTACCGGGGCTCGAGAATGTATTCGCGATCGGCGACACTGCGGCGAGCAAGGCGTGGAAAGGTGAAATCGTGCCGGGGTTGGCTCCGGCGGCCAAACAAGGCGGAACGTACGTGGCGAAGCAAATTCGGTCGACGGTCGAATTGCGTAGACCGATGCCCGCATTTCGTTACCGCCACTTGGGCTCACTTGCTACCATCGGTCGCAGCGCCGCCGTGGCGGATTTCGGCGTCGTGAAGCTGTCGGGCGCACCCGCCTGGTGGCTGTGGGGAATCGTGCACATCGCCTTCATGCTGGGCGTCAGAAATCGCGTCGCGACGTTGACCAACTGGTTTTGGGCCTACCTCAGGTTTGGCGGTGGTATCCGCTTGATCACCGGCGGTTAGTCGCTCCTAGGGCAGCGGCTGGATTGGGAAGTATATGTGGCTCAGTCCGCTATTCGTACCGGTGCCGAGCATGCCGTTGGCGATGCCCAAATTGTCGTGGCAGCTGAAGCAGTTGGTGGCGCCCTGCACATAGGTCTCCATGGTGGGATTTGCCAGGAAGTTCGTGCCGACCTGCGTGCCGTTCAAGGTCTGCGGAGGCACGGCGGTAGGAGGTGCGCCTCCCAAGGTCCAGGTCGCACCCAGCAGAAAGTAGTTCGTCCGCATGTCGCCGGACGACAATTGAGAGAGCACACTGCTGTTGATGGAGACCAGTTGTGTGTTGGATGCCACGCTGGCCGGCGCCGTACCCGGCAGTCCCCAAGGGTTTACGCGTTCAGTATTGCTGGGCGTGATGGGAGCGCCGGAGGGCACCCCGACGATGTCTGTTCCCGATACCTGTCCATGCGGAGAATTGAAGACGCTGTTGGTCGGACAGTTGGCGACGCAGAATAACCAGTTCCCGCTGCTGTCTTGAGGGTGGGTTGGAGTTCCCGAGGTTGGAGTGTAGGTATAGGCCGCCCCCGGGGCATTGCCAAAGTGCTCGAAGGTAGCCCAGATCATCTCCGGATGGCCGGCCGCAGTCGCGACGAAGTGCACGCCCACGAGCGCGAGCGTGATGTTCTTGGTTCCGTTGGAAACCCAGTGGCTGGCAGTCGAGGTGTTGTAGCTCGGCACGCTCGCGCCGACGGTGATGTAATTGGCCGCGCTGGACAGCGTGGACGCGTCCACCCACGACATCTTGACCTCGACGGCGAGAGCATTGGGATCGGGGAAGGTCACGCCCTTGGACGACGCGAAGGCCGAGACAGCGGCCAGATCCGCGCTGCTCGTTGGAAATTGGGATGCGGCCGGAGTGATGCCGCTGGTCTTGTTGCCGGTCAGGAAATAGGCATAGACGTCGTTGACCACGATGGTGTAGTAGACGATCGAATTACCCTGAGACAGCAGCACATCGCCCGTAGTGGCCTGGCCTTCCTCGGGGTTGACGGGGGTGATCACGACGCCAAAAGGATCGATGAGGATCGGCCGGTTGTTGAACAGGAACCGCTGCACGATCTGCGGCTTCGGCGCCTGCCGCACTGTCGGCTTGCGCTTTTCCAGCAGCGCAATCCTCGGCAGAGTCACCGGCCTGAGCTCGGGACGAAGAATCGGCTTCGGGCCTGCGATTCTCTTGCCCGCACCGTCCTTGAACACCACCTTGCCCTTGGTCACGGTCACGCTTTCGACTTCTACTTCCCGGCCCGCCTTGTTCAGGATGAGTTGCTTACCGCTGGGCGATAGCTTGGCGGGCTCCACCTCGAACAGGCGATGATTGGTGCCTATGACCACCGGCAGACCGTGAGGGCCTGGTGTAGGAACCCGCACCCCGACCAGGGGAAAGTGGCCCGAGATGTGCTTGGTCAGTGTGCGCTGGTTCCCCGAGTTGAGGGGCGACACATCATAAAAAGTCGGAGAATCGAAGATGTGTGCCCCTCCGCCATAGCTCGACGGCGCCGGAGAGAGTAACCACAGGAACATCTGCTCCGACCACTCGTAGAAGGAACACAGACTGGATGGAGTGAAGGTCAAACTGTCGGCCGGATTCACCACGCCGTTCGCGGAAGGCGTTCCCGACTGGAACCAAGCGTTGAAGGTTGCGGAGGGGACCGGACAACCTCCCGACGCATTGGAGGGGATGGTTTGAGCACGCACCGCTGACGACTGCACGACCCCGATCGTGATCGGCAGCCCCATCGAGAACACGGCACAAACCAGATGAGTCCAGCACTTTTTGAGGGAGCGGTGAATACTACGCATAGATTTTTGAGCCTCCAAGTTTGCTCGGTAAGATTGTCCTGAACCGTCGCGAGGAGATGCGCGCGAGCGGCGAAGCGCGCGCGCACGGCCTTCGCCCACTCAGCCGAAGTGCTTCACCAAGGTCGCAACCGAAATATGCGGCCAGCCAAGATTCACGTAGGTCTTCGGCAACAAATGAAATATGGGGAAATTCAGCACCACCATCTGGGCGTACTGGAGCTGCATGAAGGAGCGCCCGCTTTTCTTGTGCGTCACCTTCTCGATCCAAAACGTCGCGTAAACGACCGCGGTTTGCGCGTTCTCCTCGATCGTCACCGGGGGTGCCGGCGGCGGCGGGGTGGTCACACCGTTGAGGAACTGAATGTTTTCAATGCCACCCCCGAACTGCGGAACTGTCACCGGCGGCAATTTGGGACCGGTCGGACCGGTATTGGGGTTCTGCAGGAACGTGAGCGGCGTCGTCGTTGCGATGTTCAGCGCCGTCCCCTCGAAGGTATAGCCGTCGGCGACCTGCTGATTGATGACCTGCTGGAGCAGCGTGATCGGATCGTTGATGATCGTCTGCATGGCGACGCCGTTGATCGCCGGGGGCAGCGGCGGCTCCACCGGATTCGTGTCGTACGGCGTTCGAGTATTGAGCGTGAAGGGTGGATTGTAGACAAGCCCGCCAAAGGCAAGCCCCGGTGTAATGGGTCCGGCCGGAACGGTGAAATCGTACGGCGGAAAGGGGACCGGTGCCGCCGGCGCCCCCGGCGCCGGTATCGCGCCGGTGACCCGTTCCGATGATCCCGGGGCGTTGAACACAATGCCCGGGGCGGTCGGCGGAACTCCGAAGGGCGTGCTGTTGAACGAGGGGAAGAGCGACCCGTTGTAGGGGACGCCGCCCGCGGCAAGCACAGGAGGACCGTTGAAAGGTTGCGCGGCTCCTTGTGCCAACAGCGCGTTCCCGTGGGGAATCGATCCCATTCGTCCCACGATCTGTCCCTTCGGCGGATCCGCTTCTGGAGGGAATGTCGTCGCGGGCTGCGTGATCCATATACCCGGCTCGATATGCAGCGCGCCGTCGCGGCCTTGATCGGAGATCTTCTGAAGGTATGTCAAGCCGAACAGCTGAATGTCCTCCTGTCCAAAACCTCGATTCGGAATCGGTGACCCGATCGCATCGAATTGCAGTGTTTCCCGGGTCTGATTGAGTTGCAGGTACAGATCGGTCACATACGCTGCATTCGGAGGGTTTGGGTTCGGGTTGCACTTGAGGAATTCAGCGGTCGTATAGTGAAATGGCGGGCGTGCGATGAGATTGAAGCCGGTTCCCGCCCATTTGCCCGCGAGACCCGCCAATAGCCCGAGGCCATCGGTGCTATCGGCCCCAACGAATCGCCCTGATGTCGGTACTCTATGCAACAGATCCAGATTGCTGTCTGCCATGTGCTTCTCCGCTGCTGTTCAGTTGCGCATATCCATTGAGCAACGCCGTGCGCGTGACGCTGTTCCATTCGAATGTTCGGCTCCCTCGCTGGATGCTAGGCCGCACCTACGCCCGCGGCTTCTCGGTCACCTTGATAAAACGTCCAGGATTGGTCGAAGCCTCCGACCGGCCCGGGGACCGGGCTTTGATCTTGATGGACCCACTCGTAATACTGGCTTACTTCGTGCGTCAGTCGGTCCTCTTCATGCTTCTCATGGGCGGTCAGTCTGTCGAGATACCCTCGGTCGCGCTCCAGCTCGGGCAACGAAGTCGCTTCGATATGATTCAAGGCACAGCGCAGCGTGTAGAAGGCCACGCGGTTACACACTGAGGTGAGGTGATGAAGATAGGTCCTCTGAGGATCAGAAACTCGATTGCGCGTGGCGAGCCGCAAATGGGCCTCGAACAGAAGTCCGCGAAACAAGTGGCAAAGTCCATGGCTCGTGAAATTCCGGTCGTAGAAGGTCGCGATCAGCCATTCGTAGAAAAGATCCAGCTTCGGATCCAAGAACTTATAGTCAGGCTCGAATGCCGTACCCAGCAGGCGGCCCTCGGCCTCGAGCCGGCGCTTGATCGGCGTTCCCGCGTACGGGAGCATTCGGCAGAAGGGCGCGACGGACCAGCCATCGCCGATGAATTCTTCCAGGAAGCTCACATTTTGCCGGATGCTGCGGAACGTCGAATGTGGATCCATCAACATGAATCCGAAGTCGAAGGAAAGCCCGAGTTTTTTCAAGATCCGGCCGGCATGCAAGTGAGCCTCGGGTTTCATCCGTTTGCTCATGTTGGCGAGCCCCTCCTCATCGCCCGATTCGACGCCCATGTAGACGTGCGTCAATCCGCCGGCGATGAGGCGGCGCAGGATATCCTCGTCGATTTCGTCGGAACGACAGCTGATCTTGAAGGCCAATTCTCCGGAAAAGCCTGCCGCCGCAATGAGATCGGCGATCTCAATAGCCCAGCGCTTGGCCTTTCTTCCCCCCGCGAGGAAATCGTCGTCCTGAAACAGAAAAATCGGCACTTTGCGCTTGACGTGCAAGTCGAGCATCTCATCGACGATTTCCCGCGGTTTGCGCAAGCGCCGCAACGTCCCGCCTTGGTCTTCGTAGAAGGGTCGAATGCTGCAGAACGAGCAATCCCAGGGGCATCCGCGGCTTCCTAGAATCGAAGCGGTTGCCATGGGGTGACCCTCGTAGTTGATCGACCGCCGGTCGGGTCGCGGAATCACATCGAGATCCTCTACGACCCTGGCCGGCGGCGAAACGACGACAGCACCCTCGGCCGATCGATGCGCGATCCCGGGGAGCATGCGCCAGTCGGCGTCCCCACCCAGACAGTGCAGAAGCTTGACCAGGGTCAGCTCGCCTTCGAAGCGTATGACGGAATCCAGGCCCGGCGTGTGCGTCAGAATCTCCCCGGGCTCGAAACTCGCGTAATGCCCGCCCATCGTGAAGTGGCCTGATATCCCTACCTCTCGCAACGCTTGGATGACGCGCCCGAAGTCCGCCGCCATATACTGAAAAATCAGTGAAAAGCCGACCACGTCCGGCTCATCCCGGCGCAGGTGCTGGAGGATGATGTCGGGGTCGGAGCCGTAGGTCATGATGCTCGCGTGATGACCCGAGGAGTTCACCGCCGACATCAAGTAACGTAAGCCGAGATTGTCCTGGTCCTGGAAACCCAGAAGCAGTACTTTCTGCGGCGCTATGCCTGCAGCGATGTGCGGTATACGCACTGGATCAGTCGAGCGGTTTAGCATCGGAGCACACTCCCAAAATCGCGTTCGTTGCGAAAAGCTCAGCTAGATGGATCCATGACGGGTCGCGCTAGCCCTTCTTCTTGCTTTCCAGGTGCTGGGTGACTTGAGTCTCGATGGACGCGAGACGCGCCTTCTCAGCGCCAATCGCGTGTAGCGTGGCCTCCAGCTGCGCGGCGGGAAGTCGGCCATAGTCGGTTGGGCCAGGGTCGACACTCGGCCCAAAGCCCGGCAGTGGCGGTGGCCGATAACCACCCCAGCCGCCACTCCACGGCCCCGCCGGATCCCCGATCGGGCCGAAGCGAAACAGAGAAGGATTGATGCCTTGCGCAACCACGGCCTCCAAGCGCGCCACGCGTGCTTCGAGGATCTTGATGTCATCGTGATCGGTCATGATTTGCTCCTTGAAGTCATACAGGTCAATTCGCGCGCCGTTATCCCGTCGGCCACATCGAAGCGAAAATTCTCTCGGGGCATTTCGATAGTGACGGAAGGGCGAAACTCGTTACAAAGAAAGACGCAGTGAGAGCGATCAGCGTGCAAGGTCAATTCGCCGCACCTGCCGCGTCTTCTTAAGACCACCGCACCGAGCCAGCGCCAAGGTCGGCTGTTCCCCGAGGCCTGCCGCCCTGGAGGGCCGCGTGTAACGATTGCGACCCTCGCAACACCATCCAATCGATATGATCAGCCTCGAAGACCTACAGAGCGGCCTGCTCGGCCTCATCAAATCTCGCGGGGTCGATCCCACCCATTCGTACTCGAGGCACGCGGCAGCGTCTCGGGGTCTCGGCGTGGTGCGCGAGACCGCGCTATTCTGGCGTGCATTTCAACTTCAAAATCAGTGCCCATTGACGTGCCGGCTACTGGCGCGACTTGGTCGCTTCGAGCCAGTGCTGGCCGATTACTTCTCGTGCAATGCGACCTCACCCTTCGTCGAGCAGCTGACCGCAGATTTTCTGCGATGGTTGCGTCACCAGGACGATGAGTTGATTCGAGCGGTCTCGCAGTTTGAGCTTGCTGCGCTGCAGGACTCCGAGGCGGGCGAAGTCTATGAGATTTTCTGGGACAGAGATCCGGATCGGGTTCTCCTCGCGCTGCAAAACGGAAGTGAACTTCCGGCGGCCGAAAAAAACGCTCGCTATCGCGTGCGCGTCGACCGAACTCTATCCGACGGTGTCGCATGCATCCGTGAGCGCGCCGGCCCGCACACGGCCGAGGCTCCATGAATCAAGGCGCCGATCAAATTGCCGCGACGACCTCGGACGCGACCCATCCACTGCGTTCACGGCGAGCGGAGCGCGACTGTGTCGATGCGCTGCCGCAGGGCGCCGGTGCGCGGTTCACGGCGCTCATGCAGCGCTCGTGGTGCGCGCGGCGCACGGTGAATCCGGGAGTGCTCGCACTATCAATGCTGCACGACGAGGTGCGGCGCCGATTGCTGGATGAATGGCTCGATTCCGGCGCCGGCTCGTCGTCGTTCTTCGCGGCCGAAGCGGATGCGTTGCTCGATTTCATCGCCGAGCAACTCCCCGATGATTCGCCTGAACTTGCGGTCTGCCGTCTCGAACAGCTGGCGCTTCGCGCAAACGATGGCGCGGGCGTCTTCAGGCCTCCGGCACCCGCGCTATTCGGCCCGCAACGCGTCGTGCGTAGGGGGTCCCACGCGGGCCTCGTGCTCTTTCATGGAGAACCCAATCCGGTCCTCGCTGCGCTCTTGCCTCCGGCGCCGTACTTGACCTTGTCTCGCGGTGTGAGGGCGCTCCTGGTGGCGCCGGGATCTCTGCCGTCATGCCGCGTGGCTTCCCCGCACGATCAGGACCTTTGGATGAGGCTCAGCGGCCCTGCCGCCGTCGCAACCCTGCTGCAGGCCGGCACGCCACGCAAGGTGATCGAATCCATGCTGCATATTGGTGCACTGGAATACGCATGATGCTGGCGGGCGGGCGTGTAGCGGGCCTTTTCCGGCGGCTCGATGGTGGTCGTCGTCTGACTGTTACAAAAACGCCGGTACAATTGCCGGGTTCGACCTCGATTCGGGAGGGAGCCCGTTTGCAATTCACCGCGTTCGACTCGTCGTACCTCGAACGGCTGCAACGCGGCGATGCGCGCACTGAGCAACATTTCGCCACCTACTTCGGCGAACTCATCCGTCTCAAGCTGCGCTCGCGCTTGAGGTCCAAAGACGCGATCGAGGACGTCAGGCAGGAGACTTTTGTTCGAGTATTGGCGCTGGTTCGCGCAAAGGAAGGCATCAGGCAGCCCGAACGGCTGGGGGCGCTCGTCAATTCTATTTGTAACAATGTCTTGCTGGAGCATTACCGCACCCATAGCCGCATCGATTCCGGCTTGCAGGAGGAGGTCGAGCGGGCAGACGAAGCGGCCAGTGCGTCCGGGCTCCTCGAAACGGATGAAACGGAGCGAGTGGTCCGCAAGATTTTGGGCGACTTGTCCGAACGCGATCGCCGCTTGCTCCAGTCCGTGTTGCTGGAGGAGCGCGATAAGGACGAGGTATGCGCCGAGTTGGGCCTCTCGCGCGACTATTTGCGGGTCTTGGTGCATCGCGCCAAGCAATCGTTCAAGTCCTCGTACCGGAAACGTCTGGGGGAAACAACGAATGGGTGCGATCCATGACTCGAGGCCTGCGGCACGTGGAGACCTAGGCTCTTATGGATCATCAGGAAGCCACGCGGCGCGGGGCGGTTGAGAAATATCTGCTGGACGAGCTCGCGCCGCCCGAGCGCGATGAGTTCGAGGAACATTTCTTCGATTGTCAGGAGTGTGCGGCGGATTTGCGGACCACCGCGGCATTCCTGGACGAGGCGAAAAAGGAACTCAGGCGAGGGCAGGCCGCGCAGCGGAAACTCGAGGCCGCCCCCGTCGACAAGCAATCTCGATTCGCTTTTCTTTGGAGGCCGGCATTCGTTGCGCCCGCCTTTGCTTTCCTGGTGGCGGTCATCGTCTATCAGAATGTCGCGGTATATCCCCGGTTCGCGCCCGAGACAACCAAGCTTGATCGGCCGGAAGTTTTGTCCGCCGTCTCCTTGATCGGCGCCAACAGCCGCGGCGGCGCCATTCCGTCGGTGACCGTCACGAGGAGCCAGCCGCTGCTCCTGACCATCGATATCCCCACGACGGAGCAGTATTCGAGCTACGTATGCGCGCTCATCGCGCCGGGCGGCGCTGTTGTTTCGCGCGTCCCCGTCTCGGCCGCGCAGGCGAAGGACACGGTTTCAATTCGTGTTCCTGCTGGGCACTGGGAGCACGGAGACTATACGGTCCTCGTGCAGGGCTATGCCGATCCCGCGCGGGAGAAGCCCGCCGAAATAACCCGCTATCGATTCGCGATGAACACCAGCGATTGACCTCGACTCCTATTAACTCAACTCAAACTGCGAGGCGGCCATGCAATCCTATAAGCAAAAAAGATTCTATACGTTTCGTGCCGATGCGAACGCCTTGGGCGGGTTCCTGACGAAGCCGGTCGAAAAGAACATCCCGACACTGGCGCCGGTCTCCCTGCCGGCAGTCGGCGGAGTCGCGACGGCCCGGTCGGAAGCGTTTAACTTAGAGGAGATCGTGTCGTGCACCTCGGCCTACTCGCGTGTGTCGGGGCGGGAACATGCGAATGGTTCGATTTCGATTCTGGTGGCCTCGGTGGTCGAGGGCCTGAACATCCTCGAGGTCGTGAGGGCTGAGCGTATCGTGGCGCAGGTGTCGATCTTGATCCCGGCCGATAATGGGCCGCTGAAGTTTTCTCTGGCGGGCTCTGGTTTCGAGGGCTTGCGGCTGGCCGGCCGCGACGCCGGCCCGACGATGAGGCCTGAGCTATTTCAACCGCACAGCGGCCAGAACAGCCATGAGCCGAGCCATACCTGGGAGAGCATTTATGATGACGCACAGGCGCAAGCCCAAAAGGTGATCGGATACTTCTCGAAGCGAGGTCAGGATGCTGCGGAGTGGGCAAAGAGCCGACACGGATGGATGAATAAGAGCAGGGCGGAGCAGGGGCCTCACGGGACGGCCCTTGGTTCCGCGGTGGAGGGCTTTGAAGAAGGAGACCCGGACGAAGACGGTCACATCGTGGAAATTCCGGGATTCGGCCGGATTTTTCTCGGGGAGCTACTGGTCTCCCGAAGCTCGGTGCAATTGGTGGCGCTACGGGCGGAGTTGGGCTGCGCGAACACGGGAGGCGTCAGTGTGGCGACCTCCGGCGGCGGCGGCGTGGGAGATCAATCGTAGAATCGGGCAAGATGTGGCTTGTCGACGGTGGCGGTGGCAGAGCCGGTCCTTAATCGTACGGCGGGTGCTGCTTGCAGGCGTGCTCCTAGGCGTGTCGGCATGCCACGCATCCAAAAGTCCCGATCCGGCCGCTACTTACCAGAGTATCTACAGCGACTTCCTGCATGGCGACCTGGATGTCGCTGAGCGCCGGGCGGAAGCGGCGCGTGTGGACTCTTCCAGGACGCGCTCCGAGAGCCCGTGGGAATTGAAGTTTCGGTTGCTCGAAGCGGACATCGTGCTCAAAGAGGGCCGCTGGAACGATGTCATCGCCTTGCTCGCGGGCGGCGCCGCCTTTCCCCCGAGTGGCGACCTCGCGATCAAGCGAGACTTGCTCGCGAGCCGCGCAAACGATGCGCTTCATCGGACCCAGGAGTCGAATCAAGAGTTGCGTGAGGCGCGCCGGCTGGCAGAGTCAGGCGATTCCGCGCTGATCGGCGATGTGCTGCGGGCGGAGGCCCTCGTGCAGCGTGATTCGGGCAACCCCGAACAGGCCATGGAGAAATTCAAAAGCAGTCTCGCCGCCGCGCGTGAGCACCACGACTCATTGCTGGAGGCAGCGGATCTCGTGGAGATCGGCCTTGCGAGCTTGACGAGCGGTCACTACGACCAGGCCCTCGTACTGTCCCAGGAGGCCGCGAAATTCTCCGAATCCATTCAGGCTCGAAGACAATTCCTGATGGCCCTGGTCAACACGGGGTGGGCGTACGTCAACTTGGGTGATTTCGACAATGCGCTCACCAATTTCCAAGCGGCAGAGCAGCGAGCCAAGGAAATTGGGATGGACAAAGTACGCGTCGTCATCCTGGAGGACGCCGGGTTGGCGGAGTACGAGCTGGGCAACCTCCAGGAAGCCAGGCGATACGATGAGGAAGCGCTGCAACTTGCGTTGACCGGGTCAGGCGCTGCGGGAATCGACCACATCATCAACATCGAGACGAATCTCGCTTTGCTGCTCGAGGACCAAGGTCAGTATGAGGCGGCCAAGACCTATAGCGATCGGGCGGCGCTGGCGGCGGGCACTTCCAAGGACGACAAAGTGGTGGCCTACGCCATGTTGCTTCAGGGACTCATTGCTACGCGGCTCGGCACGGACCAAGAAGCGGAGCGCTTGTTGATGCAGGCCTGGCGATTGACGCCCGACCCCGAAACACGCATGGAAATCGAAAACGCGTTGGCAAAATTCCATTCCGAGAGGCGCCGGCCGCTGCCCGCGGAAGCCTGGTATCGCCGCTCGATCGAGACCTTCGAGCGCAATCGCTCGTCGGTCCGGGATGAGGCGCTGCGGCTCTCCTCCTTTGCGTACGGGGACTCGGTGTACCGGGATTACGCGCAGTTTCTCATCGACTCGCACCGGCCAAACGAGGCGCTGCGGCTCTTGGACCGCAGTCGTGCGAGAACGCTGGAAGAAGGTCTCGGCGTCGCCGATACGGGCTCGGGGGCACACGGCGCGATGGCATCGGACGCGCAGGCGATTGCGCGCAAGCTCGGCGCGCCCATCTTGTTCTATTCGCTCGGGCGGCAAAAATCTTATTTGTGGGCGATCACCGCGCACGAGATGCGCCTCTTCACACTGCCCGAAGAGAAGACCATCCGAACGCTGATCGATGAGTATCAACGCGCCATCCAGAAATCGACCGATCCGCTGCGGGCCGAGGACCCGGCCGCGATAGCTCTGTACGACACCTTGATCAAGCCCGCGGCAGCGATGATCCCTGCCGGGTCGAGGGTTTTTCTCATCCCCGACGGCGTTCTGCATGCCCTCAACTTCGAGACGCTGCTCGAGGCTACGCCAGAAGGCTTCAAGTACTGGATCGAGGACGTTACCGTGACGATCACGAGCTCGATCGGGGTCCTGTCCCGGTCCACCGCCGCCCCGCCGGAAACGGCCTCGCAGGACCTGCTGCTCATCGGCGATCCCGTCTCCGCCGGAGCCGAATTCGAGTCGCTTTCCCATGCGGCGGCCGAGATCCAGAGCATTCAGCAGCACTTTCCCCCTGACGGTGAGACCGTGATCACTCAGGCTCGAGCCGTGCCCGCTGCCTACACGGCGAGCGGCCCCGATCGATTCCGGTACATCCACTTCGTCGCGCATGGCACGGCGAGCCGCCTGAGTCCGCTTGATTCGGCCGTGGTGCTGTCGCCTGCGCCGGCGAATACGGAAGATTTCAAGCTCTATGCCCGCGAAATCGTGCTGCATCCGCTGCACGCGAGACTGGTGACGATCTCGGCCTGCTATGGCTCGGGCCTTCGCACTTATGCGGGCGAGGGGCTCGTGGGATTAGCCTGGGCCTTTCTGCGCGCTGGATCGCACAACGTGATCGGCGCGCTGTGGCAAGTCGATGATGCCTCGACGCCGCTCCTCATGGATCGGCTCTATGCGGAGCTCGAGGCGGGTAAGTCAGCTGATGCGGCGCTGCGCGCAGCGAAGCTCGCGCTGATTCATTCTGGCAACGTATATCGCAAGCCGTTGTATTGGGGAGTCTTTCAGCTTTACGCCGGAGCGTGACTCCGAGCGCTCGAGCTGCCGAAGCAGGCGCGCCTGCGTGCGCTGAAAGAGGTAATGCGCACGTTGAGCGCCTGATGCGCCACCTGAGTGGTTTGGGCTGCCAGTGCCTCGATCGTGCGTCGCAGCCGGCCGAATACATCGAGATCGTATGAAAGCGACGGGCCGATGGCGAACACATTGGCCGTCGCCCGCAACTTCTCGATCGGCTCGTAGCTTCCCGACGAACGCACTGTTTTGTTCACCGCGCCGATCACGCGTTGTGGCGGCACGTAAGAACAATCCTACAAAAAAACTTTGGCAATGCATTCGTGAAGTGAGCGAACCTTCCCGCGTGCACCGTTGTCAACCACGACACGTGAGCTGCGTTTTTGCAGGGATAGCTTTCGAGGATACTTAAATGACCGCCAAGTTCTTCAGCGCGTCCTTGCTGTTCGCGATGTCCGTGCCTGCGTTGGCGCAGTACGCGCAGCCCGCACCAGGACTCGCGGGCGAGCCTGCAATTTCGCCGAGCCATGGCCAGGACCAACAGCAGATAGCTCGCGACCGGTACGAATGCTACGGCTGGGCGAAAGCTCAGAGCGGCTACGATCCGGCCCAACCCGCGAGTGGCGCGAGCCCGGACACGTATCGGCGGGCGTTCACTGCCTGCATGACCGGGCGAGGGTACAGCGTGAGCTACGCGGCAGTGCCTGCCCCCGCGCCCGCCGCTCCGCCTCCCGCGCCGATGCAGCCCGTGTATGTGCGGCAGTACTGGTGGGAGTCCCCTGAGCTCGTATACCGCCCTGTGCATTTCGCGATCGAGGGGGGCTATACTGCGACCGCCGGATCGACCGGCGACAATTTAGACGACGGCGGGAACGTCGGTGTCGGGCTCAGTTTCTTTCCCTCTCGCTCGTTGCCCGTCGGCCTGCGCATCGACGGCAGTTGGAGTCGGTTCGACGCGAACCACGGCTACTTCGATACGAGCAGCGACACCTACCTGCACAGTCACGAGAACATCTACGGCGGCGACGCCGACTTGCAATTCAACCTCGAGCATCCGTCCTCCCGCTACCGGTTCTATCTGCTCGGCGGCGCCGGGTGGTACCGTGAGCAGCACGTGCTCGAGCAGTTCGCAGCCGGTTGCGGTTACTATTCTTGCGGTCCGGGATATGCGGGCGAGCGCTCGAGTACAACGGGATGGCGCAGCTCTTGGAATGCCGGCTTCGGCGGGGAGTTTGCGATGCCGGGAGGCGCCTCGTTCTTCGTGGAAGCGCGATATCAGCGCATCGCCCCTCGTGACAGCGATATGCAGTTCGTGCCGGTCCGCGCGGGTATTCGCTTTTGAGCCGGCGCGAAATCCGCTAGCGGCCGGTACGGGATATGGCCGGTACGATCGCGCCGGTTAGACAGTCGCGGCTTCGATAACCCTGGCGCTTTGCAAGTTGCCTCGGACGTACTGGGTGTATTCCTCCAGGTAGCGCTTGGCGAGTTTGACTTGGTCCGCACTCGGGACGTTTTTCTTCAGCTCCAAGAACCACTTACTTTCTTCTTCGTAGACGTGGTGCGCGACTGCCCCGCGAATGTGCTCGAGCTTATCGAGAAAATCCTGACTCATCGGCGGAATGCTCTCGAGAAGGCCCATTTGAACCTTTGCAGCCGCTTGCTCCGCATACGCGCTCATCGCGTGGCGCTTTTCATCGACCCCTGCAAGTGCTGGGTAAATGACGGCTTCTTCCGCGTTGGAATGACCCGTCAAGAGAATGGCGAGTTGCTTGTGGGCTGCCACACGGGCGTTTCCCGTGGTGGCGGAACGGACCGCGGCGAACGCCGCTTCGATCTGTTCATGGTGATCCAGCACCATGTCCAACCAATCGCCGCGCCCTGCCGACGCGCGCGCCTTTTCACGTGCCTCACGACGAGCGTCATGGCTCTCGGGCGGCGTGACCGCTGCCACAACTTTATCGATGATGGACATCTACAATCTCCTGCAAGCTGGTTTGACTGCAGGAAATTTTACGCGTCGAGTAGTCGTGCGTGTAGCAGACGCCGGCTCTATCCGACGTCGGCGCCCCGGGCTTCAGGAGTGGCTCAGCACCTACATTATGACGAAGTGCACGAAAGGGGCCCGGACCATTCCGGGACCCCTACGTCCCCACGCTCCCCTCAATTTGACGGGCAGGCCGCGCCCTCGCTCTGCGTGCATCCGGGCTCGCCTGGATCGATATGGCGGCGATTGCGCCCACTCTGTGCCCACGCCACATAGGGGAACGTGTCGCGCAGCGGGACATCGTTGGTGTTCACGCCATCGCCGAGGGCGTATCCGTAGGCGGAGCCGGCGAGGATTCCAGCGAGCATGCGAAGGTTGATGTCCACCACGTCGTCCGACAAGCGCCGGCCGTTCGGATAGCCGGCCGCATCCCCGGCGAGGAGACCCAGACGCCTGATCGAGGGCATCGGGGTGGGTGGCACGCCGGTGTTCAGGCGCAACAGGTCGGCCGTCGGACCTGGCTGGGTGCCGGACGCGGCGATGGGCGGGACGTATGAGGTGAGCAGAGCAAGATCCGTGCGCGGCGGTGGAGGGATGGGGATCCCGTAAATGCTGTTGAGAATCCGCGAGAAGCCCGGGTCCGAATACTCCTTGGCGTAATGGCCATCCTTGGCGGGCACGGCGTTGCTCCATGCGGCGCGGCTGCCTGCGCCGATCAACCACTCGTTGATGAGGGGATTGCCGATCCGGTCCACCTGGATGAACTGGTCGGAGAGCACTGGCGATGCCTGATTGCGCAACTCGACGGTCTGCGGCTGGGAGGCGGATGCCCACACGCCGATGGTGGCGCCCGGCTGATTGGCCGGGAGCAGCGTGCCGGTCTTCGTCAACAGAGTGATCGGCACCTCGACCGCGATGCAGTTGATGTTGAACCCCGACTCGCTGTCGGAGGCGATGTTGACCTGATCGTTGGCATCCGCGGCCGCGGTAAGCACGCCCGCGCCCGCGGCCGTGCGGAAATTGAAGGTGTCGTACAGCGCGCCGCTGTCGGCGAAGAACGGATCGTCGGCGGTGCCGGCGAAGACGCGAATGCCGTCATTCAAATCGTAGATACCGAGCGCGGCCAGTGCCGGGTAGTCGGGCATGGTCCGAGGACCGACGTTCGAGGGCACTGCGTAGAGCTTGCCGCCGGTCGAATTCGCGAGCTCCCGCTTCACGCCATGCTGGATGAGAGTCACCGTGTATTTCTGCCGCAGATTGATGCCGCTGGCACCGGCGCCCTGCAGAGCCGTGATCGCCGGCGGCAAGATCTGTGTGCCCGGGGCAACGGGCGGGGGCGAGTTCGCCGGGGCGTTGATGCCGTCGCCGGCGCCGAGAAAACCCGCGGCGGATGAGGGCGTGCGGATCTCGGAAGTGAACTGGACCTGGACGACGATGTCGTCAGCCGCCGAGTGCGAATTGTCGATGTGAAATTCATAGCGCAGCGTGTCGTCGAAAGGCGCGTAGTTGGGTCCGCGGCTCGGCTCGCCGAGCGGCTGCACTGTCATTATCAAGGTGACCTTGGTCGGATTGTCGTAGCTCACGAACGCATACAGGTCGGACAGGGGCCGCGCCCATGAATGGCATGGCATCCAGATGATCGCGAGCATGCAGGCAACGTAGCGGCGCATATTATCCCCCGGGTTCATGAGTGCATTGGGTCCCCTTTAATAGAATCGAATTCCGATGTCGAAAAGGGACATGCGGGTCGAGATTTTTCTCGCGTTTCGGGAGCTTGACCTACTAGGGCCATCCCATCTGGACATCATTCATCGCGCGCCGCCACCAGCTCCATGATCTTATCGGCAATGGTCGCGATCGGATGAAGCGATTCCACCGCGCCGATCTCGTGAGCGGCTCCGGGCATTCCCCAAACGACGCTGGTCGCATCGTCCTGAGCGATGCAGGGGGCGCCGGTATCGCGAATTTCCTTGAGGCCCTCCGCGCCGTCTCGGCCCATTCCGGTTAGGATGACGCCGATCGCGTTCTGCCCTACATTCTGTGCCACTGAGCGAAATAGCACGTCGACCGAAGGCTTGTGGCGCTGAACCGGCGGCCCATCGTTGAGCCGGCAACGGTATCGCGCGCCATCCCGCACCACGAGCAAGTGTAGATCTCCCGGCGCAATATAAGCGTGCCCGGGAAGTATCTGCTGACCGTCGCTCGCCTCGCAGACAGTCAAGGGCGAAGAGCTGTTCATCCGGGCCGCAAAGGGCCCGCTAAAGGCCTTCGGGATGTGCTGGGTGATCACGATGCCCGGGGCATCCGGTGGCATCCGACTGAGCACTTCGCGGATTGCCTCAGTGCCTCCCGTGGATGCCCCTATTGCGATGACGGGATCCGTCGTACGCAAGCAGCGGGCGGCCAATCGAGGCAGTATTGCGTCCGCGCTGAGCTTTTCTTCGACAACGAGTTTCAGTGCGCGCGATGGGGGCGGATCCCGGGGGGCTCGCACGCGCGCTCGCGCCGCGGCCTTGACCTTGGTGCGCAACTCCTCCGCGTAGTCCTGAAGACCGTGCGCAATGTCTATCTTCGGTTTCGTGACGAAATCGACCGCGCCCAATTCGAGCGCCTCGAGCGTGATGCTTGCACCGTGTTCTGTCAGTGATGAGCACATCACGACGGGCATCGGCCTCAAGCGCATGAGATTGCGCAGAAACTGGATGCCATCCATTTTGGGCATTTCGACATCCAACGTGATCACGTCTGGATTCAGCTGCTTGATCTTCTCGCGTGCGATATAAGCATCGGGCGCCGATCCGACCACTTCGATCTGCGGATCGGCGTGCAGGAGATCTCCCAGGAGTCGGCGGATCAGTGCCGAGTCATCCACTACCAAGACACGTATCCTTTTCTGGTCACTCACCGATATCAATCCCATAGGATTCCCTTTGTGCTCGAGACTGTCAGCGTCCGGAAGCCGGACCGAGTCGACGGTAAATCGTCTTGCCGAGCAGTGCGTATTGATCGGAGACTTTGAAGAGTGACTCCGAATGGCCGATGAAAAGATGGCTTCCCTCGATCTGAATCTGTGCGATGCGCGCGAACAGGGATCTCTGAGTCTCCTTGTCGAAATAGATGACGACATTCCTGCAGAACACCACGTCAAAAGGCCCGCTAAACGGCCATTGCTCCATCAAGTTGAGCTGCTTGAACGATATCAAGGAGCGGATCTCGCTCGAGATGGCGTAATGGTGCGGTCCTTGTTCGCGCAGCCATCGCGTGCGTCGATCCTCGGGAATGTTTTGGACCCGCTCATCGCGATATACGCCGGCTTGGGCGTGCGCCAAAACCTGGGAGTCGAGATCCGTAGCAAGAATTCGTACGTCCCAGCCCCGAAAGCGGTCCATCGATTCGGCAAGAGCCATTGCGAGGGAGTACGCCTCCTCTCCGGTTGAACAGGCGGCCGACCAGATCCGAATACGTCGCGCGGGCGCATTTCTTGCTGCCAAACACGGGAATACGTGGTCGGCGAGATAATCGAAGTGATGTGGCTCCCGAAAGAAGGAGGTCAGATTCGTCGTCAGGGCGTTGGTGAACTCCTCAAACTCCGTTGAGTCATCCTGTTGCAGTAGGCGAAGATACGCACTGAAGCTCTTTAGCCGAAGATGGCGCAATCGGCGGATGAGGCGGCCGTAGACGAGCTCTCGCTTAGCTTCCGAGAGCGAGATGCCGGTCCGATCGCGGATGAGCGCCCGGATCTCACCGAAGTCGCGATCGGTCAGTATGTATTCCTGTTCGCTGATCATCGCTCGAAGGAACTCGGATGGGCGGCGCTCGATCCAACCTGGTGAGGTACTCGGCCTTCGGATTCGCACACGGTGGACCCGATGCGCCGATAGCGCTCGTCCTTCCTCAATGAATTCACTACCCCGGCAACGTCGACGATGAGCGCCACGCGACCATTGGCAAGAATCGTGGCGCCGGCGATGCCCTCGATCGGTTGGAAATTAGCTTCGAGGCTCTTGATGACGACTTGCTGCTGGGCGAGCAACTCATCGACCAAAAGACCGCATCGGCATCCGTCCGATTCCACGATTACGATGAGACCTTGGCCGATCCCCCCCGAGTCTGCGTCAATCTGAAATGCATCGCGAAGCCTGACGATGGGCACGTGCTCTCCGCGAACTCGGAACAATTCGAGGCCACCCGGAGTTGTGTGTACCTCTTCGTGCCGCGCCTTGATGGTCTCGATCATAGAGGCGATTGCGAGTACGTAGGTACTATCCCCCACGCGTACGAGCTGTCCTTCTAGAATCGCCAATGTGAGCGGCAAACGGATTCTGACGGTACTCCCGCAGCCCTCGCTGGACTGAATGGAGACGTGCCCCGCCAGGTCCTCGATATTGCGACGAACGACGTCCATGCCGACCCCTCGCCCGGAAACGTCACTGACGGCCTCTGCCGTCGAGAAGCCGGGCAGGAAGATCAATTTATGAATGGCCTCGTCTGAAAGGGAGGAATTCTGCTCGACAAGACCTCGCTCGACGGCCCGCTCCAAGATGCGCCGCTTGTTCAACCCGGCGCCGTCATCTCTCACCTCCACCACGATATTGCCGCCTTCATGGGATGCGGAAAGCTCGATGGTGCCTCGTTCGGGCTTCCCCAGATCGAGCCGAGTCTGGGGCTTCTCGAGCCCATGATCGAGGGCGTTCCGAACTAGATGAATCAAAGGATCGGAGATCTTCTCCAAGACCGTCTTATCGAGTTCCGTGCTCTCACCCGAGACTTTGAGGTCGACTTTCTTGCCCAGTCGGAATGAGAGATCGTGCACGATGCGCGGTATGCGATTGAAGGCGGATCCTATTGGGAGCATCCGGATCTTCATCACGCTTTCCTGCAGATCCCGCGTATTGCGAGCGAGCTGATTCAGGCCATCGCGCAGACGCTCTAATTCGTCGCTTCCGACGTCATTGCCGAATTGCGTCAGCATCGACTGGGTAATGACCAACTCGCCGACGAGGTTTACCAGTTGATCTACCTTGGTCGTCGATACTCTGATCGAGCCGGCCTCTGATGCGGCTCGGGTTACGCTGCCGCTGCCGCCGGATATCTCGCTGCCGGGAGCGGCGGCTGCCGGTGCCGGAACGTTCTCGCTGGGCGCGGCCGCTGCCGGCGGCGGCGAAACCGCGGCGGCCGGTGCGCCTCCGTGCGGCGCCGGTATGGCCGACAATAGATGCAGGATTCGAGTGCCGATTGCCGCCACACGCTGCTCATCAATTGCTCTCTCATCGCGAATTGCCGAAATGAGATCGCGCAGTACATCCACCGATGCCAGCAAGGCCTGAATGCACTCGGGCGCGATCGCTCGCCGACCGTCGCGCATCTCGTCGAGCAGAGTCTCCACGCCGTGGGTGAAGTCGGAGACTTGCGTGAAACCGAGGGTGGCGGCGCCGCCCTTGATGGAGTGAGCGGCCCGGAAGATCGTGTTGATGGTCTCCCCGTCTGCCGCATCATCGAGATTGAGCAGCCTCGCTTCCATCACGTCCAACCCCTCGAAACTCTCTTGGAGAAAGACGTCTACAATTTCCTGCATCTCGGGGTCGACGGCCATGGGGGGTCCTTGTTGGAGGGGACGCAGTCCCGTCAGATGCTCATGACAGCCAGCGTGCCGGTGCCGTATTTGGGAACAGTGAGCTCGAAGTCGATGCGGCCGCGAGCCGATCGAAACACGGTCGTGACTTCCGGGGCGAGCGCCTTGGAGGATTGCAAGGAATCGAGACGCAAGTGTGGCGAAGCCTCGCTCATCAGCAACCGCGAGCAGATATTCATGATCTCCTGCAGATTGGCGAGCATGGTGGGCGAGAAGTTCAAGCTCTTGATGGCTTCCTTCGCGGCGTTCGCGGGCAGCATCGACAGCGCCGCGCCCGCGTGCGCAGCGAGCGCAGTATCCGCCGCGCAGGCGGCCACGGGCTTGCCGTCATCGGACACGTAAAGTCCTATCCAGCTCGCGGATGAGACGACGTCGAAGGACTTGCCGGGCTTCACATCGAGGCCATCGAATAGCAACTCGAGCAAAGTCTTGACCTTCGGTACATCGGGTAGGGGATATATGGTTGCCATGGGAGCCTCCGTCAGTCGAAATAGGGCATCAGAGTCTGCTTGGACCCCGATGTGAGCGGCCTTGAAACCAACAATGGCGCACCCGCGGTCGGGGAATCTGTTGTGGACCGCAGCGCGGGCCACTGGTACGTCGTCAGTTCAAGCGCCCGAATCGACGAGGCGATCGATGTCGAGAAGCATCACCATCTTGTTCTCAACGGTCGCGATGCCGCTCAGGCACGCCAAATCGACGCGTCCGCCGAGCGCCGGCGGAGGCCTGATCTCGTTGGCCGTAAACCCATAGACCTCCGATACGGCGTCGACCACGATACCGACGGTGCGTTCCCGGTCTTCGCCGCGCATGCGCACGACGATCACTACGGTGGAAGCATCGAAAGGCCTGTCTGCGAGGTCGAACCGGCTACGGAGATTGATCACCGGTACGATCGTTCCCCGAAGATTCATGACCCCGAGCACATAGGGCGCAGCATGCGGCACGCGGGTGGCCGAATCCCATCCCTTGATCTCCTGGACGCGCAGGATATCGATTCCGTATTCCTCGCCGTCGCACATGAAGGTCAGATACTGCGCTCCGCCACTCGGTCGAGCCGCGTGCGGCTCTTGCGGCCGCGCTGGTGCGCCGAGTTCAGTCGATTCTCCAGTCTGTGGCGTCATGGTGCAGAGTCTCTCAGTGTCCCGTGTCTGAACTGCGTCCGGCGATTCGATGGCGTGGTCTCTTGAGTATCCACTTAGAACTCCTTCCAATCGGGGTCGGTGCCGGTCGCCGCGGCCTTGCGTTGCGACGTTTCTGACCGGGCTGCGGGAGCCGCCTTCGCGTTGGCAGCGGGCGACTTGGGCGCGGGCTTCGACCAAGGGCGCTGTGATGCGCGCCGGTCCAGCGCCGATGGGCTGACTTCCGCAGGCGTAGCGGAAGGCAAACGATCGCGCGCGACGGAATCGGATTCCACGCGGTACTTGCCCACCATATCGGAAAGCTGGGTTGCTTGATCCAGGATCGCCTCGCTGGCCGCGGCTGCCTCCTCGACCAGCGCCGCGTTCTGCTGGGTCGTCTCGTCCATCTGCATAACGGCTTTGTTCACCTGTTCGATCCCCGCGGCCTGCTCCTGGCTCGCCTGCGCGATCTCGGCGACCACGTCGGTCACCCGCTTGACCGCTGTACCGATGTCGCCGAGGGCCTTGCCGGACTCGTCGACCAATTTGCTGCCCTCCTCGACTTTGGCCACGCTGTCCTTGATCAATGTCTTGATTTCCTTGGCGGCGGTGGCGCTCCGCCCGGCGAGATTGCGAACCTCGGTAGCGACCACGGCGAATCCGCGGCCTTGTTCGCCGGCGCGCGCCGCTTCGACCGCGGCGTTGAGCGCCAGCAAATTGGTTTGAAACGCGATCTCATCGATGACCCCGATGATGTCCGCTATCTTCTTGCTCGAAGCATTGATTTCACCCATGGCGGCGACGGCGGCATTGACGATGCTTCCGCCTTTCTCCGCCTGCTCGCGGGCCGCCACCGAGAGCTGCCGGGCCTGGCTCGCGTTGTCCGCGGTCATCTTCACCGTCGTTGTCATCTCCTCCATGCTGGATGAGGTTTCTTCGAGGCTCGAGGCTTGCTCCTCGGTGCGCTGGCTCAAGTTAGTGTTGCCTTTCGAGATCTCCTCGGTGCCGCTCCTCACCTCAGAAGCCGCCTGCTTGATCTGTCCGACGACCGTCATCATGCTGTGAATGAGCTCGTTGACGCTCGTCGATAGGGCTTCAATCTGGCCCTGCTTGCCGGCGGTGGCGATGCGACGGGTAAGATCGCCCTCGATCGCCGATTGAACAATCGCTTGAGTCTCTGCGACCGCGCTGTCGAGTGCCTCTTTCATTTTGACTTGTGCGGTTACGTCGGTCGCGTACTTCACGACCTTGTATGGCTTGCCGCTCGGATCGAAAATCGGATTGTAGGATGCCTGTATCCAAATTTCCTTGCCGCCCTTGCCGATCCGCCTGTACTGCCCCGCGTCGTATTCGCCGCGCCCGAGCTTTTCCCAGAAGGAGCGATACTCGGCGCTGTCGCGATAGCTCGGCTCCACGAACAGGTGGTGATGCTTACCCTTCACTTCATCGAGGCTGTACCCGAGCGTCCTCAAGAAGTTGTCGTTGGCCGTCAAGATCGTGCCATCCAGCTTGAATTCGATGACCGCCTGCGCCTTGCTGATCGCGGAGAGCTGACCCTCGAAATCGGCGGCTCTGAGCTTTTCCGCGGTTATGTCGGTCGCGTACTTCACGACCTTGTAGGGTTTGCCGTTCGGATCGAATATGGGGTTGTAGGAGGCTTGAATCCAAACTTCCCTCCCGCCCTTGGCGATGCGCTTGTACTGGCTCATGTCGTATTCACCGCGCCCGAGCTTGTCCCAGAACAACCGGTACTCCGTGCTCTCGCGGAAGGCCGCCTCGACGAACATGCTGTGGTGCTTGCCTTGAATCTCCGGGAGCGCGTAGCCAAGTGTCTTCAGGAAATTGTCGTTCGCGGTCAAAATCGTGCCGTCCATCGAGAACTCGATCGAAGCCTGGGCCTTATCGATGGCGCTCAGGAGGGCGGTTTGCTCACGCATCTCGGTCACGTCGCTCCACTCCAGCATCGTGCCGACGTATTCGCCCTTGGCATTACGATTCGCGTGAATCTGCAAGGCAAAGCTCACTGGCCCGACCTGAATGTGTGCGCGATGCGGGAGGTTCGAAGGATCCGCGAGAATGCCCCGCTGGTGGGCGGGATTTTTGTGAAACACATCGATGCACGTGCCGATCAGCGTGTCCGGGTTGAATCCCGCCCACAGCTTGCGGAAATGCTCGGCGTACTTGATGAGCATTTGCTTGCTGGTTTCATTGGCGTAAGTGATCTTTAGCTCTCGATCCGTGAACATCACGGCGCTCGAGACGCGCTCGAGTGTGCTGGAATGCAGAGCTTGCAGTGCGTTCGCCACGGATTTGGGCGATCTGGTTGAGGTCTTACGAGTCTTGCGTGCCATGGAAATACCTTGGTGAGTTGGATATTCGTGTGATCTGTTGCGGCATCGAGCGCTACTGACTCGAAGACTTGGAGTCCGAAGGCCCGGGTTCCGCGTGAGGGTCGCGGATGCGTTGTAGCTGCATCGTTCGCTCGTGGAGTCGAGCGACGCGATCGGGATCCAGATTGGGGGGATTCGGAAATGAATTCAGCGTGAGGGCGAGCAGATCAAGAGACTCTGCGAGCGCCGACAGCGCCTCGTACTGAAGATCCGCTTTCGGGGCGGCCGGGGAA
>Ga0182030_10003335_pt1 | contig 34241 bp, 33 predicted proteins | sample 812S3MmetaG_FD_121299 | JGI IMG/M metagenome (GOLD analysis project Ga0182030, IMG submission 121299) | Permafrost microbial communities from Stordalen Mire, Sweden - 812S3M metaG (Illumina Assembly) | ecosystem: Environmental > Terrestrial > Soil > Wetlands > Permafrost | place: Sweden...
CCGCTCCCCATCGCCGACCAATATCGGGTGGAAAGATCGCCATGCCTCAAAAAACTCACGCAATCCGTACTCATCCGCGAAAAATCTCTTGACAAGAACAGACAGTCGCTCAGGGGGTTAAAGCCCAGCATTTATGGGGATTTTAGCGGCACGGCTGAAGCCGTGCCCTTTCAAAACAAGACGCAATGCAGCGCTTTCGAACGGTTGCTCATCTCACTTCAACCCGCAGGGTTCTTTGAACGCAATTCGGCGACGATTTCGGCGGCGGCGGCGCGGGCTTTTTCTTCCTGGTCGGGCGGGAAGCTGATGGCGCCGACGCGGGCGTGGCCGCCGCCTCCATAGCGCTCGCAGACCTCGGCCAGGTTCACCATGGTCGCCGGATCGGCCTTTGTCCAGGGGTTGGAGCCGACGGCCACCTTGGTGCGGAAGCTGGACTTCGACAGTCCGATGGAATAGACCGCGTCAGGGTGAAGGTAGTAGGGGATGAACTTGTTGAAGCCCTCAAGCGGATGATCGGTGATGTCGAAGAAGATGGTGCCGTTGCGCTCTTCGGCGCGGCCGCGGATCAGTTCAAGCGCCTCCCGGTGGCGCTCGAGGAGCGGCGGCAGCAGAGAGGCGACAAAGGGCTGGCTCAGGATTTCGGCGAGCGGCATCGAGGTAAGCAGTGGAATGAGACGGGGGATGAATTCCGGATCCTGGTTGGACTCGATGATGAGGGTGAGCTTCATGGCCGGGGCGGCCATTTGGACGGCGGCCTCGGGGCTCTCGTAGCGCGCGCCGTCGACGATGTCGGCCCAGTAGATAAGGTCGGCGACCGGAGCGGTCGAGAAGCCGTAGCGGGTAGAGGCGATGTGGGCCAGAAAGCTGGTGCAGGAGGTGTAGTTGGGGTCGAAGAACTTGCGCGCGCCGCAGACCGGATCCCGCTGGCAGGCGAGGAAATGCTCGTGGTCCTGGGGCGTGAGGAAGGCCGACAGGTGGTGATCGAACCACCATGTGATTCTGGGCGAGGCCGAGTACTTGAAGTCGACGATGGCGTTCTCGTCGCCGGTGAACTCGCTCTCATCGAAGAGCGCGCCGGCGCGGTGGACCAGGCCATGGTACTCGTACGTGGCGCCGGCGTCGATGCACTCGCGGTGGAAGCGCGTGAAGAGCGAGGCTGAGCAGGCTCCGTCGAAACATTTGTCGTGAAAGAAGACGCGAACCCGCAAGAGCTGAGTTCCTCCTGAGCCGGATGATGAAAATAGCCGGAACTGTTAAGCATCAAGGGATCGGCCGTTTGTGTCAAGGATGGGGCGCACATCGATGCGGTTTGGCGGGAAGTGGGCGGAGCGGCGGGCGCAGGGAACCGATGACTCTCGCCGGCGAGAATAATACAGCGTATTATTGCGTATTATGAACTCTCCGCGCACCATCAGCTTCCGTATCGCCGCCGACAAGGTGGCCGCATTGGACTCGATCGCCAAAGCCATGGATCGGGACCGCAGCTACCTGCTGAATGAGGCGGTGGCAAACTATCTGAGCGAACAGCAGCGGTTTGCGGCGATGGTGGAGGAAGGCATTCGATCCGCCGAAGCCGGAGAATTGATCGACGACGAAGAGATTGGCTCAAGGATCGACACCTGGGAAACAGAATACTCGGCCAGGGAGAAGCAGGTAAGGGCGTGAAAGTTCGCTGGACTCTTCCGGCCGCAAACCAGTTGCGGGAGATCTTCGACTATATCCCCGCCGGCAATCCGCCGGCAGCGGCCCGCATGGTGAGGCGCATTCGAAATTCAATCCAGCAGACGGCGCGCATGCCGAACGCCGGCAGAATCGGCCGCGTCGCCGGCACGCGCGAAGTTGTCGTACCCGGAACCCCCTACCTTGTTGCCTACAGGGTTCTGGAAGACATGATCCAGGTGCTTGCGATTCTGCACGGGGCGCAGGAGTGGCCGGAGTCTTTCTAGCGACGGAACCCACGATTCGATCACTGCGTAAAGCATGTTGCATCAGTACAATTCCACAGGCGGGAGTTTCTCGTTTTAAATCAAGGAGGCTCGATGGAGCCGGAGATGCAACACGCGGCGCGGGAAGAAGAACCTGGCGGCGCAGGCGTGAATAGGGCTGGCGCGCAGGCGGGGCTGGCTTCCGGGCCCGGTACCCGAGAGATTCGCGGCGTGGATTGGATTGTGAACGGGAGCGGGGGGATGCGCGCGGCGTGGTCGGTGGCAGTCTTCGTCGCTCTGTACCGGCTGTTCGACGTGATTCTTGGAACGATGGCAATGGGGTTTTACCCGGCTGTCGCCAATAACGATTTTTCACCGGTTACAGCGCTGGTAAGCGAGTTGGTGCCGTTGCTGGCGATGCTGGGCGCGGCGGCGATGGTGGGTTTGTTTGAGCATCGCGGCATCGCGGAGTACAACCTGAGGGGGCCGCGACGAGCGATCAATTTCCTTTCCGGCCTGGCGGCTGGATTCGTGGCGCTCTCGGCGCTGGTAGGGGCGCTGGCGTGGGGCGGGTGGCTCCACTTCGGCGCGGTGGCGCTTACCGGAACAGACGTGGTGCGGTTTGGCGCGCTGTGGGGCTGCACATTTCTGCTGGTGGGATGCAATGAAGAGGGTATTTTCCGGTGCTTTCTGCAATTCACGTTAACCCGGAGCCTCAACTACCGGTGGGCGCTGGGAATCGTGGGCGTGGCTTGCCTCGATTTGTTTCTGCGGTCCAGGGGCAATCTGGGCGTTGTCGCGTTCCTGTGGATGCGGCCGCTGCCGGCGGTTACCGGGGGCGGCGCGTGGGGCGTTTATGCCGTGGCGCTGCTGGGGCTGGGGCCGTGCCTGTGGCTCGAATTGAAGAAGACAGAGGGCGCGGGCTTTTGGCAGGCGGCTTGGGTCACCTCGACGGTGTTCGGGTTTATCCATACCAGCAACAACGGGGAAAACTGGATCGGGATCTTTGCTGCGGCGGCGATTGGGTTTGTGTTCTGCGTGAGCATCCGGGTGACCGGCTCGGCGTGGTGGGCGATCGGCTGCCATGCCGCCTGGGACTGGGCCGAGACGTACTTGTATGGCACCGCAGATAGCGGCTTGGCGGCGCAGGGGCATCTTCTGACAGCCAGCCCGGCAGGCAATGCGCTGTGGAGCGGCGGCACGGATGGGCCGGAGGGGAGCCTGCTGGTGCTGGGGATTATTCTCCTGCTGCTGGCGGCGCTGCTGGCGATCTATGGACGCAAACGGGAGGCTGCCGCGGTCGCCGCTCCGAGCTTGCGGCAGGCTGAAGGATAAGGAAATGCGGCTCTGGCTCAACCGCACTGGCGAAGTCTCTCTGCGCGAGCAGATGAGTACCCAGGTGGTGCTGGCGATCCTTTGCAAAGAGTTGCTCCCAGGCGAACGCTTGCCCAGCACCCGCGATCTCGCGCGCCGTTTCGGTATCCACGCCAACACGGCCAGTGCCGCTTATCGCGAATTGGAGCGTGAGGGCTGGCTGGAATTCCGGCACGGCAGCGGTGTGTTTGTACGGGCCACCCGGCCCTCCGCGCCGCTTTCGCCGGAGGTGGCCCTGGACCAGCTCATTGGAGAGTTAGCGGCAAAGGCGCGCAAGATGGGCGCCGCCGAGTCGCTGCTGAAGGCGCGGCTGCGCCGCTGGCTCCAGAACCAGCCCCCGTCGCGATGGCTGGTGATTGAGCCGGACCCGGAGCTGCGCACGATTGTGATTCACGAGATGGAGCAGGCATTGGCGCTTCCGATTGTCGGATGCGCCCCCGAAGAATGCGCACATCCCGGATTGCTGGAAGGGTCTATGCCGGTGACCGTACCCAGCAAGGCCGCAGCGGTGCGGAAGTTGCTGCCTGCCGGAATTGAGCTGACTGTCCTGCAGGTGCATCCGGTCTCACTCGAGCTTTTGGCGCACCTGATGCGCTATATGCCCGAGCACGCTGGAGAGTTAGTGGGCATCGCCTCGCGTTGGACGGAGTTTCAGCGCATTGCCCAGACACTGCTGATCGCCGCCGGACTCCCGCCCGAGAGCCTGCTGGTGCGGGACGCGACCGAGCCCGGTTGGAAGCGGGGCCTCGAAGCGACCTCGGGCGTGGTCTGCGATGCGGTGACAGCGCTGGAGTTGCCAAAGGGGGCCTTCCCGCTGCGCTTCTCGCTGCTGGACGAGCCGACGCTGGCTGGATTGCGCCGCAGCGAACAGCCGTTTTGCTCGCCGGCCTGACCGCTGTGACAGATCCGATTCTGTCCTAACCCGCCCCATACGCCGTGCATAGCCTGCCTAACATCTCAGGTTATGAGAAACTTCTTGTTGATTTCGATCGCATTGGTCCTGTTGCCCGCGGTCCTATGGTCGCAGGCGTTGCCTGACGCTCCTGTTCCAGCGCACGACCCGGCATGGGATCGTCTGAAAAGCCTTAACAACGGCGAGGCAATCGTCGTCCGCAACGACGATGGTTCGCTCGTCCACTGCCTCTTCGCCGGAGCCACCGACGCATACCTCTTCTGCGACCCGCAAGGAAATCCGCCCGGCGTCGGGTTCCGCTTCGATCGCACCCGCGTCGTCAGCGTCGAACGCGATCAGCCGGCGCCCAGGGCCGCTCGCTTCAGGGCTCCAGATCTCAGCCAGCATCCTGCTTGGATCGCGTCCATCCTCGCTGGTGGTCTCATCGTCGGAATCTCCGCCACGGGCACCGCGGATGCCGAAGATGCCGCGCGGGCAGGCGCGATTGGCGCGCTCGTCGTCGCCATCATCGGCGCGCCGCTCGCGTTTATGCGGCAACCGCGCGACGAAAGCGTCTCCTGCCAGCCGCGTGGCGTTGTCCTTGGGCGAATCCAGAGCTTCACTCACCACCCGCGTCTGCTGACAGGTTTCGCTCGCATTCGATGAGGTCGAGTGTGGTAGATCCGAAGTGCGTGGCATAAATCAGAAGGAGCAACTGCAGGTCTTTCGACTCCATTTGGCCAAAGAACGGCCAAAATCAGCTCCTCATGAACAGGGCTGGCTGACGACTTCTTTTGAACAAAATCAGCAAGTTAGCTTCCGCTTCGCGGAAATAGCGAGTTAGCGAGTTGGCGGCAGTTCATCCCCACCGTAACTCGACGCGGCGAGTCGGGCTGCTCAAGATGACACGGCTTGTATTGTGCGAACTTCTGACTCGGGACGCCAGCCCGATGCGCAGAGTTCGCCATTCCGCCCTTTGCCCTTGCCTCACGCCGCTGCTCGTGGCGCAGCAATGAGCGCGACAAGATGCGACAGAGGGCCTGAAGAGACGCGAGGCCCTGGCTGGAAGACCGCGGGAGTACGATTAGATCAAGCCATTCAATGCTTGAGGTCTGTGCCGCGTAATTTCGAGCGCAATGAACGAAACTGCCCAGCCTGTATATCGATTCGGCCCCTTTCGCTACGACTCCGGCCAGCGGCTTCTGTTTCGAGAAGACGAAACGGTGCCGCTTGCGCCAAAGCTGAGCGAGACCCTTCGCGTCTTGCTCGAACACCATGGAAAGGTTGTGGACAAGGCCGAGCTGATGCGGGAGGTTTGGCCGGATGCCACTGTGGAAGAGGTTGGGCTGGCGCGCAATATTTCGCAACTGCGAAAGGCGCTTGGCGACGAGGGCAAGGCCGCACGGTATATTGAAACACTGCCCAAACGCGGATACCGATTTACAGGAGAGGTGGAGACCGAAGACGCCGGAGCTGGCGCGCCGGCGGACAGGAAGACTATGCTGCCGCCGGCCTGGCGCCGTTTTTTACTGGCCGCCGCGACGTTGGGCGCGATTGTGGGACTGGTCTACTGGCAGTTCTACCGTCCCTCGCGTTATTTCACTTCGGACGCGCAGGTTGCCCGCGTCGCGGTTGTGCCGTTCGAGTGCCTGAGCCCCGAGTTGGACTGCTATGTGTTTCCTCACGGCCTGACGGACCTGCTGGTGACTCGCCTGTCGCAACTGAAAGACGTCCACGTGCTGTCCCAGTCCACGGTTTACCGGTTTCAGCGCGCCCGGCTCTCGATGCCCTTCATGGCACGCCTTCTGGCACAGGACGTGACGCTGGAAGGCTCGATTCAGCGAGCCGGGGAAAAGGTGAGGATTACGGCGCGGCTGGTGGACGTTCACAGCGCCACGCTGGTCTGGTCCGACAGCTACGAGTACCCGGTGCGGCAGTTGGCAGAGGCCCAGGAACTGGCGGCGGAGGAGATTGCGGCGCAAGTGGATGCGCACCTGCGCGCTCACGGACGGCCTTTGCCGGCGAGCCATTGATTTTGTTCGGTTTCTGGCCTTCGGAAGGGTTTCTTCAACAATTCATCACAGATTGAGAAGCTCTTTTTCGGCGGGGACAGAGCGATAGTGAAGCCTGCGGACGAGTTCCGCGGGAGGAAGTCTTCAAATGAAAGATAGCTTGGCGTTTTCGTTTCGGCAAACGGCCTTGAGTAGATTCCTATTTCTCGTAGCTCTGCTTTGCAGCCTGGGCCGGACAGGATGGGCAGCAACGGATGCGCAAACCCATCGCAAAACTCTCGACCAGGCGGCGGAGATTCAGGGATATCCCTGCGCGAAGGGGTATGCGTGGTTTTTTGCGGATGGAAAGCTCGCGAACTGCGCCGTCTCGCGCGACACCGCATTTGGAGAGGCGACCATCCCGGCCGGCTCGTGGATTACGCTGCTGCCCGACGGCAGGCCACGCATCGCACAGATGAAGCAGGATACGAAGGTGGCCGGCGTGACGTGCATGGGGGGAAGCTGGCTGGGGCCAAGTGAAGGTGCGATGACGGCGTTTTATCCCAGCGGCAAGCTCGAGCAATGTTTTCTGGCCGGCGACCAGACGGTGCAGGGAGTTCCGTGCACGAACGGAGGTATCCTCGGTGACGGTGTGGGAAGCGGAGCGATGTTTCATGAAAGCGGGAAGCTGAAGTCGTGCAAGCTTACAGAGGACTTCGGCTCGCAGCACAAGGGGGATCGGTTTGTGCAGGGGCCGTAGAGTTCGCTAGGCTTCCGCCGGCTCGATATTCAGGGTCCAGGCGTGGTCGCAGGGGCGGTTCGACGGCTGCTGAAGATTCTCGGGCAGGGCGATGGTTGTGCCGGTTGCCGAGTCGAACTTCCATTGCAAATCCGATTGCGAGCCGAGGAGCGTTACGCGGGAACCATCTTTCGGACGAACGGTCTTGAGCGTTGCCTGAGCACCGGGCCACTCGGTGAGGATGGCGTAGGCAAAGCGCCGGTCTTTGGTGCGGGTGTAGCGGACCGTCTCTCCTTCGGACCAGAGGGCGCCTTCACGCGCGCGGGTGGCGTAGATGGCCTCTCCGTTTACCTTGAGCCACGCGCCCGCTGCCTTCATCTGGCGGATGGCTTCGGGGTGGAATTCGCCGTGGGCGCTGGGGCCGACGCCGATCATGAATCCGCCGCCCTTGGCGACTGAATCGGCGAGGTTGTGGACGATCCACGCAGTGCCTTTGTATTTGGCGGCATCGGGGTCGTAGGAAAAGTCCGTGCCCAGGGGATAGATGGTGAACCACGGCTTATCCCCGGACTCTTTCGATCCGGGGACAACGCGCTCGGGGGTGTAGTAGTCGCCGTAGTTGGCGATGCCGCGATTGCGGAGCATCACGTCGGGCTGCAGAGCGCGCATCATGAGCAGGGTCTTGCGCAGCTCGGGCCAGCAACGCGGGCCTAGCCACATATCGAGACACATCATGTCGATGCGGCCGTAGTTGGTGAGCAGTTCGAGCAGTTGCGCGCGATGGCGCTCCATCATGCGCTTGACTTCTGCGTCGGTGGGGTCGGGCACGACGACGGCATGGTCACCGAGCTTTTGCTGCGTGAATTTGACATCGTTTGGCGACATCCACTGGGCGGACGAAGGAATCTGCAGAGGGTGGGTGACATAGGGGCGGAAGTCGGCGTCGTACCAGTCGGGATGAGAGAAGTAGAGATCGATCTTGATGCCGCGCTTGTGTGCGGCGTTGCAGAGTTCCTTGACGATGTCGCGGCGGAATGGGGTCTCCATGATGGAGTAGGCGAGGTCGCAGTCTTCGAGGCGCGGGCCGCCGGGAGCGGTCCAGTTGGCTCGGCTCTTCACGCGCGTTTTGGTATCGAACATGGAGAAGCCTTCGTGGTGCTTGGAGGTGAAGGCGAACATCTTGAGGCCGCTCTCGCGGAAGTCGTCCATCCAACTGCCGGCATCGAAGCCGGCAGGGTTCCAGGTCTTGTAAAGGCTGTTGTAGGTCTGCCGATCCTCGAACGACATGGGGAGATAGGGCCAGGACTCGGCGCCGCGATGCCAGATGGAATAAATGCCCCAGTGAATGCGGACGCCGAACTTCATATCCTGAAAGGCTTCGTAGGCGCTGGCCGGTGCACTGTGGTATTCGGCGATGGGCGTGGTCTCGATGTGATCGTCGGAACGCAGCACGGAGGGCGGGAAGCCGTGGGCGGGCGGAGCGGATTGGCTGAGACCGCGCAATTGCGTGGTTGCGGCAACGGCGGCGGCGGAGGCGAGGAAGTCTCTGCGATTCATGGCGCGTGTCTCCCGTCTTTTGACGGCGTCTCTTGCGGCTCTTTCGGAGCGCTGTCGATTCCATGGAATTGTACGCTCGCGGGGTGGCTGCACCGGAGCGATAGGAAACAAGACAGAAAATGGAAAGGCCCGATGGCCGACGGTTTGCCTTTGTGGTCTCCCACCCATCGAGCAAAAGACGCTCGATGGATGGGGCACGAAGTTTCATCCTCTGTGGGCGAGGCCGGTGGACGACTGAGCGGAAGGCCGGGCGAAGGCGCGGCGTATTCTGGTGTTGACCTATGGCTGACATTTTTTCGATCGATCGGACGCGCGCAAGGAAACCTGCCCGCAAACGTCTCTGGCCGCGGATTGCGCTCTGGTGTTTTGCGGGGCTGGCGATATTGGCGGTGGTGGGCGCGTGCGCGGGCGTGCTGTGGCTGCGTTCGGCGGAAGAGGCGGCGCTGCCGGTGCTGGATGGGGATGTACATGTGGCCGGGTTGTCTGAACCGGTCATGGTGCGGCGGGATGCGCATGGGGTGCCTCACATCGAGGCGGCCACCGAGGACGATCTGTTTGTGGCGCAGGGCTATGTGACGGCGCAAGACCGTCTGTGGCAGATGGACGTCTACCGGCGCAACGCAAACGGCGAACTGGCGGAGGTCATGGGTCCGTCGCTGGTGGAGCACGACAAGGCGCAGCGGGTGCTGCAGCTTCGCAATACGGCGCGGCGGGTCTATGCGAATCTTGCAGCGGCGGACAAAGCGCGGTTGGATGACTACGCGCGCGGAGTAAATCTCTTTATCGGGCAGCACGGGGATTCGCTGCCGGCGGAGTTCGGGCTGTTGCATTACCGGCCGCAGCCTTGGAGCGGCGTGGACTCAGTCAGCGTGGCGCTGATGATGGTGCAGATGCTGGACACCCATTGGCCGGACAAGCTCTCGCGCGAGAGGATCGCGGCGAAGCTGAGCAACACAGGTCTGGGGGAAAAGCTGGAGGCCGATCTTTATCCGGTGGGCTCGTGGCGCGATCGTCCGCCGACCGGCATCGATGTGGACCTGACCCAGCCGCAGCCTGCGCCGAGCAAGAGCGACGAAGAGGACGACGAGGATGAGCCTTCGTCGGCAAAGGCGATGCCGGCGACTTTACCCGCGCAGGTAGATACGCGCGCGCTGTTGGCAGCGATGGGACTGCCGGATTGCGACGGGTGCGCGGCGGGTTCGAACAACTGGGTGGTGGCGGGAAAGCATACGGCCAGCGGGAAGCCGCTGCTCTCGAACGATATGCACCTGAGCTTGACCGAGCCCAACATCTGGTTCATGGCCGACCTGAAGGCACCGGGATTTCACGCGGCGGGCGTGACGCTGCCGGGGTTGCCGTTTGTGATTGCCGGACATAACGAGCATGTGGCCTGGGGTTTCACCGCGCTGAAGGGGGACGTGCAGGATTTGTATCTTGAGGAGCTCGACGGCAAGGGGAATTTTCAGGATCTGGATGCGCAGTGGAAGCCGCTCACGGTGGATCGTGAGGTGATCAAGGTGCGCGGCGGGAAGGATGTGGTGGTCGATGTGCAGTTGACTGCGCACGGGCCGCTGCTGAATCCGATGTTGCCCAAGGAGACGCGGGCGATTGCACTGAAGTGGACTCTCTACGATCCGGCGCTGAATTCGTTGCCGCTCTACCAGATCGATACGGCGGCGAATTGGACGGAGTTTTCAGCAGCGCTGGAGGCGTGGAGCTGGCCCACGCAGAATGTGGTCTATGCGGACGACCAGGGGCATATTGCGTATCACGCGGTGGGGAAGGTGCCGATACCATTCCTCGACAATCAGGTTCCTTTTCCGCACGGAAATCCAGATTTGCGCATAGGCAAGAACGAATGGGCCGATCCCAGTCTTGTCCCGGGAACCTATCTTCCGTTCGACCTTATGCCGCATGCGTTCGACCCTCCCTCTGGATTCCTCGCCACGGCAAATTCGCGCGTCACCGCCGACAATGCCCCGATTCGCCTTACGGACGAGTGGGCAGACCCCTACCGCGCCGAGCGGATCTACAAATCGCTCGACGGCCGCGACGGGCTCACGCCTAAAGACATGCTGGCGGTGCAGACGGATGTCTACAGCGAGATGGACCAGGAGATGGGGCAGCGGCTATCGTACGCGATCGACCACACCGACGGAGTGGACGCGCGGTTGCGCCAGGCCGCGGACCTGATGCGGAGTTGGGATGGAAAGCTGACCACCGACTCCGCCGCGGCGTCGATTGTGACCCAGGCGCGCAAGGCGCTGTGGGGGCTGATCCTGGAGCCGAAGCTGGGCAAGGACGCGGCAAGTTACCACTGGGAAGAGTCGAACTTTGCCGAGGAAGAGATTGTGATGCACGCCAAGGCGGACTGGCTGCCGCCGGGCTACAAGGACTGGGACGCGCTGCTGACCGCGGCGGTGCGCAAGGGGATGGACGACGGCAAGGCTCCGGGCCATGCGGCGGATTGGCATTACGGAAAGTGGCATGTGGTGGATATAGAGCATCCGCTGGCCGGGTTTCTGCCGCTGGTGGGACGCATGGCGGGAACCGGCGCGCAACCGCAGAGCGGCGACACGACGACAGTGAAGCAGGTGGGACGCGCCTTCGGGCCATCGCAGCGGTTCACCATGGACTGGAGCAACATCGACGGGGCGACGGAGAATATTGTGCTGGGCGAGAGCGGCGACCCGTATAGCGCGTACTTCCGCGACCAGTGGAACGACTGGTACGGCGGGACGACGTTTGCGCTTCCCTTCTCGCCGGCTGCGGTGGCCGCGCAGACGCGGCATACCTTGCGGCTGTTGCCATGAAACGGCAGGGAACAGGGATCAGGGAACAGGGAATAGGAAAAGATCTGTTCCTCTGGCGGCGGTTTGTTGGTCCTGCGGTAATTGTTGTCGCGGCGGGTGTGGCTGTTGCGCCGCAACTGCTATGGGGCAACTCCTGCGGGCACGACTTCGACTTTCATCTTATTTCGTGGTTCGATGCGCTGAACGCGTGGCGGCATGGGATCGTCTATCCGCACTGGACGCCGAGCGCGAATTACGGCGCGGGCGAGCCGCGGTTTGTGTTTTATTCGCCGCTTACCTGGATGATGGGCGCGGCGCTGGGGAGCGTGCTGCCGTGGACGCTGGTTCCGGTGGCGCTGACGTTTCTGCTGCTGGCCGGGACCGGGCTGGCGACACGGGCGCTGGCGCGCGAGGCGCTTGACGAGGGCGCGGCGACGCTGGCTGGATGCATGGCGTTGCTTTCGGGCTATGCGCTTTTCACGGCTTACGAACGCGCGGCGTTTGCGGAGCTGGCGGGGGGGGTGTGGATTCCGCTGGTGTTGCTGTTTGCGTTGCGCGGAGGCGACGCTTTTTCTTCGGCATTCCGGGTTGCCGAGGCCAATGGGATCTCGAATGAGGCTGACGAAGCGCAATCCTCCGGGGCTAAAGCCCACAACAATTTTGCCGGCACTATGCGGGGGTTAAAACCCCCGCCTCCCTCCGGGACGAGCTCTTCCGCATTCGGCTCCGCGAGCCGGGGCTGGAGGCCGGCGCTGGACGGTTCTGCGGTGATGCTGGCGGTGGCCGTTGCGGGGGCGTGGGTCTCGAATCCGACGGTCGGGTTGATGGCCTGCTATCTGCTCGGCGCGGTTGCGGTGGTGCAGTTGGTGCTGGAGCGCGCGTGGACGCCGGCGGTGCGCGCCGCGGCGGGCGTGGTGCTGGGGATAGGGCTGATTGCGGTCTATCTGGTTCCGGCGGCGTGGGAGCAGCGCTGGGTGGATATTCACCAGGTAACCGAAGACCCTGGACAGACGCTTGAAAACAATTGGCTGTTTGCCGTTCATGCGGACCCGTCGCTGGCGTATCACGACCAGGTGCTGCGCACGGCCTCGACGATCGCGGTGATGATGGTTGCGTTGACGCTGGCGGGGCTGGTGATGTGCTGGGTGCGGGGAAGGGTGCCGGGGGAGCGGCGCTGGTGGGTTCCGCTCGCTTTGATTCCGGCGGCGGTTTTGTTGTTGCAGTTCGCGTTCTCACGGCCGGTTTGGAATCTGCTGCCCGATCTGCGGTTCCTGCAGTTTCCCTGGCGCTGGCTACTGGTTCTTGAAGCGCCGATGGGCGTATTCCTTGCCGCGGCTGTATGGCCTCGCGCATCTGCGCGGAGTTGGCGGCGTGTTGCGGTGGTTTGCTGCTGCGCGGCGGTCTTTTTGGCCATGACGGGTTATGCGGCGAAAGACCTGTTTCAGAGTTGCGACGATGAGGACGCGGTACCGAGCATGATGGCCGTATACCGGTCCGGCCATGGCTTTCCAGGCACTTTTGAGTACGAGCCCATCGGCGCGGACAACGGGCTGGTGGCGGCGGGGCTGCCTCTGGCTTGCCTGGTGAGCGATCCCAAGACCGAGCTTGGCGAGGATTCCGGCGATCCCGACACGCCCCCGGCATGGAATGCGGCGCAGGGCAGTTGCGAGGCTACTTTTGCGGCGGCGCCAACCAGCCGTCCGGAGCATCCGCGGATCGCGGCCACGACGGCTCATGCCGGCTACCTGGTCCTGCGCCTGCAGAGTTATCCTGCCTGGCGGGTGACGGTGAATGGACAGGCCGTCCTTTCCCTTCCCCCGCGCCTTCCCTTGCGTGCGGACGGGCTGCTGGCGGTGCCTGTCCCGGCAGGTCCGGTCAACCTGAGCGTGGACTGGACGGCGACTTCGGATGTGATCTTCGCGCGGTGGGTTAGCGGGTTGAGTCTGCTGGCGCTCACAGGCTTGTGTTTATTGGAGCGAAGGTCTTCTTAATTCGGCCCTAGGAAAATGGGAAATGGAATGGCCCGATGGCCGACGGTTTGCCTTTGTGGTCTCCCACCCATCGAGCAAAAAGCGCTCGATGGATGGGGCACGGGGCATTTGTGTCTATGTCCGGAGCAAGAGCGGGCTCGGTTATGATGAGGGAAATGACCGTTGATGTGAAGTCGTTATTGAAAGAAGGCGCGGAGCTGACCGACCGCGCCTTGAAAGAACTGCTTCCCTGCATGAAGACGGTGCCCTCGTCGATTCACCAGGCCATGCACCACTCGGTTTTTGCGGGAGGCAAGCGGCTGAGGCCGGTGCTGGCGATGCAGGCCGGGGTTACGATTGCCGGGGCCTTGCCTGCGGGGATCGAGCGGCTGGGCGCGGCTCTGGAGATGCTGCACACCTATTCGCTGATCCACGACGACCTGCCCGCGCTGGACAACGACGACCTGCGCCGAGGCAAGCCCACCTGCCACGTGGTCTTTGGCGAAGCGATTGCGATCCTGGCCGGCGATGCGCTGCAGACGCGCGCCTTCGAGGTGCTGGCCGGGATGGACGCTCCGCCAGCCGCGACGGTGCAGATGATCGGCTTGATCGCCGCGGCGGTGGGCACGGTGGACGGCATGATCGGCGGACAGGTGCTGGACCTGGAGAGCGAACACCAGAAACCCACGGGCAAGCTGGTGGAGGCCATCCACCGCGCCAAGACGGGCGCATTGATCAGGGTGAGCGTGGTGGCGGGCGGCGTCTATGCCGGAGCAAACCTCAAAGATGTGGCCCGGCTGACCATGTTTGGCTTGAAGGCCGGCCTGGCCTTCCAGATTGTGGACGATGTGCTCGACATGACTGTGGACTCGGCGCAACTGGGCAAGACCGCGGGCAAGGATCTGGCCACGGAGAAGGCCACCTGGCCGGCGGTCTACGGCATTGAGCAGAGCCGGCGCGATGCGGCCAACCTGATCGAGGAGGCTTTTGCGGCACTGGAGCCTTATGGGGAGCGCGCGGATGGATTGAAGGCCGTGGCTCGGTACCTGGTGGAGCGGAAGAACTAAAGGCAGCTTCTAGCTCCTAGCCTCTAGCTTGTTGCCGGGAGATCCGATTCTCAACCTGTCGCGAACGAACTCGTCTGTCTTCCGGTTTTATTCCGGCAACGCACGCGGCTGACCATCCACTTGAAAAGCTAGGAGCTAGAGGCTAGAAGCTAGAGGCTGAATTTCATGCTTTCCGAAGCCGACATCCTCACCGCGCTGCGCGACTGCTTCGATCCCGAGGTGAAGCTCAATCTCGTTGACCTGGGATTGATCTATTCCGTCGAGACGGGGCCGGACCCGGATTCGACGCCGGCCTGGCCGCGGCAGTGGGTGAAGGTGACCATGACGCTGACCACGCCGCAGTGCCCGGCGAGCGGCCTGATCTTCGAGCAGGTACACAACCGTCTGGCCGGCATTGCCGACATCGGCAAGGTCGAAGTCAATCTGGTGTGGGAGCCGAAATGGACGGCGCACCGCATCAGCGAGGCCGGGCGCCGTCAGCTCGGAATTTGAAAGCCGCTAGCGGCCGAGGACCTTGCCTAGCTTGTCGCGCTGGGTGGCAAGCTCTTCCACAGCGCCCTCCGCTTCGGTCAGCAGCCGCTGCACATCGCCGATGTAAGCGGGAAGAAGCAGCCACCATTTGTGCATAATGTCCTTCTGGTCGAGCATAGCCAGGGCGGTTCCCGTGGCGGCGGCCACCAAGGCTGGACGGCGTCTGCCGCTGAGCAGCAGCGCACCGCTGGCGATCAGGGTAGCGGCCGAAGCAATCCGAACCCAGTTCATGGAATCGGCTTCCGGGGCGGGGACAGATCTCTGGGGATTCAGGTCGGCGTCATCGTCGTTCGGGAACCTGGAAAGCGGCAGGACCACCATCTCTTCTCCTTCCGCTCCTTACCGCGGTTATCCGCTGGTGGAGGAACGCGTGTTTCAAGTATCGCTCGAATCGTCGCCAGGCCGGAGGGATGTTTTCCTCAGGCGCTCAAGACTCGAAGCTATTTCCCAGCGCCGGATGCGGCTCTGGAACGGATTTGACTTCAATCCAGATCGAACTCGCGCAAGGGCTTCCCTTCGGCGGGCGCATCCTTTGCCTTGCGCAGAGCCTCGGCAAACTTCTTCTCCAACAGGTCGGCCTTGTTCTTTTCAGCATCTACAGACTGGCGGAAGATCGATTCCTTGCGCTCTTCCTGCTCGCGCATGGCCTTGGCCGCGGTCTCCAGGTCCTCGAACATCCGCTTGCGCGGCGCCGGCGTGTGGCTCACCACCAGGCCGGTGGCGGCGTCGATCCTGAGCATCGCTCCGCAGTCCGGGCAGGCAACTTCGAAGACCTTATCTTTCCGTTTGGCCATGTCACTGTGCATTGTAGGCGCTCGGAAGGCCAGTTGCACAGTTGTGCAAATCGGGTTGTTTATCGAGCGTACGCCATGTACAGTTGTTTACGTACATGTGGTACATTTGAGGCATGGAAGTTCCGATTACTCAGTTTCGGCGGGAGATCTTCACGCTGGTGAACAAGGCGCTGGAGGGCAACGAGGTGTGGGTTTCTCACAAGGGCCGCCGTGTGAAGCTGGTGCCGGAGAGCCAGACCGCCAACCGCCTGAGCCGCATTTCGCCCATGGAGATCATTAACTACGCCGAGGGCGGCCTTGAGAATACAGGCCTGCTTGAGGAGATGACGCGTGCATGGGAAGCCGATTGGGACCGCGATTTTGGCCCTGCTCCAAGCTCGCCGATTGCCCGCAAACCGGTCCCCGGCCGGACCCGTGCTAAGCCGTGATCGCCTATCTCGACACCAATACGCTTATCTGGCTGGCCCAGGGTAGCCTGGACGGCATCAGCCCCAAGGCCGACCGGCTTCTGAGCCAGGCGGATCTGCTTTTCTCGCCGATGGTGCTGCTCGAGCTTGAGTACCTCTACGAAATCAAACGCAGCAAACGCCCTGCCCGCGACATTCAGGCCAAGGTCGAGCACGAACTCGGCGTCCGCGTTTGCGATCTTCCTTTTCCCACCGTGGCCAGCGCGGCCCTCGACGAGAAGTGGACGCGCGACCCGTTCGACCGTCTCATTGTGGCCAACGCCAAGGCCAATGGCTTTGCCTGGCTCATCTCCGCGGACGAGGAGATTGCCCGGCACTATCCGCGCACGGTGTGGTGACGGGCTCGGGGCCTTGAGCGCAACAGCGCCCGCGATCGCACTTGCCTTGACACGCATCTGCCGCGCGGCTAAAGATGAAGGCGCTGTATTTTCGAGTTCCCGATTCAAGAGCATGGCAGGCGGAGTTCTTTCTGTCGGCTGGGCTTATCCTCTGCACAGGAAATCTCCAATGAAGCGCATTCCTTCCTATCGACTGCTCGTGGCGATTGCGATCGCGGCGTCATCTTCGTTTTTGCTTTATTCGACCGGATCGGCTGCGGTGGGCAACGCGGCCATGGCCGATAACCCCGCGGATAACGTGACGCCGCTGAAGTTCGACCGGCTGGATGCCTCGATCGACAAGATCGTTCCGGCCGGGGCGACGATGGAGCGCATCGTCTCCGGATTCAAGTGGATTGAAGGGCCGGTGTGGGCCGATGGGCGGCTCTTTTTTGCCGAGATCCCCAGCAACAGCATTCGCACCTGGACGCCGGGCAAGGGGGTAAGCATTTTTCTGCAGCCGAGCGGCTACAAGGGCTCGGCTCCCTACGGCGGCCCCGAGTCGGGATCGAATGGGATGACGCTGGACGTGCGCGGGCGCTTGACGGTGGCCGGCCACGCGCAGCGCGATGTCTACCGGTTCGAATCGCTGAACCCCAACGGGCCGATCACGATTCTTGCCGACACCTACAAGGGCAAGCAGCTCAACAGTCCGAACGACCTGGTGTACAAGTCGGATGGGTCGCTCTACTTCACCGATCCGCCCTATGGGCTGCGCACGCAAGGGGACCGCGACCAGGAGAAACAGCTCGATGTGAACGGGGTCTACCGCATTCCTCACGCTCTCGGGCAGAAGGCGGGCGCCGCGCCCGCGCGGGAAGAGCTGCAACTGGTGGTGAGCGACCTGACGCGGCCGAACGGAATCGCCTTTTCGCCGGATGAGAAGTATCTCTATGTGAACAGCACGGAGCCGAAGAAGATCTGGATGCGCTACACGGTGAAGCCGGATGGGACGCTGACCGATGGCAAGCTGCTCTTCGACGACACGGCGGACAGGCGGCCCGGCGGTCCCGACGGCATGAAGGTCGACGTCGAGGGAAATATCTACAGCGCGGGGCCGGGCGGGGTGTGGATTTTTTCGCCCGAGGGCAAGGCGCTGGGGACGATCCTGATGCCGGGGCGGATTTCGAATGTCACCTGGGCGGGAGAGGATCGCAAGACGCTTTACATGACGGGGAGCGAGGGCATCTTCCGAGTGCGGCTGAAGATTGCGGGCATGCCGCTGGTGAAGAAGTAGCGGAGTTGGCGGAGGTTCACGTAGAGCTTGCTAAATCCGCTAGGTCTCTGACCGCTTGATTCCGTTCCTTGAAGTTTGTGCTATCCCACCCATTCGCCAGAAAAAAGCGAATGGATGGGGCACACGGCTAACTCCGCTCGCTCAGAAACTCGGCGACGGCGTTGACCACGGTCTGTTGCTCGTCTTCGCGGAGTTCGGGGAAGATGGGCAGGGCGAGGACTTCGCGGGCGGCGCGCTCGGCTTCGGGGAAGCTGCCCTCGGCATAACCAAGGCACTTCAGCGCTTCCTGCATGTGGAGCGGGACGGGGTAGTAGATCTCCGAGCCGATCTTGCGGCGGGCGAGAAACTCGTGGAGCGCGTCGCGGCGGGCGGTGCGGACGACGTACTGATGCCAGACGTGGCGGCTGCCGGGAACTTCGTGCGGCAGCACGACGCCGTGCACGGGGTAGGGACCGGCTTCGGCTAGTCCGGCGGCGTGAAAGAGCGCATGGTAGCGGCGGGCTACGGTGTGGCGCGCATGGTTCCAGCCCTCGATGTAGCGAAGCTTGACGGCGAGAATGGCGCCCTGGAAGCCGTCCATGCGGGTGTTCCAGCCGATCTCGTCGTGGTAGTAGCGGCGTCTCATGCCGTGCTGGCGCAACATCCTGGCGCGCTCGGCCAGGTCATCGGAATTCATAGTGACCATGCCGGCGTCGCCGGCGGCGCTCAGGTTCTTGGTGGGATAAAAGCTGAAGGCGGCGATGTCGCCCAGTCCGCCGGCCTTGACTCCGCCCCATTCCGCGCCCCAGGCCTGGGCTGCGTCTTCAATGATTCTCAGGCCGCGCTGCTGTCCAAGACTAGAAAAAGAATCGGCGCACTGGCCAAAGAGGTGGACGGGGAGGATGGCGCGGACGAATTTGCCTTGCGGGCCATCGAGCACACCTTCGACCGCCGCGGGCGAGAGGTTGAAGGTGGCCGGGTCAATGTCGGCCAGCAGGGCTGTGGCGCCGGCGCGAAGAATTGCGCTGACCGAGGCAAAGAAGCTGAAAGGCGTGGTGATCACAGCCTGGCCGGGGCCAACTCCGGCGGCGGCCAGCGCCAGCCAGAGGGCATCAGTCCCCGAACTGCATCCAATTGCATGGGCCACTCCTAACTGCCGGGCGGCGGCGTGCTCAAAGGCGGCGACCTGCTCGCCCAGGATAAACTGTTGCGTCTCTAGCACATGGCCTAAGGCATCCAGCAGTTCCTGGTGGATGGGCTGGTACTGGCGCTTGAGATCCAGCATGGGTACGGGCATGGGGACGGGCGTGGGCTGGGGCTGAGTTGTCCGGGCAGGACTCCCGGTCGGAATTGCTTGCTCTGGCACCAGAACATTCTACCAACGCCAGGGAGGGCGGGGCGGCCTTGCGGACAGACAGAAACGGCGCTTAGGAATAATTAGACGGCGGACAGAGTTGAAAAGACCCGGCGAACCGGGCTATTGTTAACACATTGCGGGAGTTTGCGGTTCCGGGGTTTCCGGTGCCGGCCCGTGTAACTGTTTTTCAAGAGAGTGCACTTCAAATCCAACCCTTCGAGAAGAGAGCAGGAGATCGGCACATGGAGAACAAGCCGGCACAAAATATTCAGGACACATTTCTGAACACCGTTCGCAAGGACAAAACCCCGATCACGATTTACCTGGTCAGCGGCGTCAAGCTGACCGGAAAAATTAGGTCCTTCGACAAGTATTCGGTGCTGCTGGAAAACAATAGCCAGGAGCAGTTGATTTTCAAACACGCCATTTCAACCGTGGTGAGCAATCGGAGCGTGATGCACACAGAACACCGTCCGACTGCCATGTCCACGGGGGTCCCAGGTATACCGGTAGCCGTGCCGTCCGTGTCTTCGATGAGTACGGAGCCGCGATAGGGCGCGGGGAGCGGTCTCGGTTGGCAAGTGAGGGGCGCAGGGCCAGCGGCACGGGCACTCAGCCGGGGTCCCCGACGACGGAATTTGGTCGCCGGGGTGGTCAGCCTGAACGCGCGGTCCTGGTGGGAGTGGACCTTGGAGTCCGCTCGAGCGTGAGCCGCGCCGGCGTGTCCGGCGCGCGCAGCGCGGTTGTGTGTCCCGATTCCGGCGGCGCAACAAAGGATGACTCACAAGCGCCTGCCCGCGAGGCGGGTGACGCGGAATCAAAGCAAATCCCGACGGGGCTGGACGCAGCGGAATCGCTCGCTGAGTTTCGCGAGTTGGTGACGAGCGCCGGCGGCCTGGTTGCCGCGGAAGTGATGCAACGGCGCGCCAAACCCGATCCGGCCACGCTGGTCGGCTCGGGCAAGGTGGAGGAGATTGCGGGAGTAGCGGCCTCGGTGGAGGCTGGCCTGGTGCTCTTCGACCACGACCTTACGCCCACCCAACTGCGCAATCTGGAGGCGGCGCTTCCCTGCCGCGTCCTGGACCGCACGCAGCTAATTCTGGACATCTTTGCCCGCCACGCACGGACTCGCGAGGGGCAGTTGCAGGTGGAGCTGGCGCAGCTTGAGTACATGCTGCCGCGGCTTGCGGGGCGAGGCAAATCCATGTCGCAACTGGGCGGCGGCATCGGCACGCGCGGCCCCGGCGAAACCAAGCTTGAAACCGACCGGCGCGGAATCAAGCGGCGCATCGACCAGTTGAAGCTGGACCTGGAAGCAGTGCGGCGGGTGCGCAAGCAACAGCGGCAGCGGCGCGAGTCGGTTCCGGTGCCCACGGTGGCCCTTGTGGGCTATACCAACGCCGGCAAGAGCACGCTGTTCAACTGCCTCACCGGCGCTCAGGTGCTGCAATCGCCTCGCATGTTTGCGACCCTCGATCCCAAACTCCGCGCCATCGAGCTGCCGAGCCGCCGTAAGGTGCTGCTGTCGGACACGGTAGGTTTTATCCGCAACCTGCCGCATACGCTGGTGACCAGCTTCCGGGCCACGCTGGAAGAGGTGGCGCAGGCCGAGGTGTTGCTGCATGTGAGGGACGCCGCTTCGGCTTACGGCGAGGAACAGAAGAGCCAGGTGGAGAAGGTCCTGGGCGAGCTTGAATCTCTCGGCAAGCCGCGCATCGAAGTGCTGAACAAGATCGATCTGTTGGGGCCACACGAGCGGGAAGGACTTACCGAGAGGACGAGGTCTACGGGCGAAGTGGCGGTTTCGGCTCGTACCGGCGAAGGGATGGAGGCGCTGCTGGCGGCCATCGACGGCGCACTGCAGTCCGATCCGATTCTTTCGGCGGAGTTGCGGGTTCCGCAGCAGGAGGGGTCGGTGCTGGCGGCGATTGAAGCCGGGATGGTGGTGCACAGCCGCGAGTACGAAGGCAACCTGGTGCGGCTGGCGGTGAGCGGGCCGGCATCGCTGCTGGGGCGGCTGCGGAAGTACCGGCTGCAGGACGTGTGAGACGCGCGAAGGAGACCTTATGAATCCCGTCAACAACGCCATCGGCCGCAGCATCACAACGGTCTCCAGCCGCGAGGTCTATCGCAACCGCTGGATGGTGCTGCGGGAGGACGAGATCCTCCGCTCGAATGGCGAGAAGGGCATCTACGGCGTTGTGGAGAAGCACGATGGGGCTATCATCCTGCCCATCGACGAGGGCCGCGTGTGGCTGGTGGAGCAGTTCCGCTACACCATACAGGAGCGGGCGCTGGAGTTGCCGCAGGGCAGTTGGGAGAAGAAGGTCGACGATCCCGAGGAACTGGCGCGCGGCGAACTGCGGGAAGAGCTTGGCCTGCGCGCGGCGTCGATGAAATGTCTGGGGATGCAGTGGATTGCTTATGGCTTCCTGCGGCAAAAGCTGCATGTCTTTCTCGCCACGGGGCTGACCGCTACCGAGAAAAACCCCGACGCCGAGGAACACGATCTTGTGGGCCGGTCGGTCACGGTGGAGGAGTTCGAAGCGATGATGCTCGATGGCAGGATTCGCGACGGCTGCACGCTGGCGGCCTGGGGACTGTATCTGCTGTGGAAGGCGCGGGAAAGGACTTCCTGCTTTACGGTTCTTGAATAGAAATGACATAATAATGTCATGGCAGTTCGGACGACAGTGGACATCCCGGAACCCCTTCATGACCGGCTGCGGCTTCGGGCGCAAAACTCCGGTGTTTCGATCCGCAGCTTGATCGTGGGCGCAATCGAGCAAACCTACACCGGCCCCGCAAAGGGAACTCCCGTGACTGGTCCGCTAATCCGGACAAGAGGGAAGAGGGGACCGCAGTTTCCGAAAGACGAGAATCCGCATGACCTTGTTTTTTCCTGATCTGAACGTGTGGCTGGCGCTCTCAGACAGTGGCCACGAGCATAGCCGGGATGCCTGGAGCTGGATGAACAGCCTTCGCGGGGATGCGAAGCTCATATTCTCGCGCTATACACAGATCGGGCTGTTGCGGCTCCTCGTCACTCCGTCTGTGATGGGAAGTGCGACGTTGACTCTGGGGAAGGCGTGGAACGTCTATGACCGATGGCTCGAAGACCCGCGGGTCGAGTTTTATCCCGAACCGCGGGAAGTCGATGGCGTCTTTCGCCGGGTGACTTCTCCGTTTGGATTACAGAAAGCTTCAAAGGCGGTCGGTGATTGCTGGCTGCTGGCCTACGCCATTGCGATTCGCGCTTCCCTTGTCACGTTCGATCGAGCGTTATACGAGCACGCACGCAAGCAAGGCCAGGCGGCCGTGATTCCCGGCTGAATATTCCATCGTTGACGCTTTCGGGGGCTTCGTTTCTACGGCCGGTCTTCGATCGGAATATAAGGCGAAGGATAAACCGGCCCGATGTATTCGGCGCGGGGGCGGATGAGGCGGTTGTCGTCGAGTTGCTCGATGACGTGGGCGGCCCAGCCGGCGATGCGGCTCACGGCAAAGATGGGCGTGTAGAGGTCGATGTCGATGCCCAGGGTGGCGTAGGTGGAGGCGGAGTAGAAGTCGACGTTGGCGTTGAGCTTTTTGTCGGCGTTGATGTAGAGCTCGATGGCGCGCGACATGTCGTACCACTTGGGGTCGCCGGCATCCTTGCCGAGCTTTTCGCTCATCTTTCGCAGGTGGGTGGCGCGGGGGTCCTCGGTCTTGTAGACGCGGTGGCCGAAGCCGGAGATCTTCTGCTTGGCGGCCAGCATGTTCTTCACGTACTCGACCGGATCGGCGCCTTCCTTGTCGATCTTCAGCAGCAGGCGCATCACACCCTCGTTGGCGCCGCCGTGCAACGGGCCTTTCAGTGCGCCAATGGCGCCGGTGATCGCGGAGTGGATGTCGGCAAGCGTGGCGGCGATGACGCGGGCGGCAAAGGTGGAGGCGTTGAGTTCGTGCTCGGCGTGCAGCACCAGGGCCATGTCCATGGTTTTGACGGCGGTTTCAGAGGGCATGACGCCGTTCAGCATCCACAGGAAGTTGGCGGCGTGGGTGAGCGAGCGATCGGGCGCGACAATCTCCTTGCCCTTGCGGATGCGGTCGTAGATGGCCACGATCATGGCGAACTGCGCGGTCAGGTTGTAGGACTTGCGCACATTGGCGTCGTGGGAGTTGTCTTTCTCGTCGGCATCGTAGAGGCTGAGCGCGGAAACTGCGGTGCGCAGCACTTCCATGGGCGTGGCGGAGGCGGGAAAGGTGCGCAGCATGTCGATAATGCGCTGATCGAGCGAGCGGGCCAGCGCCAGTTGGGTCGTGAATTCGCGCAACTGCAGGTCGTTGGGCAGTATGCCGTTCCAGAGCAGGTAGGTGGTTTCCTCGAATGTCGAATGCTCAGCCAGGTCATGGATATCGATTCCACGGTAAGAGAGTACTCCCGCGTCTCCGTCTATCCAGCAAATTCCGGAGTTTGCCGCGACAATTCCTTCCAGACCCTTCCCAGCGACAACTGTCGACATAGCTTTTGGACTCTCCCTTGCAGTGGTTTCTCTAAGAGTACGATGAATCTGCCGCCAGGCGCACGCAGCGACAAAGACTCTTCGCTGAAGACCCCGAATAGCGGACCCGGCGGGAAAAGCCGCCTGCCAACGCCCCGCAATTTGCCTGGGGCTCTGGTATGGGACGCGGACCCAGCTCAAAAAAGTGCGGTAAAGATGTTTATAACGGAACGGTTCGATGGTTGTCACGGCGGGCGGATGGGAAATGGGGCGATTGCGGGCCTCGAAACAGGCCCCTGAGCGGCGTTTCGCGGCGAGAATGGGCTGGGATGGGCAAGGATTTTCTGCACATTCCGGCATTCTCCGATATTCTGTAGATTCCGTGGAGGCGCGCTGGACGGAACCTCCCCAAAATGCTGCAGCGGAGTTCGTTCGCCGCAAACCATGGGAAGCTCCTCGAAAAGGAGGAGAATTTCTTCCGAACGGGCGTCTCATCGAATGGTGCGACGCCACCAAACCCGGCGGGACTCGAAGCAGGAGCCGGCCGAAACAAGGAAGGTAGAGAATGAGCGAACTTGAAGAAGCCCCCAGAACTTACTCCGGCGCATTGCTTGGCGCGGTTGGAGTAGCCATTGTGGCCGCACTTGGCGGCCTGATCTGGTGCTACACCCTGAATACCAAGCTGGCGACCCAGGCAACCGAATTGGCCGACGCCAAGCAGGCAAACGTGAAACTTGCGGCGGAACAGCGCGAGACCGACGCCCGCCTGCAGGTAACCACCGACGAACTCGGAAAATCGCTGGGACTCACGCAGAAGCAGATGGACGCACGCGCCCAGGAGATCATCCGCCGCGAGGCGGCCGACGAGGCCAACGCCAAGCTGCTGGAGAGCGCGCAGAAGCAGACCGCGCAGCAGGTGAGCGCCGTTGCCAGCGACGTGACCAGCGTAAAGACCGACGTGGGCGGGGTGAAGACCGACGTTGCCAAGACGCAGAGCGACCTGGCCACCACGATCAGCCAGTTGCTGGCGGTAAAGGGCGACCTTAGCAGCACCAACAGCGTGATCGCCCGCAACCACGACGAGTTGGTCCTGCTGGAGCACAAGGGCGACCGCAACTACTATGAGTTCACGCTGACCAAGGGCCAGAAGAAGCCCGTGGGCACGGTGAGCCTGGAGTTGAAGAAGACCGACCCGAAGAAGAACAAGTTCACCCTGAACATCGTTTCCGACGACAAGAATTACGAGAAGAAGGACAGGAATGTGAACGAGCCGCTGCAGTTCTACAGCGGCAAGGATCCGGCTCTGTTTGAGATTGTGGTGAATTCAATCAGCGCGAAGAACCAGATTTCGGGGTATCTTACCACTCCCAAGGGCGCGCCGGTTCCGCCTACCGCTCCATAACCGGAGCGTGGGGCGTGAGCACCAGACTGGGCTGATAGCGGAAGGTAAAGCTGAAGTTGAGGTCCTTGCGCGCGTCCCACTGCTGTTTGGTCAGGCGGAAGGATGAGACGAAGGTTCCATCCACCGTCTGGCCGGGGTTCATGGTCAGATTGAGCGGAAGCGCCGGGCCGTGCGGAACCGGCATATCGGGATAAGCCAGAAACACCCGGTCGTAGTCGGACTTAGAGCCCGCATAGCTGGTGTGGATGCCGTCGTCCAAGGTGGCATTGGTCATGACCGTGATCAGGTAGAGCGGCAGGTTGCTCTGGTTGTGGAGCCGGACCTCAGTAAAAACCAGCACCTGGTCGAAACTGTCTTTGGGCATGGGGGCGCCGTTGGCGTCCAGGCCCGAGGTTTCTGTGTGCTGGGGGTGAGCCCACACCGCAACAATATCCCCGGTGAGTGGAGGCGGCTTTTGACCGGCGATGAAGTAGACCGCAATGGCGATGCTGACCAGAACGAACGCCGCCAGGGCGGTCCATGCCAGATGGCTGGAACCCTTGGTGAGCTCCTCGCCGCGGGCAGCATCGTCGATCTCTTCCGGTGTGTCCTGATGTAGGAGACTCATAGCGCAACTATCTTAGCCCGAGAAGCGCTGGAGCGGCCATTAATTCCTGCAAGTGTTTGAGGAATTGTGCCGGGATTTGCACCGAAAAAGGGGCTTTGGGGAACAGAGAGTGCCGGTACCGATGGTGGACCGGGCCCCAAAAGAGGGGAGAGGTTCGCATCTTGCCTCTACCAGTCCGCAGGTTTCGCAATTAGCTTGCCGTCTCGTTCTATAACCGGGTCGGGAAACTGGCTCACTCCCAGGTAGGGGCTCAAATGGCGGACGTGTGTAGCCAGCTCCCGCAGAGTCTTCGCGGGGTTGTTGGAAGGCGTGAGGAGCGTGACCGGGAGGTTAGCCTCCTGCACCGCCAACCACAACGGTTCCTTCAGGTCTGTGTCATTTGTAACAATGACGGCGTGTTCAAATGCGCCTGCAAATGCATCCCTAACCAGATGTGCGCCTAAATTGACATCCGACCCCTTTTCTTCAGTTTTCACAACACATATGGATTCTGGAACAGGGAATGGCGATGCACCGGGAGGCCAGAACTGTAGCGGCTGCGCCAAATGCATCCATGCATTCGTGACTTGGAAGTTGCCGAAGTGGATTCTCAAGTTGGGCAAGGTTCCAAGGGCGTTGAGGTAGGTATTCTGGTCCATTGGAGAGGCAGGGTTGCGACTGCCCGAAACGCGGGCTGTGTAGTAATTTATTGCAACGACGTTGCAGACCTTTGGAAGCGCCGCTTCGCAGAGTGCATGCAAGTTGAGCCATTTGCGCCGTGTGTTCTTTAGTGCGCGGTAGTAAAGGTTAAATCCGTCTACATAGACGACCCTTCTCATGGTCTGCATTCTAAATGCAAAAGGCCGCCGCATTCGCATGCAACGGCCTCTGGGCCTACGGCACGCCGTAGGTGAGTTGGATTTATACTGTCACAATACCTATCCCTTGTCAATATGCACCGCACGGCCGCGGCCTCATCGCCGTCAGCAATTCTTCCGCTCCCATTGTGTTCAACACGTCCCCCGATCCAAGCCAGGCGCGGCGCAACTGGCGGATGCCGTACTCCATCTTGCCTAGGTTGCGGCTGTCGTGGGAATCCGAGTTGATGACAATGCGGCAGCCCAGTTCCTTGGCCAGGCGCAGGTCGCGGTCGTTCAGGTCCAGTCGCTCGGGAGCGGCATTATGCTCGACAGCGACGCCCAACTCGGCGGCGCGGCGGAGGACAGCGCCCATGTCCATCGCGAACGGTTCGCGGCGCAGCAGCAGACGGCCGGTGGGGTGGCCGAGAATGCGCACGTTGGGGTTCTCGATGGCCCGAAGCACGCGCGCCGTCATCTCCTCGCGGCTCTGCTCGAAGCGCGTGTGCACGCTGGCGATCACCACGTCCATCTGGGCCAGCACCTCGTCGTCCATGTCGAGCGCGCCGTCGGCCAGAATATCCACCTCGATGCCCGAGAAGACGCGGATGCGGCCGGCCATGCGGGTGTCGACTTGCTGAATGTTCCGGATGTGTTCGAGAGCGCGTGTTTCGTCCAGGCCGCCGGTCATGGCCAGAATCTTGGAGTGATCTGTGATGGCGATATATCTGTAGCCGACGGCAAGGGCCGCCTCGGCCATCTCAAGAATCGAGTTATGGCCGTCGCTGGCCGTGGTGTGCATGTGCAGGTCGCCTCGGATGTCGCCGGCCTCGATGAGGCGGGGCAACTGATGCCGGGCGGCGGCTTCAATCTCGCCCAGGTTCTCGCGCATCTCGGGCGGCATCCAGTCCATGCCCAGCGCGGCGTAGATCTCCTCCTCGGTGGCCGCGGCGACCACCGATTCGTCGTCGAGACGGGCCAGGGCCCACTCGCTGAGCGTGTAGCCCATCTTGAGGGCGCGCTGGCGGAGCGAGACATTGTGGGCCTTGGAGCCGGTAAAGTATTGCAGCGCCGCGCCATAGCTGGCCGTCGGCAGCAGGCGCACGTCCACTTGCAGGCCCTGCTGCAGATTGAAGCTCACCTTGTTTTCGCCTTTGGCGATGATGTCGTGGATGCCGGGATAGGCGGCCACGTAATCGACCGCGGCGGCCGTATGTTCCGGCGCGCAGGCCGGGCCGGTAGCCAGCAGGTCTAGGTCGCCGACGGTTTCGCGGCCCCGGCGGAGGGAACCGGCCGGCGTCACTCGATCAATACCGGGAAAGGCCAGCAGATACGCGGCAATGCGCCGGGCCTGCTCTTCGGCGACGTCGATGCGGAAGCGGCCGGCGCTGCGGCGATAGTCGTCGATGCCCTTTTTCAGCTTTTCAATCTGCTTGGCGCCCATGCGCGGCAACCCGGCCAGGCGTCCGGCATCGATGGCCTCGGCGAGGGCATCGATGCTGGAGATCTTGGCGGCGTCCCACAAGAGGGCAACCGTCTTGGGCCCCATGCCAGGGAGTTTCAGCAGTTCGAGAAGGCCCGCTCCGTACCGGGCCAGCAGTTCGTCGCGGAGCGGCAGCGAGCCGGTGGCGGCGAGGGCCTGCAGGTTGGCGGCCATGCCCTTGCCGATACCGGGAATCTCAAGCAGCCGGGCGGTGTCGGCCGCCGAGGCCGCCAGGTCCACGGTGGTTTGCGCGGCGGCCTCGGCGGCACGGCGGTAACTGCGAATCCGAAAGCTGTCGCCGCCGTCGATCTCCAAGAGATCGGCGGTCTCCTCCAGCAGCCGCGCCATCGTGGCATTGTCCATCGCGTGCGTCTCCCCGAACAGTATCGGACAAAACAGTGGCTAGTGGTTAGTGGTTAGTGGTTAGTTGTAAGGGATCAGGGGGGAGGGACCAGCGAACCGCGGATACCGGCTGGGGGAGGATAGAGGCCCGGCGAGCTAAGAGCAAGCGCCTGTGCCAGCACACGATCGACTATCGAGACGACGGTCTCGGCTTGGTGCTCGCGGGAGGCCGAAATTCGGTTGTGACGAATGGGTTGATTTCGGGCGCAGACGGGGCATACCGCCCGCGAGCAGTCTTGCTTGAACGCCCGGCTTACGCGCGTGACTAGGCTGCGCTGTGGGCGGCGCTGTCTCTGAAGCGAATCACGGCATCTGCCTGCGGGCCTTTCTGGCCCTCAACGATGTCGAATTCGACTTCATCGCCTTCCTTGAGCGTTTTGTATCCGTCCAGTTGAATCGCAGAATAATGGACGAATACATCCGGCCCGTCGTCGCGTCCGATGAATCCGTAGCCCTTGGCGTTGTTAAACCACTTGACCTTACCTTTGTACTGAGCAGCCACAGGCTTCCTGCCTTCCTGTACTTCTTGCGAGGATCCGGCGCAGGCCATCAAAGGGGAAGTCCTGCCCCGATAAATGCTAAGACGGCAAAAACCGGCAAAAGGTTGATTGGAGATTCACAAAGCTGTTCATAAAGTGAGACGGGCCGGCTGGAAGCCGGCCCGGACGAAGAAATCTGATTGGCTTGAGGTCCGACTATCTCTTGTGCTTGCGGGCCGTAATCCGTTCATAAAGCAGCACACTCGTCAGCGTTTTGCCGTCCAGAATGGCGCCTTTGTCGATCATTTTCAGGACGTCGGACAACTTGACCAGGCGGAACTCGATCTTCTCGTCCTCCTCCGGCCGGGCGTCGCCCGCCACCAGCCCTTCGGCGATAAAGACCTTCATCGACTCGCCCAGGAAGCCGGGGCTGGCATAGTACTCCACCAGCGGCTTCCATTTTTTGGCGCTGTACCCGGTCTCCTCGGCCAGCTCGCGAATGGCGCCGGCCAGAGCGTCTTCGCCCGGATCGAGTTTGCCGGCCGGCAGCTCCCACAGGAACTGGTTGGCGGCATGGCGGTACTGGCGCTCGATCACAATCCATGGATTCCGCTTGCTCTTCGAGGAGTCCATGGCCATGATGACCACGCTGCCGTTGTGGCGGATCACGTCGCGCTCGCTGGGATGGCCGCCGGGCTCGATCAGCTTGTCGTGAAGAATGCGGAAGAGCGGCCCCTGATAGACCACTTTGGAACTAAGCAGTTGGGCTCTTTCAGTCATCGCCAGGGGCGTGAACTGGCTTGCGCCTTTCTTCGCCTTGCCTGCCTTCTTTGGCTTCTTCGGCTTCACGGCCTTGACCTTTGGGGGCTTTTGAGCCTTGGCGCCGGTAGTTGCAGCGGATTTCAGCTTGTCTGTTTTGGGCATTTCCACCTCTTCTCAATATGCGTTCAGGACGCGTTCAGGTTGGTGCGCGATCAGGCGCAATTCAAGTCGAGTATACGCACAGCGCCGCATCGGCGCGCTTTCGGGCCGCACTTCTGCATCGTTCCCGTCCGGCGTGGCATCCTTAATTCAGCCGGCCTGCACAACCCCGTCCGTCGACTCGCTTCCCAGAAAGTCAGGCCTGCCGGTGGCGAGGGAGTGAATTTAGAATCGCCGGAGACCCGAAACACCGGAAGTGAACGAGTTGCCAATCGAAGACTGTTGTCCCATGTCCGTAATGCCGGGAATGAGCCGGCTGTTTCTTGATCTCTGCGCCGGCGCGCAGACGGCGCAGGCCTTTTTCCCGTCGAGCGAATCATCCTCAAAGTGGCAACAGCGCCCCGCCCTTCCCGCCCACTGGCCGGAACTGGTCAAGCTGCTGGCCGCGCAAAACCCCGCAAACGCAATCGCGCCGGCCGCCCTCGCCGGGGGCGCGGGAATCGTCGTTACCGGCCAGCAGGTGGGCCTTTTCGGCGGACCGCTGCTGATTCCCTTCAAGGCGGCGACAGCCATTGCCCGCGCACGCCGAGCCACAGCCACCGGCAGCCCCCATGTGGCCGTGTTTTGGCTAGCAACAGAAGACCACGACTTCGAGGAGATCGATCACGTCAGCTTTCCCGCCGGGAAGGCGCTCGAAAAGCTGCAATACGCACAGGCCGGCAAGGAAACCGGCGAGCCCGCCCCTCCCTCGGTCGGGCGGATCGTAATCGACGAGGGCATCGCGCCGCTGGTTGAACGGGCCGCCGAGTTGCTCGGCCCTTCCGAAGCTACCGACGCGCTTACCGCTGCCTGGAAGCCGGGCCGCACCTTCGCCCAGGCCTTCGCCGATTTCTACGCGAAGATCTTTGCCGCGCAGGGCCTTCTGGTTCTGGATGCAAGCGGGCGCGATTTTCACCGCATGGGGGCGCCCGTGTTGCGGGCGGCTCTGGAGCGCGCCGACGAGCTCCACGCCGCGCTGCTCGAACGCAACAATCAGCTTGAGGCCGCCGGGTACCACGCGCAGGTTGCGGTGACGGCGCAATCGAGCCTGCTGTTCTTGATCGACGAACAGACGGGCGCGCGCCTGGCGCTCAAGCGGACCGCGCCAACCGTGGCCGAACCGGCGGGGCTTTGGCAGGCGGGCAGGCAGAGCTATTCCACCTCCGACCTGGCCGGCATCCTGGAGGCCAAACCGGAGCGCATCTCGCCCTCGGCGCTGTTGCGGCCCGTCTTTCAGGACTTCCTGCTCTCGAACTCGCTGGTCATCGGTGGACCGGCGGAGATTGCCTACTTCGCGCAGTCGGCGGTGCTCTATGAGAGCATTCTGGGCCGGCAGACGCCGTTCCAGCCGCGCATGTTCGCCACCCTTATCGAGCCTTCCGTCGCCAAGTTGCTCGAGCGCCATGAACTCTCGCTGGAACAGGTCTTGCAGGAGAACTCTTCTTCGCTGGCCCAGCGCCTGGCGGCGCGGTCCATGCCCATCGAGACCAAGCAGAAACTCGCGGCCGCGGGAAACGCACTGGATGCCGAACTCACCGCGCTGGTCGACTGGATGCAATCGCAGGACAAGGGGCTGGGACAGTCGGCTGAAACCGCGGCGGGCAAGATCAACTACCAGATGAATCGGATGCGCACGCTGGCGGCCAACTTCCAGTTGCAGAAGGAGGCCTCGCTCGCGCGTCATGCCGAGAGCATCTGCCAGGCGCTTTTTCCTGACGGTGTTTTGCAGGAACGGGTCCACGGCGCGGCCTACTACTTTGCCCGCTACGGGCTCGAGTTGGCGGAGATGCTGTGCACGCGGGCCGGAAACTCCTGCGCAGGGCATACGGCGATTTGGCTATAACACAGAGATCAGGGGTCAGAGATCAGGGGTCAGGGAACTGCGCTGACGGGATCGCAATCCAACTCGCCCTAGCTGCCGTTCTACTCCCTACTCCCTATTCCCTATTCCCTGCCGGTATAATCCTCGCGAAAGAAGAGGCTCGTCATGAAGCAGCTTTTTGCATTCTTTTCCGCCGGCCTGCTGGCCTGTGCCGCCGCCCACGCGCAAATGCCAAGCTGCGCCACGGCCGGCAACGACAATGCTTTTCTGAACATCCAGACTATCCGTCTCTGGCCGGGCGAGGCTCCCGAGGCCAAAGGCTCCAGTTGCAACGACATTCCCACCCTCACCATTCTGAATCCGCTTCATGGCGCCTCGAACGGCTCGGCGGTCATTGTGCTGCCCGGCGGAGCGTACCTCGGCCTGGCAGCCGATCTGGAGGGCCGCGAGGTTGCCGACTGGTTCACAGCCCGCGGCTTCCGCGCCTTTGTCCTCAGCTACCGGCTCTCGTCGCACGGCTACCTGCTCCCCGTGCCGCTCATAGACGCCCGCCGCGCCGTGCAACTGGTCCGCGCGCGGGCCCGCGACTACCAGATCAATCCCAATCGCATCGTCGTCATCGGCTTCTCGGCCGGCGGGCACCTGGCGGCCCTGGCCGGGACGCAGTTTGTCCCCGGCAAGCCGGACGCCGAGGACCCAATCGAGCGCGTCTCCAGCCGCCCGGACTACCTGGTGCTGGGCTACGCGTGGCTGGGCGCCATCTCCTCCGATACCTCGCACCTGAGCTACTGCAAGCTCTTCAATGTCATGGACAAATGCGAAGACCTGCGCAAGGCGTACGAGCCTGATCTCTACGTCACCAAAGAGACGCCGCCCACCTTCATGTACCACACCTTCACGGACGACACCGTTCCGGTGGAGCAAGCACTCTCCTTCTACAACGCGCTGGTCAAGGCCCGCGTCCCGTCGGAGATACATATCTTCGCCAACGGGGGCCACGGCAGCGGCCTGGGCAAAGGCGATGCGGCTCTGGACAAGTGGCCGAGCCTGATGGAGGAATGGCTGCGCGCGCAAGGGCTGCTGACCGTAGACAAGGATGCGGTGGGGGCGAGGCCCTAGCAGACGATTCGAGTGGATCTTCCGCGCGTGCGCAGACGGATGGAGCGGTGCTCACCTTGCTCATCCCGAACTGCAACCTTCGCGCCGGCGGCTGCGAGGTGGTGACGATCGGAAGGCTGCCCAACGATCTGCGCAGTCTCTCGATCGTCTCTCATCACCCGTAGGCTATCCTGCTGCGCCTCCGCAGATCGACCGCTGGCCCTAAGGTAGATCGTGTAGCATCCTCTCAACGGGAGGCATACCAGATGCCGCGTGTAAGGCCTCGCGAGCTTGTTTCGGTTCAGAAAAGAGAAGACATTCGGTTCCTGACGGTCGTTTCATCGCTTTCGCGCGGGGGGACCGAGCGGGCAGCGATGAATTATGCGTTGGGTTATCGGCGGGCCGGATATCCTTCGGCGATCCTTGCCTATAACGGCGGCGGACCGCGGCGTGCCCAACTGGAAGAAGCAGGCGTGACGGTCTTTGAGGGTGGGCCGGATGGGGACGGGACCCGGAGCGCGGTGGCAGAGGCCGGGGCATGGAATCCCGACGTGGTGCACCTGAACCGCCCCGGCGAGGCGGACGAACATTCGGCCGGAGTCCTTCGGGCACTGATCCATCCTCGAATGCGAGTTTTCGAGACAAATGTCTTTGCCTATGCGGACCGTTCCGCCGACCGGGTGACGATCGACCTTCACCTTCACCTGAGCCGCTGGTGCCTTTGGAAATGGACCCAGTCAATCAAGGGTCTTGCGCCAAATTCGCCCGGCATCGTGGTCCCCAATTCGGTGGACTGCGGGGCGTTCAGCGCAGTGGCTCCGGGAGAGCGGTCTTCGATTCGCCGCGATTTCGGCATACCGCAAGATGCAATTGTCTTTGGGCGGGTGGGACAACCCAGCATCAGCAAGTGGTCGCCAATTCCGATTCGGGCTTTTGAAGCGGTGGCTCGGGAGTTGCCGAACGCCTGGATGGCTGTTTGCGGACTACCCGACCAGTTGCGAAGCATGGTGAGCCATTTGCCGGCCGAGGCTCGTTCGCGCGTGGTGGAGCTTCCCATAACCAACAGCGACGCCGAACTGCGCCGCTATTACGGGCTGATGGACGTCTTTGTCCACGCCTCGGAAAAGGGCGAGTCGTTCGGGATGGTGCTTTGCGAGGCCATGCTTTCGGGCCTGCCGGTGATTACTCTGAACACGCCTTTGCGCGACAACTCGCAAATTGAGGTAGTTCGGCACCGGAAGGAGGGGATCGTCGTCGAGAACCCGCAACAGACGATAGAAGCCATGCTGACGTGCGCGCGGGATCAGGGAAAATATGAATCGATGAAACAGGCGGCACCTCTTTGGGTTTGGGAGAGCTTCGACATCCCCGTCGTCACCCGGCGGCTTTTGACGATTGCGCCGATCAGCCTGGCGGCGACGTCGAGCGAGGAACTGAAACATCGACTGGCGGAGATTCCAGGGATGGCGTTCACGGCCACGCCGGGGTATTTCCGCACGCTGCTGGCTTCGGCGGGGATCGCCCCTAGCTTCAAGCAGGACATGCTCATTTCCCTGGTCAACCGGCCGATTGGACGCCGGGCGATCGGATTTGCCCGTTCCACGCAGGCGCTTGCGCGC
>Ga0182030_10003336_pt1 | contig 34235 bp, 26 predicted proteins | sample 812S3MmetaG_FD_121299 | JGI IMG/M metagenome (GOLD analysis project Ga0182030, IMG submission 121299) | Permafrost microbial communities from Stordalen Mire, Sweden - 812S3M metaG (Illumina Assembly) | ecosystem: Environmental > Terrestrial > Soil > Wetlands > Permafrost | place: Sweden...
CGAGTTACAAGAGGCGCGGCGCAATGTTATGCGGCGCCATCCGAAGACGCAGTTCGTCTGCCTGCACGTGGCCGACGCCGAAAATCTTCCCTATGTTTCGGAGTGCCTGGATAGCCATCCGAATATGTTCGTGGATATCGCCGCCCGAGTGGGAGAGTTAGGCCGCCAACCGCGGGCCGCGCGTAAGTTCTTCGACAAATACCAGGACCGCATCGTGTTCGGCACCGACGCGAGCGCCGGCACTTCCACGCCCCAGCAGACGTTTGGCGACGCGCTTTACGAAATCTACTATCGCTTCCTGGAAACCGAGGACGAGTATTTCGACTACGCCCCGGCGGCGATTCCACCGCAGGGCCGGTGGCGGATCTACGGCGTGGGACTGAGCGAACAGGTCCTGCGAAAAGTGTATGGGGGGAACGCGGCTCGCCTGCTAAGTCTCTCCGCGTAGATCGCGTAGATAAGGAGCCATCGCATGAAACCGAAACCATTAGCCGGCGCAGCCTGCCTGCTCGCCTTGACGGCCGGCCTGGCCATCGGGGCCGACCAGGTCGAGAGTAAAAGGGCGCCGCGCGATACTTCCGCGGACACGGACCCGAACTCCGCCTTTTGGCGCGGAGTCGCCCCCATTTTCGCCGAACGCGACGGCTCCGGAAATCCGGTGCCGGGATACCGGAGCGAAATCCGGTCCCGGTGGACGGACGGGAATTTGTATTTTCTCTTCGTTTGCCCCTACGAGCAGCTCAATCTGAAACCTGAGCCCAAGACCGAAACCGAAACCAACGAACTTTGGAAATGGGATGTGGCCGAGGTGTTTATCGGTTCGGACTTCAAGAATATCCGGCGCTACAAGGAATTCGAGATCTCGCCGCAAGGGGAATGGATCGATCTCGATATCGATCTGGACGCTCCGCGGCACGAGGACGGATGGGTGTGGAACTCCGGGTTCCAGACCTCCGCCCGCATCGACCAAGCCGCCAAAATCTGGTACGCTTTCATGCGGATTCCTTACGCCACGGTGGATGCCCGCACCGCCGCCGCCGGCAATACGCTGCGTGTCAATTTCTTCCGTTCGCAGGGAGCGCGGACCAATCACAAGTCAATCGTCTGGCAACCCACTCACCGTCCCACTTTTCACACGCCGGAGGTTTTCGGAACACTCAAGCTGGTGGACTGAGTGTGGGGCACGGGCGGCGGTTGGCTGCCGCCCCTGCCACAAGTCTGGTGGACCTCAGACCAGTTTGGTCACGCCGGGTTTCGCCAGGGGCGGCGCGTCGAAGCTGCCATCCCACTTCAGGTCCTCGGGGAAAAGCTTCTCCTGCGAGTTCATCGCTTCGTCCCACGTGACCTGTTTGCCGGTGTAGGCGGCCATGCGTCCCATGATGGCCAGCATCGTGCTGCCCACCATGCGCTTGCCGTCGTTCATCGGTTCGCCCTTGCGGATCGAGGCGAACAGCAGGTCGTGCTCCCGCTGGTACATGTTGTATGGCTGGCCGCTGAAGGTCCAGCTCGTTTTGCCTTCGATGATCGGCCGCGGACCCCGCCCGATGGTGCACGTGCCATCCACGCCCAGCATGTAATCGGAATTCTCGTTGTAACAGCCCGCAATCTGCCGGTTGGCCAGGAAAGCCCGCCTGCCATTCGGATAAAGGTAGTTCACCTCGAAATGGTCGTAGATGTTGCCGCCCTCCGCCGGAATCGCGCGCCCTCCTACGGCCACGCAGCTCGCCGGAGGCTCGTCGTGCATCGCCCAGGCGATCTTATCGACGCTATGCACCGCCTGCTCCACGATGCTGTCGCCGCAAAGCCAGACGAAGTTATACCAATTCCGAATCTGCCACTCCACGTCGCTCATGCCGGCGGGCCGCGAGCTCGCCGGCGGCATCGGCTTCACCGGGCTCGTGTAGTAAGTGGCGTAATAGGCCACCAGCCGCCCGATCGCGCCGCTCTCCACCTGCGCGAAGGTATCCTGGATCATGTTGTTATAGCGCCAGCAGAAACCCGCCACCAGGGAGAGCTTCTTCTGCGCGGCCTTGTCCGCCGTCGCCATCACCGAGCGGACTCCCGGAGCGTCCGTGGATACCGGCTTTTCGCAGAATACGTGCTTGTTGGCCGCGATGCACGCCGCCAGTTGCGTGGGGCGGAAGCCCGGCGGCGTCGCCAGCAGCACCACATCGACTCCGCTATCGACCACTTTCTGGTAGGCATTCAGCCCCAGAAACTGATTCGCCGGATCCACCTTGACGCGGCTGCCGTTCCTCGCATTCCGTTTCAGCGACCCCAGGCACTTATCCAACTGCGACTGATCGATGTCGGCCACCGCCGTAAGTTCGTTGTAGTCGTCGGCCTGCAATGCCTGCGCGGCGGCGCCGCTGCCGCGGCCCCCGCAGCCCACCAAACCCACCTTGATGGCGTTGGTGACGGTCTGCGCCGAGAGGATCGCGGGAAACCCCGCGCCAATCGCCGCGCCTACCGCGCTGCCCGTCGTCTTCAGAAACTCCCGGCGGCCGGAGTTCGCGTTTTGATCGTTCATAAGCCCTCGTTTAAGCGAAGTTTTGCTGCTATTTTACACGAATCCGGCCTGCCTCACCTGAATCTTTTCAGAACGGGAAGATCTGCTTCAAATCGGCCTGCGTAGGCTGCCGCCCATACTCGCAGATCTCAAACGCCTGCGCATGGTGGATCGCCCGCCCGCGCTCCTCGCCGTAGAACTTGACCAGCGCGTCGCGGTAGCGGTCCGCCTGCCCCGCATAGCGGCGTTCCAGTTCCCTGTGAACCTGGTCCCGGCGCCGCTGCCGCCCCGCTTCGTCGGCGGGATACAATCCGGCATTGCCGTCCGCGCCGCCTTCCTGAAGCTGCGATTGCAGTTGCATCAGTGCGTCTATCGTCGGTTCCATCACGTCGTCGATTCCCACCGCCACATCCGCGCGGAACGGATTCGGCCGCTGGAAGTGGTCCGACGCGTACAGGAAGACGGGATTTCTCTTCAGCGACGGCACATCCGGCGCAAAGAACGGCACGCCCACCATGTAGGCCGAGTCCTGCACCAGGATCGATGTGTAGCGGTGATCGGGGTGGTAGTCGTTCGGCCGGTTGGCGATCACCACATCGGCATTCCATTCGCGAATCAACCGCGTAAACGTGCGCCGGTTCTCCAGCGTCGGCATGATCTCGCCGTCGTGGATGTCCAACACCTCGGTGGTGACGCCCAGCCGCTGCGCCACCGCCAGCACTTCCTTCTTTCTGCGTATCGCCAGCGGCCCGCCCGCCATTTGCCAGTGCCCGATGTCGCCATTGGTGGCCGACACGAACTTCACGTGATGCCCCAGTTTTGCCCACTTCATGGCCACACCGGCGCCGCGATACTCCGCGTCGTCCGGATGGGCGCCAAAAACAATGACTCGCAATTTGCCGTCATTGGCGGCTTGACCCGTAACCGTACTCTGAGCCAATGCGACGTCCGGACGCCTCGCCGTCGTCATGATTCCGAGCACGACGCCGAGCCCGCCCGCCAACACCACGGTGGTAGCCGAAAACTTCATCTTCGATCCTCCTCACAGGTATCCTGTTCCATCCGCCGGGAACAGCCATAGTGTACCCCCATGACGCCCGCGCGGAAAACTTCGTCGCACAATATGCACAACATGGATGCGCAAACCGCGTCCGGGTGCGAGAATCTTACCATGACCCATCTATCGCGCCGCACCCTGCTCCGTTCCGCCGCGGTTGCCACTCTCGGCAGTCGTCTCGCCCGTCCCGCCGCCGGCAAACTCCTCATCGGTGTCACCGATTGGAACCTCAAGCTGGACGCCAGGCCCGAAGCCGTGTCGCTGGCTGCCAAGCTCGGTTTCGACGGAGTCCAGATTTCCTTCGGCAGAAAAATTGTGGACGACAAGCTCCCTTTGGACAACCCCGAGATCATTGCCCGCTACCTGCAGACCGCCGCCCGGGACCACTGCCCAATCGATGGAACCTGCGTCGATCGCCTGCACGACAACGGCCTCAAGAGCGACCCCAAAGCGCCCAAATGGGTGCTCGATTCCATCCGCCTCACCCGGGCGCTGAAGGCCTCGGTGCTGCTGCTCCCGTTCTTCGGCCGCTGGTCTCTGGGAACGCGCGCCGAAATGGATTACACCGGCGACGCCCTCCGCTCGCTCGGTCCGGAAGCCGAAAAGGCCGGCGTTCTCCTGGGCCTGGAAAATACCATCTCCGCCGAGGACAACGTGCGCATCATGGACCGCGCCCGTTCTAAGAACGTGCTCGTCTACTACGATGTCGGCAACTCCACGCAAGCTGGCTTCGACCCGGTGAAAGAGATCCGCTGGCTGGGAAAAGATCGCATCTGCCAGATTCACCTCAAAGACAACCCTCACTATCTCGGCGAAGGCTCCATTCCGTTTCCAGCCGTCGTGCAGGCCATTCGCGACATCGGTTTCACGGGTTACTCCAACCTCGAAACGGACGTACATCAGGGCGCCACCGTGGAAGCGGACATGACCCGCAACCTCGCTTTCATTCGCAAACTCTGAGCCCGCGCCTTGCCAGACACTCATCACGCTTCCACCGAAGAAGCCGGACTGGTTCGCGGCTTCGGACTCCTCCAGGCCACCGCGCTCAACATGAGCAACATGGTCGGCGTGGGGCCGTTCATCACCATTCCCCTGATCATCGCCACCATGGGAGGCCCGCAGTGCATGCTGGGGTGGCTGCTGGGCGCGGTTCTGGCGCTCTGCGACGGCCTGGTCTGGAGCGAGCTTGCCGCCGCCATGCCGGGAACCGGCGGCACCTACCTCTACCTGCGCGAAGCCTTCCGCAAGACCAGCCTGGGCGGCATCCTGCCCTTCCTCTTCATCTGGCAGTTCATCTTCAGCGGCCCGCTGGAGATCGCCTCCGGGTACATCGGCTTCTCCCAATATGTCGGCTATTTCTGGCACGGCATGGGGCCCGCCGAAACCCGGCTGGTCAGCCTGGTCGTGGGCGTGGCCGTGATCGTTCTGCTCTATCGCGGGGTCACTGCCGTGGGGCGGTTAACCGTCGTGCTTTGGATCGGCATGCTGGTGACGGTGTTCTGGATCATCGCCAGCGGCCTCATGAATTTTCATTCCAAGGTAGCCTTCGATTTTCCGCCCAACGCCTTCACCTTTTCCACCGGCTTCGTCACCGGACTCGGCTCCGCCATGCTCATTGCCATGTACGATTTCATGGGCTACTACAGCATCTGCTATGTCGGCGGCGAGGTTCGCAACCCCGAGCGCGTGATTCCGCGCTCCATCGTCTACTCCGTCCTGGCCGTGGCCGCGATCTATGCGTTCCTGAACCTCAGCATCATTGGCGTGGTGCCGTGGCGCGAGGCGGTGCAATCCAAGTTCATCGCCGCCCAATTCATCGAGCGGCTTTATGGCACCAAGGCGGCGTCGGCGGTCACCGTGCTGGTTCTTTGGACCGCCTTCGCCTCCGTCTTCGCGCTGCTCCTCGGTTACAGCCGCATCCCCTATGCGGCCGCCGTCAACGGCCACTTTTTCCCCGCGTTCGCGCGCCTTCACCCGACGGGCAAGTTCCCCCACGTCGCCCTGCTGGTCATGGGCGGGCTCTCCATCGTCGCCTCTTTCTGGAATCTCGACACCGTGATTTCGGCGCTCTTGACTTCGCGGATTCTGGTTCAGTTCATCGGACAGATTTTGGCGCTGCGCCACCTGCGCAAGCACCGGCAGGATATCGTTCTGCCCTTCCGTATGTGGTTATACCCGCTTCCCAGCATCGTCGCCCTCTTCGGGTGGGTCTACATCTTCCTTACGTCCGGCTGGGCATTCGCCGGCTTCGGCCTGCTTACGCTGGCCCTGGGCGCGGCGGCTTATGCCGTCTGGAAGCGGGTATCGCCGGGGCAGCCGTCTTAAAGGTTGACGCCGAAATCGCTCCACTTGACCACTTTTTCCTGCACCATCGCCTCATGGCCCAGGATGGCCGTAAGCGCCGCCGTGGCCCCCATCTTGATGTCCACCGGGGGCGGTGCGCCATGGGCGACAGATTCGTAGAATGCCGCGATATGCGCGAACTCGTCTTCCCGCTGCCTGGGCGCCAACACCACGGGTTGGGCGCCTCTCCCCGGGGGATACATGTTCCCCGTCATCAGATCCACGGCGCCTTTGGTGCCGTACACGTACACGTACTGATTGCCGTTGGGCATCGACGCGGGGTGAAACACGTTCTGCGTGAAAGACATCATCACCCCGTTGGGATAGTCGTAGGTGATGCTCCCGCAGTCGAAAATCGTCCGTCCCGGAGGATCGTTCTTGTAAAACACGATGGCCCCAAAGCCGGCGGCGCGCAACGGATGTGCCCCGATCGCCCAGTTGCACAAATCCAGATTGTGCACCGACTGCTCGATCAGGTACCCGCCGGATTTCGTCACATCGAAGTACCAATCGGCGGACGTTCCGTCGTGGTCGAGGTCCGCCGGCGCATGCCTTTGGGCTTTCACCATGATCACGTCGCCAATCACGCCCTCGCGGATCCTACGGATGCTCTCCTGTAGTCCCTTCTGCGACCGCAACTGCTGCCCGGCAACGAACACCTTGGTCGAGCCTTTGGCCGCGTCGAGCAGTGCCCGAACCTGCGCCGCCGTGGCGCCCACCGGCTTCTCGCAATACACGTTCTTGCCGGCCTTAATCGCGGCGATGGCCATTTCGGAGTGCAGGTAGGGTGGTGTCGCAATAAATACGGCATCCACATCCTTTCTCTCGATGACCTTGTGCCAGTCGGCATAAGTGGCCGGGTTATCCTTAGCGGCCGCCGTGGCCGCCTTGTCCAGGCGGTCCGGCTTGATGTCGCACAGTGCCACCACTTTCGCGTTGGGTTGCTTGAGCACGCCCGACAACAAAAAAGATCCGCGATTGCCAATGCCGATCATCGCGGTGTTGACTGCATTTTCGGATTGAAAAGCATGAGCGGCCAATGATGCCGAGCCGAGCAGGAATAATCTGCGATCTACGTCCATGAGCACCTCTGACTGAGTCTACCTCGATTCAGCATTGCGCCGCGAGATCGGCTCAATATGTCTTCTCTGCGCTTATCTCTGCGTCTCTGCGTCTCTGCGGTGAATGGGCCGCCGCCTTCTCCGACACTCTCTCCCCAACGCTCCCTCCCCCTCACATCCCTCGCTTTCCGCCCGATAAGTAGATTAGGATTAAAACGTGCCGTCCAGCGTGCTTCCCATCAGCGGATGCCGGCAGGGTACCTACGTACTCCTGGAAGCAGTTCTGCCTGCCCGCCCGCCCTGCCCCATCGCCGTGCTCCTCATCGATCTCGGCACCGGCCGCCCCTGGTTTCGCATGCGCCGCGACTTCGCCTCTCTGGCCGATCCCGAAGACGCCGAAGTCCTGGAGGCCCTCGAAGATCACATCCGCCAGTGCCTGGCCGAATCCGGCGCGGAAACCTTCCTGCGCTCGCTGGAAGATACCCTGTCCAACACCCTGCGCGTCAGCCCGCGGCACGCAGTCTCCGTCGACGCCTTCTCGCGCGTGCTCGACCGCCTCTATCGCGACCACGTCGAAGACGCGCACGTCCAGCGCTTCGCCACCCATCTGCCCCTCTTCAGCCTGCGCGCCGCCGCCGGCGGTCTCAGCGATGAGATGCTCTCCGAAGCGGAAGACTGGGTCCCGGCTCCCGAAGGCATGCGCCTCTCGCCCGATCTTTTCGTGGCCCACGTCGAAGGCCAGTCCATGGAACCGCGCATCCCCGATGGCAGCTTGAATCTCTTCCGACTCCACCCGGCGGGCTCGCGGCAGGGCAAGATTCTGCTCATCGAGCGCTTCGGCGTGCTCGACGCCACCGCCCGCTACACCATCAAGCGCTACACCAGCCGCAAGGTCCAGTCCGGCGAGGACGAGTGGCGCCACGAACAGATCCGCCTGGAGCCACTGAACCCCGCGTTCGAACCGTGGGACGTCGATCCGGAAGGCTTCGCCGTGGTCGCCGAATGGCTGCGCGTCATCGATTGAAACCCGCCCCCGCCCGCCACAGCGTCAGCCGCCTCCTGCTTGCCTGGTACGCCCGCAACCATCGCGATCTTCCCTGGCGCCACACGCGCGACCCGTACCCTATCTGGGTCAGCGAAATCATGCTCCAGCAGACCCGCGCCCAGGCCGTCATCCCGTACTATCGCCGCTTCCTTGCCCGCTTCCCCACCGTGGAAGCCCTCGCCGCCGCCGCCGAAGACGACGTCCTGGCCCTGTGGAGCGGCCTCGGCTACTACTCGCGCGCCCGCAACCTGCGCCTCGCCGCGCAGCGCATCGCCGCCGCCGGCGCCTTCCCGCGCGCCTATGCCGCCCTCCGCGCCCTCCCCGGCATCGGAGATTACACCGCCGCCGCCATCGCCAGCATCGCCTTCGACCTGCCCTTTGCTGTCCTCGATGGCAACGTGCTCCGCGTCGTCGCGCGCGTTTCCAACGACGCTTCCGATATCTCCGCCGCCCGCACCCGCGCCGCCTTCCGCGAAGTCGCCCAGCAGTGGCTCGACCCGCGCCAGCCCGGACATTTCAATCAGGCCCTGATGGAACTCGGCGCCACCGTCTGCCTGCCGCGCCATCCGCTCTGCCCGGTCTGCCCGCTCGCCGCCTGCTGCCGCGCGCGGCAGGAAGGCACTACCGCGCAACTGCCGGTGAAATTGCGCCGCACCGCGCCCGTCAGCCTCACTGGCACCTTGCTCGTGGTGCGCCATCGCGGCCGCATCCTGCTGCGCCAACGCCATGCCGCCGCCAGCCGCATGGCTGGATTCTGGGAACTGCCCTCGCCCCAAGACCTCCCCTCCGCCACTCTCGGCGCGCGCATCGGTGAGATCCGTCACACCATCACCCACCACCACTACACCCTGGAAGTACGTGCCGCCACCGCCGCCCTGCCGCGGCGGAACGGCTTCCAATGGTTCCCTATCGCACAACTGACACGGATTCCCTTCAGTACCACGGCGCGCAAAGCGCTCCACCTGGCCGGAATTGTCTGAAGGTTGTGATGGTTTCGTAAAACTCTCGCTCGCATCGAGTAACTTGCCAAAAACCGGTGTTTGATAGGGTATCGACATGGAACGTAAAAGAAAGCTGTATGCCGCCAAAGCGGCCGTCATCATGATTGCCGTCCCCATTCTCCTCTGGGCGTATGAATATGGACCCAACCCCGGCTATTCCGGTGTGCCCAACGAACTGGGAACTTGCGCCACCTCCGGGTGCCACGTCGGAACCACCAATGACCCGGCCAATAAAGGCAGCGTCAGCGTCGCTTTTCCTAACGGGCAAACCTACCTTCCCGGGGTGAAGCAGCATCTCGTGGTGACCATCGCGGACCCGGTCCAGCGCGCCTGGGGCTTCCAGTTGACCGCCCGCCCTGCCAGTAACAGCGCCACCATGGCCGGCACCTTCGCCTCCACCGACCAGAACACCACCCTGATGTGCTCTTCCACCGATTTCAACGTCTTCCAGGAAGTGGATTACGTGTCCGGAAAAACGCAAGTCTGCGCCGCATCCATGCCCCTGCAATACATCGAACACTCTCTCGCCGGCTACAATGCCACCAAGGGCCACACCGGATCGCAAACTTATGAGTTCGATTGGACGCCGCCTGCCACCAGCTCCGGCAACGTCATCGTCTACGTCTCCGGCAACGCGGCCAACGGCGATCTCACCGTCAACGGCGACCACATCTACAACACCTCGTATACCCTGACTCCCATCTCCTTCGGCGGACCGCCCTCCATCACCGCGGGCGGCGTGGTCAGTGCCGGCGCCTTCGGGGCCTTCACCTCGGTAGCCCCCGGCTCCTGGATGGAGATCTACGGAACCAATCTCGCCGGCAGCGCCCGCGGCTGGGCAGGCACCGATTTCACCGGGAACCAGGCGCCTGTTTCGCTCGACGCCGTCAATGTGACCATTGGCGGCCAGGCGGCCTTCATCGATTACATCAGCCCCACCCAGGTGAACGCCCAAGTTCCGTCCGGCACGCCCACAGGTGCGCAGCAGATCGTCGTTTCCACTCCCGCCGGCGCCAGCCCCGCCTACAACATCACCGTCAGCACCCTACAACCCGGCCTGCTCGCGCCCTCTTCGTTCCTCATCGGCGGCAAACAGTACGTGGTGGCGCAGTTGCTTGACGGCACCTACGTCCTGCCTCCGAATGCCATCGCGGGAATCGCTTCGCGCCAGGCCAAACCCGGCGAAACCATCGTCATCTACGGTATCGGCTTCGGCCCCGTGCTCGATTCCGGCAACCAGAACATCCCCGCCGGCACCATTGTCACCGCATCCAACACGCTCTCCAACCCGTTCTCCATGGCCTTCGGCGCCTCCTCCGCCACCGTTTCGTATTCCGGCCTGGCGCCGAGCTTCGTCGGCCTCTACCAATTCAACGTCGTGGTCCCCAGCGTGGCCAACAACGACCTGGTTCCCTTGAGCTTCACCCTGAACGGTGCCGCCGGCTCGCAGACGCTCTTCATCGCCGTGCATAATTAAGCGTGGAGCAATTTGACCTCGCCTTCGACCTCTTTCCCGAGCGCCGCGTCTTCAGCGTCAGCGAGCTCAACGGCGCCATCCGCGCTATTCTCGACGGCGAGTTCTCCGATATCTCCGTAACCGGGGAAATCTCCGGCCTCAAACTCGCCGCCAGCGGGCATTACTATTTCACCCTCAAAGATCGCGATTCCCAGGTGAAGGCGGTGGCCTTCCGCTCCGCCCACCGCTTCTGGAAGTTCAAGCCGCACGACGGCCTCGCCGTCCTGGCGCGCGGCCGCATCGATGTCTACGAGCCGCGCGGCGAATACCAGCTCCAGGTCGAACTGCTCGAACCCCAGGGCCTGGGCGCGCTGCAACTGGCCTTCGAGCAGCTCAAGAAGAAACTCGCCGCCGAGGGCCTCTTCGCCGCCGAAAGAAAACGCCCCCTGCCGCGCTTCCCCCGCCGCATCGGCATCGTCACCTCGCCGCGCGGCGCCGCCATCGCCGACATGATCCAGATCCTGGCGCGCCGTTTCCCCGGCCTGCACATCCGCCTCTTCCCCGCGCTGGTGCAGGGCGCGGGTTCAGTGGAGGAAGTCGTCAGGGGTATCGAATACTTCAGCCGCACCGCGTGGGCGGACGTCGTCATCGTCGGCCGCGGCGGCGGCTCCCTGGAAGATCTCTGGACTTTCAACGAAGAAGCCGTGGCGCGCGCCATCGCCGCCTGTTCCGCGCCCGTGGTCTCCGCCGTGGGCCACGAGACCGATGTCACCATCGCCGATTTCGTCGCCGATCTGCGCGCCCCCACTCCATCCGCCGCCGCCGAAATGGTCGTCCCCACGCGCGACGACCTCTTCGACCGCATCTCCGCCGCGCGCGCCAAGGCCACGCAGGCGCTCCGCTACCGCCTGGCCATGCTGGAAAGCCGCCTGCGCCGGCAGGGCATCGACCGCGCCCTCTCCACACTCCACCGCCGCATCGGTCGCGGCTTCCAGCAAACCGACGAGTACGAGTACCGCCTGCGCGCCGCGCTGCGCGCCGCCATCGACTCCCGCGAACGCGCGCGCCGCACCCTGGAAGCGCGCCTCCGCCAGTTCGACGTGCGCCCCCGCCTGGCCGCCGGACGCCGCCGCCTGGAGACCGCTCATCACGCCGCCCTCGAAGCGATGCGCGCCCGCCTGGCCCAGCGCCGCGCCGGCCTCGAACAGCTCGCCGGCCAGCTCTCGCAGCTAAGCCCGCTGCGCGTCCTGGCGCGCGGCTACGCCATCGTGTCCAACCAGGCCGGCATCGTCACCGCCGCTGCTGCCGCGCCCCCCGATTCGCGCATCCACGTCTGCCTCCACCGCGGCGCGCTGGACGCCGTGGTCGCTCCTTCCAATGCAGTGGAGTGAAGCGCGGAGCAGGCATTCGGCATTCGGACCTACGATTCCAAGGTGGCGTTGGAATCGGGGAACTCGGCTCTCAGAGGTACGCGAGATCACGCCGCATAGATACAGCGAGCCTCGGCCAGGATCTCATTTCGCAAACGCTCGCTTAGCGCAGTCTTCGAGACCAGATCGACTTTCTTCCCAAGCAGTTTCGACAGCTCCTGCTCCGCGTCGAAGAAACTGTTCGCGTTGGCCGAGGCGCACTTGGACGATGCCGACCGCGATGTGCGCAACATGGCTACGGCACTGTTCATTCACTCCGAGCGGCTATTCACATTTCTAGAGGTCGAGGGAGTGGAGCCGACCAACAATGTCGCCGAACGGACTTTGCGCACGGCCGTGCAATGGCGCAAAACTAGCTTTGGCAACCGCAGCCGCAACGGCGAAATTGCCACTGTCCGTTTGCTCACGGTCACTCAGACTTGCAAGAGGCAACAGAGGCATGTCTTGGGTTACCTCACTGACGCAGTACGCTCCCACCGCCGCCGGAATGTGGCGCCCTCCCTGCTCTCGCGCCCCTGACCACCTGAACTGTTACCCTGCGGGATTGCCAAACGGCGACGCGCCGATCGTAGCCACTGTGAACAACACAACCACGCAATCGAACTTGTTTCTGACTATTCAGAACTAGCGCAAGGACCATTGCATAATCGAGCGGTTTTGCGACAATTCCAACAGCGCTCGTTCACGGGGATTTTTGCGTTGCAAAAAGGTATTGCATGAATGGTTCGATTGGCGATACATTCGTGCAATCCGGATCGGCTACGCCAGAATCTCCACCGACGATCGGGACACCGGCGCCCAGGTGGCAGCGCGGAAGGCCGCTGGTTGCGAGCGCATCTATCCGGAGAAGGCCTCCGGCGGACGCATTGGCCATCGGCCGAAAAACGCTAGCGAGCCCTAAACTCCCGCCCCCCATCTGCCGATACTTGAGCAGGTGGAACGTGTGAACCCCGCCGAGAGCACCTGTGCGGCCATTGCCGGCAAGCTCTCGAAGCTGCCGCCGTTTGGTCCGGCAGTTCAGAAACTCCTGCGCATTTCGCTCGAAGACGATTCGGCCACGCGGTCGTTCGAGGAGGCCTTCAAGTCGGACCCGGCACTCACCGCCGAGCTGCTGGTGATGGCCAACTCGGCAGCTTTCGGCGGACGGTCCCGTGTGCAGACCATTGCGCTGGCCATTCGAAACCTGGGCCTGGAGCGGGTCCGGTCGCTGGCCACCACTTCCGCGCTTCGTTCCCATACACAGCGCGGCCGGCGCCACGAATACCTGGCATCGGTGTGGGCGCACGCCGTCGCCACCGCCGTTGCCGCGGAAGCTCTGGGCGAGTTGTGCGGCTTCCCCGACCTGTACACCCTCGGGCTTACCCACGACCTGGGGCGCCTGGGCCTGTTCCTTGCCGGCGGGCAGCCATACGCCGTCGAGCTCTCCAAAGAGTTCACGGACATCGAACAGGCCGGCCAGGTGGAGCGGAATCTCTTCGGCATCACCCATTGCCAGGCGGGCGCCGTGGTCGCGGCTGTATGGGGCTTCCCGGAGAGTTTGGCCGCCTGTATGGGAGAGCATCACTCGCTGCCTTCCGGCGCCCAAGGCGGCCCGCGAGGCATGATTGCGACCGCATGTCAGATGGCCGATTCGCTGGGATTCCCTGAAGTCCCCCTGTCCGACCCGCCTGGCTGGCCCGAGTTGTGCCCGTCCCTGGAACACCATCCCCAGCTCGAGCCCGAGGAACTCTGGGATCAGATCACGCGCCGCATCGCCGACCTGCACGGATGACTCCCCGCCACGCCGAACTAATCAATCTTTCCGCGCCGGCTGAAACAAGGGGAACGTCCCGTCTGTCCCCGGTTTCCCCGGTTTCCGCCTACTTGCCGGCGGGAGGCTGCACGGGCGCGTCGGCATCGCCCGTGATGTACTGCTTCTCCTCGGGGTGCAGCAGCTTGAGACGCTTGCGAATCTCCAGTTCCTGCGCCGCGGGGTTGTTCTTGAGGCGGCTGATGTATTCTTTTTGACGCTCGACCTGTTTCACCAGGCCATCGTTGCGCTTTTCCATTTCCTGGATCTGGCGCTGCTTATCGTGCCAGGCGTGCACACCCCGAGGGAAGGCGATGAAGGCATACCCCACCGCCGCCAGGAATACAACTAGGTAAACGAATCTGGTCAGCGACGCTTTCATGCGACGATAGTGCCTGGAACATAATATTAGCATCATTATTCTCAAATGACCGATAAGATTGTCGTTCTTAGTACGTGCGCCACGGAGACGGATGCCGAACGCCTGGCGCGCGCCCTGGTGGCCGGGCGCCTGGCCGCGTGCGTCAACGTGCTCCCGGGCGTGCGCAGCTTCTACCACTGGAAGGGCGAAATCGAGTCCGGCGCCGAGTGCCTGCTGATTATCAAGACTTCCCGCGCGCTGTTTCCGGCGCTGAGCGCGGAGATGGCGAAGCTGCATCCATACGAAGTGCCGGAGTTGCTCGCCCTCCCGGTGGTGGACGGCGCGGAAAACTACCTGAGCTGGCTCCACGCCAACCTGCGTGGGGCGCAGCTATGACCGCCCTGATTTTCGACATGGATGGAGTCATCCTCGATTCCGACTCCACGCATCGCCAGGCATGGGCCGCCTGCAACCGCCTCTACGGTCTGGAAACCACCGAGGAGATGCTGCGGTGGATGCACGGCAAGCGCAACGACCAGATCGTACAACATTATTTTGGCGATAGAATCGACGCGGCAGAGGTGGAGGCGCGCGGCCGGGCCAAGGAGCGGTTGTACCGGGAGATCGCCGCCGGCAGCATCGAGCAGATGCTGCTGCCGGGCCTGCGCGCCTTCCTGGAGCGGCACCGCGACCTGCCCATGGCGGTGGGCAGCAACGCCGAACCGGAAAACGTGGCGTTTGTGCTGGAGGAAGCGGGACTGCGGCGGTATTTCCCGGTGGTCGTGGATGGCCACCAGGTGCACCGGCCGAAACCCCATCCGGACATCTACCTGCGGGCCGCGGAATTGCTGCAAACCGAGCCGGCGGACTGCATTGTTTTCGAGGACTCCCACGCCGGGGTGGCCGCCGCCCGGGCGGCGGGAATGCGGGTTATTGGTCTGGGTACCACCTACGGCAACTTGCCAGGGGCCGTCTTAACCATCGATAATTTCCAGTGCGGGGATCTGGAACCATGGCTGCTAGCCCAGATGCGGGCCGTGTAACGCGCTGGCGCCGCGCGGCGCTGGGGGTGTGCCTGGCTCTGGCCTGCGGTTCCGCGGGCGCCCAGACCCGAATCACTCTTTCCCAGCTTGGCTTCCGCAAGGCTTCCGACTATTCATCGACTTACGCCGGGCAGAGGGTGGTCGTGCGCGGCGTGGTTTCGGCTCCCGCCTTCCATTTTGCCGTCTACAGCGCGCTGGCCATCCAGGATGGGCGCGGTGGCGGCGTGCTGAAAGTGGCGCAGCCGGACGTTTCCCTGGACCGTTACCGCCCCGGGGACGAGATCGAAGCCCAGGGCACGGTCGTCCTGGAAAACGGGATGACCATGCTGGCCCCGGAAAAGGTGACCTTGCTGGGGCACGGGGCGGCGCCTCAACCCATGGACCTGTCCACCCGCGAGTTGCAAAGCACGCTACACCTGGGAGAGTTGGTGCGCACTCAGGGCACGGTGGAGGAAAAGCCCGGCTACAACGGGGGCGGCGCCGTGATCCTGTTGCCCGGGCAGGCGGAATTCTACAAACTGTTCATTCCGCGCAAGCCGGGCGCGGGCAAGGCCAACCTGGAACGGGTTCGCAAGGGAGACACGGTGCGCGTCACCGGTATTGCCCTGCAGTACTGCCCGCACCCTCCGTACAATGGGTCCTACGAACTGCTGGTGGCGGACGTGAGCGACGTCGTGCCCATCGAGCGTCCGCCGGCCGTGCCGCAACCGGTGATCGCCAGCGGCATTGTGGTCGTCCTGCTGGTCAGTTTCTTCCTGTGGAGCCGCGAGCGCCGTTTGCGCGCGCAGCGGAAGCGGTTGCGGCAAACCTTTAAGCTGGGCGAGGAGATTCTGGGCGCTTCTTCGGCGGCGACCATTCTGAAACGCATCTCGGAGGCGTTGCCGGGCATCATCGGCGTCACGCGAGTGCGCCTTTACGCCTACAACCGCACCGCCAAGACGCTCGACGCTATCGAGCAGGACGGCGCGGAGCCGGAGTCGATTTCGCTTTCGTCGCCCCCCGGCGGCACCCCGGCGGGCGCGGTGGCCTGTTTCCACTACCGGACGCTGCTGGTGATTCCGGATATCGGCCGCAGCCCGTTCCCGGTGGCCGCCAAGAGCGGAAACCGCTCCCCCAAAAGCCTGCTGTTCGTGCCCATGATCGCGCAAAATGAAGTCGTCGGAGTGCTGGAACTGGACCAGGACGACCGGGTGCGCGATTTCAGCGCCGATGAGCAGGCCCTGGCGCAGCATCTGGGCAACCAGATCGGCGTGGCGCTCCGCCTGCTCGATCAGCGGAGCGTGCAGGAGCAGCTCTTCCGCACCGAGAAGATGGCGGCGGTGGGACGGCTGATCTCCGGTGTGGTCAACGAACTGCAAACCCCGCTGGCCTCCATCACCAACCTGGCGCGCAAGGCCCTGGAGAAGGCGCGCGGCGGAGCCGCGGAGCGCGAGGTCGCGGCCATCGCCACCGAGGCCGCCAAGGCCAGCGGCATGGTCTCGCGCCTGGTTTCCTACGCCGCCGCCGAGCAGGTGGAGGCCCGCCCGGTGGACATCAGCGCGCTTCTGCGCAGCCTGATCGAATTCCGCGAAGGCGACTGGAAGGCGACGGGTCTCCGGGTACGCGACCTGACGTCGCGCGAATCGATTTTCGTGCTGGGCTCGCAGGGGCAGTTGGAGCAGGTGTTCCTGAATCTGTTCGTGCACGTGGAGCAATCGCTGGCCGGGGCGGAGCAGAAGACGGTCATTATCCGTACCAGCGTGCTCGCCAGGCGGCTGTTGGTGGAGATCTCCTTCACCGCGCCCTCGGAGGCGCGCAAGCCCGAGGATCTGGCGGCCGTGCTCGGTGTGACGCGCAGCGTCATCGCGGGCCACGGGGGCGAAGTGCGGCTCATCGAGAAGAGCCATTCCGACCCGCGCTTCGAAGTGGAACTGCCCGCCCTGGTCAAGGAGCGCGGGGTCCCGGCCTTTGCCAGCGGCGCCGCCGCGCGCGAAGGGTCGCGGCGCATGACGGCGTTAGTCATCGAGCCGGACGAGGCGGCGCAGCGCCAGTTGCTGGCCTTGCTGGCCGCCCACGGTTTCCGCGTGGTCCCGGTGACGAACTCGGATGCGGGATTGGATCTGGCGCAGCGCATACGCTTCGATGCCGCGTTCTGCTCGCTGCACGCGCCCGGTCTGAACTGGGTGGAACTCTCCGAGCGGATGCACACGCGGGTGGGCGGGTTCATCCTCCTCTCCGATGGCTACGATGCCGAGCTCTCGGCCGACTTCGAAGGCGACGGGCGGTTCGTGCTGGCCAAGCCCTTGCAGGAGAAGGAGCTGGAGCGCGTCCTGCAAATGGTCGAACCGCCCTCGGCCACGGTCATCCCGTTCAAGACCGGAACGGCGTAGGCCGGATAACCCATTCCTGCCGACGCGTTAGTGCGCCGCCACCGGAACGAAGGGGCTGATCAGATTGCCGGCGCCATCGAACTCGCAATCGATCGCGCCCTCGATCTCCAACAGGGGGTTCTTTTCCACTGCGGCGCGCACGTTTTCGCTCAACGCCAGGCGCGTCAACTCCATCGTGTTGCGGATCCAGCCGTAGGTCACTTCGTTCAGATCCAGCCGTCCCACGGTGGGCGCCATGCGCTCCAGGCACTCCCGGTCGGTGGGGAAATGGATGGGCGTGCGGATGGCCGCGGGCGTATTCGCGGTCAGCGAATTGATCCACGTCGGCGCCCAGTCGATGCGCTTCACCAGGCGCTCCGTGACCACGTCGGCCATGCCCATGCCCACCGCGCTATCGTAGGTGTGCTCGCTCAGATTGCGCACGAAAATCCGCTGGAACTTCGGCGTATCGGGCCAGGGATTGTACTGGCCCTGCACGCCCCGGTTGGCCACCTTCGTGTCCATCCCTGCGCCGGAGATATTCTTGCCGATTTCGTCCATGATCAGGATGTCGAGATCCATGGGGATCTTCGCCATCCAGGTCTTGACCAGCGCCAGGTTCGCCTCCTCGCGCGCTTCCATCGCTTCCACCGGCACGGCGTCGAGCTTGGCCGTGTTGTGGTAGGCGTCCTCCAGGATCGCCAGGCCGCCGAGAATCTTGCCCGATTTCAACACCTGCCGGCCCACGCTGCGGACCACGTGTTCCAGGCCCACATGGTAGGCATAGGCGTGATAGCGCTGCGCGCCGGCGAATTTGCCCAGGCCGATCGCCATCATCTTGAACAGGCCGCTCTCGATCTTGCCGGCGAAATCGGTGTGCCACTTCACCCGGCCCACCAGCATCACGCCGTCGGAATCGTACGCCACCTTATCCATGAAGGCTTCGATGCCGTCGGACGTTTTGCCCAGCGACACCACTTCCAACTGGCTGATCAGCGGGCAGCCCATGGTGGCTGCGGTGATGCCGTAACTGGCCAGCACTTCGGCCTGGCCGGCAGCATTGGCCGCGCCGTGACTACCCATCGCCGGGAAGATCAGCGGCTGCATGCCCTGTTCCTGGAAGTATCGAACCACGTTGTGCACGATGGTGGCGATGTTGTGGATGCCGCGGCTACCCACACCGATGGCGACGCGCGCACCGGGCTTCAAGCGCCCGGCGAAACCGCTGGCGCCGAGCTCGGAGCGGACGGTGGCGGCCACATCGGCGATCTTGCGATCGGGAAACTTCTGGCGGACTACGAGGAGGCGGGGAAATTGCATGACGGACTTATTTTAGCAGTGGGACAGGCCTCCTGGCAGTGGGACAGGCCTCCCGGCCTGTCTTTTTGAACACCGGGGACAGACCAGGAGGTCTGTCCCCTACAGCCCAGCCTTCTTCCACAACTCGTCCACCCGCCGCTTGACGTCGGAATTCATCGCGATCACGTCCGGCCAGGGGCGGGTGAACCCCTCGCCGGGCCACTTGCGGGTGGCGTCGATACCCATCTTCGATCCGTAGTTCGGCAGACGGCTGGAGTGGTCCAGCGAATCCACCGGCCCCATCACGAACTGTATGTCGCGCTCCGGGTCGATGTTGTTCAGCGCCTTCCACACCACCTCGCTATAGTTCTGCACGTCCACGTCTTCATCCACCACCACGATTACCTTGGAGAACATGGCCTGCCCGGTTCCCCAGATGGAGTGCATCACCTTGCGCGCGTGCCCCGGATAGCTCTTGCGCATGGAGACCAGAATCAGATTGTGGAAGATGCCCTCGGGCGGCATGGCGATATCGCGCACCTCGGGCAGTTGCATGCGCATAAGCGGCAAAAAGATGCGCTCGATGGCCTTGCCCATGTAATAGTCTTCCATGGGCGGCGGCCCGACGATGGTGGCGGTGTAGATGGGCTCCTGGCGCTCGGTGATGCAGGTGACATGAAACACCGGGTATTCGTCGGCCAGGGAGTAGAAGCCGGTGTGATCGCCGAACGGTCCCTCGGTGCGCAACTCGCCCGGTTCCACGTAGCCTTCGAGCACGATCTCCGCCTGCGCCGGCACTTCCAGGTCGCAGGTCTGGCACTTCACCATTTCCACCGGACTCTGCCGCAGGAAGCCGGAGATCATCATTTCGTCCAGGTCGGGCGGCAGCGGCAGAATGGCTGAGTACATGGTGGCCGGGTCGGCGCCGATGGCCACCGCCACGTCCATGCGCTTCTTCCCCTGTTGTTGCATGCGGCGATAGTGTTCCGCGCCCTGTTTGTGGGTCTGCCAATGCATTCCGGCGGTGCGCTCGTCGTACACCTGCATGCGGTACATGCCGCAGTTGCGCTTGCCGGTGTCGGGATTGCGCGAGAAGACCAGGGGCAGCGTGATGAAGCGCCCGGCGTCTTGGGGCCAGCAGTGCAGCACCGGATAATCGAGCAGCGAAAAGCCATCGGTGCGCACCACTTCCTGGCACGGTCCCCGGGACACGATTTTGGGAAAGAACGTGCCCATCTCGGCCAGTTTGGGCAGCATTTTCAATTTGCCGATGAGGCTCTCGGGCATGCGCATTTCCAGGAATTCCACGATGCGCCGCGCCACTTCCTCCACCGAGCTCACCTGGAGAGCGATCTCCATCTTGCGCATGGAAGCGAAGGCGTTCACCAGCACGGGGATTCGGAAGCCCGTCGGCCGCTCGAAGAGCAGCGCCGGACCACCCTGTTTGACCGCCCGGTCGGCGAATTCTGTGATCTCCAGGCGCGGGTCCACTTCGAAGGGGATGCGTTTCAACTCGTTGTTCTGCTCCAGCGCGCGCACGAACTCGCGCAGATCCTGATAGGCCATACGTTATGAGTATGGCAGCAAGCGGCGGCTCGCCGCTTCTCTGCTGTACAATTGCCTTGTGAGGCGGGCCGCCGCCCGATGTGAGACCAAATGGACCTGAAACAACTGCAAGACACACCCCCGTGGGAATGGCCGAGGGGGATCGGCCAAAAGTTTCTTACCATACTCCGCGACCCCAAGGCCAAGGCTTCCGACCGGCTTCTCGCCGCGGGGTTGGCGGGTGATTTCACCGTAATCAACGACCCATTGGCCCACGCGCTGCTCGCCATCGTGGGCAATGCCGGCGAGCCGGCGGAACTGCGCGCCCGGGCGGCAATCTCGCTGGGCCCGGCGCTGGAGCAGGCGGACATCGACGAATTCGAAGATCCGGAATCGGTGCCGATCAGCGAGAAGACATTTCATAAGATCCAGCAGTCTCTCCGCAAGGTATACGCCGATTCCGGCGTTCCTAAACTGGTGCGGCGGCGGATTCTGGAGGCGGCGGTGCGCGCCCCGGAGGACTGGCACAGCGATGCGATCCGCACCGCCTGGTCCAGCGAGGACCCGGAGTGGAAGCTGACCGCCATCTTCGGCATGCGTTATGTCCGCGGGTTCGACGAGCAGATCGTGGAGGCGCTGGGAAACGCCGACCCCCTCATTCACTACGAGGCAGTTTGCGCGGCCGGCAACTGGGAAATGGACGCGGCATGGCCGCACCTCACCGCGCTCCTTGCCGCGCCGGGTACGGACAAGGATCTGCTGATCGCCGCCATGCACGCCGTGGCCTGCATCCGCCCGGACGAGGCTGGGGGGCTGCTCGTGGACTTGGTCGATTCCGAAGACGAAGACATCGCGGAAGCGGCATCCGAAGCCCTGTCCGAGGCTGAGGGAATGTCGGATGACGAGTTCGACGACGACGAGGACGAGGATTTTGACGACGAGGACGACGAGGACGACGACACGATTCGCTGAAACCGCCCGTTCGCGAATCCTGTTACCCTGAATTCCATACCCCATCATCCCGAGGAGAATGAATGTCCAACCGAGTGGCCTTTGTTACGGGCGCCAGCCGTGGAATCGGCCGTGCCATCGCGCTGACGCTATGCCGCGCGAATTTCGATATCGTGGTGGCCTCACCCGAAGTCGAGCGCAACGAACAAGTGGCCGAAGAGATCCGCGCCTGCGGCGGGTGGGCGATGACGCTCGATCTCGACGTGACTTCGCCGGAGAGCGTCAAGGCGGCTTTCACCCAGACGCTGAAGGACAAGAGCCGCATCGACGTGCTGGTCAATAACGCCGGCATCACCCGCGATGGCCTGGCCATGCGCATGAAGCCGGCCGATTGGGACCTGGTCCTCAATATCAACCTGAACGGCGCCTTTCGCTGCATTCAACAGGTGCTGCCCGGAATGATGCGCAACCGCTGGGGACGGATCGTCAATATCGCCTCCGTGGTGGGGCAGGCGGGAGCGGCCGGGCAGGCGAACTACGCCGCCTCCAAGGGCGGGATGATCGCCATGACCAAGGCGCTCGCCCAGGAGATCGGCAGCCGCGGCATCACCGTGAACGCCGTCGCTCCGGGCTACATCGAAACCGACATGACGCGGGTTCTGCCCGAGGAAGTGAAGGCCAGGATCCTCGCCTCGGTTCCGCTGGGCCGTATCGGCCAACCCGAAGACATCGCCAACGCCGTGAAGTTCCTGGCCGGCGAAGAGTCCGGCTACATCACCGGCCACGTCCTCGCCGTCAACGGCGGCATGTATATGTAGGAGTGGCATAAGGCTCCGCCTTGTGCAATCCGAGCGAAGCTCGGACGCTTCGCAAAATTCGGACGCTTCGCAAAATAGCGTTACAGTGTTGGGCATGCTCCGCCCCCTCGCCATCCTCTTCTCCGCCGCCCTGGCGCTCTCCGCCGCGCCAGCGCTGGATGTCTGGCACGCCCCGTCCGCCATCCGCACGGTCGAGCCCACCACCGCACTCAAGCTTACCGGCGGCCGCACAGGCGACCTCTACCGTCCCCGCCTCACCAACACCGGCAAGACCCCCGTGCACGTCACGGAGGTCTCGCTCTTCCGCATCGCGCACGATCTCCCCGATGCAACCGCGCTCTACGGCGAGAGCTTCCAGATGCTTACCCAGACCGCCGGCACGCTGGGTACGCCCATCGACCTTGCCTACGACGAATGGAAGCATTACAAAATCCCGCAGCCCGCCGACGCTAAAGTGGTCACCGGCATGATGACCCTCACCCCTCCCGGCGGCGATACCATGCTGCTCGCCTTCACCAGTTGCCATCGCTTCAACGGGCGCTTCTTCCTGCGCCCGAAATCGATCGAGGTGGTGCTGGATGCCGAAGGGCTGGCGCTCGCTCCCGGCGAATCGTGGAACCTGGAAGAGTTCACTTTCACCAGCGGTCCCAATCGCGCCGCGCTGCTGGCCGCTCTTGCGGACCGCATCGATCGCAACCATCCGCCGCTGCGCTTCCCAGCGCCGCCGGCCGGATGGTGCAGTTGGTATTGCTTCGGCCCTCGCGTCACCGCCCGGAACGTGATGGACAACCTCGCGTCCATCGTCAGGGACGCGCCCCAGCTCAAGTACGTCCAGCTTGACGATGGCTACCAACCCGCCATGGGCGACTGGCTGGAAACCGGCAACGCCTTCGGCGGCGACGTGCGGGGCGTGCTCCAGGCCATCCGCCAACAGGGCTTCGAACCCGCCATCTGGGTGGGCCCGTTTATCGCGGAAGCCGGCAGTCACGTCTTCCAGCAGCACCCGGATTGGTTCATGCGGGGCGAGGACGGCAAGCCGCTCCCCGCCGGCAAGGTCACGTTTCAGGGATGGCGCCACGGCCCCTGGTACGCGCTCGACGGCACCAACCCCGACGTGCAGCGGCACCTGGAGAACGTCTTCCGCACCATGCGGCGGGAGTGGGGCGTGACCTATTTCAAGCTCGACGCCAACTTCTGGGGCGCCATGCACGGCGGCAAACTGCACGATCCGAAAGCCACCCGCATCGAAGCCTATCGCCGCGGCATGCAGGCGGTCCTGCGCGGCGCCGGCGACAGCTTCATATTGGGCTGCAATCACCCCATCTGGCCGTCATTCGGCCTGATCCACGGCTCGCGCAGTTCCGGCGACATCAGCCGCAAATGGGATACCTTCCGGACGGTGGCGCGCCAGAACCTGCTGCGCAACTGGCAGAACGGCAAGCTCTGGTGGAACGATCCCGATGCCGTCACGCTGAGCGGCGCCATGCCGATGGAAGAGTATCGCTTCCACGCCAGCGCGATCATGGCGTCGGGCGGCCTCGTGCTCTCCGGCGACGATCTGAGCACGCTGCCCGCCGACCGCCTCGCCATGCTCAAGAAACTCCTTCCGCCCACCGGAGTGGCCGCCGAGTTCGCCGGCGAGAACCTCGCCGTGGGCACCGTGAAATTGAAGGATCGCACGCTGGTGTGCGTCTTCAACTGGAGCGACGGGGCGGCCAAGATCCCCGTGAAGCTGGCGCGCGCGGGTGAGGTCAGCGACTTGTGGAGCGGGCAAACCTACGGCAGGCAATCCGCGCTGGAAGTCCCGCTGAAGGCGCACGAAGGCACGGTGTTGGTGGTGCGGTAGGTGGCATAAGGGGGTACCCTCTGGGTCGCCTTGTGCATCCGGGCGTGGTGGAATAAGGCTCCGCCTTGTGCATCCGGGCGTCAGCTCACATATCCCTACCGCACGCGCAGCCCGATCCGCCCCTGATCGCGCGCGATGGTCACCTCCGCACTCCCTTTCCACAGCCGCAAGAGATCGTCGATCGCGTTGACGGCCTGGCCATCGACCGCCAGAACGACATCGTTGGCGCGCAGTCCGGCGGCGCGGGCGGCGCTGCCCGGCGGGGCCTCCACTATCCACACACCCACTTCGCCGGCAAGTCCCGCGGCGGAGACTTCGCCGAGGCCGGCGACGTTGCGCACGGTCGCGCCCAGCCACGCGCGCGGTGTGCGGTCGCGGGTGGAACCCAGGGTGGCGGCGTCGCCGTCATGGGCGTCGGGAAGTTCGGGCGTGCGGGCCAGCGCCTTGAGCGCGGGTTTGCGCACGCCGAATTGATCCATGGGAAAATTCTCGAAACCCAGCGCCAGGGCGGGCGAGCCCGGGCGTACGCGGTAATCGCCGCGCGCGGCGTCGATAAAGAGCGCGTCGGCTTCCACTGAATGGGCGTCGCGCCCGCTCTGCTTCTGCAGCCCGGCGGCGGGGCGCGGCGCGAGCAGGCCCGGCGCGTGGAGCAGGTTGAAATCGCATTCCGCGCCCCACGGCGGGTTCACGCGGATCGGTTTATAGGGGCCGCTCACGATGTTGTGCCGCACCACATCCTTGCTATCGGCGAACCACACGTGCGGGTGGAAAGAGTTGCCCACCATGATGTTGTTCTCCATGCGGCGGTAGAAGCCTTCGCGCAGCTTGATGCCGCCGCGCAGGCAGAGATTGTCCACCAGCACGTAGTTGCTGGAGCCGTCGTCGAGATCGATATCCCATCCATGATCGCAGCGCCATCGATTGTTGCGCAGCGTGTTGGGGGACTGCGCGTCCAACCTGGGGAGATCGCGATTTTCGCCCCGCGTCACGGTGTTCAAATCGATGCCTTTGAGTCCCCAGAAGCGGTCGCGGCCCCAGGAGTTGAAGCTGCCGTGGTCGCCGGTTTCCTTGACCGTGTCGAAGACGTCGCAGAATTCGATGGTGTGCCCGCCCCACGTGCCGTCCCCGATATTGATGCCGGCGCGCGGCACGTCGTAGAGCGAACAGTGGCGCACCGTGATGGCGCGCGACATGGAGATTTCCACCGGCGCGGTCTGTTTTTCGAAGCGGCCGGTTGCGTGGATGAGGCAGTCTTCCACCAGCGACTCGGCGGGATAGTTGTTGGTGAGTGGGCCCGGCGTGCGGTCGATCTCGCTGAAATCCTGCGTGTCTTTGCCTTGCCCGAAGAAGAGCGCGCTGCGCACCGCCTTGGGATCGCCCACGAAGGCGATGCCGTTGGCGCCGGCGCGATCGATGTGGACTCCGCGGATGGTGGCGCGGCGATTGTAGTTGTTGACGAAGATGGCGTTGCCGCCCACCTGGTCGAAAAGCGCGTCCTCGATGGTCGCATCCTCGGTGCCGGTCAGCAAGACGGCGCCGCCGCGATAAATCGCCCAGTCGCTGCGCAGCAGGGGTTCGCGTGTGTCCATGAACGTGCGCGCGGCGTGGCGGAAGGTGAAGCCGCGCAGCGTGACGGAGCGCACCGGCGCGGTCTCGGTGCCGCGGAACTCGATGAGGTGGCGCAGGCGCACCGCCTCGACTATGGCGCGGTTCGGGTCGATGCCCTTGGGCGGGTAGAAGTACAGCGTGGCGGTCTTGGTATCGAGAAACCACTCGCCGGGCGCATCCAGTTCCTCGAAGATGTTCTCCACGTAGCGGTATTTGTCGTGCATGGGTGCCGCGCGATTATTCTGCCAGCCGCCTTCGTAGGTGAGTTCGCCCGCCGCATTCCGGCCGGTGATCACGTAATGGAAATCGCCCCATAGATTCCTGTGCATGGCGTGCATGTAGCCGCCGCGTGGATCCTTCCAGCGCGCCGCGCGCTCCTTGCCGAAAGCGTCGGGCGACCAGCCGTCGAAGTAGACGGCCTTGGCATCGTAGTTGGGGTAGCGGGCCAGGTGTTGGCGCTCGCCGTTGACGAACAATTGGTCGGTGGCCAGATCGCGCGGGACTTTGGCTTGCAGGATGCCGTCGCGGTAGGCAGTCCATTTTAGGTTGAGGCGAACGCCGCCGCTCAGCACGACGGCCGCACCTGGTTCGGCGGCGAAGGTGGTGCCGGAGTCGGCGGGTTCGAACACGATCGTTTCGGGCAGGTAGTACGTGCCCGCGAGGAAGTGGACCGTGCCGTGGGCCTTGCGCGCGGCCTTCTGCGCGGCGGCAAAGCTGCGCAGCGGACGCTGCCGGCTGCCCGGCGCGGCGTCGCTGCCGTGGGGCGCGACGTAGAGATCGGCGGCCGGCGCGAGCGAGCAGGTCAGGAGCAGGGTGGGAAGAAAGTGGCGCACTCTACACACGTACTCCGCCACGCGGCGGAATGCAAAGGGAAGGGTTCAAGATGCCTCGTGTAGCCCCGGTTCCCGCCCGCGCCTACCGCACCACCGTCTTCTCCACCGCCTGATTCCCATAATCGTCTTCCACCCGCACGGCGACGGTGTGTTCCCCTGGCGCGGCATCGAGATTGAGCTCGTAATCCAGCTCCTGCGCGTCGGAGAGGCGCGTCACCGGGGCCGCCACTTTCCACTCGCCGCCATCCAGCGAATACTCCGCTTTGGCGATATTGTTGAGCGCGTCCGCCGCGTGCCATTTCACTTGCAGCCTGCCGCCCGTGCGCGCGGAGGCAAGCGCGCTGATCTTCGGCGGCGTGTTGTCGATCCAGAACGGGCTGCCCTCCATGCGCGCCGTCAGCGCCTCCGCCGGCGGATTGCCCGGCGCATCCGATGCCGTCACCCGGACCCGGTACTCGCCATCCGGCCAGGCGGTGGAATCCCAGGAGAGATAGCGCTCCGTCACCTTGTCCTTGAGCAGCTTCCATTCGGTCTCACCCGTGCCACGGATCTCCACCGTGAACACCAGCGCGTCGCCGTTCGGGTCCGATGCCGCCCAGCGCGCGCCGATAAAGCCCTTGGCGTATTGCATGGAAGGCGTGCTGTCCGACAACCCCGCGCCTCCGCTCGATCCCGCCCGCTTGCCGATGGGCGGTAGATTGAGCGTCTGCGCGAAAGCGATCAGCGGCGTCGAGGGCGGCGGGAAGCGGTAGTTCGGCGGCGTGGCTTCGATCTCGTCGATGCGCGGCTCCAGGTTCTTGGGCAGATACGCCACGTCCACCGAATCGAGCTCCGGCGATCCGCCCGCGAGCGTCGCTTTCCACTGTACGAAACGCGCCGCCGGAGAGGCCACGCGGCCGCCCTTGCCGCCCGCCGGCACCGCCGCCCACCCGCTCCAGTTCTTCTGCGGCCGGTCCAGGTTGCCGCTGCGCGTGGCCATGGCCACCTGCCCGCCGTTCAAATTGACCTCGAAGCTGAGCCGGCCCCACAGCGAATACAGGCCGGAATCGAAGACGTCGCTCTCCAGGGAGCCCTCGTGCTCGAGTCCCGGACCGATCTCGTAGACCTTGCCCGTATTCCCCGTGGCCGCGTACACACGGCCGTCGCGGCCGCCCTGGAACGCCGTAACCTGGGTCGCGGGCAGCGTCAGGAGCGAGGTATACACGGTGGGCGATTCGATGCGGTAGACGCTGCCCTTGTTGCCCGCGCCGAGCAGGGCGCGGCCCGTGGCGTCGAACGCGATGGCGTACACCACGTCCTGCGCATGTCCCCACACCCGCCGCGGCGCGCCGTCGGCATCGATGCGGTACACTTCGCTGCCGCCGGCCACACCGGCTGGAGCCACGGAAGGCGGCGGTGTGGGCGCCGGTGGCCGCGCCGCCGCCCCGGCGCCAACCGTCACAATCACCTGGGCGGGCGGGGGAGCAACCGGTGCCGGAGGCTGCGGCCCGGGCGCCGGAGTAGGCTGGCGCGTCCCCACGGCGGCGGCATAAATCGCCCCGTCGGGAGCCGGCGCCACCGCCGTCACTTCGCGTTTCGGCATCTGGTAGAGGACGAATCCCTCGCCCGCCGGCGTGACCCGAAGCACCAGGCCGCCGGGTTCGGTGCCCAGGATCAGGTTGCCCTTGGCGTCGATGGCCAGCGACCGTACGTGCGTTTCATCGGTCTTGAAAAACACCGAGCCCTTACCGTCCGGGGTCACGCGATGCAACTCGCCCCGGTCTCCCGTGGCGGCGAACAGATTGCCCGCCGCATCGAAGGCCAGCGCCCAGATGTACTTCGCTTTGGGGTCGTAGAACACCTCCGGCTTGCCGTCGCCCGCGATGCGATAGATCTTGCCGTCGGGCGAAGTGGCCGCGTAAACCCGGTCGCGGCTGTCCACCGCGATGGCGTGGATCTCCAGCGCGTCCAGATCGGCCAGCAGTTTGCCCTTGCCGTCCGGCGCGATGCGATACAGCTTGGCGCTGGTGCCGCCGCCCGCATATAGGTTGCCTTTGGAATCCCGCGCCAGCGCCCACAGGTAGGACGACGAGGTATCGAAGAGTTCGCGCGACACAGGCGCCAGCGTGAGCCGCCCGTCGCTGCGCAGCGACAGGTTCTTGAGGATGCCCTTCTCGAAATCGGCGGCTTCGCCCTGCGTCCAGGTGCGAGTCTGGCCGGCGGACAGAGCGCTGGACGCGGCCAGCAGCAGGATGAGTGTCTTCATTTGACCCGGTTTATCTGACTGCTTTATTTGACATGTATGGCCAGCGAGTAGCTGCCCGTCACCACGTAATCGAACGCAATGGAGGCCTGCTCCGACGCCGTCTCGGGCGTGGTAACCATGGCGCGGTTGCTGCCGCGCCCCGCCTGGATCACATTGAGCACGCTCGCGGGCATGCTGGGCATTGCCTTATCCTCGAAATAGGCGGTGGGACTGGCTTTCACCAGGGAAACGTACAGCCGGTTGTTGGTGCGCTCCTGGTTGAGCAGCGAGACCGCCTGGGGCAGATCGATGAAGCGGTTCATGAAGCCCGCTACGTTCTGCATGCGGTTCAGCGTATCGGCGTCGCTCAACAGGATGCGGTGATCGCCCTTGGCCAGCCCGGCGGGAATCTTCACCATGACTTCGCGCTGGATGGGATCGCCACGATACGGGCGCACGGAGACTTTCACCGCCAGGTCGTCGCCGGCGCGCACTTCGGTGTTGGCCACCCACCCGGTTTCGATGGCCGCCACGCGGCGCTCCGGCAGCAGATCGAGGCTCATGGTCACGCCCTTGATGTCCGGTGTGTTCACGTTGTTCAGGTACAGACGGTTGAACTTGTCGCCCAGCCATATGGCCAGCGCCATGGGCGCCGGCATGGGCATATCGCCCGTGGCCTGCATGGTCGCCAGACCGATATTGTGCGGGCCGTTCATCTCCACCTTGCCGTTCAGCCGGTACGTGGCCTCATCGGCGAAATCGTTCAGGTTGGAAATCGAGTTGTACAGCGTCAGCATCATCAGCGTGGGCGTCCACTTCTGGTGCACGAAGACGTTGAAATGGAAATTCTTCTCGCTCAGCACCGCCTCTTTGGCGTCTAGCGAGCGCACTTTCAGGGTCACCGGAATCATCGGCGAGGTGGCCCCCAGTTCGCCCATGATCCCGCTGTGGCGATCCTGCCGCAGCGCGCCCACAATCTCCGTGGCGTTGGCCATCTTGCTCGGCTGGAACTGGCTGGCCAGGGTGAGCACCACTTCGCTCTTGGCCAGCGGCATGTCCACCGGCCCCAGGTTGAATAGCGGGTGCCCGAAGGCCAGCACCCGCTTGCCATCGTTGTAGGTCACCGTGCCGAAGGCGCTGACACCCATATCGCCATCCACCAGGACCGTGGCCACGCTCTCGCCCGGATTCAGCGCGTGCTCCCAACCCGCCACCGGCTTGCCGCCGTGCGTCAGCACGCCGCCCGATCCCTGTACCGTGCGCAGACCCATCTGCTGGAAGATGGAACTGAAATCGCGCAGCGTATCTCCATTGATTCCCGAGAATACCAGCGGCGAATCGATCGGCGCCAGCGATTCCAGGGGACTCAAGGCGCCGCCCTCCGGGCCATCGCCGGCCTGCGCGTGTAGCGCCACCGCCTTGCCGGGCGTGCGCGCGGCGGGACGGGACTGGTCGCTGGAGTTGATCTCCAGCATCAGTTCGATGGGCGTGATGCCGCAGATGGCGTCCGGCGAGAACTGGCTCAGCCCCAGGGAAACCGCGCCAATCAGTTTTCCATTGATGTACACCGGGCTGCCGCTCATGCCTTTGGCGACGTTGGTGCGCGCCGCCTTGCCGCCCATCTTGCCCAGGATGATGTCCTGCCTGGGGCCCCACATGTTCTTGGAAATCCCGATGATTTCCACCGGCACCGGCTCCGGTTCCGTGCCCTGGAATACGGTCCACGCGGTGCCCTTCATACCCTGCCTGATCTCGCTCAGGGGCATGATCTCCACTTTGCCGGATTTGGGGCGGGCAGGCGGCGTTTCGGCCGCGGATGCAGGCAACGCGGTAGCCGCTAATCCCATCAGGACCACGGCAATTCGGATGTTCATGGGGTCGATAACTCCAGTTGCCTCATTGTACTATGCGCCCCCCGGAATTCGGGACTCGCGGCTCCGCCGGCGGGGCTTGGCGGGAGCTGCGAATCGATCGGCCAGCGGCGACGGGGCCACGCCCGCCCCTCTCTCAATGCACTACTGGTGCTTCCGGTTGCTTGCGCGCCACCAGCAAAAGCGAGCGCGGTATAACCGGCTTGCCCGAAAACTGTCCCGGCGGAGCGGTATCCCTCGTCCTCTCCGGCCCAGGCTGTCCGCCGAACAGGTTCCTCCGTCCATAGAGCGCCATGTCCAGCCGGTCGTTCATGCCAAGTTTCTTGAACAGCTTGTAAAGATAGACTTTCACCGTGCCTTCGGTAATGCCCAGCGAAAACGCAATTTCCTTGTTTTTGAAGCCTTGCGCCACCAGCGCGACAATCTGTCCCTGCCGCGGGGTGAGTGCAACCCGTTTCTGCGCCAGCACGCTCTCCAGCAGATCTCTTTCAAAACACAGCACGCCCCGATGCACATTGCCCAGAACCGCCAGGACGTTCTCCTTGGAGGTGTTGCCGGGAAGAATGCTGCGCACACCCAACTGCATCGCCTGAAAGGCGAACTCGCCCCCCAGGTCCTGGCCCCACAGCACGATCTGGCAGCGGCTTTCGGCGGACCGTGCGTCGCGCAAATCCGACAGGCTGATTCCCGACACCAGGTGGACCAGCAGAACATCCGGCCGGCTGGACCTCAGGCACTCGATGGTGCCGGACAAACTATCCCGGCAAGCCGCCAATTCGAGATCCGCGTGGCCGTGTAAGACCGCGGCCAATCCTTCGGCAACAAACGGTTGCTGCGTGTAGAGCACGATGCGAATTCGGTTATCTGTTTCCACGGCCTTCTCCACTTCCGGTCCTCTGGCCGCGCGGCGGTACCGCCGGCCAGTCATTTATCGGACGGCCGTCCACGGAACTTTAGTGTCCTAAAGCTTAAATCGAATTCCGCCGATGATTCCCGCATGTGCTGGTCAACAACTCTGACCCTGATTTTTCTTTCGCTGCTGGTACGGCTCCCCGTGCCGGCGCAGACTCCGCCCGAAGCCTCCCCCAACGGCCTGTCCAAACTCACGGTCACAGTCGGCAAATCGCTGGTGATCGATAGCCCGATCAAAATCACGCGGCTCGCGGCCGCCAACAGCGAGCTCATCGAATCCATCGCCATCGGCCCCAAAGAGGTCCTTCTCAACGGAAAACTGCCCGGCGAAACCTCGCTGGTTGTCTGGCTGGATAACGGAACCCGCCTTACCTACGATCTCATCGTGCGGGCCAGCCCTCAACGGCTCAATGCGGTGCGCGAGCAGGTCGCTCGCGACCTGCCCGGCGGCGAGGTGGATGTCACTCTCGACAACGACGTTGCTTTCGTCCGCGGCAGAGTAAAGGATGTGTTTGCCGCCGAACGCGTGATGGCGATCGCATCCACGCTGGGTAAGACCGTCAATCTGCTGCGCGTCGACGTTCCTCCCGTCGAACCCCAGATCCTGCTCCATGTGAAGTTCGCCGACGTGGATCGCTCCGCCAGTATGGACCTTGGCCTCAACCTGGCCAGCGGCGCGTTCAACCAGACCACTGCCCTCGGCACCGGCTCGCCGATCAGCCAGACCGGCGGAGCACCGTATTCCCTCAGCCAGGCAGTCAACCTTTTCCTTTTCCGCAAAGACCTCAACCTGGCGGCGGCGATCGAGGCGCTGGAAGCCAAACGGAAGCTGCAAATGCTGGCCGAGCCCAACCTGATGGTGATCAACAATACCGCGGCGCGTTTTGTGGCGGGTGGGGAATTCCCGTTTCCCATGATTCAGCCCGGATCGGGTTCCAGTGCGATCACCATTGCCTTCAAGGAGTACGGCATCAAACTCGGTTTCCTGCCGGTAGTGACGCCGCGCGGCACCATACGCCTGCAGGTCGCGCCCGAGGTCAGTGCGCTGGACTACACCAATTCCGTCACCGTGGCGGGGACTACGGTTCCCGGTACCTCGACGCGAAGGGTGCAGACCGAGGTGGAATTGGAAAGCGGGCAGAGTTTCGTGATTGCCGGGCTGTTGGATAACAGCACCACCGAAAGTCTCTCCAAAGTCCCCGGCATCGGCAACATTCCGCTGTTGGGCAAGCTGTTTCAGAGCCGGTCGATCAGCCGCACGAACAGCGAACTGCTGGTCATCGTCACGCCCGAACTGGTGCGCCCCATCGCCGTCGGCGAGCCGGTTCCCGCGCTCCCGTTCACGGACTTCCTGTCCCCGAATGGTCCGGACCAACCCAGCCAGCCGGGCATGGGTAAGACCGGACCGGTGCCGGTGCATCCACCCTCGGACAGCATGCCGCTCGAGCAACTGCTTCAACAACAGAAACTGATGCTCCCGGCTGCTCCCGCCACAAACTCGTCGCCGGGCCGTCTGACGGGCCAGGTAAATGGACGGTCCGGCGCGGAATGGCCGACGGTAGTGACTTACGGATACTGGGAGCGTCACCCGCGCGCCGACCTTGCCATGCTTGCCAGGTCGCTGCGAGTCGACGGCCACACTCGCTTCGTGACCGGCGTGGGGCCGAAGGCGGTCCCGGACGCATCGCCCCTGAATGTGGTGAGCGATCTGAGGCGGCCGCCGGCGGCACGAGAACCAGTCGTCACGGCGCAACGGTCGGAAGCAGGGATCTACGCTCTGCCTCCACAACTGAACCAACCTTACGGCGATGAGGCCCCGACGCCAATCATCCGGCATGTGCGGCTGACTGCCGGCGCAAGATTCGCGCCCATCCGGGAACAGGGCCTGGAGATGTTTCCGGGGCTTCCTTTCGTATGGCTGGGATTGTTCCTGCCGATCACGCTCTGCCTGGCGGGATTAACCGGCCTGGCCTTCAGCCTGCTGCCCGCGTTGCAGGCCGCGCGTGCCGGCCTGGCTCCCGCGCTCCATGAGGCTGGTGGCATCGGCGAGCGTCGGCGCAGGCATGCGGGCCTGTGCAACGCACGCACCCTGTGTCAGGTGGCCGGGTTGCTGGCACTGCTCCTGATCACCGCCTGTTTGGTGGTCGGTTTTCGGGGGACGGCGGGAGTCGGGTTCGGCTTCGACCCCAGGAACATCCACCCGATTTCCCCGGACCCGGTTCGCGACGGGTACTCCGCCGAACCGTCCGTGCCCTTCTGCCAAAATGTGCTGGATCGAGTGCGGGGTTTTCCTTCGGCTGCTAGCGCGAGCCTGACGGAGGCGGTTCCCTTAGGCGCGATCTTCAATGGGACGGTCGCGTTTCCGGCTGCGGGCGCGGCGGCGGCAACCTCGCGGGCGATCCAAAATGCCGGCCTGTTTATTGCGGCGAAGGACTATTTCGATACGCCCGTCCTTGCAGTGCCGCGCGGCCGCGGCTTCCACCAGGAAGACGAGGCCGACCGCTCCGCCGCGCAACTGCTCCACCAGTACCTCCTGCAAGAATAAGCACCGGGCCGGCGCATCGCGCGCTGCGGCGTGCCGCGGCCGGCGTTCAACCGGTCTGTGCCCGCGTGCGAAGGCTCGCGAGTGGCCCGAAGGAGCCCTGAAAGGCGTCTCCAGAGAGCGTCGCCGGTCCGTTGCAAACGCGGCGGCGCTAAACGATACGGAGTTCCTTGGGCGTGGGAGTGAGAATCTCGCAGCCGGTTTCGGTGACCACCACGGTATCTTCGATGCGCACCCCGCCGAAGCCCTCAATATAGGCGCCGGGTTCGATGGTGATCGCCATACCGGGGCGCAGGCGGTGGCGATCGCGCTTGCCCAGCCGCGGCGGTTCGTGGATCTCCAG
>Ga0182030_10003337_pt1 | contig 34235 bp, 31 predicted proteins | sample 812S3MmetaG_FD_121299 | JGI IMG/M metagenome (GOLD analysis project Ga0182030, IMG submission 121299) | Permafrost microbial communities from Stordalen Mire, Sweden - 812S3M metaG (Illumina Assembly) | ecosystem: Environmental > Terrestrial > Soil > Wetlands > Permafrost | place: Sweden...
GGGTGCTTTTTATATACATTGCTTAACCCAAACATCCAACTTTTATTTTTCATCTTCAGGCCGAGGTTGACAGTGGAAAAGGACCTCCTATGTATGGTCAATACGTGGTTCAAGGAAGAAATTATCGAAACTCTCACCAGCCAGCCTTGTTCTTTCACTTGCCTTTAACTTCCTCAATCACCCCTGGGTTTTCCAAGGATGCAGAGAAAGTTTTTTGGCCCTTGAACACTTCTTTTCAACTTCTGGTAGGTCGGAAGCGTGTGACTGAGCATAATTCCAGAGTTGCTTGAAACCATTTATCTCCTCGATCCTTTTGTCTTCTGCCTTGTCGTTACTCTTCACGACCTTAGCAATTATCGTCGTAGGGCGTTCGTAATCAAGAATGTATTTTTGTATCTCCCTAGCAGCTTGGTTAAATGTCTTATCTTCTGCGACATTGCTAACAATTAATTTGTCTTTGTTTGTCCAGATGAAAACCACAACACTGTCTTCCTCCCTATTCCCATCCGTAGTAGCTACCAGTCTTGCGTCTTTAAATTTCGAGTACATGGTGGTATCCAGGGGAACCGGAATTGTACGTGGTGCACGACAATACTTTCGGTGTCTTCTTTCTATCTGCGGTGTGAAATGTGTTCTGCAAAAGAAAATTAAGTCGTCAGAGTGATCTTTGAATATATATATATATTCAACAAAGAGGAAGAAGAGTAAGGAGGAAAAGTATGATGGCGGAACAATCTTACTCTTGTACTTCGGAAGAGAAGCCACGACTTGCAAGTGCTGAATCTTGTATTGATATAGCTTCAGCTGCCCAAGTAGAGTTCAAGAATAGACTTAGGGATGATAACACAGAAATAGCGAAGCGCATGGTGTGCGGGTTAGTGACAGTCTTTCCGATGTGAACGAAAAGCTAGGGCTTGGTATGAGAATCCGGGTTTCAGAAGGCTGAGGCGTGCAAGATGAGGTGTGTAAGATACGGGATGTGGGAAGATGGATCTGCTTGGCTTCTGAATCTAAGGAGGATACTCAATATTATGTGAGATTGATAGTAATGTTTGTTTGTTATATGGAAAACAGAAGGTACTTGTGATATTGAAGGAATTAGTGTGATGGCTGTACAGGGAAAACAGTAGGCACTTTTAATATTGAAGGATTTAGTGTGATGGCTGTGCAGTGTTCTGAAAACTTAGCACGTTGTGTACAATTACGTATAATTGAAAGACGTGAGACTTCTAGTCAGCCTTCTAGTAAATCAACCTAATCACATGCTTATATTGATAATAAATAATCAGTTATCATAAACAATATGGCTCCTAATGTATGAAAATATAGAGATGTAGCTCTAGTTATGGTTGAATATATCATCGCAGGAGAAGATATCTCGACATCAAGAACTAATAATTATGGAGGCTGTGTAAGATCCTTCGGCGATTTCAAAAGCTCGTGTGCATTTATTAGGAGCTTGCTTGTAGACTCGACAAATCGCAACAAGCTCCCGGCGAGAGACGCTGCACTCAAAGGATCGAGGGCCTTCTTGGTAGGAGCTAGGAAAGAGTCTGGAAGTTTGCTGAAACGTAACAGGCTTACGAGTACTAGTAGGTGGTGGGAGATAGGAGGAGGTGCTGTATTCTCGAATGCAATCAGTCAAAAGTGGGATTCCGCTCGGAATTTCAGAGTAGGATAAGATTGACGCACTGGGAAAACATTCTTCCAATACATTGAAGAGGTAAATTCTTTATTTTTATTTGCAAGGCTTTAAAAGTGGGACGATGACCTAGGCCAGAAAGGGACATTGTTCAGCCACGTGCCAAGCGCTGAAGTTAATGCTAATGATTGCATAGGCATTTCTCTTTCTCTGCCATTCCTCCCTCTTACTCAAGAGTGTGAATGATACTACTTGGCTTCCAATGACTGAGCTGGGGCGGCAAAATTGAAGGTGTAGAGAATATGGAAAGGCCTTGCCTTTTATAACACTGATAGCTGGAGAGGGTTTGAATGCCGAACGATCAGGCGATTTTGGAAAATATTATTGCTACCTACTCAGATCTCAATAGACCGACATATTTGGAAAGGGTTGCGGACGATAGAGAGGTCTCTGAAGAAACTTCATACAGAGACTGAGCAAGGCGATGGTTCGACTCTGGTTCCATATGGACTTGTCAATGTGAGAGTACGGTGCAGGCAATCGAAGGCATTCAGATGGTAGTTCATTGCATTTGATCAATCTTAGCACCGAAAAAATGGCATTTCAATTAACAATCCAGGAGAAATGTAGAATGAAACTTGTTGAAGTGCACTCGTGTTCACGCGTTTGCAACCTTGGCAACGCGCCCCCCTTCTATGCGTGTTTCTGTATTTCTTCCATGATATGATCTTGATTCACTCCAACCCAGCCGTACCCGAGATTAGAGAAACCACAGACTCAAGACGCTGCGCGGATAGCCTCCAAGCCGCAAGTAATCGTGCAATAAATTATCAAGCACTGGATGCCATACGCAACAACCTCAGTGTCGACAGGCTGCCCGAGCAGCTCCGTGTAATATATGCAGATAATGGAGTCGCAGCTAGGAAATTGCGAACCATCTGCTTGTGAGGGACAAGGAGGTTAACCGTACGATATGCCCATAAGAGTAGTGGTGAAAACATGGCCTCGGAAGAGGAGTTCACGCCCCGGTTCGCGAAATGCATCAATAGGGGTTGTCCAAAGGAGTTCTGCGCCATTGACCACAATAAAGGGAATTGAAAATGGAATACAGGCACGGAAGACATATGGGGGTTAATGGGGCCAGTGGAGGCTGTAGAAGACGTAGAAGCTGACGATGGTGGACTAGATGTCACGAAAATCAACGCCGATGAGAAAGTTTGGAACATACACTATGAAATGATGAACGGGGGGTTTATGACTATGAGAATTTTAGGGGTAATCGGAGATATGGGAATGGATAGGTGTGGGAATGTTGTAGCAAACCTTCGAATGACAACGGATGCCAACTTACGAGGCACAAAGAGAAGGTCCACTTTATCCTTCCAGGCGCAATTAAGGCGGACAAGAAGAGAAGATCTACGGAGGAGGTAACTGCTGTTGCGAAACTAAGGAACCGAAAGTCATTGGTATGGCAAACTTGGATATGTGTTCTAGTAGTTGCAAGTAGAGCCATCTCGACTAAGCTGGCGCTCGGGACACTTATCCCATAGGGCCAGTTTAATTGTGTGAGGGCTTTTCATGCATCTACGACAACCTTCTAGATTTTCCAGCGAGAGACCGAAAGCGAATTTATGGAAAGGCCATCCTGCACCCCCACAATTTTGGCAGCATGCCATTCGCCAGATTTATCGTCACCACATCGGCTGGATATTGCTTTCCCTCTACCATTGCCATACTCATTGCCTCTATCACAGCTATTAACAATCACAAAATGGCCGCTTCGGCACTGGCCCTCCAATAGCGTCTCCTCGGCCGATGGAAAAACGTGCACTCATACTGATCAGGGATACAAGTGAGTGGGATCACACTTCACAGCTGAATTCCAATCATTCTTTCCAAATCATAGCTTGATCCCTTATTACATAAAATGAGCTGTATGTCCCGTTATATTGTACATTTTAGCCTTGTGACCAACGCCTGACGCCTCGTGCTATGCGCCCCAATTCCATTAGACCAAGGAATTTATTATCCGCACTCAAATCTGCCACTTCATTTCTTATGTTCATTCTTCCCCTGCTCCGCTTTCCTTGCCGCCACAACCTCCTCATCCTTCTCCTTAACCTCCTCCATCTTCTTCCCACCCCAATTCCACACCTCCCAAACCTGATCCATGATCAAGCCACCATACCCCCTCCCCTCCTCCAACGCCTCTTTCTCCCTCCGATCCCTCTTCACCTTCCAATCCTCCCCTTCATCACCCATCCACAACCTTTCCACCAACCCCCTCTTCTTCTGTCCCTCCTCCATCCTCTGGACCTCCCCCAAAATCTTACTCCCATCCTCGCCCAACATTTCCCCACCATCCTTTCTACCCCTCAAATTCTTCTCAAACCTAATCGCCTTTTCCATCCTCAACCTCTCTTGTACTTCCTTCGCTTTAGGCGGTAGATCTCCCGGCGTCATCGACGCCATCTTTTCCGACCATCGCGTTACGATTGATCGACCCGTTCTCTCGTATAGCAGCTGGTTTCCACCAAGGAAAGTACCCGTCAGGAGGGCAAAGGTGTATATGTCGAGTTTTCGGGGTGGGAGCGCGATTATTAGGGGGCAGACGATGAGGGCGCCCAGGGAGACGTTGTGGATGAGGCGGGCTTGGGATTCGGCGTCGAGGGTTGGGGAGGGAGGTTTGGTGGGTGTTGGGGTGGTCATTGTGTGGGAAATAACATAGGAATTAGATCTTGAGATATTTCAGCTAATGGATCAATTCGTAATATCGTAAAAACATTTGAACGTTTAGAAGTTGAAGCTTCTCCGAAATTTAGAGCTCCAGAAAAATGATGATGCTTTCGAATTCTGCCGCCTCACCGCCCGCTAAATCAGCCATCAATCCATGACAGTGGTATATATTTAAATAAGCCAAATTTTAGTTAAACTCCATGTCGAGTTGCCAGAGTGGTTAATGGGTATGACTCGAACAATTCTCTCGGGAATCAATAGATATCATATGGTTTCGGCCGCGTAGGTTCAAATCCTGCACTCGACGTTCTCTTTTTGCTTTTTTAGGCAATGTAGGGTGGAGGAAAGGTGATGTTGTTTTTGTTTGCCTGTTTTAACTTCGGGGATTCTTTTTGGTCGTTTAGGGCGGGAAGCAGGGGTTTTAGGGGAGCCGAGGCGCTGATGAGAACACCGAAAACTTTCTCCAAATGGGTTTAGAAGATAGAAAGAATGCCATCAAACTGTAATTCCTTGTCTTGCATTCATACGAACAACATTCTATTAATTATCACTCGTTAAGGGGATGTATTTGAATAATATGCGGGCAATATGAGCTTGATGTAAGTTGACGTGAGGTTGGGTTGCCGCGCCGATAACACCCCAGATTTCTCAAAATTCTTTCCTGGATCCCTCAACTATGAATGTACCATAGACACACGACTCTATCTTACCCATGAGGCTCTTAATGACCAACAGCCCCAATGAAATCCCGAGCTTCTGTCCCATGGTGTTATTGGGATCACGCAAGGTGAGTCCAATGCCAACCTCAGATCAGGTGAAGAGGGCAACATCAGTTGACATTGCAGTAGATATTGCGCTTCCTTGATCAGGACCCAGACTCAATTGAAGAATATTCATATGTCAAGGTATGAGCCCATCCCTTTTCTCATCTGTAACGCCCTGTCAGACAAGGTCTCTCGGGTGTTTGTGTCACGCCAGGCCAGTTTCCGCTCAATGACGAATGACAAGAAGAACCCGTATTCAAATAGAAACAATCCTTCCCCATTCGTGACATAGCAGAGTCTGATGCAAAAATTATGCCTGCATCAGTGCTGCCGTCGCTGCCTCACTTGAGATCCAGCAGATAATCAAGGTGCCTTGTCAAGTTCTATTCGCCACTGCCTAGCTGCCTGAACAAGATCCTGTTTCTTGCAATAGCTTGCAAAGTGAGGAGGAGCCTGCAGTGCTGTATTTATCTGATACTTTTTGAAAGCTTCCAACTCCCCTCCTAAGTAGATAGGGTTGGGGATTTTCTTTCGGGTAACGACGACCTCAGGTCCTTTCACGCTTCCACCCCAAGTAGCTAGCAGCTCGTTGAAAAATGCATCCGTTGCAGTGCATTGAGTCTCGCATAGAAGATGTGTCATTGTGCTATTTTCGAGCTGAACATAGGGTCCCCGGATGAAGTCTTCCTCTTCAAACGGCAAAGGCTAATCCTTCCTCTCATAATCGCTCGTTGAAAACCCCCTTGTTCATAATTCCCCGTATAGCTGAATTATCCTAATTTCTCAGAAGACTCTTGCAGCTTGCCAATCTTCCACGAAATCAAATCTTTCCAACGGCAAGTCTGTGCCTAGTCAATCGCGATGCCTGACAGAAAATTCGTGCCACGTTAAGTGCACTTCAATATTCTACAGGCCCTTGACATTTGTAATCCCTTCCTCTGAAATTTCCAACTCCAAGAGTATGTATGTCTTAGCCAGTTATTATCCGTTTCTCGGTCCGTGATCGTTCGTGCGTATCGTGTAAAGGTACTCGATCTTCTAATCCTTTATTGAAACTCCCCGTTAGCACTCTGATAACGTGTGGATAGTGGTTAAGAAACAACTTAACCAATCAAGAAGAGACCAAATAGTAACAACAAAGCCTAAGTATGGCTTTGGGGCTTGGGCTCGGGGGCTAAGGGGGGTGATCGGCAGCGACGAGATCGAGTTACGTCCACCTAGCATTGCTACACGCGCACGTGAATTTGCCCATGCTTCCTTATTAGTCTCTTGCAAGCAATTGCTTCCAAACGCAAGCGTCTCATCTGGTCTACCACCCTCATGTTTGACGATGCCAGCTTCCTCACCTCGCAATATCTTCTGCAAACTTCAATTTCTCTTCTCCGCTTTAAGGTCGTGTTTGTGGTTTGATATCCCACTTATCCTGAGCGCTTGCAATCAAATCCACCCATCGTGTACTTCGTATTTGATATCGATGTATCCAGATCGGTCGATGCACGGGGTAATTTCTCTCAGCTCTGAGAGCAACTGCGGCATCTATGATGAATCAGAGGTTGTGCGTGTGTAGAAGAGTTGTCGTCTATTATATTCGTATTTGGAAGGATGGAGACCTGTCGAACAAGATTTAAGAAAGAGGTAGGACTAATGTTCGAGGCTTTCAAAGAGGAACACGTTCCCTGCAGTTGTTAGCCAAAGATTGGAATACAGAGTATGATAAAGAATTCTGTATCACCTTTCAAATGACAGGGTTTCTCTGCGGCGATCGCTCTCACCTTGGTAGTCCCGTAATCTGATCCATTGTAGCAGCGCTACTGGACTTTTTCTCTTCTCAGCCCTAGAGAGGCTTACTTAACTGATTATCTTTCTAGTTAGCAAATGAAGCTACCCACCGTAGTAATTACTGCTGTAAGCCAGTATTTTTGTATTAGCAGCTTCTTCAACCTTATCAAGTTACTTGTCAGTCTCGGAGTAGTTTTCTCGAACTGCTTGTCCGGCTTTCGGACCAAACAAGCTCCTCTTTGCAAGAGATGCTCTTATAAACCTGAAAACGAGTGTATGGAGTTTTTTTAAACCTACCACAGTACGTATCGGTAGCTGCGACTTTTCCTGAACTTGATTGTCCTCGTCGTAAAGAAGTAACCCGCTCTTCGCGAGCGATGCTGCTCTTAAACTATGAATCAGTAATAAGAGTCTCTGCCACTCCGCAGCAGTTGGATATGCGTTGGCAAACTTCGACAGCCTCTTGATGCCGATCCTCTGGCAAAGTAAGTTCTGAAACCAGTCGCTCTCAAGAAATGTGCTTCCACAAACCTAGAAACGAGTATATATAGCAAACAAAAAACGAGACGTACATGCGAAAGTAGCAAACAGAATACTTATTTAAGTAACTGAAGCTTTTTTATTCAATTGCCATGTCCAAATGTGTCTCTATCATTATAAATATGTCCAAATTACAAAAATTCATGCCTCACCGCCTAATGAGGCCTATAAGGGGGAATAGCTTCAAAATCCCACCACACCGGCGTTCATAGACACCGACCTTCCGAGACGCGCGACTTTGTTTGTTTATTTAATGACTCTGAGCTCGAGTTATTTTCTGCATAAACACACTTCTATTACATCAACTCTAAATTATCAAAGCCCTTCCTCAACTACTCATCAGCCTACACTTTCAGACCTTACCCCAATCAATCCTCCCGGTCGTTTTCGACATTCTTTCATACAAATCTTGGGACTTAGGGTTAGTGTTACCACTACTATTCTACTGCAAAAACTTGAAGAGTCGACCCAAACAATCACTTGTAAGGTGCATCCTAAAACCTACAGTATGTCTCGAGTATGCCCTCTCTAACAGTCCGTTGCAGCTCAACCCCGCATCAGTCTCCGCCATATCACGTACCCCCCACCCAATCTTCGACATGTCTAACTTCAATTTCGACACGGTTACTAATGCGCCTATCGCGAATACCTCATCCTTGACCCCAGAGCTCTCCATCATCCCATTCGTCGCTCGGCACTCTGCTCGCATTAGAGAGCGCGATGAGCGGAAGCGTGCTGCAGAAGCAGACGCCTTGGCAAAGTGTGACCCAACTGGGAAGATTGCAGCTGCCTCTGAACCTCAAGCTAAGTTGGAGAAAGCATGCTTCACTGGTCTTCCTGCGGAGCTAAAGCTTGTAATCTGGGAGCTTGCAACACCTGGACCACGCGTTATCTATATGTACACTCAATCAAGCAGAAGACCAAAGCGTGCCAAGCCCAGTACTACCTACGACCAGAAAAAAGATATCGGTATCAGCTTTCTCAAGGTACAGGACAGCCATCGCCTCATCCCCACTCTACTTCATGTCGATCGATTTTCACGCGCCATTGGCCTCCAGTTTTATACCCCAATCTTCACCAAAACCTTACGTGGCGGCGGCATGTACTTCAATTACGAACAGGATACTCTGTATTTTCAACTCAATCATTTCATGCTCCACCATGACAGCATTGATTTCTGGAAAGCCGACGAGGCGTTTATTTCAAAGAAGCACAACTGGAATAAGGATCAGCTGAAGGAGATTGCGAAAAAATATGAGCAAGATCGGCAAGAGGAAATTGATGCAGTCAACAATAATCTGAAGCATCTTGCTCTAGGAGGTATAAATAAGTTCCTACTTTGGAGTACCGTCATGGATCGCACATACAAGTATGTGACTGAGATGAGAGCCCTTGAGAATCTCACCGTTTGGGAGCCAATCGACTTGCGCTCCAAACTGGAGAGATTCATTGAAGATGATAGCGGGCTTTCCACAAAGAATTGGATCTTAAAGGGCTTGCTGACCGACCCTGACAATGAGAAGGAGAAAGCGCGGTTAGTGCAGATCGAAGAAAGGCTGGCTAAGAATAGTGGGAAGTATTTTCTTCCCAAGAATGTCATTCTGGCGGACCAAGAGGTTGAGTATGTTGGGAAGAGCAAGGTAGGATATTTTCCCGAGATCTCAACCTGGACTCCACTGAACTCCACTGACATTTTGCAGCAATCTGACTGGTGTTATGACCCTCGAAAATACCCACCTCCTTCGGATTGGGCAAGTATGCGTGGTGAGGTCGAGGTGGATGCTGATGGAGATGCTCCCCCGAAGAAGGGGAAGAAGAAGCGAGACAACGGCGACGATGGAGATTGGAGATCAGGGGGCAAGAAGCCAAAGAAGAAAGCTTAGCCTGATTTTGGGGGGGTCTCTTCAGACATCGAAGAGTTAAGGGTTGATTACGCTATTATCATTATTTTCCTTTGTCTTTCATTCATCATTCATCATCCGGCAAAGCCGGCCCATCTTCATGCTGCATTATCGCTTTTTGATCGTCAGCTTCAGGGTCACAATGAGATCTCGTCAGCTTGTGGGGTGTATTATTGTATGGCATAGTTTTCTTGGTCACTGGCGGTCAATCATTATGGGAGTCATCATGCGGGTTCAGTCAAGTGGGATGACGGGGGACGCATGCTTAGAAGCTCTTATGGGCCTTGTTGTAGTATTTGGGGCGCGAATACACATGTAGATATTACTAGTAGTTCTCTATTGCTTGTGATGAACAGTGCTCTGACTTAAACTCTTCTTTTCTACCAAAGCCCCACCATGAGTATCAACGTAACACGCGCCGTTCTTGCCCTTAATAGGACAGTTGCTGTCCCTGCGGGAGACATCAATACTTCCCCATAAAGGCCCGTCGTAAATTGGGGAGAGCGAGTGGTGACTAGAAGTAAGAAAGAATGTTGTCAACTTCGAATAAGACGTGCAAACTATCCGAGTATCTCACACTTTAATATCACGCAACTCTTGAACAATGGGGCTGGAAAAGAGAGTGGGACATTACAGCCTGGAGAACATTAGCCAAAGGGGTCTCTAGGGACTTGGACATAACTTTACCCTCTTACTTTCAAGATCGTTTAGTGGTGCTGGCCGCTTCAACCTAGGCGCTATTCGCTCTCAGCTTATCTAATTTCTATTATGCATGGTAATTCTAGTCGCACCGCTATTATGAATTATTCGACGGCGACTGTCTCGCTATTCGAACATAAAGAGCAACCGAAACATCGAAGAATACAGCTCCTTAGGTTCACAACAGGCAAATGGGCTTGTCCGATTTGATTTAATCTCGACATTGTAAACTTCCATAGCGGCCAAAATATCAAACACTATCTAACATAAAGGGCGATGAAATCAGACTAGATACGTCTCTTAAAAATAGCCATAACTTCACAGCTATGGTGAATCGATTTCCAATACTCTGGCAGTTTAGAGAACCCGGCAATTTTAGGCCCCTTTATGTGGACGTTATCTGCTTATATTTCAATAAATACCAAACAAAACTCTGCAGAAACTAGAAGCTAAGACCATTGTTTTCTAAGAGGTTTTATTTAGCGATTGCATATCCCGAAATAGCTTCATTAACTAGATTGATAAGCTCTATTAGTATATTGTTGTTAAATATGAAGTTTATACGAATTGCGCTTTTTCTAGACGATTGATACTAAGGATACCAAAGCAGAGAAAAAAGCTCTTGATGCGTATTACACCATAATTATTACAACGCTGCTATCGCAATTTCAATGGATGATAGGTTTCTAGAAGGTTAATACAGAATCATTAATATTAATCGCCCATATTGCTACAAGGGTTATGAGCTACCCTTACCTAGGATACAGCTGGTTGCACAAAAATGAAAAGAGAATGTAACATCACATGCGTTTGTTGTGCTCTATCATTGATGGAATTTGCAAGACACTGCCCCTAGGTATATGAGAGTGAGTAAAACAGTGAATTTAAACACTTCAATTTTGATTGTCTATGTATATTTGATACAATGGCAGGACATTTATGCTGATGTGGTAAACTTTGGCCTTGGCGGCTTTAAGATTTCCAAGGTATATATATGGAGAGGAAAGAAGTCAACTGCATTCTCTATGTAGAGTTCGCTTCGAGGTTCGGAGGAAGGAGTATCAAATCCTCTGCATTCAGGACTACCGGGTGAATCGAGGTATCAAGTATGCGGGTGTGTAATCACGTGCTTCAAATGTTTGAGATATTACGACTTGATCAGCTTGCAGGTTGATGAGGCCACTCAGAGACCTCGGGATAAACATCTGATCGATAGACATTGTCCCACGATATAATATTTCTCCGCACCGGATCATCGAAGCCTCTATCCCAAAGCTTATTCACCTCGATATTTAATTCGTGAAACTGCTTCTTGGAACTTTGAAGTTTCTTCTCAGCTTCAAGCCGCTTTTGGTCCAGTTTCTGCAGATTCTGAAGGGGGGATAATATAGTTCCGCTGAGATCTTGATTGTCAAATATTTTAATGAGATCTGCCCCCTCCTCGAAATAGAACCAGAAATCATCCTTTCGATCGTCAAATCGTCTGTGGACAGATTGTATCGCTTCATCAAGGGCATCCCTTCCCGGATGTGGCCAGATTAGAGACGAATGTAGTCCCGCACCATTAGTATGTGTTCCGAAAATCGCTTTAGTGACTTCGGACCTAGACAATGGATACATTTTGAAGGGTACCCTCATATGTACCTGGCGGTCTATAAAGGATCGTATTGAATTCATCTGAGATTGAAGTCTCGTGATATCTTCTTGGTGCTCCTGGACTTCCTTCGCTATTTTGCGCAGGCGTTCTTGAGTAGACTCCATTATGATTTTTTCTTCGGCGCAGTAAAGACACATCTCTGGGGTCTTGCCAGGGGTAATAGTAGGTGGAGTTTGCTTAGAGAAAGCTTGGAAAACTGGCATTATTTGTCGACATTTTGGGAATTTCATTTTGAACCGACAGCAAGGACATTTTATATCTCGCGGGGTATATGCTTCACGGATGAATATGTCGAAACATTTGTGGCCGAATATATGACCACAGGGAGTGATGATCTAGATTGAGGTGAGACAATAGCAACAAGATTGGGAATGAAACGTACTGGGAATTCGATGCAACCTTCCTCGTCAGGACAATAATATGGTGTGATACAAATCGAACATGTTATTTGCGGCTCGCGATATGGTTCGTTAGATTGAGAGACCTGCGACAGTCAGTAACTCGAAATCTTACACCAAGATATGGCAGAATTTTCATACCGCTTCCACCATCTTTTTCGGTGCGTAAGAACTAATGAGAAGCATCTCATATCGACTAAGAATCTTTTGATGCATTATTCTATGAATAGTATCGGATATTGGTGAGAAGTTTTTAATAGCGTGGAATTAAAGTGGTCAATGTTTTGCGAAGATCTTCTGAAGTTGGCCGGGCGATTGGTGAAAATCGAATATATACCTTCGGAATACAGTCTATATTGCAATTGGTACTAGTAATCAAATTTCGCATCACGACGGCTTGAAATATTGTAATGAACGGGACCCAAAATTAGTGCAGCCGAGTATATCGAGCACAACCAGAGACTGGCCAAAAAAAAAAAAAAAATTGGGACTAGAGGGAAATGTTCTATTCCTTTTTCTTGCCACTAGATTTTCTTGGGGATTTCTAGGCTCTGCTCATCTCATATATCATTCAGTCATAAAATGCGTAGGGCATGGCGAGGGAGGGAGCCGTGTGACGGCATAAAACTATATGCTCACGTTTAATGGAATAAAAACCTCAAAGGTGATGAGAAGAAGGTATAATTTTTGTGTACGGTCCTTCTTTGTGATGTATCCAATCCCGGCCGCTGAGGCGCTGCAGTTTCATGCCTCCAATGTTTCCGAAACCCTAAAATCCAATCCCATATGTACAGACGTTGCAGTCAAGCGGATCCGTCTATCCTTATTCATCCTCGTAGAAAATAACATCAACTCTTCTAACCGCTTGCCAAGATGACTGCGATTTGAAAGAGTCAGCCATGGTATTCATTAATGGCGTGAGCTCGTCATCGAGTACTCTAAACAATTCGGAGATTCTCGCATCGTACGCTCGAAGCATTATTTTGACCTGAGCCTTTTCTGCTTCCGTTCCAGCCATATCTCTCTTAATAATTACCTCCCAACCACCATCCTTCCAGCTACGGGTGGGTGTTAACCCCGTTGCTTCCTCTGCGTACTCACTGCGCTCCCGTTCCAAAGTGCGGAGGTTGAGCATCCATTCGTCTTTCTGACGCTGATACTCGCAGTTATAGCACTCGTCGGGAATATCTTGTGCCGGGAGAGGTTCCGGTGTTGTCGGCCGGAAAGCAAGGAGAGGCAAAACATTATGTCCGCAGACCTTGAACTTCAATTCCGTGCGACAGAATGGGCATCGATTTTGGTTATTCCTTAACCATTCGGCAATGCAATGCTCACCAAAGTAGTGACCGCAAATCGTAATAACTGGTCTCTCCACTAGATCGTCCTCATCGGGGGTGTAGTATAGCCGAAAACAGATTCTGCAAGTAACCTTTGGCTCTGTCGATAGGTCGTGGGATTGCTCAAGAGCCTCTTTTATTTCTTGAGGTCCGTGCTTTTTGAGGAGGGCGATTTCTTTGGGCGAAAAGGGAGTATTAGACATGACTGCTGCGAAATAAATGATGGGAGTTGGTAGATGTTTAGCTTTGGCTTCAAGCTCAAACGCCCTATAATTGTTAGGATCCCAAATATGGTGAAGAAAGGGCAATACTCACTTGCAGAATTACGTGGAGAGACCCGGGGTCATATATAGGGTGCATTCGCAAAGTTTCCAATAAAATGCAGGTGGAATGCTCGAGGGTGTAAAGCCGCGAATATTGATGGGTCTTGGTCGACTGGATGTTGGGTCGGTGTTGTGATGCTGAGGAATGCGACGGGGAAAGAAAGGGCACAAGAGAACGAGAGCAGGAATTATGGCGATATATATAGGTTGGCGCTGTGAGAGGTTCAGAACGATGTAACAGAAGATTCACGCCCTGATGATATAGAGCATCCGAGTGAACGTTGCTAGAAAAGATGTCGCGACAATACTATACTAGGTAGCACGGACTAAACAATGTCGGACAAACAGGGCTCTTCCCTTTCTATGATCTTCTATGACTGCATACCGTTTTCACCCGGACCCTATGGTCAAAAGGCGTACACCTAATGGTCCTTCCTAATCTACAGTCAAGATGACTTTCTTTCATGCCGGACTTGAAGCTGCACCTAGGCCAGGTCCCCATGACTTTCGAAAACACCAGAGCTTATCGAAGACACATCAAAGAATCCGTGCCAAAGTGTTCTGCAATGCTTCCTTGCTCGATAACCATAGACCCAATCCAATTCCGCCCACCCTCAACGGTATGAGCTCCAAATTTCACGACTGTGCAGCCGCGTACCTTGGCAGCTGACCACAAAACCCCGTCGGCTTTTTCTTGCTGAAGACGCGATTTTCTCCACTGTGCCGTCCGAGAAAGAGTAATTCCTGAGTCGTTGTCTATTTTCTCTTGTGATCTAAAATCCCGACCTCCAATTCTTGGCAAACTCGAGAATTCGGAGAGAAAGAATGTAGCCAAATCTTCCAATAGAGGACCTCTTAGCACTAATGTGCCGAATATACTAAGATTGTGCATCTTCTCTTTGAGCAACTTGTCTTCTGCCTTAGATATGTCTCCTTCTAGAATGACGTTGTCTCTCAAAAGTAGTCGAGCCGTCTGCTCAAACTGTACCGCCGCCCAAATCTCGTTCCTCCCACTCCAAGTGCCAAAGTCCCAGTTCTCCCCTCTAGCGGTGCGACCCGCAGATACCCAGTCCAGCAAACAAAGAGAGCCGCCATCTTCAAGGGTGAAGACCTGGGACTGCTCGTAAACACTGCCTCCGAATGGCTGCACCGGATCCGGGAGTAGGCAGAGCGCAGCTCCCACCGCAATACTTACCCGTAGCTGTTGGCGAGTGATAACATCGCGGGATGGAGACTTAAAGACCTTGGTATGCCCTTGAGTGACAATACTGAGTTTTGCATTGGGTTTCACATCTATCTTGAGACGAACTTGATCACCACCAACGAGACCGCCGCCGTAGGTGAGCAGGAATACCAGAACACTTTTCTGATGGGCGGTTGGTGATGGAGATATAAGCTTTAATGGGTACTGGAACGTGATTCTCGATAAAGCCGAGATTGCTTGAGGCAATAGGTGGACAGAAAGGTGCCCCTCTCCAGGAGAGGACTCGGATGGAGGGAAAGGCGATGTCATGAGAAATAGTAGATATGGGTCATGCTTATCGACGATGAGACTCGCCAGGAAATGAGTATTTCAATCGCCGTAGTGAAGCTATTCACCGCATATCAGAGCGAAAGGGTCTTGATGTGATTGAAGGCACATATCTCGCCAATGTATACTAACTGAAGGCTAGAAGGAAATTTGTATGAGACAGAAAGAATACGTGGGGTTGGCGAATTTTGAAGCCTGAGGCATCGAACGCTAATTAGATCGCGACTCTCCTTCGTTTACAAACGGGCAATTTCCAAGGACGCGACAGCAACCTCGAAACTCTCATACTACATCGAATATCTCGTTGCAACAAATGAATCAATGACTACTCGAAGAGCGCCGCTCATGGATATCTCCAACACCGACGTAGCGAGTTCTTCAACCGCGACTGGAAGTAGGCGCAAATCTGGACGCGCCGTGAAAGTTCCTGAGAAATTCGTCCCTGATGCGCCATCTTCACAAGCTGCTCTCACGAGTGCCAAGCGGAAAAGAGGAGAAGAGGATGTTGAGAACGACGCGTCAGATGTTGAAGAAGAGGACGAGGAGAGCGACGGAACCGTGGAAAGTGCGGGGGAGGAAGAAGTGAAGGAGGCACGCAAGAAGGCGAAGAACACGAGAAAACCCGCAGCGAAGAAAACAAAAGTTAACGGATCAGCATCGCATGAATCTTCTGCCCCTGCTGTAAAGCTACCAAATCGAGCGAAGAAGGGAAAGAAAGTTGCGATTGCAGCTAAAGATGTGGAGGGACTCTACGGTAAGTGTGTCCGCATAAACGCGTGGCAGATCTTCTGACAACCTATACAGCTGATATCTTTTCAAGCGGTAATAATTTGGAAGATGTTGCTAGCCAATTCCTCACACAATACGCCGACAATAACCCTGCGGCGCTGGCTGAAATGGTCAACATGATTATTCTGAGCGCTGGTTGTACATTACAGGTCACCCAGGACGATGTTAATGATACAGAGAACGTCGAGAACAAAATCAGTGATCTGCAGGACGAATATCAGGCCGTAAGTCAAATACTGCTGTTGAGTTGAAGACACCCCGCTCATCGTTTCTAGCAAAATATCTCGGACTATCCACTCATCTTGAAAGCGAAGAGCAGCCACTCGTTTCGAGAAAATCTAATCGATTTCTTTGATGCGCTTATTAGGGCTATGCACGAATCGAATGTATTATACGACGAGGTGGCTTTGATTGAGAACATCCATCTCTGGGTTGCGACAATGTCGTCCTCCCCTTCGAGACCTTTTCGCCATACGTCAACTCTAATTGCTCTATCCATTGCCAGTGCCCTGTGCGCCGTCGCGAGTGACGAGATAAACAAAGCCGCAAAGATCCTCCAACAACTTGAGGGAGAGAAAAAAAAAAGGGGTGGAAATAAAGGCAGGCTTGCAAATTTCCAGAAGGGTATTGCTACCAGCGAAAGCAGGAGCGAATTACTCCTAGAGAAAATCAAGGATTTCTTCGACACCGTTTACGTGCACAGGTATCGAGATGTGGATCCAAAAATCAGAATTGAGTGTGTCGAGGCGTTGGGAAATTGGATTCAAACACTGCCTAGTGTCTTTTTTGAAGGTCAATATTTGCGGTATATGGGATGGATGCTTTCTGATACGGATGCCATGATGCGCCAAGAAGTCATCAAACAGCTCTACAAGATCATGAAGAACAAAGATAACCACGGTGGAATGCGACACTTCATCGAGAGATTCAGACCCCGCATCATCGAGATGGCCACTCGTGATTCCGAGCCCGGAGTACGATCGGCTGCTGTAGAGTTGTCTGACTTCATTCGTGTGGCTGGTATGTTGGAGCCTGATGACATCGACATGGTTGGAAAGCTTATCTACGACTCCGAACCAAGAGTGCGGAGGGCTGTTGTTGAGTTCTTTATCGAGGGCGTGAAAGAGGTATATGATGCTAAGGTCGAGGAGCTTGGCGGAGGAGAAGAACTTGATGAGCTTTTGAACGTTGACGAAGAAGATACAGAATCTCCTCGTACTGCATGGATCATGTTGAAGACCCTTGCCGAGGTACTAGCGAGCTATGACACCGAAGACCAAGAAGAGATGCCCAGTCAAGTTGGTAGCAATCCCGACAGCGATTTTCTCAATGTCTCTGGCGTTGAATCAAGGTTTACTCTCGCTGCCCAGGCACTGTACGAGAAAATGCCCGAAATTAGAGATTGGGAGGTGCTAGCAGGCTACCTTTTGTTTGATCATTCGGCCAAATCTTCTGGCAGCAAGTCGTTGCGCGCAGTAAAAGCGTCCTTCAAACCGACCGAACAAGAAGAAATTATCCTCTTGGAAATGCTTAATGCGGTTGTAAAATTAAGTTTAACGCAAGCAGATGAATCGGAGAAAGGAAAGAAGCGGAGTGCAAAGGCAGAACTGGCGGAGACGATGGAAACTACAGCACGAAAGCTCGCAGATCTTATACCCAAGCTGCTCAAACGATTCGGAGCGAATCCGAAGACAGCAACCATCATCCTCCGTCTGGAACACGTCCTTAACCTTGGTGTCTTCCAAGAATTACGCCAAGACTCTACTGCATACGCCAAACTACTGGATGAGATTAGTGCTCAATTCAATGGGCATGCAGATCGTGGTGTGTTGAGTGAAGCCGGTGCCGCGTTCCTGCATGCCCTTTCATATGAGGAGCTGGAGGAGGTCACAGACAATAAGGTGCAGTCTTTATGGGATGATGCCACGCATATTCTCCGAGCAATCAACAGAACTGGCGAGATATCGGCCCGCGGTATCTTCAATGAAGGCGTGCTTACTGAGTTATCGCATTGTCTCGCCAGACTTGCCCAATTAGCCAGCATTTCCAACTGCATCGATCCTCTAGAGTCTGACACCGGTGTCAAGGATGAGCCACTTCTAATAGCAATCCTTCTGGACATCGTTGCGCGAGGTGTATTCGAGAATGAGGACCCCGATATTGATGCTCTGGAGGATGAAGTTGTGTTGTCCGCGATTCGCTCTTCAATGTTCTACTTCATGTGGAAGGTGCGGACGTTCACCGAGTCAATCTCGGCTGGAAACGCCATTACCGACCCGGAAGTGGACCAGATCAGAGAATGGCAAGATACCTTCACAACAAACCTTATAGCTTCCCTCTCATCTCGTGCTACCCTTGACCCCGTACGCCTTTTCGCCACCGGCACTCTTCTCGACCTCCACGTTCTCTTTTCTACCCTTCGACCTGCTAAGAAACCTAAGAATGGAGCAGACACCAATGACCAGTATGAATACCTACAAATGCTTGTCAAAGAAATTGCGCCCGAGGTACAAACCGAACTCACGTCCATCTTCGATGCAGCCGAGAAGCAATTTGCGAAGAAATCTAAGAAAAAACTTGCGGAACCTGGTGAAGACGAAGCCCCCGAAGATCTCGATGAGGACCCAGACGATGAGGACGATGAAGAAGTCTCCGACAGCGAGCGTAAAAGCGAAACCCTGAAGGCAGAACAAGATCTATGTGAACTGACTGGAAAGCTCATACTCGCCATCGTCGCTAAAGTTATTGATGCATCCGGACCACTAAAGGGAAAACTTACTACACGTATACAAAGAAATCGAACCAAGCTCGGACCCAACTTTAAGGATGTCGTCGCATACCTAGATGAACCGAAGTCGAAGGGCAAGAAGAGTCACAAGAGTAAGGCACAGCAAGCCGCGGACACGACGAGAAAAGCAGCAAAGAGTAGAGAGATCGTCGACGAGGAAGAGGAAGAGGAAGAAGATGACCCCTTTGCGGAAGAAGAGCCTGAAGAAGGAACTGCGGAGGATATGCGGAGGAGAGAATTGGCGGACGATGAATTACATGCGAGCGTGGATGAGAATGAGGAAGAGGAAGCTGGTGCAGAAGATGAAGATGAAGTAATGGGCGACTGAGGGGTTTTTATAATAAAACATGGCTGATGGTGTGTTTGTATGTATAAGTATGGATATTGGGCTTGTTTGTGGCTCACGAGGACGTGCTTGCTGCGCGTAAATAGTTTGTTGGCTAGCATAGTTGCTGCGATTTCATAGGAATGAATGATATGAGTATGCTCCTGCTGTTTGCATAATATTTTTTTTCTCCTTAGATTGGTTTCCTTTCTCCTTGATCTCTTAATCTGGCGATCTCAACAGAAACTTGGCTCTTAAATGTCACCTAACCCAGGCCCAGCAGAAGCTCGGCTCCTGAAATAAGGGATAGCTTCTGCACGATCAGTTAAAACCACATGTTGCAAGTTTATGAAAGGTAGCTCAAAGCTCCCATCGTATAGGTACTCTAGCTGGCTTACACGCGGTCTCCAAGTTATATCACGTGACACTTCATTTTTCTGCCACCCACCCATTCGCTCCCAAAGCTCCGCCATAATCTAGCCGCGAGTGCAAATTATCATTGTACACCAGTGCAAAGTTTTGTGACCCTCTGTCACGAAAAGGATGGTTTGTGGAAGAAGGCCATAAATAATGGCCCCTCACAAGGAGGTTGCCGAGGAAGCAAAAGGCAAATCTCCATGTCGCAAACCTGAACGTCATCTGATAGTAAGATAGGCACGATGGTATCCCCGCCATTTCTAATAAGAGCGTGCAAGTAACAGTGTCACAGGATAGAACAACAACCCCTGAACTCGCACGCCAGCTGTACAAAATAGATGACACAACATGAATATTGAAAGGCTGGTCTACAACGAAAGCAGCCGGTGTTATTTAAATACCTCGAAAAGACTTGGCGTCAGAGCAAGAGCAATTCAGCTCCAACGCAATCGCAAATTGCTGTCCAATTGAGCGAATAGTTTGACTATGGTTTTCAAATCAAAATCGGGACGAAGATGCGATTTCAAGGAACCATCAATCTTTGAACAATCTAATCTAGCCCCAAGAAGAAGAATAACGATAAAAATTATCGATGGCAGGAACTTGCTTCGATACTCTTCCCGCTGCTCAACACAGCCGAACCATATCCCCTTCCTCACCGGTCCCAATACCCCTTTGCCGACCCCCTAAAACCACTGGCAAGTAACCCCCCAAATTGCACCCGTCGGATTACTAGCATCCCAAATCGCATTCTCCACACAATTCGTATCTCTCGCGCTTGCCCCAGCATTAAAATGCGCATGCCCGTCGGTTGGAGGGGCGCCAGCATCGTAGTTAAAACCCCAGTCTTCGATGTTTCCCCATTTACCACATTCACCGCGCAGGTTATCGAGGAATCCAGAGCCCCAGTCATCATCCCAGACTCTGTATAAGGGTGGGAGGTTATTCAATATGTCTTAAAGAGGAGATGGGGGGTGGAGGGAAGAAAAAGAACAGTGAGTATAGAGGGAAACGAGGCTGAGCAATGAGGAACAGGGGACGGGAGAGAGGACATACCCCCAAGTAGTGATCTCGTAGTACGACGATCCACCATTGACTCGCTTGCCGCACCAGGCACCATTATCTTGGCGCTTGGCGAGGGCTACATCGGTGACGGCTTCAACTTCGGGAATGGCGACTGCTGTTGCGGTATAGGCCATGGACAGGAGAACGGCGAGTGAGGCGAAGGACTTCATTTTCTTGGTAATTAATGTGTGTGAGTTAAGTGAAGTGTAGAAGTCTCTTTAAAGACATGAAATGATTTGTTATGAGCTGTTGAAGAGGAGAGAGTCTAGATGAGAGTTGTCCCTATTTATGTTTTTTTCCCAGCCACTGTTCGGTAGTAGAATCTACCTCATCCGGTGAAGCTGAGATGTCCTCGACCAGACTCTTACCAATTCATCGAGAGTACCTGTGCAAGAAATGAACTATTCTCAGCCGTCTAGGGTCGCATTCTCCCTCGCTCCTAAAGGTATCCCTTTGATCAAAGGTTTCTGACCAGGACTGACGGGCAACCTGAAATTTTAGGACCAATTGAAGGGAGCAGCACATAGCGTTCCTTCTTGGGTCTTCTGAAGTTAATTTACCTAATATAAACATATCCAATACAACCTTTCAAACGCAGACCATCCTCAAGAGAATGCTACTTCAATATGACAGGTTCCCATCTCTTCAATTAACAGCTGGTAGAGAAATGAGGCAGAATAAACTTACGGCTTTTCAAAGTATATTATGGCGTAGCCTAAGATTAATGACGAGAAACCCATTTCGTATCTTGCCGGTCATTTTGGTAGCCCAAAAGAGACTCACGATGAAGTCGTTGAGCGCTCACCGAATGCCAAGACACTAGGTTTTGGTCACACCAAGGAAAAACATTGCAATCAGCAGAACATCGGTAGGAATTTCCTAGTTAGGGACTGTAATTTATGCATATCTGACTAGTACTACCTGCTCATTTGGAAGACCGCAGGGCTGACCTATATCCCTGTCGTGCTGTCAGCTCAAGGTAATATCGAAGGTCTTGGCGCGTAGGAATGATCATGCCACCGCAGAATTGAGATAAGATTCGTTCATATACGCGGTTGGGGCTAGTAGGGTTACATTGTAGGGGCTTTCCCCCTCGGGGGCCCATGCAGGTATGACACGGGTAAATTCTGGATCTCGGGAAACCCCTTATTTGTTATCCACTGATAGCGTGAGGCAACGGTACAGATGTTCTTTGAAATTTCGGAGGGAGAGGAACCGGAGGAAGGAGAATATGGGAACACTATCTCGGTCTTACATTATATATTGCTTAGCTCACATTCTTGCTATACTAGGAGATCCGCCAAGCTGCCAAGCTTCTCGTCTTACGCCCCCATGCCAACCCGGATACCTTCTTTTTCTAGTTTTAATCAAACAATCCAATGTTCCTCGAAAGACATAAAGTCTCACTGCATAGAGACTTTCAATACATTGACTAGTCTCATCAAATAATTAAGTCTGACCAGAGGTACCCATCATACTCGCCGGGGAAGATTTTAGTGTGAAGGGATGTAGACATCAGTGGTGAATAGTAGAAGAGAAAGGCATACTTTGCTCACAAGAACAGTCCGGCAATAGTCAAATTTGATAGACTGACATGCAGAGAATGAACGGATCATAACATCTCTGGCATAAAATATGGACGAAACTGTGAGTGCCATCAAAGTTATTGCAATGGTAGCCTAGAATCTTCAGCACGATGAAGGTTTCTGGATCAAATTCTAGATCTTACATTGGCTCCCGTATAACTGTATTGCTCTTTCCAAAAGGAGGCAAAATTGCCGCCACCCTCTGAATTCTAGTAAGCAGTAAATATTTCAAAATTCAGGGGTATACATACCTATGAACGCAAGTCTCGTATATCCAGCTGAATCGACAACCCTCAAGTGTAGCAATCCTTGTGGGTACAGAACATTTGTGGACGAGACGTTAGTGATAAGTGCCGAAAGTCAATGCAACGATTAAGTGGTTCTCAGGCCAGGAGTAAATTCCTTCGAAAAATTTATGCGGGCTCTTGATCTAGCTCTACAATTCTGTGTCGGTAACCGCTTGATTGTGCCTGCTGCTTCGTGCTGAATTGAATAGGAATTTAAGGAAAGCTCGTTATGCAAGAGGACCCTGCCCCAGAAGCCGTAAATTCCCACCTATCGTGATGTCAGTCATAACGAGATGTGAAAATATGCTATACTACGAACACATATAGTTCGTGGGAGCGGTTCCTTGATCGAATATAGCCTGTTGATGCAGTGTAAGATACTATACACTCTCCCAGCAAGGTCTCTCACTTACATAAGTGCGCACACCAATCTCAAACAAGGATTAAGAGATATGTATAGATTGGTTGTAAACAGTCTCAGCACCAATACCGTCGGAGTGAACAACGAGGAGACTATCGATGAAAGAGTCTGAGTTGGGAAAGCAGGTCCTCATAGGGCACAAAGATCAATGTAACCATCTACTTTGCATGTGTCTTCTAGTGATGCAGAGCTGACTGTGATATCCTCTAGCGTACAGCATGATTTTGCCGCAGCCCCCATGGACGCGAGATTTAAATCATCTTGACAGAGACTGACATAGCAGCCTTCTTTCGAGCTGTTAGTGAAAGGAAAGAGAGTGAGCACCTTTGGAAGCCGTTCAAGCAGTCTGAGGGGATATCAGAAGTTAGAGAGGAGAGAGAGAAATTAAAGAAGACAAGACATTATTATTGTTACTGGAACTCGTACCTTAAACCAAAGATCATCTTAGTAGTGGGTTGAGAATTCCCTTTTGTATTTGTCAAAGTTTTTACTCACGTCCCTCGATCTCATCAAGTCAACTGTACACGAGAAGTAGACCTTACTGTTAGTCCGAATCTTGTTCTATAAGGTGCTAACTCCGAAAGCGGGCATTAGAAATAGCGATCCCCTTGCTCTAATCAGTTCCACTTGTAGTATTATTGAAAAAGGTTTCTCCCGAGCCGACTCTAGCATAGGCGAACTACATTAGTTTCATCAGATAATTCAACAAGCTCAGGAAATGGCATGGCCAATGACTGGCTCCGTCTGATAAGCAGTTCGCTGGATTATAGACGCCTGTGGAAATTATGTAAAAGAAAGACAGGTCTCTGCAAAACTTTTGGCAAATACTTTAAGGTCAATTTGAAAAATGTAAAAATTATGACCCGGCGAATACCTAGGTTTACACAACGTCTCGAGCTTCGATTCTAGCAGTTTTAAGGGTCGGATATAAGCCCACGTAAGGGGCAAAAAATGAATTTATCAAAGGGCCGTTCCGTTAAGGCCAAGAAATGCACAGACCCTAAAGCCACTCCTTCCCGGCATAATGCTTTGCGACAGACTTAGTGACGTGAGAATAGCGTAGCGGTTTCAATCCCATTTTTCTCAGGAGTAAGGCTGTACTGCCAGCCGTATCATCAAAGTCAAGAACACTGCGGTGACTGCTAAGGTATCAATCGCTTCACTTTCTTGGAACATTATCTTAAGGCTCCCCTGAGTCCTCGTTAATCGTCTTGCTCGCTGGCATTACCAGTGCTTTTCGTTCGTGAAGTTATAGGGCCGCTGAACAAGCCCCAAGGAGATAGATTACATTTTAACATCGTTTCGTTATCTGGGCATGAAACCTCGCAAACCCTGACTACCTGCTATGTTATTATAGAATATTATCAAGGACATTCAAAGTACACTGAGAAGGACTTTTATAAGAGAGTAGTTGAACCCCTCCGAAAATACGCCTCTAGTCACATGATACCCCTCTTGGCAAGGGTCCCTGTCATCAAAAGCACAGCCACCGCCATTCCCTCTTCAAGTCAGCCTTACCGCTCGTATTCTATCTCAACTTCTATAAACCTTTCCAACGCTGATTCTACTCATCAATTTCTTTGATTATGCGAGAGAACACATCTTGGGCCTAGATGGCCTCTTTCGGAAGGAGTGCCGGCGACATCATCGCCACATTGACCCTCGTTAATCGGGTTATTCAATGCGTCGGCGGAGCAAATGATGCTCGAAAACACTTCCAAGAATTAATCTCAGAGCTTGAGGGATTGTCAAAAACCTTGAGCGAGATTTCTGAGGTAGCGCAATTACCGGGACAAGTTCCGGAGATTGAAGCTCTCAAATTTGCGGCATGCTCTTGCGGCGACACTCTACAACGATTTTACACCAAGATTCAACCTTTTGAGAACAGCCTCGGGGCGACATCTACGCAATCGAAGATTAAGGCTGCTCCTCGTATGGTTAGGTGGGAATTGCTGGTCAAAAAGGATGTTCCAGAGCTGAGGAGTTATCTTGTTGCACATGTGGGTGCGTTGAATTTGAGGCTGAGCGCCGCTTTGCTGTGAGTTGTGAGCAGCCACTCAGAGATCCCCGTCACTAAAATTCGTTCAGAAAAGAGTCATCAAGATCTCAAATGCAAGCTGTCGGTATTTCCCAGAAGCAAGATGCGCACTTCAGCCTGCTGCAACGTCTCACGACTGAGCAAGCTATGTTGGTTGAAAGGATTGGTCATATTCCAACAGAGTATGAGATTCCCAGTGGGTCACCGTCAACCATGTTAATATATCCAGGGACACTGTACCAAAGCTAGAATCCTTGATAACTATAGCGATCAACGTTTGGTGAGGCCGTTGTTATCCAGCATTTCAATCATAACTAATTCAACGAAAGGAAAACACAGAATGAGATCCTACATCATCTATCGAAAGCTTCGCACTCTGTACCTAATCCGGATTTGGATCACACCTGGGCTCAGGCCCCAGTCAAATTCGAAGATGCACTCGGTCGGAGATTTGTTATTCCATCTGAGTACGATTGGGATGTAAGAATCTAGAATTGCGATAATGTCCTAAGGCCAAGTACTGACAGTGTATCCAGAAATTAGAAGCAATTGTCCAGGCGCAATTCAAAAACGGTCCAGGAAGCACAAAAGTGCGATCTGGCGAATATGAGCTATTCTATCGAGCTACTGGATTGCCGATTTCTCAAACGGATTTTTCGAGTTTGATTCCTAGGGCGCATATTACGATGACCATAATACTCGGTCAATACAACAGAAGATTCCATATTATTGAGAAGTGTACCAGGTTCGGCTGTTGCTCATCACGCGTGAGGAAGGTCAATTTTGAAACTATGACTTGGTAAAGACCTCGAACAGAAATGTAGTATAAGTGCTAACAAATTTGTAGCATGGAATGCCAAAGCATATTCCGAAAATCATATAAGCCTTTGTGTAGGCCAATGAAGCCGATGTCTTCTGAAACTGTGGCTACCACCTCCAAAATTCAAGCACCACAGGAAGCGACTAGTATCGAGCGTCGGGACTACAAGAATTTGAGCATTTATTTTGTTGAACTGCCAGCTACCCCGCAAAAGTTTCGGGATAAATATCCGCGAGACTACGTCGCTCAAATGGAGCTTTTACAAAACTACCATCAGTTGGATAAGGCTCCCACTCTATCCGTGACTCGAAAGCCATCGCTGATGAAAAGACTTTTTCAAGGGAATGCTACTAAAAACGACAGTGACTTGCAAATGAATCGTCAACGAAATGCAGCTGGGCTCCGCAGTATGCTTCAAAGACACATTTCTCGTACCCCACTCGCACGACTGAACTTCAATACAAGTGCACAGGAAAGATACTCAAGCCGTCGATCAAAAAAGGAACTAAGTGATTTGGGAAGAGACCACAACCCCACTACCATACCTCAATCAAAGGCCACCTCACAGCATCCGGCTTCTAATGTTGTATTGCAACCAGATTTTCCACCTCTGGCTGACCCCCTGAGGTCCCGTGGTTCACCAATTGGGGCGTCCGGTCCTGAGTTTTGGACTCCTTCGATGGTGAGTGTTTGGCTGACCAGTCAAGGGTTCTCCAGCGATTGGGTAGAGATGTTCTCTTCTTTGAATATTTACGGCTCAGTCTTCCTTGAACTTGGATCTGGGAATGGTGGGAGGGGTAATTTTGGGATGATGCATCAGCTGGTTTACCCAGAACTAGCAAAAGTGTGCTCGAATAGTGGAACAGGCTGGGACCAGGCGAGGGAGCGAGAAGAGGGAAAGAGGCTGCGACGGCTGATAAGAAAAATTGTAAACACAAAGCCAGACTTAGTAGATTGTTTGACACTGGATGCTCAGGGCGCCTCGCCGGAAGGTGGAGAGAGACAACTTCTTGAGGCTGAAGGTTAAGCGTTTATACAATTGGCAGCGAACGAAACACGAAGATGAGACGGAAACAAAGCAAAAGGAATGCTTAGCTAAAAATAAGCTAGGCGGTGACACAGTCCTCTCTTAATGGTTCTTTCGGCATTCGGGAGGATACCAAAGATTTGATTGTCTCGTGATCAAAAAGGCGACAAGTGAAAATGGCAGAGACTGTGCCAGCTGTAGGCTGAAAAGAGATATGTAGCGCATTCCCCATTTCCCCTTTCGACAAACATTGAACAGATGAATTGTTGATTTTAACAGAACACAGGATATCAACCAAATCTTTGACCTCCTTCCCCTATCTTGATCCCTGTATTTTAGCGAGTCACGGCGGTGAACAGCGGAAAGATTCCGAAATGCGTAGCAACGTCATGCTGTTTCACCGCTCCACTTCTTGAAGCAATAGCATGATCTCAAGCTCATCTACATGATCCTGTTTCCAAGACGTGTCTTTGCAGTTTCCAGTGTCTCTCGAAAGCTTGTAATCTACTCTCCAAATCCAAAATACCCCACAATCCAATTGATCAAAATGACATCAACCCAGCCCGCTAAACGCCAAAAGAGCTCTAAAGACGTCCCCTACGAACTCCTCTACTGGCCCGGCATCCCAGGCCGCGGCGAACACATCCGTCTCGCGCTCGAAGAAGCCGGCGCAACCTACACCGACACTGCGCAGCAAAAAGACGGCATATCCACCATCCTCTCGCAAATCGATGACAAGAATCTAGGCGACGCGCTCAATCCCCCACCTCTCGCGCCCCCGATCCTCAAACACGGCGATCTCCTCATCGGTCAAACGCCCAATATCCTGCTATATCTAGGCCCTCGATTGGGTCTCGTACCCTCGGCAGATGAGGATGAGGATGCGTTGTATCGGATTAATGCGCTGGCGTTGACGGCGCTTGATGGGCTGTCGAATGAGCCTCATGATTGTCATCACCCTGTGTCATCAAGCTTGTATTACGAAGACCAGATCCCAGAATCAAAGAAGAAATCTGCGGACTTCATTGCGAACCGCCTCCCTAAATTTCTCGGATATTTTGAGCGCGTCCTACAAGGGGAAGCTAGTAAGGGCGGGGAATATTTGTATGGGGGAAGGCTGTCGTATGCAGATTTGGTGCTGTGGCAGTGTTTGGATGGCGTGAAGTTTGCTTTTCCGAAGGCGGTGGGGAGGATCGAGGGGGAGGGGAAGTATAAGAAAGTTTTTGGGCTGTATGAGATGGTTAAGGAGCGAGAAAGGATTAAGAGTTATTTGGCGAGTGAGAGGAGGCAGAAGTATTCCTTGGGCATATATAGGCATTATCCAGAGTTAGATGAGGAATAGGTGATGCGCCCTAGATGGAATATGAAACAGCTAAGATGTGTTCTGATCCAAATATGCTCCCTACTTGCAATGAATCCCGGGATCTAGTGTTATACTATGAGATCGCTTCGAAATCGATAAATAGAGAGAAGAGTGCCACACAAGTTTGTTCGGCACATGTGAGCTGACATGCGACAGTTGAATCTCCTATTGAAAGCGTCCACCCAACATGTCACATTCACCAAGGGACTTCCTGGGTTTCTTGTTAGTTCGTTCCGACATATTTCCGAAACGTATATAAATATCTTCATTACTCCTTATCTTCTTCCTCACTACAGAGGGTTCATCAACTCCCACTATTAGGGTGGCCGAGGAGATGTTAACAGAAGAGCAGTTTGGAAAGGATAAACTTTGAGGCGTAGAACACTATTCGTATGTTGCGTTGATACCATTTGTAAAGATCTACCAGAACGTTTTGACTATCGCTGCTGTCTTAATTTGATCTGCTGCCATCTGTTTCTTACTGTCACGCCACTTTTCATGGAGTAGAATCAGATAAATGAAAATATGGGTACGAGATGATCTATCTCACGGCTTAGCTCAGCATAGATACGAATCTGAGGATCCATTAAGACCCCCCAAAATTTACAAGAAATGGGTGCCAAGGTGCTCCTGACAAAAGGATCCTCTTCTACTCTAATTTAAAGATTATCGACCTAGTACTAAAATCTTTCAAAGAGAATATAAACTGTGATTAATTTCTACCAAACTACGAAATCACTTCGTTATTTGAAAAACCAGACAAAAAAAGCACTTAGTATTGGATAATTCTCTATATTTACCGTGGGTTTTCAAGACAAACCGAAATTCGGAATTCAAAATTCAAACGTTATATAAATGCGTTCTTATAAATAGTACAACACCTTTTGTAAAAGCACATTTGAAGATGAGATCATATACTAGCGGTATTTCGGTCTTCGGACTGTCTCACCAACAGATAGATAATGGGAAAGGAGGTAAGGGTTAGGGATTCAAATGCGCTAATAATTAGCGCTCTAAATTGGTGTTCGATGCGCTGAAGTTAATGATCGCTAATTTTACAGTGTATTCATCGCGAGACTTTACAGCGCATTTCAGCGCATCAACCAGTTACTGGTAATACATTTCGGCACAATAGTTTATGGGAACAGAAGGGATCAATTAGCCACATGCGGAACGTCCACGTTCACAATAACTCACAGGACTAAATCAGTGGGAAAGATTAGTTCACATAATCTAGAGTTTTTTTTTAGGTCGGTAGGTTCAGGTTAGTGGTTTCTTATAGTATAAATTCGATTTCGTCAAATCGTGATAGATTGTCAAACGGCTCGGACATCTCCAAGCCTTCGAAAAGCCGGGGTAAATTTTGCGGGCTGACCTTCCCAAACGGTGTGTCTTCGACGAGTAGGATCTCGCCAGGTAATCGCTCGGGGATCTCCGTAGTAAGCCCAGCAGCCAATTCTGGTCAAAGGCCCGTCTTTCAAGCTTCTACCTGCTTTTTAAAGTTAGCGGATCTTCTTAAAGTCTAACTTAGACTGGGGACGAATAAAATTGGATTTTAAGATATTTCCGCACAAGTGAGGATAACGACCCTATTACATACAGAACCCAATGATTTGATAAGAATAGACCGGGTGATATATATAGATATCCACGACCTGCCACAATAGCCCTTTCTCTGTCGTTCAGAATCTAAATATGCATCAATCAAGGACTACCCTCGTAAAGTTGTGCTTCTTTGCTCAATATCTTCAACTCGGCTCAAGCAGCCCCACACAGCTTGATCCCAGTATCTCTCTCAACGAGGCTCCGTCGACGCATCAATTCAGTCTTTTTGGGAACCCTTCCCCTGATATCTTCAATAGCCCAGTCAGACAGAAGTTCCAACGTATAAAAAACAATGGGGGAAAAGGCAGGGGAAGTGAGACAGTGAACACTATTTTCAGCGGTGTTTACCCTGTCCTCAATCTGACCTGGCTCGGGCGTAAATCTCAAGAATTCGCGTCTTTTATCGATACAGGGAGCTCTGATACATGGGCTGTCTCGAATAATTTCCAATGTCTAGACATCAACACGAAAGTTCCACTTCCTCAGTCGGCATGCGCTTTTGGAGAGCTGTATGACCCCGCGTTAGGGAGTTTCACCAACATCACTTCACAGGAATTTTCAATCGGATATTTCCCAGAAAATGAAACATTGCAGGGCTCGATGGGATATGCTCCCCTGAGTATTGGAGGTCTTACTGTCCCGAAACAAGAAGTAGCTTTGGTTACTGAATCAGCATGGGCTGGTGATGGGACGTCATCTAGTCTGATTGGTTTCGCCTACCCATCTATAACTTCTGCAACCTATCGAAGTAATGGAAGCGATGTAATCTATGATCCCATTTTCACAACCATGGTGAAAGAGGGAATTGTGGACGATGCGGTATTCACACTTGCGATTGATCGAGTACCAAGAGACACCTCTCCATCAGCTCCAGCTGGCATGATGGCGCTTGGGGGCCTGGTATCGTCAGACTATTACTACCCCCCCTTCACATCGGTTCCAATCGAAGTGACAGCCGCCTCTGGATTGACGGAGCTCAGTTGGTATACCACCACGCACGAACTGATTTACGGTCTCAAGAATGGCACTATTGTTTCTGGCGGCACCTATCAAAGTATAGTTGACTGCGGCACCGCCCCGAACTTTGTCCCGAGCGCAGCAGCCGCCGACATCAATGATCAATTCTCACCTCCAGCAGTTTATAACGAAACACTCGGGTACTGGACAGTGGATTGTTCTGCCAAAGCGCCATTTGCAGCATATAAGATTGGTGGAAAAATCATGCCTATGGATCCTAAGGATATGATCGTGAGGAGTCTGAATGGCTTACCAGGGTATGAGGATGTTTGCTTTAGCGCATTCGCAGATGGAGGTGATCCGAGTGTTGACGTGATGATTATTGGAGAGGTATGGCAAAGGGGTTATGTTGTTGCTTATGATGTTGGGAGGACTATGTTACATTTTGCGAGCAGAAGACCTTATTGAAGGTTTCGGACTTTCTGTGTAGAGAGTTCCTACTTTTCTGCTAATAATTCATACTATTGATGTTTATTAGCTATTGGGTGATTGAAGGAGTTGAAAATAATTATTTAAAGATATATGTCACAACTGGGTAGGAATAAATTCAACTCAAAAGTTAATTCGAAACAAGACTGGTACTCAATGCTTCTATTCTCAAAGTCAATGAAATCTCTAGAAGCACACTGTAGCAGCGAATTCACAGTCAGACACACTTTAGAAAGTCTTCGGAATGACCATTTCAATAATCCTCTTCTGCAGCGATACCCAACAGCCTCGTTCCCTCCACCACCTCCATCGAGTTCTCAAATTGCGTCGGAGTGGTCCCTGGAGGTTTTTCGTTCGGGTCTAAATACCTTGGTATTAGCGCTATTGTCACTTTCGAAAGCTGGTGCTAGGGAAACCAGTTGTAGGCGGACGAACCGAGATAGGGATTCACCAAGTTCTCCTTCGTAATGACCGTTGCTCTAGAGTCGGCCCACTCAACAAGCTTGTTGAAATTGCGGCATTCATGTTGTATCTGAAAATCTGGCCACGGGTTTCTGAATAGGTTAGATATCATCTGGGCTATCATTTCATTGAGTGAAACTTACTCATAATCAGGCCTCCAGCTATAGGTGAGCACGGATGTATCACCATGGCACTGGATAATCTGGCGGAGGTTATCAATGCAATGTGCTTTATGGACCATTTGTGTGTGCTCATCCTCGTCTGGTGTATAATCTAACGCGCTGTCAGCAAAATTTGACTTGACATATCCATTTGTTTGGTTCCTTACATTCGGGATACAATTGCTTTCGGATGTAGTTGAGGCAATGCAGCTGATGGAACACTCCCAAAGTTGCTAGATAGCCACTTCCTTCAACTTCAACCGAATTCCTGTTTAATTTGCTCAGCTCTTCCTTCGACAGCATTGCGTTCTCGTCTGATGCCTGGTTTTAGTAGAGATTCTTCGTATTTGGTTTTAAATACTTCATCAAGTACTTACGAGACGTCAGCTCCTTCCATGCGGCGCTCGACTCCTCGGTAGGATAGCCATTGAATCTGTTTTTGGCAAAAAGAGAAGTATTGAAAGTCCGAGCCTCGTACTCAATCGCGTTTTGGGCAGGCGCTTGCATTTCGTCAGCAGTTTGTGTTGTAAAACGGGTGCGGATTTAACAACTCACAGTACAAGAACCCTGGACGTTGGGAGAGACTTTTAAAATACAGATAGGCTGCTCCAATGAGGAAAGTAACATTGAACACTGCCAATAACGCGTGTATTGCAAGCGCGTTCCAGCGCCGCTCAGTATATGAGCGAGTCCTCCATTTGACATCCGAGCTACTGGACCGTGGAAGTAACACGGATTCGCTGTCATCCGTATATGAAATCTCCTTATCTTGCTCATCCATGACAGGAATATAGGCTGCTTCAAAAGCCATCGTTGATACAGGCAAGGAACTATATTCAAAACAAAGATCCTTCTGAGAGAGGTAATTACTTCTTAAACAAAGCTCATGGAGGTGGATTCGCAGGTCATAAAAAATTTGACAATGTTGGTAATATTGCAACGAGAATCCCAATTTTTAAGACGGCAATCTTCGTATTTAACCACAAAGAGGCTTAGAATATCTCTACTTTGAGGCGAGGCAGATTCATATCCGCCGATAGCCTTTGTCACAGCCTTTCGTGCCCATAAACAGGAACCAATAAAGCACTGCTGGAGACGAAATTACAGCTGCAGGCGCTCTACCAATTGATTTCGGATTTATCAGTATTATGATAGAGCGGGATTTCTAGCGTGTTTTCCAGCTGAACGCAGCTGATGCGAAAACCCCTTGCCTGACTCGCTTATGGCTTTGAGAGCCTGAGGCGCAGGCTATGGCGGCGCCACACTTGTACAGCTGCCGTTTCAGAATTTCGGTGGTTTCTCCGACTGGAGGGGCTTAAATGGGCTTCGTACACGAAAATTTAGTACCCGATATGTTGCATTCCTCCCTCTCAGCATAGTCTTGGATTCAGTTCTCGAAATGACAGACATAGATTTCTAGTAAATCAGATGAAACATCAATTGATGTATATCATGAATGTTACACTACGCATCAAGAAGTACAGGGTGGCTGAAGTGCATTGCTGAATTACCTACCCCCTTACATCCTTGATCTAGGTACTCAAGCTGAGCCACATGCCGGATAGAACCGAGTGTAGCAAACAGCTTATTGGACATGACTACTTCCCGCTCAAACCGAATCTCGGCTATCTCGTAACAAAGCGTTGTATCTCACAGGTTGAAGTCTAAAATGACTACCCCAAGCCACTGCGGCTGGAACTCCTGAGTTATAGACAGTCTCCGAAACCTCACTTTTGTCTCACGGCTTCTTCCAAGATTGCATCTCAACTTTACAGATTAATTCAGCTATGTATGATAGTTTCGCGAAGACTCTATGGAGTATGAGTTCAGCTGTCCGGAATTGAAGATAGGAACAAGAAATATGACCTATCAAATTTTAAAGGTACGCCGATACCTCACTTATGTGTCTAGGATGTCTTTCAAGATTGTTTTCAAGCTGTGAAGATCTAATTTAGCTGTTTAGATTGCTAGACCATAAGTGGAAAGGAAGACCGGGGTCATGCGTGGTAGATGTTTTGATAGCAACAAGGAGAGAATGTGATTTGTTGCCCTTGCTTGAGCAGAACCCGATTTTACTTTACCCTGCCTGATATAGAGAAATATTTCGATTCAGCTGTAAGCCTCACAGATTGAAATGCCAAAGTGGAAACGAAACGAGAATCTTCTGAAGGTAGACCACGAGGGGAGTGTCAGGGAAGGGGCACATCTATAAAGCACGGCAATCCCCAAAGTCAGGTTGCAACATCTTGAATATCGGCAGAGTTCCAACGATTCAAACATTTCATCATCTCGCACACACTACACACACCTCCGTAAAATACATGATTA
>Ga0182030_10003338_pt1 | contig 34232 bp, 28 predicted proteins | sample 812S3MmetaG_FD_121299 | JGI IMG/M metagenome (GOLD analysis project Ga0182030, IMG submission 121299) | Permafrost microbial communities from Stordalen Mire, Sweden - 812S3M metaG (Illumina Assembly) | ecosystem: Environmental > Terrestrial > Soil > Wetlands > Permafrost | place: Sweden...
ATGAACGGCGACGGCGACGGCGAGTCGTCATACCAACGCACCCCCGCACCCGCGCGTGCAGCCGCGTCATCCAGTGCAGGCTTCGAAGAAGACGCAGCCCTAGAAGACGAAATCCCGTTCTAGTGTTGACTCACAGTGAATAGCCGTTAGCAGCCATTCACTGTGAAATTACCCTCCAGTGTGATAATCGCACATCTTGAGTGGTCGGAGTCCCCGAAAAAGCTCTGCAATTGTGGGACTTTCTAGGTGTATCCCGGGCAATACATCGAGTTTTAGCGCGGGCCAAGCGAAGATGCGACTTTCACATTCTGCATGACGACTTTCACATTGAAACGCCAGCGATTCACATTGAATCGGCGCCGTCCCCACACGAACAAAGGCCGGCGCGATGGCGCCGGCCTTTGTTCCATAAGCTCATTTCCGAATCTACGCTGCGATAAGCGGCTCGATCGGCGCTGGGAAGAATCGATTGTCTACGGGATACTCGATCTCATAACCGGTCTCTTCCTGGAGCGAAGCGGTCGTTCGAAGGTTCATGTAGATGCACTTGCAGAGCGTCTCGTTGATCCAGGCCGTGCATGGCTGGGTGGAATTATCGACGGAAACGAACTTGCCAGCGGCGTCCCTTCTCGGTCTGCCTCGCGACCAGCAGTGTTCCCCGGAAATGCGCTTGAGGGTCGAAAAGAAGCCCTCAATCTTGGATCTAAGCCGATAACTTTCATGAAATTTCTGCGGAGAGTCTTCGAACATCGTCATTAGTTCATAGAGCGGTTCGTACTCTTCTTGTTTTTTTCGGCGGCTCGCGTTTTTCTTGATCGGAATAAATGCACGAATGCGGCATTCCTTCCAAAGCCAATTCAGGTAGTCTTCGCCGGTGTAGCCTTTGTCGGCAAGCAAGATTTGAAGCGGGAACGTCTTCCGTGCTTCCGTTACGAGGGTCTTGAGAAACTTAACGTCTGCAACTCCGTTGCCATAAATGCCAGAGAACTCTACCGCCATCACAATCGTCGTCTCGACACCAACGATTACGTGCGCTTTCATCCAATCGGCATTGGGTCGATCATCCTTTAAGTAGTCAACTCCGCGACCGCGCGCCGTGCTCATCTGTGACAGCTTTGTTGAGTCGATGATCGCGGCGATCTCTCTCTTGCGAAACGGGAGTGTGGTCAAGCGCAGAAGTTCTCTTAACACAGGCGTCAGTGAATCATCATTCATCCAATTGCTCAGAGTATTTTGATGGGGCGGATCTTCAAGGCGAAGGAAGCCTCCGGCGATGAGATCGACATAGTGCGATATCATCTCATCGGCAGATTTCTTGCGAGCTATTTTATAGATAAGAGCCATCGCGCGGGTTATGTCCGCGGTCATCTGGCCGCCCCGCTTGAATTCTCGAACGTTGGTTACTGGACTACGCTCGTATAGGTCCCTAAGAGACGTTATCAATCGTGGAATCTCCCGGGGCATTTTCACTCGCGCGTCCCTCTGCGTCGAGCGATGAGCCTTGCCGGATTCGGTCGCACGCTTCCGTGGGGGTCGGCGATCGGCTCGCGCTGACTTTGCCCGCGATGAAGAAATCTCACCAATCACGACGACCTCGTTGCGTCGGATTCGATCGCAAAAGATATGTTGGCAATCATTGCGACCATCTTTGAGATAGTCTTTGCAAGAACAGCGGTAAACGGCGGTTAGGGTGCCGCGCTTGTTACGAAGCTCCCGAATCACGCGACTGTTATGGTTCCTGTCCTTAATAGAGAAGTAGACTGTGTCGGTCTCGACTTGGCTGAAAAAGAGGGTTGAGTCATTTTGAATCGACTCGTAGAGGCAGACACCACGGACCTTTCTGTCATCGAGGTCCTCTGCTTTAATTTGCCTTGGCTGCCCTACGATGCTTTGATCCGGTGAAGGCTCCTGCGGCTTAATCTCGCGCCGACTCGCCGACTTCGCAGCCGCACGAGAGGCGGCTCTTTTTTGTTGACGCCGCATCAGGTTTCAACCGCAAAAGCAAAGCTTTGCTGACTTACCGCGTACCTCGATCGGTCCGCAAAGCCACTACGAATGACCCAAGCCGGAGGGGTGCTTAGCATCTTCTGGGTGCGCCCGCTCGATGCAAACATACGATACGAATGAACGACCTGGCGCCAAGATAATAGATCAGCCGCTTCCCACTTGAACGGCGGACGCGCTGAACGTGCCACGCATGTCTTCCTTTCGGAAAATTGCCGGCACGGGGGCTCGCCATCGAAGGGACTTCGGTGGTATGCTTATCGTGCCGGTGCCTCTCGCGACGTCAGGGTTCCAAACTGTATCGCGGGGGGCATTGTGCTATTAAGGCTCTTGGTGAAAGACAGAGGCCTCGTCGGTTAATCCAACGAGGCCCTGCCTACCGTGCTTTGCTTCTTCTGATGGTCGAACGCCCTCGCATAAGGTCGTCAAAGGGTGCCTTCAGGACTCGAAAGGTACGCCCCCACAAGATCGCTGGGATGTCGCCACGACGAGCGGCGCGTCGTGCAGTTGGAGAACTCACGCCCATGCGGCGGGCGGCCTCCTTCAGTGACATTGTCTCATCGTCGTTATCGCCACCATTCGCGAGCATTACGGAAAATTATAAACGAGGCGTACGCCACCCAACAACAGGCAACTTACAACTAAAGATGCCGTATTTTAATTAAAGGAGTCGAGGGACAAATTGGTGCAGGACCGGCCAAATGCGACAGCCGAGAAAAAAGTTCGCGGCCGAACATGCGCGCTGCGCATCGTTTTTTCGCGAAAACTTCAGCAGACACGGAACGGCCGCCAAAGTTGGTAGGGCCTATGCGGAGCTGATCCCGGGGGGCGACGCGACGGCTATGGCCGATACTTTTCGCGACTACCGGCTTGGCAAGAGATTACCACAGCAGCTTGCCTGGGACGTAGCGCGGGCAATTCGAGCCGGTACGGAGTTCAAGTGGTGTGCGGGTCCCGTCATGCTGTTCGCATGCTCGGCATTCACCGAGTTGGTGTGGCTATTCAATGCCTTGGACGCTCAGGCGTGGCCTGAATTGGTTGATCTGATTGGCTGTCTGCCGTACACGATCCAAGGGGAAGATGCAGCGGAAAGACCAGAAGTCGTGCTGCGTGCGCGCAAGGCTTGGACGCTGAACGATCAACAGAATGATGCACTTCAAACTGCTTGGCGGCGGCTTGATCGAGCACAGTCTGTTACTGATTTTAAGATCGATATGGCCTTATACTTCGCGCAATCTAATCGATTCACAATGAGAGAGCGATGGGACCAAGTCGAGATGTGCCTGATTCCGTGGGCGCTGGGGCAAAAGACTTTGCGCCTATTTCTTGCGGCTCATCCAGAATACGAATTTAACTATAAGCTTCATAAGTTGCATTGTCCGAAATAGCGATCGGATTCTTAGATAGTCGTCGAGTAAACATGGCATTGCTTTATTAATGAGCTTGATACTCTTTGGAAGCAATTACCAGCAAGATCTTCTCGTCAGTGTATACCGAGAGGGAGAGCTCCAGAAGCCAAGCAGAAAATACATTCCCGACGCGCTTCTTCGGTCGGGGCTTATTGAGCTCGTGCCGCGTGGTCGCTCACAATACATTGTGCTCGCGCCTGCTCATCCGGCCTATAGTCTACTGGTCGCGGTGCTTGCTGAACTTAATGGCGGTATGGGGCAATATCCGACGTTGAGCCCGCCCTCCGATCGTGAGTATGCGATCAACTCTCAGCGTCCACTAGCTCATCGATCGGCGTGCCTCTTTCGAATTTTGTTACATGTGGCCCGCTCGCTCGTGATTGGGGTATCGGTCTTGCGGCGACTAATGCCCGATGTATATCCGGACAAGGTTCGAGATGCCGTTGCGCAAGCAATCCTGGCTGGAGTTCTCGAGGAGACAGCGGATGGCATCATCTTTGCTAAGTCGGTTCCTGAATCGTATAGGGCGCTGGTCATAGCCATTGGCGAAAGGTTGGCGGCGCGAGACCCGTATATGGCCATTTCGGAGCCAGTACTACCGCCGCGGCCGGGAGCGTTCCGGCGAGCGGCGGATGGTGCTCCGCGTCTCTTCGGATCTGACATTCGCCTTAGAAATCTTATGGCGCTGGCGAAGCATGGGCCACTATATGCCGGCGAGTTGCGTCAACTAACGGGGACATTTCAGGTAGTTGGGGATTCCGAAAGCGTTGCGATGTTTGGTCGCGGTGACATCGTCTATTCATGGGAAGATGATCGCGGAAATGCTTACCAAATCGATCCGACGTTCCCGTTAAGGCTTCCACTACGTAGGCTATTGCTGAAGTTAGAAGAGGCCTACCCGCTACCTCCATTAAGGCGCATGCACGCGCCGCCAGAGCATTCGCCGGCCGCCCAATGGAACGGCGACAAAGTCGCTCTCTTTGGAGGGGCCCTTGCTACTCAAATCTTGCTGACACTGGGGCCAACGGGTTGGACATTCCAGTCGCTGTGCGTGGATATAGCTTCCGGATACTATCGAAACGTAGTTGAGGATGCTTTCGCTACGCTGATACACGAGGGTGTTCTCGAGGGGGATCGTGACAAGCGACCGGGATTCGACATCCGAGTAACGACGATCGCAGAGTCGTTTGTCGCGAGAGAAGAGCTACTGTCGCTTGTCCGTATCGCCGTATCGATATGGCCTGAGTTCTCTGAGCGGGTTCGCCTCGCTTTAAGCGGTCTCTCTAGCCGGACCAGGTCTCAGCTATTGTCGCGCGGCCTGCTCGAGCCGGAGCCAGATCCTTACAGCTCCGAGTCTGCAAGAGAGGGTCGTTGGAATCGAAAGCGGCTAAGCGCAATGGTAGACTATTGCACTCTTGCAGCCAGGCGGGGCCGGGATCTTTCGAACTATGATCTGCGGTCAATCGATCCCCGGCTCAGCCGCCGGATTGGAGCCGCATGGGAGAGCTTCGCAGCATTTCGGCGAGAGGTGGGGCTACCTGAAGAGTGGACAGGACAGGCTCTGAGTCCGTCACCGGCAAGGCGCGACGCCTGTGTTCACGAGTATGAGTACCTCTCCAAGCAGCTCGGATTTTTGCCAAATAGTGGTTACCTTCTCAAGCACCAGGGATGGCTGCTCCGCCGTATATCAGCACAGTGGGGCGGCTTCAATAAGTTTTGCGACGACGTAAGCATCATGCCGGCCGGCCGGAAGCGCCGGGCTGCGGAAAGTGAAGCTGAAGATCGGGAGGAATGCCGGCATGGCTACCGATCAATAATGGAGCGACTTGGCCGGCGTCCAACGAGCGCGGACCTGCTACGGCATTCTTCCGGGCTTTACAAGCGGATCTCACGCTGCTGGTCGAGTTTTGAGGAGTTCTGCAAGGACGTAGGTGTCGATCCGCCGCGACGGTACGCGGATAAGACCGGTCCTCGATCAAGATGGATGCCGTCGGAAGCTTTGAGAGAGACCTGCATCCGAGAATACGGCAAGCTCTCGACACAGTTGGGCACGCAGCCCAATAGTGCCTATTTGCATAAACACAACAGGGTACTGCTCAATCGGATAATCGTGCAATGGGGAGCATTCTCAACATTCCGCAACGACGTATTCGCTCCCCGAAATGATAGCTGACCAAACACCAATGCCCGATTCGTTACGGCATTCACCCACTCTCCCACGGATTCTGGCACTGTCGCGACAGCAATTAAAGCAGTTCAAGTGCAGTGAGCCTTACGTTGTTATCTCAATTCAATCCCCGGACGAAGTACCGCTCAGACTTCGATCAGACCCTTTGCGCAAGCGGCGAATCAATCTGACCTTCATTGATGGCGCTACAGAATGGGGTCACATAGAGGCACGCGACGCCCTTATTACTGATGCGCAGGCCCGGCGGATCGCTCACGTTTTCCAGAGCTATGCAGAGAGGTGCCTTGTCGTCATTAGCTGCCACGCGGGGAAGTCGCGGTCCGCTGGTGTCGCCGCGGGAATTCGTGCCGGCCTCGGCCTAGAGCCGGCCGAGTTCGCACTACCACCGTACGATCCGAATCCCCAAGCTCGACGCTTTGTCGAAGCCGCAATTCGGGCCGCCGTTGCAACGCGTCGGTCTAATCCCACTTCCCAGACTCAAATGGAATGCCCCGAAGGATCGCGTGCATCGCGGCACCGACGATCAACCCGGCCGGCGTAAGTTCGAGATTCCGAAATGCAAGTTGTGTTTGTATTATGCCCTCGTCGTTGAGAGCACCCACCATCTGTTGATTCAAATGCTTGATTACTGGCGTCTCCCAAAGGGTCATTTGATTCTCGAATCTCTGAGCGGCTTTCTCGACCATGGGGCATCCGATACCGCCGCCGACTAGGCGCTTCGTGAGACGATCATCTGAAGTTTTGAGGAGCGAAAGCATTTCGAGATGTTCGATGTCTTGACGGATTATCGGAGTATCCCAATGCGGACGAACTTCAACGTTGCAAAGTTCGACATAGAACGCGAAATCGGATTCCTGTGAGCCCTTCGTCTCGAATTCATCAACAATCCAGTAACGAGCAACGCAGATAGCACCGAGAAGCCTAAGTTGCCGAGAACCGAGATGCTCAACGCCGTTCCTTGCAATTGCGATAAAGTGTCTTTCGGCGGAATCGTTTGTTTGAGTCATGCGCTCGGCAATTAACGTTGCGAGCACGCCGTGCTTTTCTTCGTTGTCCGTCTTACTTGCGCTCTTAAGGCTATCGTTTAGCAGTAACGCAAATGCTGGGTCATCGAATGCCTTGCGCCCCTGCTCCGCCGTAAGGCGACCCGATTCAATATAATCATCGATTCTATTGGCGATCTTTTCTGATATCGACGCAACGTTACGGGCTGCTGCCTCCTTTGCACCTTCGCTCGTCCCCAGATACCAATGGTCCAAGAGCGGCCGCAGCGTGGACACGGCGTTTCTCACCCACGTGATTCCGTAACCGGTCGCTTGCACGGCCGTAGTCGCACCTCCAATCGCGTCCTTATACGAACCGATTAGGGCTAGGAGATCTATGGCTCGTTGGCCCACGTTCGGATCGTTCATGACATCGCCAGAACGCGCTTTATCTGCATCGCGGTCCACGGTTTACCGTTGCGTGTCGTCTGGCCCTCATTGTTCAGGTGGGAAGCAATCTTGCCAAACGATATACCTCCGTCGCGCATCTTGCCGATCGTCGGCCGAACCGCCGCGTACGCTGCAATCGCCCTTGCCCGCGTTGAGCGTCCGCCGGCGGCGCGAGCTTCCTCGGTAAGGTTGCGGCTCTTTGGATTCGTAGCACCGAGGGCTATGCCGCGCGCCTTCGCCTGCTGCAATGCCGCGATCGTGCGATCTGAGATCGCCTTTGCCTCGTTCTCTGCGACGGCCGCCATGATGTGCAACAGCAACCGGTTCGCCTGGGGCACGTCGCACGCTACGAAGTCGATTTCCGACTCCATGAGACCTGAAATGAAGTGAACATTACGGGCAAGGCGGTCGAGTTTCCCGATCACCAGTTTAGCGCCGGCGCGCTTCGCGAAGGCAATCGCCTGGCGCAAAGCCTCCCGGTCATTGTTTCTGCCTGACTCGACCTCTTGGAACTCTTTAACGACGGTTGACAACGTCTGCTGGCAGTAAGCCTCGATCGCCGCGCGCTGCGCATCCAGCCCGAGGCCGTTGGCTCCCTGGCGTGCGGTGGAGACGCGTACATAGGCGACGACCTGCTCCATGTGAGTATCGTAACATGGCTTCATCGAACGTTCGAGCCGTGTTACAAAGCCTTTTCTGACGGACAGCACGCTTGACTTAGATATTTAAGTGATGTAAGCTATGAACTGCAGTGACATCAGAATTTTGGATCTTTCGACCGAGCCCGGGCGAAAACCTCACTGAACGGATGAATGCGGAGTCCGGCTTGTGGGATGGTCCGGCAGACCCTTCGGATATCGTGCGTTCTACTCTCAAGGCGGCGGCTCTGGGGCTCGCAAAGAGCGATGATGCTTGGCTTGGCTTAGGTGCCTTGAGCTCAGCGCTAGGAAAGATCTCGGTTAGCCTTGGGGTCGAGCAGAACGAGGGTTCCTACGATCTTGCCGTTCGGCTAGGCGCAGGCCTAGAGGAGCCCAAGCTTGTTGCGCTCCTCATCGATCTCTTTTCAGCGGCGAAGCTCGGAGGGTTCCAGTTACGGCGTTGTTTTGCTGATGGGCTGTGGTTTTCGCCGGGGCTCAGATCTGCACGAAGCAAATTCTGCTCGGTACGATGTCGGAACCGATTCAACTATGAAGTTCGGTCTGGCGCAACATTTGTTTGTTCTCATTGCAACGAGGTTCGTAAACTCTCGAGCTTTAGCGGCCTCGCGAACTTCAGCGCAGGCCTCGTGCCAGCAGATGTTCATTCTGCGCAGCCGTTCTGCGTGATCTGCATTTCCGCGACGCGCTCTGATTGGGCCGCATACATGGAAACAGCTGAAGTCGGCCCGACCCATGAACTCAGCCGAACCTCGAGAGCAGCCTATCTTGACGACATCAACGTTTTGCTAAAACAGGCCTTGCTTCAAAGCGAGACGCCACTTCACTACAGTAAGGTCGCGGCGTACGTACGCCAACATTGTGACGTCCGCGGCCAATCTCCGGATCTTACAATTCTAGGTTACTTACTTCGAAATTCAACTGATTTCACGCAGGTTTCGAAACACGTATTTGCACTCGCAAATAAATCAACTCATCGAAAATCTCCGGGACGCAATAGGGAGTCTGCGTGAAGAAGCCCTCACCGGGTAGCCAGCCGGCGCCCCATCCACGTACGCTCGAAGATGTTAACAATGTCGAGCTGGTTGTGCTAGCAGCCTATCTGCTCGGCGGTACACTTCGAATGGTTGAAACCGAAGACATCGCAATGAAGGCGCATCAAATGGCGCCCTTACGCTTCGCGTGGAGAAAGTATCCAGAACAAATTGATATAGAACGGGTTCGTGTTCGTCTCTCGCAGGCAAAACACGAAAGTTTATTATCGGGCGTTCACTCCAAGGGCTGGCGCTTAACAGCAAACGGAACGCTAGTCGTGGAGGACAATCTTCTCGTGCTTGCTGGCCAAGGCTCCGCGAAGGCTTCCGTTCGCAAATCCGATCGCCAATGGATTGCCAGTGAGAAAAAACGACTCTTAGCGACCCCTGCCTACAAGAAATTTGCTGCTGGCCGAAGCACTGAAATCAGTAAAATCGAAATTCAGGATTTCTTTCGAGTCGACGAATATATGAATCCCGAAACACGTAAAATCAAGCTCGATCGACTATTGGGCGCGTTTAGATCTGACAAAGCACTCGGTGAACTAATTGAAGCATTGATTCTAAAGACACAGATCGGAAGCTGACGAAATGTCTACGATTGAGAACCTCAAGGTCGTCTCAAACACAGCGCGCGATATATTGCAATCCGCTGCCACCTTTCAAACAGTGCCAAAAGTGATTTGGGAATACGTTTCCAATAGTTTGCAATACGTCGACCAGAACGTTACGCCCAAGGTCGTAGTGAAGATAAATGCGGCGAAGAAGACAGCGAGCATTGCGGACAACGCTAGTGGCATGGATCGTAAGGGCCTGCAAAATTTTTTCACAATGCATGGTTTGAATCAGGATCGCCTCGGCGGCAAGGCCGGCAGAGGCATGTTCGGAACAGGCAAGTCCGCTGCTTTTGGCGTCGCCGAGGAGTTGCGCGTTCGGACCGTGCGTAGTGGGCTGCTTAACACGGTCGCCCTTTCACGGAGCGACATCGAGCATGAAGAAGCCAAAGGCAACGTGACAGAAGTTCCAATTAGGAATATCGAGGTCGATGTTCCGACTGCGGAGCCGAACGGCACGGTAATCGCAATTGATGGAATATCGGCAAAGTGTGACGTATCGGCCGTAATCGCGTTTGTGGAACGCCATATCGGCCGCGGCTTCAAGGGCGCTGAGGTGATTGTAAATGGCCAAGAGATAGAGTTTCAAGAGCCAGCGTTTACCGAAGAACACTTATTTGATCCGCCGAAAGAACTGAGCGCAATTCTCGGCGACTCGAAACTGGTTATCAGGGTATCGCCGTCACCGCTCGATCAAGATCAGCGGGGCATCGACATCACTTCTCACGGTGTCCTGTTCGAAACAACACTGGGCAGCGTCGCGAACAAGGAGATGGTCCAATATATTTTTGGGCAACTGGAGGTGGCGCAGCTGATCAACGAAGGCAAAGGTTCCAATCCGGCGTTCAATATGACGCGTGATATGAAACTCAATCCAGAGAATGCCTTGGTTCAGGCGATTCACACCTTCGTTAGCGTACATGTTGAAGAGGTTCGTCGGCGGATTTTGGATGAAGAGCGAAAACGTCGGCAGACGCTTGAAGCGCAGCGACTGCGCCGCCAAGCAGATGCGATAGCGAAAATACTGAACGCAGATTTTACCGAATACTCTGATAAGGTGCAGCGTATTCGTGCAACCGTGACATCAGTTGGTCGCGACCGCGTGCCAGACGGTGCGGTGCAAACGGGGGAAGACTTCAAGATGGGCATCTTCGGGGGAGATGATGCAGTTGAGATTGTCGGCCCAGAAGGGGGCGCGGTCGTACCCATCGTGCGGCCTGATCCGACGCCGGCGCCCGAGCCCTCTCCCCGGCCACCGAAGCCGGCTCCGGATGATCTGTTAAATAACCCAGATGTCGTTGTTAACGAAGATGGCGATCCGCTTGGACAGGTTCTAGACGCAAAGAAGATTGCGAAGTCATCTCGAGGGGGATTTAGCGTCGACTTCCGTCACTTAGGGGCGGAGGATAACCGGGCAACCTACGATCGAGATATACGCACGATTTTAATAAATCTCGACTTCCCACAGATCGCTGAAGAACTTGCGAAGGATGGAATTGAGAGTGCTCCATTTCATCGCCTTGCGAACGAAGTTGCGATTACCGAATACGCAATTGCGGTGAGCAGCGAATTGGTAACGTCGTCGATTTACACCGATGCTTCAGACTACATTTTTGAAATTCGCAAGACCATCAACCGGCTTAGTCGGAAGCTAGCCCTTACGACATAAGAATGGTGAAAAGTAGTAGCTTGCCTCCGACAGCCAAGGCTCGTAAAGCGCGAGCCTGGGCCGTAGCATTGGGGAAGGCACGAAGGCTCATGGAGTCGTCGCTCGGGCGAAAAACGATGCGTAAGCTTACCCGGGACGATCTCCGATTTCAAAGCGTGGTACGTTCGCTGAGCGCTACAGCTCCTAACCTTTTGGCGATCGTTGACGGTGAAAGTTGTCGCCCTCGATTGACGAATCAAATCGGTCCCATTGCACAGCAACTGTGTGAGGAGATTCAAGCTGCGCGGAGGCTAACGCTTTCACAAGAAATTAGGGCGACTCTCAATGCGAGAAGCGACAACAGTGGAGTCATTTTGAGACTCGGACTGCTGGACGGCGAGCCTATGACGCTCCAGGAGGCGGGCGAAATCATGGGGGTCACTCGTGAGCGTGTTCGGCAGAAAGAAGCTAAACTTGAGGCCGTCATTTCGAAAGGCAAACCGTACACGCCGGTACTCGATAAAGCGCTTCTCGCCTTAGGCGAAATTGTCGGCATGGATGTGTCCGAACTCTCGAATACAGAGTCCGCTCTGCGAAGCAGTGGTGTGTTGGCCGAAAGGGAGCGTGTCTGCCAGATACTTAGATTCGGGAACTTTGTAGGCTCCTGTAAGTACGAGATTTCGTCGTTCAATGGGGTCGAGGTAGTCGCGCGTTCAGAGGTGCTCCGCGATTTCGCGGCATTCCGTGATAAAGTACGCGATACGCTTGATACTATGACACGGGATTTTGGGGCGGTCCCTTTTGAGGGCCTCCAAGATGCCTTGGAGCAAGGCACCATCGCGTCTAACTCAGCAAGGCGCATCCTATTTGCCTTGAAAACTTGGGGCGAAGAGGTCGAATGGCTCGAATCGAACGAGTGGCTCCGCCTTCGCAGAGGATGGAGCCGAATTCGAAACTTTGCTGTTAAGGTGTTATCCGTATCGCCGTCAATGCGCGTCAGCGACCTTCGCAGAGGCCTTCAGCGGCACTATCGAATCCGCCATGTTCCCCAGTCCCGAATCCTCGGTAAGCTGCTAGCCTCAGACTTACACGATATCGGTGCCACCTTCGATGGCACTTGGCTTACCGTATCTAATCCGCCGGATCCGCTACTGACGCTCTCATCCGTGGACTTGATCGTTTACGAGGAACTTAAGGCCAACGGCGGCGTGATGGCGCGCGCTGCGTTGGAGTCTGCGGCTAAAGCGAAGGGGATGCCTGGGGGGACATTCCATGTTGCGATTGGCTACTCACCAGTATTCGATCGTATCATGAAGGGCGTCTACGCGATACGCGGTGTTGCGATCGCACCCGGCGTTGCCGAGTCACTGCAAAAGTCGACGGAAAGACCGACCGCCCTAGCCCGTGATTATGGTCATCTAACGGACGGCCGCGTATATCTATCTCAGGAAATGAGCCAATTCGCCGTTGATCACGCGATATTTGGTCGGCCGGTTGGAATAAAAGACTACGTTGCCGACGGCAATTACACAATTAATGTCGACGGTCAACCAACACCTTATGAAATTCGCTGTTCTTCTAGTCAAATTCGCTTTTCAGCGAATGCTCTGAAGACATTTGGAGTAGACCCAGGGGATTTTGTGTTAATGGTCTTTGACACTACCAACTTTGTCGTGGATCTAAGTATTGGCGACGAGAATGTTGTTGAAAAGCTTACGGCGCCGGAGATCGCGGCCGAGGTCTCGTGACATGTGTATTCGGAAAACCGTCGCTGGAGACAGCCAGTTAGACGCGCGCCAATAACTACCACGTTTTAGACGGACCCAAGGAGGCTAGCAGTCTGTGCCATTGGTTCTCACCCCGGGAAGAGTTCCGTCGAAGGCGGATAAACCGGGAGCCGGCGGATTTAAGATCTATCTTACTGACGAAAAAGGCGGTTGGGTTGTAATCGGAGGGCGGGGAAAGGCGGGTAATCCGTTCGATCTCAAGAGTCAGAAAAACTTAGGCTACGATACTGAGGAAGAAGCCTGGGCCTTCATTGATCAAATGCGGACCGAGCGCCCGGAAATCTTTGATCAACCGTTAAGGAGTCACAAGCTGTACTACGATACGCCAACGTATCCGACGTTTATTCGCGAGCACAGCCGCCCGGTTAAATGACGCATAACGTGAAGATGTATAGGCTAATCGGCGCAGACGGAACGCCGTTTGCCAGTCCAACGAGGGGGGCGTTCGGTGGGCACAGGCGCCTGAAAATTTACGGCCGACTTGATTGCGCAAGTGCCTTGAGGTTTTTGGCAAAGGGCTATTACGCAGAACACCGCGTGTTCTTCAAGGATGAGCAATCCGCGGTGTCGGCTGGATATCGCCCCTGTGCGAAATGCATGACCACTGAGTACAAACGCTGGAAAAGTTCATAAGTCACGCTTGATAGTCTCACAGGGGTCGTGCCTCGGGGTCTTCCCTTCATATCTAATTCCGCGGAGTTCAAGAAAAGGCAGCGAATAATTAGGTTTCCCATCGACCTATAATCCGATATTGTGAGGTTTACGGATGGAGGGCCCAAAAGCGCGGACCCAGAGCCAAGTGGATGACTTGACAGCCGGCATCGACGGCGTCATCCGAGGATGGCGCATTGAATACGATCTTTCCCAGCTGGATGGTGACGTCCTAAGCGCTTTACATCGCTGGCGTGATGCTGATACGACTCGAGTCGCAGATATTCAGCGAGTCTTTCTTCATTCCTCAGAAGCATCGCAAGCCGGATTCAATCACGCTCTAGAAGGCTATACCGCCGAAGAACTTGCAGCGCGCTACTACCATGCCGACTTGCCAGATCAGACCAATATTGAGGATGTTGACTTCTCGATAGACGGCGTTGATTATCAAGTCAAATTTGGAAGCTCGGCGATCAGTGCAATTCGCGAGTCGCTGACTAGTCGTCCCGACGTCGATATTGTTACTGGTCCCGAGGCGGCGCAGGCATTTTCATCTGAAAATGTTGTCGGCCTTCCGGAACTCGATACGGAGTCGATTCGCGCCACCGTCAATAGCATTGGAGACGCCCTTTCCGATTTTGACGCAATTCCCTTACCGTTCGTTTCCGCCATTGCGACGGCGATGGGCGAGACGAGAAGCGTCGTTGCGGGTCGATCTACTCCCGAAGCTGCAGTCGCCAATGCCAGCCTACACATAGGTTCACGAATCTTGGCCTTGCAGGCTATGACGTATGTACTGACACTCGTTCCAGGCCCTCAATCATTCGTGACCATCCCTCTGTTGGTAGTAGCCTCAATGTTCGCGGCCAAGATAGGTAGGGGTGCCGTACGAACGGGTCTTCCGGCGCATTTAGCCGAGTCGCTACGTAGGTCGTTGGAACCGCGAGCGATTACGGCAGAGCGAATGGGAAGTATGCTTCTCTACTACAGCCGCGATGGCGAAGTGCTTCACGCGGCAATTGCCTACGTGCGCGCTGTTAGCAATAGTGGCCGCTTGGCGTCGGACTACGAACTGGCACGCGCCTTGAGCGGTGTTGAGGGCAAGATTCGGCAACGTCGCTTCGAGGCATGGCTGTCTGAGCGAAGCCGGCGTCCTGATTTGGCGGAACTCAGACGAGCGCAATCAGCGCAGGCTCGACGATTAAGATCGTTCCGGTAGGACGGATCATATGGGCTTTTGGCAAGTGAGACCAGACTGGTAATGGAACCACTTATTTAGGTGCATTTAGGTTCAAAGTAGAGCCGCAATAAATCCATGCGTCATCGAGTGCGTAGTCCGCTTCGGTTTGACGAACAGCACGAGGAAAGCCCGCGAAAGGTTGACGCTGGCAGACCGAAAGATCCGCTTCCGGTTGACCGAAATGTACAAAAAGCTGCTAGCCGCGATTTGAATGTTCGGAAGGCCGCCTCCGTGAAACCCGCGACTCCGCTAGCCGGGTGGTGAAGCGCTCAGGACAGCGAATCACCGCCTGATTTTGCTGGCGATTCGATTCGGGGTAGCCCGCTTCCGGTCAAGTGACCGCGTCGGGTGACCGGCGGCGCCGCCGCGCTCGAGGAGCAGTCGGCTCGGGCGTCGCCGAAGCAGCGACTGTGGTTGTTTCAGTGCCGATGGCGGGCTCGGCAGCTCGACCCGTTGCTGCCGAGCGCAGTTGCTCGACTTTTTCCTGCAGCCGTTCCATGAGGAGCCCCTTTTTTCGCAGCGCCGATCGCGGCGTCATAATCCGCGAACGACGGGTTGCCGAGCAGGTTACGCAGCGCCTCGTTCACGATGCGACCGTGGCGGGTCCGATAGTCGAGCAACTGCTTCTGCGAAGCGCGCTGCATCGGCCGTTCGAACTGGGAGATCGGAACACCCTACAGCCCCTGTGGTCTGTTGCCGGCGGGGACATGTGATCGTCTGCAAATCGAAGTTAGATTGGATTTCTACACTGGAACGTGGCCAACTTGACCGAGTGGACTTGTTTCTTCTTGAAATAGGAGCCAGTGTCTCTTGGCAGGACTATGACAACCGGGTAACCTCAAAAACTCGACGGAGAGAGCGATGGATAACACCGATATTAGTAAGCGTCTGGTTTTTGCACGCAGCGGTTGGTGCAAGTTCTACGTTGGCGCTCCAGGTGATGCGCTTGAGCGCGGCGGCTCCTTCAATGATGGGGATGAAGGTTCTGAAAAATACAATTTCCTCGTCATCAATGGACATGTTTACGGTCATGTATATGGTGCAACCGATGGTTTTCGACCCAAGCGCGTCACGGGAAACGCCGCTGAAGCGCTGAAAGATATTTGCGTCGCCGTATTTGCGACGGAGCCTGATGGCCTCGGGCAAGTATTGGTTGGTTGGTTTCGACACGCAACGGCATTCGACCATTGGATAAAGCGGCCGCTAAGGGATAGGGGAGTCTATTCGTGGTCTAGTGCAGCCAACGACGCTGTTCTATTGCCGATCCGTGAGCGTAAAATCGCGATTCCAAAAGGTAAGGATGGCTCGGGCCAAGCGCAAGTCACGTACGCGCGTGGTACGGATGGCAAGCTAAAACAACTGGCCTGGATCAAGACCGTTCAACGTTTCATTGCATCCTACAAGGGAGACTCGCTCGTAGGACTCAGTGGTTCAGAGATGGCTTCAGAACTTACAGCGCTTGACGCTGAGGACATTCTGCGCGGTCAGAATATTGTTGAGTCGGCATCGCTACGTAATGTAATCGAAGACCATGCCATGAAACGCGTTCGAGCCGAACTTCAACGAGAAGGCTATGAAGAGATTGAAGACGTCAGTAACTTTGAGTCCTACGACTTCAGGGCTAGAAAAGGGCGAGCGATTCGCAAAATCGAGGTAAAGGGGACGCGAACAATCGGCGAGGCAATCCTGTTTTCCCGGAACGAAGTAACGCTCGCTGAGGCAGAGCGTGTTGAGTTATACGTCGTTCAGGAAATCGAAGTGACGGAAAAGAACGGCAATATTAAGGCACGAGGCGGGACGATTCGAAAGATCGAGAACTGGGGTCGAAGAAATTTTGCTAAGGCCGCATTGAGCTGGCAGGTGCAGATCGCGTGAGATGTCTCGAAGGTGCCGAAGCGACCGCGATATTGTCTTTGCGTTGAGTAGACCTAGGCGAGGTCGGTAACGTCAACTGCGGGCTGGGTCATGTCTTGCATCGAGAATTGTTACTCAAGCGACAATCGTAATCGTTCGCTTACCCGTCTGCGTACCGCCACCACCTTCGTACATGACTTCGAATTCGAACGTGAAATCCGCCGGCAGCCCCGGTACCGAAAACGATGCGCTGAACACATCTTGCGGAACGTCAAAGTGAGCCACGGCTACTTCCGTTCGAAATCCCGTGAATCCGTGGCGGATGCCAATTAGCGGAGCTGTAGCGATAGCAAATGCCACAGCCTCGGCAGCCGTTTCGGGAATCCAAAGAATGAAAATTAGCTGTCGCGCATTTGCCTTGCCAACGTTGAACGTCGTCGCTTTGAATGGAAACTCGTATCGTTTTGTACCAGGGTTTAGACGGGCTTGCGCCTCGAAAGAATCGCCGGCGTTGCCATTGAAGCGAAACGATAACTTCGGTTTCCGCGTTGCGAGATCTCTCGAGAGCAGATAGTCCAGTACGGCGAATATGCCGCCGAAAACACCGACCAGACCGACGGCTGCCGACAACCAAAACGTATATTGAGCCCAGCGGAGCGTTTCTTGGGCGACCTTGAGCGTCTCGTCCGCGATTTTATCGGGAGCCGGCGTGTTCAGGACGTGAACTGGTAGCGCCGAGTTCAACACGTGAACCGGCAGCGCCGAGTTCAGGATCTTGACGGGTATCGGCGTGGCGAGCACCGCCAGCAGGTCCATGCGCTTGCCTTCTACGGGTTGCGCCGCCTAACCCGGAAGCAACCCTGGTCGAAGTATGGAAAAGGAGTGACGTGTAGCCCGAAGTTATGCCGCGGAAAGGCGGAGTACGACTCCGTTGCAATCTGTAGTTGCGGAATCCTTGGACCTGAATACGCGCGGCCGAAGACGCGCTGTTAATTCAAGCAGCCGACGCGGGAATGCGACGGGGCTGAACAATGAGGCGGCCCGCCCGCAACGGCTGGGAAAAGCGTCCATCGGTCGTTTACGAAGGGCGCCCTTGCAATTCGTAAGACCTGCGGTCAGGGTAGTACCAAACCGCACATTGCACCGTGACAGTTCGGGTTTCACGCATCTGATTACTTATCGACTTACTGATCGACAAAGGTCTGCAGATCGGAAGTTCAAAATGACGACTTACTTTGCCCAGCCTTAGGCATATGGGCTTAGTTCATTTTGGAGGCGGCATGCGAGCCCGGCTATTCGGATTCCCGATTAATCTAAGAATCGAACCTGTGAGGGTATCGGTAGCAGTGGCCTTATGTGCCATTGTCTGCCAAACCGCCGGCCTGGCACAAACGGAACCGCTGGGCGGTCAACCTTCCGCAACTGCTAAACAGTCAGTTTCGGATCTCGATGAACAGGTTGCATATCAGCGCGCCTTCGAGGCCGTAGTGTGGGCCATGCCTGCGTCGGCTATTTATCGATTTCGTGTTGGCTTGTTAGAACAGCCTGGCATGGCCGACAACGTAATAACCGCTTTTTCCGGCCCTCTCAAGACGAAGCATGAGGCGATCACGGGGAACACGGTGACGCCGTATATCTCCGCCGTCACAGACTTACGAAGCGGCCCAGTCGTGCTTGAGATTCCTCCGAAGGGCGATAAGGCGAGTCTATACGGGCAGATTGTCGATGCGTGGCAAGTCACACTCGCCGATGTCGGTCCGGCTGGCCTTGACAAAGGCGCGGGTGGAAAGTACTTACTGATTCCTCCTGGGTATACGCAGGCTGTGCCGTCCGGCTACATTCCGTTAACGTCGAAAAGTTATCGGCTCGTCTTTGCGTTTCGTTCAGTGAAGGCGCCGGGCGGAACTGACGCCGACGCATACGCATACACGAAAAAACTAAAAATGTATCCCTTGTCGCTCGCAGCGAATCCGCCTGAGACGAAGATCGTCGACGGCCGACCGTACCCGTTGCATACGCTGCCTTTTTACGACATACGAGCACTTGAAGACATCAAGCAGATCATCGATGTCGAACCAGTGCAGCCGCAAGACAAAGTCATGATGGGTATGCTCGCGACGATTGGCATTGAACGAGGGAAGCCGTTTAATCCGCCTGACGGCAAGATGAGGGCGGCAATGGAGCGCGGCGTTGTCGATGCCTACTACTACATGCAAGAACTCGACACAAAGCTCTTCGCCTCTAACCTCTATTGGCCGGATCGCCATTGGAGTTTCGTCATGGTGCCCGATGCGAATCGTGGGTTTGAGTTTGTCACCAACGACGCGGTAGAAGTCGACAAACGGGCTGCCGCGTGGCACTTCTTCACCTATTACCCGAAAACGCTTAGCGACAAGGTTGGTACGGTCTACATGGCGCCGATTGCGGACAATACGGGACGACCGTTAGAGGCTGGAAAAACGTATCGCTTCACCGTACCTGCAAACGTACCAGTGAATCAGTTTTGGTCGCTGACGCTCTACGACTACGCCACGTGGGCGTTCATATATAACAGCCCCCTCGAACGTTCTGGGTTAGGATCGTTCGACAAGGACAAGATGAAGACGAACCCGGACGGCAGCGTCGACCTATATATCGGCCCGAATGCGCCGGCGGGAATGGAAGCGAACTGGCTTCCGACCATGGGGAAGAAGCCGTATTTGTGGTTCCGCCTCTACGGGCCTCAAGAGACTTTCTGGAACAAGTCTTTCGAACTGCCTGACCTCACACTCGTCCACTAGTCTCTAAGCTAAGTCGTTTTTAATCAGCGGCGGAAATAGCGCTACGTCTCGTAACCGCGGCCCGGGGAGAAATCTACCGGGCCGCCTCGGTTCTGTCGCAATAATAAGCAATGCGGGAAAGCCGCTTCTCGGCCAAACTAGGTGTGCGCTGCGGGTAACCGGAGAGCGTGGACGGCTTGGACACCACGAGCAAACTCCACAGGAGTCTGATTGTTAAGCGATGTGTGTGGCCGGGACTCGTTGTAGTCAGTTCGCCAATCTTCGATGATCGATCGTGCGTGGGCGATAGAGCGGAATTCGTTCTCGTTCAGACACTCGTCTCGGAAACGGCCGTTGAACGACTCGATGTAGGCGTTTTGAGTCGGTTTGCCGGGTTCGATGAAGTGCAACCGCACTTGCCGATCGCGAGCCCAGCAAGCCATGGCGATGCCAGTGAGTTCGGTCCCGTTATCCATCACCAGTGTCTTCGGATAGCCACGCATCTCTCCGACTGCGTCAAGAACACGCGCTACGCGAACTCCTGAAAGCGATGTATCGACTTCGATGGCCAAGCATTCTCTGGTGAAGTCGTCGACGACGTTCAAGGTACGGATCCTGCGGCCTGACTGTAGGCTGTCGTGAACGAAGTCTAGAGACCACCGCTCGTTCATTGCGCTAACGGCACCGGTCGGACTCCCGCGGCCGAGAGCAACGCGCCGGCGAACGCGTTTTCGGACCTGCAGATTGGCCTCGCGATATACCCGCAAGACTCGTTTGATATTGACGACAATGCCATCGCGCCGTAGCAGCACGGCAAGACGCCGGAAGCCGAAGCGCCGTCTCTCGGCAGCTAGTTGCTCGAGTCGTGCACGCAGCTCAGCATCGTCCTTGCGAATCCGAACGTAGCGAATCATCCGGCGATTAACTCGTAAGTATCGGCACGCTTGGCGTTCGCTAATGTCGAATTGATCACGAGCCGCCTGCACGACTCGACGTTTCTGAGCAGGCGTTAGTATTTTCCCGAGGCCGCCATCTTCAGGACGTCGATGTTGAGGGCCTGATCGGCGACGATGCGTTTGAGCCGCAGATTTTCGTCCTCGAGCGCCCTTATCTTGGCGACATCGCTGACTTCCATGCCACCAAACTTGGCCTTCCAGTTGTAGAACGTGGCCGGGCTGACGCCGTGCCTGCGGCAAAGATCTTTGGTCGCGATGCCGGCCTCGTGCTCTTTGAGAATGCCGACGATCTGTGTTTCGCTAAACCGGGACTTTTTCACGGATGGTCTCCTTCGAGGCCGATGGCCTCAGAGTTCTCCATCTATTTCCGGACCACTTATCGGGACACACGTCAGGAGCAAAATCGCCATGGCAACGGATAGAACGTCTCTCAAACTCGAGCGAGATGCCGTCGTCTCGAATAGCGTCGTGTCCGTTGGCGAGGAGTGCCTGCGACTATGTGATTCGTTGGTCGCAGCCGCTAAGATCGATCATGCCGACCCGGACCAGGTTCGCGTGGCGACGTGCCTCTGTCTCGTCTACTTCGTTGCGAAGATTCAGCGCGTGACCAGATCGGCGCTGACGTTAATGTTGGCCGGCCAAGGGGTCGAGGCGATGTCGTTGATTCGAGAGCAAAACGACTTCGTGATGGCCTTGAACTATTACCACAATCATCCTGACCAAGCGCAGTTGTTCATGGTCTCGCAAGCAATCGTAAAGCGAAACTTCGCAAAGCAGATCATGGAATTCGACGACAAGGCGGCGAAGGACCCAAAACGCATCGCCCAACTCGCCGAGCGCGAAAAGGACGTCGCAGACGCGTACAAGCTCTTTCCTGGCATTCGCCGCATCAAAGGGAAAAGCGGCAACAGCACCTCGCCGGTCTACGTGGACTGGTCGGAACCGTCGTCGTACGCTGTCTTCGCCGACGTCATGGATGGCTTGGTTCGAAAGCGCTATGCCGAGCGGGGAGAAGCAATAGATGAAGCGACGTTCAAACCTCGATTGAAGAAGATCGTGGGCCGGACCTATTTCATGCGCAACACGTACATGAGTCAAGCCAAGCATGGCACGGCGGTGGACGTTGGTGCCAGCGTTGATCTAGACGATGATGGGAAAGCGATTTTGATTTCGCACCAGATCGACGATCCGAACCGACTTGCCTTCCACTTCATCACGAACGCTATGCCGCCGCTCTTGCTCTTCCGAGACTACGTTTGCCCCGGCGCCTGCGAGGAAGTTCTGACCGCTTTGGGGACGTCGCATCGGGCTCTGCGCGAGGAACTCAACATCGCCGATGATGGTCCCGAGATTTGATGGACGGGCAAGGTCAAGTGGAAACAATCGATGCGTTGCTCCGCGACAACCAATCCTTCGCGGCATATCAAGGTCGCGTGTTTGGACCAATCGTTGACGTTCGGCTCGACGGGCACCGCATCGGTGATCTTCCACCGACGCTCGGCTTCACGCGAGACGCAGACCAGTCGGTCGGCGAGGTCGTTTCTGTGGCGAACGTCTTGGTGTTGCAGGGCTACGCCGACGTCGCCCTTACTAAGGGCGAGAGTCCCGATTTCATCGCCGAGACCTCGGTGGGCCGGCTGCTCATCGAGCACACGCGAGCGTTGACGGGCTATCAGGAAGGCTCCCAAGGGTATCTCAATCGCGGGATGGCGGCATACCGCGAAGCGCCTCCCCACGCGGCCGCGGTCGGAAACCTCTCGATTTTATTGACCATGGAGCGATCGGCAGAAGCTGTGACACCACTGGAGGCGCTGGAAGACCCTCGGCCGCGCGGATACATCACCAAATCCGACGCGCAGCGGATGATGGCGGAAATTCGCGGACTCGGTGCAGCCGGCTACTTCGCGGCCCATGCTGACGGCGAGCAGCACACCATCGCCGATGCCGACGCGAAGACGCTCGCCAAATATCGAGCCACCGTTCAGGCCAGCGAAGCGCTGCCCCCGGGATCACCCGGCATTCAACTCGCCTTTCGCATGTGGAAGCCAGCCAAGATGAGCCTTCTGGACGGCTGCGTCTTCGCGCTTGAGGAGAAGTTCGAAACCGTCGAAAAATACGCGGAGAGGCCGGAATGGCTCGTGATTCAGGTGATGGACAACGGCGGCGAGTGGGCATACGACCTGACCGTGGGACTTCCCGAGACGCTCGGTCCGTTTCGAAAGGTGCTCATACTCTACTGGCATCTTGGAGAGCCCTACGTCGCCACGTGGACCGCGGAAGGCGATACGATTGTTGCTGAAGTCCCCAAGCTGGCTCCGATCCCGGACGATACGGACCACCGCCTTCATGATTGGGCGGGAGCCGTGGACGAAGCGATGCGGGAGCGGCGGATGACGGCCATGCTCGCCGCGAACAGCAATACGGACATCCCGAAGAGGTGCACCAGCCCGAAACAAGTCGAGTGGTACCGGCGGTGGCGTGGGCGGTACCCATGGGTGACATGCATGAGCAACGGCGACAGCATCCGAATGCGGTTCTCGATGGCCGATAACTGGGACGGAGGCGAGGTCGTAGATGTCAATCCGAACGACATCGCCGAGGCTGCTGACCGAGTCTGGGCGTTCGTTTTCCCTAGCGTTGACGCGGCTTCTGGAGATTCAATGTGAAAGTCGGCGAAAGAACGGGGTTCAATGTGAAAGTACCCATTCAATGTGAGTCAGCGCCGTTCTAGGGCGGTCACACTATTTCGCCTGAAAGTTCGCCAATAATTGTGAAATGATGCGAAACTGTGAAATGTTTTAAATAGTAATTCGGTATAGACCTCAAACGAGCGAAAAGCCCAGCAAATGCTGGGCTTCTTTGCATTTTTACTCGGAACACTTCCGGCATGGATTCATGTCCAAGTGGGAGACATTCACTAAGCTCTAGCGTTCCGAGTCTAACGACGGTGGCTCGAGAAAGTAACAACATTGTCTAGGACTACCCCAGCTACATAAGGTGCGAGTGCGGCGGGGACAGTGACCTGATTGGTAGGCATATATACGATAGACTGAGCTTGGGACACATTGTGCATCTGCGTCGAAAACAGACTTTCGACCGCGGAGCTCGGCCCGGTAGCGTTGACCACGAGATGGTTGCTGAAGGTTTGGCCGATCGCGAAACCCGCGGCCTGCAGCGCCGCGATCGCCGATTGCTCGTTGTTCGCGGCCGAGCCCGCCGAAGAAATTACCAGTTGAATCGATGTAGATTCACTAGCGCCTCTGCGTCCAAGATCGGACAACCCCTGGATTCTCGGCGTTACATCTAATGCGTAAGCCTCCGAGCGAACTTGCTGAGCCCGGGAAGCCGTGGAGACCATTTGCGCGGCGGAAGTTGGCACACGATTCGGGCAGAGTGCGTTAGCGAATGGCATACCAAGGGGTACGCCAATTCCGCTCGCGTTGTCGTATCCGGGACCCGCGGTGTAGGAAAGCGAGGGATCGCCGACGAGCGGGAAACCATTGTTACCAGAGACCACGTCGATATACGAATTATAATTGGCTCGGCTAAATGCTGTGTACGGTAATGCAACGGGATTGCTGAGAGACGTCACATTGCAATATTGGTACACCTCGGAAAGCATCGCCGCAAATTGCGGTGCAGACCATGACGTTCCGCTTACAGCGTGCCAGCCGCCGTTCAGATATAATGCGGCTTCGTCTGCGGGCATCGAGATATCCGGCACGTTTCGGTATTGAGAAGACGACTTTCCCGAAACCCCGTTCTGATAGCTAGGAATAGTAAAGACACTTGACACGCCTCCTCCGCCGGCCTCCTGAGCGTTGCTTGGCAAAAGCGTATCGTTAAAGACAGCCGTGCTTGTCAGGGTTGTAGGTCCCGTGTTGGAAAATGTCTCGGTTCCGCCGACGCCAATCACGTTGGGATCGCTAGCTGGGTACCCCACGCCTTGAAGATAGAGGTTTTGCGACATACTGTTCATGCCGTCAAAGCATGCGCTGCCTGAATCGCCCGCAGCAGCTATTATCGCGATGCTCGAGCTCAGACTCGCGATGACGCTACTTGTACCACTCGACGCGGAGCTCTCGCATGCTGCAGCTGAATAGCTGATAATCGTGGCTTGACCAGCTTGTTGGACTAACTCGAGCGCATTGTTGAAGCTGAGCAGGTTTAGTGCCGGCATAACGTACACTACGATTTTGGCACCGGGGGCCAAACCCGCTATGGTTTCAACATCCAGAGTTGCCTCTTGCAAATCGGAGGTCGGCGTCGACGAAGCTCCCGTCATTAATTCGACGCCAACCGGATTCGTCTCTGTGATCGAAAAGTAGGACAAAAACTGCGCGAGATCATTTGCGTAGAGGTTCGAATCCATTAGGACCGCGATGGTGGTTCCCGTACCATTGAAGCCACTCTGGACCGGGAATTTAAGTGCGGTGGCAACTGCGGGTGGACCCCATCCAAAGTTTGAAGCCGCCGGGCCGTTCAAATTTCCCGTAAGTGGCGCTCCAGTGCCCGGCATCGCTGTTGGAGTCGGCGAGGGACTTGGGGCCGGTAGCGGTGCGAGTACGGCAAGCGTCGAGTACCACGAAAACAAATACGTTACGCCGGCTTTAAACGTCATCAGTACGGGCCCAGACGCGAAGTTATATGTGCCGCTAAGGACTGACGGACCGATCAGATTGACCCATCCCGCGGACGAGGTAGGGTCATAAAACCCGACGTAAGTCAGTACCGAACTGTTTGCAAAAGCGAAGCCTGGCGGGAGTGCGAACGCGAATGATGGAGTAGCCGGTAGCGTGATCGTTACTGACGGTGTGAATGAAATATAAACAATCGGTGTCAGGGTAACGCCGATAGTTTGCGGGATCCGCTTGATCGACGACACTACGGGCGCTGAACCCGGAGCAGTCGCGCTAAACGTCATTGCGATGGACCCCGAGGTACTGTTTGCGGGTATGCCGATCGCGCCGGTATATCCACTTCCGACACCGCTGAACTGGGTTGTCTGCGCCGTAGCGCCGGCTGTGATGGATCCGCTGACGCTAGCCGGATAAGTGGGCGTAGGCGCTGCCGTTGCAGGCGGAGCGGTTGGCACAAAGGTGTTGACGGCCGGGGCTGAACCACCGCCCCCTCCGCAAGCACAAAGCCCGGCTCCGAGTAGAAAGCCAAATACGGCGCGCTTATACATGACCACACCTCGATCTTGAGGATGTTTACATCGTCAGCAACTAGTGGCTCGCCTGCTATCTCGTTCAATTCTTTAAGCGCGATGCCGTGGTATGCAGCGTGGCTTTGTTTCGACAAATGCCCAGTTTGTGTATTAACGCAAATTTCGCGCGGTGCTCCCCTGAGGTTTTCATTGTTGGACGTGAGCTCCGTATGGCCAACCGGCTGCAGCGTTGCATATCTCGCAAAGCTCCACGACGGGTGGCTCAACGTCCTTACGCACAAGGCCAAGCAAAGACCGGCGTGTCAGCAAGTCGCGAAGTGAAGCCACACACGCGGCAGCGCACCTCTCGTCCGTTAGGCTCCCTCTGCAATTCGAAGCGGTAGCGTTCCGTGATCCGAGCGTCAAGAACCAGCTTTGCGGGGTCCTAGCTCTTCCGGCGTTCCACGCCGGCCTCAGTGCCCAGGGCGGCACGAGCCAAGTCGAGATCCGTTCGTACGCTTGCTGATATCGAATGGTCGCGCGCATGGCGTAGGCCCTACGGTACCTGCTACGGTCTACGCCTCGCTGAGCAACTTCAACGCAGCGGCCGCACGCGCGGCAATCTGATGCTTGGAGAATTGCAAGATGAAACTAAATGTCGGGTGCTGGACCGTCAGCTCCGAATATGCCAAAATCGGTATCTGTCGGTTGTTGTTGAAGCGACGATCCGGTGTGCCATTTTTGTTGACGAATTGCCAGGTCGTACCGATGAGTGTTGCGTCAGCGGGTACCGGACCATCCTCGCGGAAGTTGTCCTGTTCAACGGAGAGCCGAAGCTCGCTGTACTGAACCGACGATATTCGACTACCGGAAAGCAGCAAAATCTTGTCCGGCAGCAGGTAGAGCCGCGCGTTCGCGAGCTCGATGACTGGAGGCTGTACGTTCGTCGTGACGCCTATCCCGCCGCCGAAGCCGATCCTCGTCGGTGTCCTCGTGACGAGTTTCGAAGCGCCGGCGTGTCGGCGACCTTCCGAAAGTGCGAGCTCCGTTGCCAGCCGCCAGATCATCGCCGACGATGCGGCGCTCTGGAATGCCGAGCAAAACGCGGCATAGCGTTCTGCCGTTGTGCCCTCGAGGTCATACGTTATGATGATTGCGCGTTCGGTATTCTCGCGGTGTCTCAGAGCCATTGCGCCGATTAGCGCGGCGGCGATTGGGATGTACCAAAACGCCGCTGCTCCCTTCGCTAGGACGGTGAACCCGGGTACAGCGAGCATTACGAACGCCAAAGTGCTCCATCGAAATTGCTGACGGCGACGATTGAGCTCGGCGATGAAAGTATCGGCGCTCTGCTCTAGCTCGCCTACAAACTCTACCGGCTTACCGAGAACGGTTTGATCGGCCAATGGAGGGGGTGGTACGAATCCCGGCACTGGGCCTGCGTATGGCTGGGACCGGTACTGGCGCGGCGCTGGAGTCGAGGGTGCGCGCAGATACTGCTGGTAATAGAAACCACCGCGCCCAGCGCGGACGTATGCGCCCCGTGGTCCCGTGCCCACGCGGAAACCTCTGACGCCAAACGATGCTCCTACACCGCGTGTCGATAGGTTGAGACGAAACGGACCCCGTCCGAAACTGCGGCGGAAGTACCAGGGCATGGGACCTAAATCGCGCGCGGCATACGGCGGACCTGCCACGCGCGCGCCTCCAAACGGCCTAGTTCCGTCGATTGAGCCACGTGGCGAAGTCGCAGGCTATAGGCTCAGAGGGCCACGCCTCGCGGCAAATGGGGGGTGGCTTCGGGGCTATCGATATCCGCGGCTAGTTCCTGCAAGTCGGCCACAATACGTCGAGCGCGCCATTCGGGGCATTTATGCGGAGCGAGGGGCACCACTCACGCGCTCATCGTACTCATCGCCCTGACCGACGGTTTCCCGATAGTTGGGAAGACTGGAGCGTCTGCTTCATGCGGCGAGGGCGCCAGCGATGAGCGTTGTCCCACGGGCAAACGGCACGATTTACGTGAGTTACGATGTCTGCTGGTCCACGCAGTCCTCGACTACAAAACAGCCCCGCGACCAACGCAGCCGAATCGAGACCGCCGAAAATCTCGGTCGGTTGTTCTCAGGGCTCGTCAAGAACTTCGCCCATCGGCAGCGGAATCCAGAAGTCATCCTTTTGGCGAAAAAAAGCTATGAGAATGAAGAGCACGCGAGCATCAGTGTCATGATAACGCTATCGGGGATGCCCGCTAAGCAAACCTAATCGCGCGGGTGAGAGGGACCTCGGTGACGCCAAGGTCATGGTCTAGCCCGCTACCGCACGCCGCGCGTACTAGGCAAAGTACGCGTTCTGCGGGGTACGGCGTCGACATGCGCTAAGTAGCACAATTCAGCATTCAGTCGTTTCTAAGGAATGATGTCCTTCAAATGCGTGGTGTGGGAATGAGCGACAGCGTTGGGCTAATGGAATGGCCCTCTCTTGTCCCGGTGAAGATGGCCTGATCGATGGATGTAAAAACTAGGCCATCAGGCGCAGCGTTAGAAGCACCCGGAGCTCTCTTCATCAAGAACATTGTGGAGCAGCTTCTGGATCTTTCTCGCCGAAATCCATCGCTAAATTTTCGTCCAGCGAAGGCTGCAATTTTGTTTCCCGGTTCGCCTGAAGCAATCGCGCAGACCATTTCACTTGCCGGCGTTCCCGTCGCTTCGCTCATGTCCGAGCAGCCGACTGCAGAACAACTGAAGATCTTACGTCGTCTTTCAGATCGAAGCAAATTACTTGCGGAAGAGCGCGGCGTTCAAGTATTGCATATTGCATTGGGTCTTTTCCGATGGAACGACGATAAGACCGGAAAGTCATACAACGCACCGATAATGCTTCTACCCGTTGAGCTTGCTCGTTCGGGCGAAGCGTATACGGTTAAGCGGATAGAAGGCGAAGAGCCGGAGCCAAATCGTGCGTTGCTTGAGCTTTTTCGGCGCAATCCTTCGGTTCGATACAAAGAATTTGACTTGTCGAACGAGATGACATACGCGGAGATAGCAGCTTCGTTCGCAGCGGCCCTTCCTGCAGGCGCTGATATGGATTTAACGCACGAATGCCATCTCGGTCTGTTTTCTTACGAAAAGCTCGTTATGGTCGAGGATATTGAATCGAGCGCCGAGTCTATTTTGGTACATCCGGTCATCTGCGCTTTGAACGGCGATCCCGAGCCCTTGGCCCTCATCCAGCATGGAATCGAGTCGCCGACCCTTCCAGATTTGGATCAGGCTGCCACGAATCCGAATCGCGTTTACGTTACAGAAGCAGACTCCAGCCAGCAAGAGGCACTCGAGTCCGTCGCGCGTGGGATGTCTTTGGTCGTTCAGGGCCCGCCAGGAACCGGGAAGAGTCAGACGATTGTAAATTTGATCGCCCAGGCAATATTTGACGGTAAGTCGGTGCTATTTGTCGCGGAAAAGAAAGTCGCGCTGGACGTCGTGTTCGACCGCCTGGCAGAGCGTGGCCTTTCTGACGCCATGCTCGCAGTACAAAGGGATGCCGATAAAAAGCGCTTTGCCGCTATGCTGGGAGCGCGCCATGCTGAGCTTGCGTCGGTAGCGTCTTCAGACTCACCATTTAAGCCCCTCGAATCTGCGCTGACTGAGTTGGATGCTTACCGTCGTGAACTTCACGCACCGGTCGGCGCTTCGGGCGACGCGCCATTTAATCTTTATGGGCGACAAGCGCGATTCATCGGCGAAACGCCCCCGATAAGAATTGACCGCGTCGAATGCTTCGATCGTGATCACCGCGAGCAATTAGCGGATGCAGTAGAACGGCTTGCCTCTAATCCGTCGTGGCTGCGCAATCCAAACGAAGCCGTTTGGGCGTCGCTGCGCCCAGAGGTAAACGACCTCGGGTTAATACATGCTGCACGCGACGATATGGTAGAGGGACAGCGCCTTGCAAGCGAGATAACGTCAATTTTAAGCGTGGCTTCTAGGATCGTCGGACCTCACGACAGCACAAGTGACGTCTCACTCGACCTACTCGAAAGCCTGCTTAGGTTAGTCGCCACTTCCCCTTCAGTTCCCGCTCAATGGCTCACGGCAACACCGGATGTGTGCGAGGCTAGCCTACAGCGCTACATCGTAGAGCGTAAGGATTACGAACAGCATCGCGAATCGTTGCTTACGCGCTACCGAAGCGATGTCTTTGATGCCGACATTGATGAACTCGCCGAGCGATTTATTGGCGAATACGAGCGTTTCTGGAAACGCTGGTTCAGCAAGACATACACCCAAGACGTGAAGAGAGTCTTGCAACAACGTCTTGAGAATCACCGAAAGGTCGTGTTCGCCGAGCTTCGGCAGGAACTCGATAGCCTGCGGTCAGATCGAGTCGCTCGCCAAACATGGGATAATCCAGCTCACGAACTACACGTTGCTTTCGGTAACCTATTTCGAGGCGTCGACACAAGCCCAGATTACCTTGACGACGCCCTGCAATGGTTCAAGCGCTTCGCCGAAAGTCGAGAACGTAATCGCACTTCATCTGTGCTAGCGAGAACGTTGACAAGTGACGGTGCTGAAATACGTCGAGAAGCGCTTGTCCTTGCGGACCGTCTTTCTATTGCGCGCGCTGCTCTAAACGCATGCGCAGCGAGCTTGGGGCAATTGCTTCAGGACTTGCCAAGCGAGCGCGCCTCATGGGCTCACTATCTCACAGAGAAGCTCGACGCGATGGAAGAGGCTCCGCGTTATTGCCAGTACAGGAGATGGATTTCGGAAATACGGGCATCGGGTTGCGGACGGCTGTTGGATGTGATCCATGATGATGAGAATATTGAACCCGATCACTGGCGAACAACATTTGATCGAGTCTTTGATGCAAGTCTGATAGATTATGCGCACCGAACGCGTCCGGTATTGGCTGCCTTCGATCGAGAAAATCACGAGCGGCTTCGGAACCGTTACGCTGGAATCGACGAGGGCAATGTCTCGAGTGGAGGGCGACGGGTTCTTCATCGGCTGGCCGACACGGCTCGAGCGCGTATGAACGACCAAGCCTACAGAGAGGCGATCGACGTTGTTATTAAAGAAGCGAGTAAGTCGCGCAATGTCATGCCCATCCGCCTCCTGACGCGGCGTGCATTCGAGGCAATTCGCGTACTCAAGCCGTGTTGGATGATGTCGCCGCTAGCTGTCAGCCAGTATTTGCCTGCCGGCCAAGTCTTTGATCTCGTTGTATTTGATGAAGCTTCTCAAATGCGACCTGCAGACGCAATTCCGGCGCTAACTCGGGGGCGGCAAGTCGTTGTCGTTGGCGATAATAAACAGTTGCCACCGTCTAACTTCTTCGACAATGCGATAAACATTGAGTCTGAGTCAGATGAAGATGAAGATCGTGCTGACATCGCGGATTACGAGTCTATCCTCGACCGCTGTAGCTCCGTTGTGCAGCAGCGCATGCTCCGTTGGCACTATCGCAGTCGCGATGAGTCGCTTATCGCGTTCTCAAACGAGCACTTTTATGATGGACGTTTAGTGACATTTCCAACTCCGGCAAAACGAGTAGGTCTCGGAGTTCGGTTGGTGAAATCTGCGTCTACGTATGCGCGCGGCGGAACACGGCAAAATCGCGGCGAAGCTGCGGATATCGCGGAGTTAGCGTACCATCATGCGCGCACGCGCTCGAATGAAACACTTGGAATAATTGCCTTTAGCCAGGCCCAGCAACGCGCGATCGAAGATGCCCTCGAGCGCATGGCTGAGAGCGATCCCTCAACGGCGGTGTTTTTCTCTGGCACTCGCCCGGTGCACGAGCGTGTCTTCGTGAAAAATCTTGAATCCGTTCAGGGAGATGAACGCGACGTTATTATCTTGAGCGTTGGCTACGGTAAGGACGAGGACGGCAAGCTATCATACAACTTTGGCCCGTTAAACCGTGCCGGCGGGGGGCGCCGATTGAACGTGGCCGTCACGCGTGCAAAAAATGAAATGATTCTCGTGTCCTCGATCGATGACCGGGATTTGGACGCTGAGAAGTGCCGTGATGGGGGACCGTTTCTGATTCGTTCATACCTCGCGTACGCGAGGGCTGGCGGGTCGTCAAGAGGGGCCGTTCATGCAACTGGGCGCGGAGTTGATTCTCCATTTGAAGAGGACGTGCGGCTTGTGCTGACAAGTGCTGGCCATAAGGTTCACCTTCAAGTGGGAGCATCTGGATATCGTATCGATCTCGCGGTGCAGCACCCCGAGCGAGAGGGCGAATATGTTCTTGCGGTCGAGTGTGACGGAGCAACATATCATGGGACACCCACTGCGCGCGACCGCGATCGGCTCCGAGATAGGACGCTCCAAACCTTCGGATGGCGTATTCATCGGATCTGGTCACGTGACTGGTTCCGACGGCGATCGGACGAGATCGCTCGACTGAATGACGCTATTGTTCGCGCGATTGAGGCGTCAGACAGCCAACCCGCGATTGTGCTTGATGAAGTGCCGCAGCCGGCGGTGCCGGAACCACGTGCGCACGATGAGCGGACACGCATGATGCTTGCGGCGACAAATGCTGTCTATGGCTTTCTCGATCGGGATGGTTTAGATTACGCAAAGAAGGAGATTGCAGATGGTACTGTGCTGCCCGATACACTCGTGGGTAGTGCTCTCGATTTATTAATAGGAGAGCGCTGCGTCTTACGGTTGGGCGTGGGGCGAGGCACCAGGTATCGGCGATGCAACGCGCGAGCTCATATTTGACCTAGGCTCGAAGCCACATATAATTACTCGTAGTGACGATCAATAATATCAAGATTGTTTGGAGTGAACTATGCGCGAGGATATGACCGCATTTGTCGAGCGAGCACCGCTTATGGAGCAGCGCCTTGGCGTCTCTTTTGCGGGTCTATATGCATACGGCGACGATCAATATGTGCATGTAAACGGCGAGATGCGGTCTAGCGCTGGAGATCAATTGTCGCAGGATGTTGAAATCGTAGTAAATCTTTACGACGCTGGTGGTCGGATGCTCGGCACCATGAACGAATACGTTAAAGCCGACGCGTTTTTTGGATTTGAATCATTTTCGTTGTCGGAAGACCTTGAAGAAGATCAGGCGCAGGTGACACGCATACTCGTGGTAGCGAAGAAATGGTGACATTGATGAGATAATCTATACTGCGACCCTCGCACGGGTTGGGAATGCTCAATGTCAATTAAACAAGGATGCTCACTTATGCGCCTTGTTTGCGCGCGCACAAAGAAGTTGCTTCGAGTCATACGAGATGTCGCTGCCCTATTAGTCGTCCTCATCCTAGTTGGGGAGCAGGAAATCGGGCACAAAACAATGCGCTCGGCGTCTTCTGGATCAAAGTAGTTTCCGAAGAGAATGGAAGCTTAGGAGAAACAATGACTTGTAACTCGTGCCATACGGTGCTTAGCGCAAACGATAAGTTCTGTTCGCAGTGTGGCTCGCGCGTCGCTGAAGGCCATGAGTTGGCCGCGACTGCGACTTCTTATGTTTCGGGGGCTTTGGCGAGTGTCGAGTCTGCGGTAGCCGAATTCCACGATGGCGCGGCTCTCGTGCGCTCGTCCGAATGGGAATGCGTAGCACGGACTAAGCCAAGGGTCGGCCCAGTACCGAAGCTCGTAGTGTGCACCCCATTTCGAAATCTTCTTGCGGTAGCGCTCAAGCGTCGGGCTGAATACGACGACTTTGATCTCGAAGAAGAAATCAAGCAACTCGTTCCAGGCGTAATGGTTCACGCGTTCTTTTTCGACAAAGACCGCGTGGACGTAGGTTCCTGGAAGCTCGTGCTTGACCCTGATGGAAAGCGAATCAAGCCGACCGAAGAATCGCACAACGTTGACTTTGAAAATAGAAACGGCGAATGGTCACATTGGCATTATTCGGTCTTCTATTTTCCTGACTGGGAGTATTATAATTCATCGTATTCGCAATTCGCGCTCGTGCGCGGTCATTTGGGCGAGATCCGGCTCGACATTCCATTGCATGCGCGCTAGGCATAATCTGACGCTTGATCGGCTGGCTCGCGACCCCTCGAAATCGCGTAGCATCAACCATCTCGCTGCCGCGAGATCAGCGGATGAGCTGCATTTACGTGACGATAACACGCCTGTGCGAGGACTGAGCAGCAGCGTGTCCACTTGCGGTTTCTGGATGCGAGCCGGCGTCCGCTGCTTGCCGCCGCGGTCGACGAGTGGGGCGCCGGCCGCGCACTGCCGGGCGATACGGCGTCGATGCAATCCGCTCGGCGGCGCGTGAGGTGATCGGTGTTCGTCGTTCCGGGACGAAGCGCGGCGACCGCGCCGTGGCGCTCGCGGCGGTCGACGGAGCAAGCCGCGCGGCAGTCTAGATATCGGACCGCTCCCGGCAGCCGCTGATCGGCTGAGTGCCGGCCCTATGAGAGCGTACACCAGTGGGCGCCCTAACCGCGACCGAAGCAATCAAACCATCGGCTTTCTAGAAGCAAGTCCGCGACGCGTCAGGTCTGAACGCCGGGCGGCGGCCAAATGGTGAAAGTCGGCTGACAAGATTCATAAATGGTGAAAGTCGCCAAAATGGTGTGACAGCGCCGTTCTGACGAGCACACTATTTCGTCTGAAATTTCACCGATTTGGTGAAATTAAGCGCTATGGTGTAATGATTCGAGTGGCAATTCGGAAAAATCCTCCAACGTCCAAAAAGCCCAGCATTTGCTGGGCGTTTTCCATATTTTCTATGACGCATATCCGGCCAGAAGTCATCTTCAAGTGGGAGATTTTCACCATTCGATCCGTATCTTTGAAGAGTGCGGTTGAATCTCAATATCTTCAGCTTTGCGAAAAAACGGTGAAATCGTGA
>Ga0182030_10003339_pt1 | contig 34222 bp, 21 predicted proteins | sample 812S3MmetaG_FD_121299 | JGI IMG/M metagenome (GOLD analysis project Ga0182030, IMG submission 121299) | Permafrost microbial communities from Stordalen Mire, Sweden - 812S3M metaG (Illumina Assembly) | ecosystem: Environmental > Terrestrial > Soil > Wetlands > Permafrost | place: Sweden...
GATTGGCCTGGGTCCGGATGTTATTCGCCAGAGATCGGACCTCCGCCGAATCCATGCCGATCAAGTTGCTCATCCCTCTCCTCTGTTACCTGATTCTTTGAGTCAGAAGCCCATGGCCCCTAGACAGTAAGTCACCGGGCCTTGGGTCACCAAGTGGCGTAGGTTCTCAGCAGGTCGGGATCCCAGCCCCCGCGTTGGTGTTGACATAGGCGTCTGCCACGTAGCCGGCCGGACTGGCGATCTTGTCCCAGAGTGAGTCGTTGTTGATCTCGTCACCTTGGGTTGTGCACAGCACCGAGATATTGGCGCCCTCATTGAGAGTGGCAACCAAGCCACCGCTTGTGCTCGGCGAGTCCATGACACCGGTGTCGTCCTGGATGATTTGGAAGGTCTGCCCCGATTGTGCCGCCGGCGAGGCCTGCGCGGCCGCGTCAACCGGAATGTACAAGCCGTTCGAGGTTGAGCCCGGTCCAGACACTGTCTGGGGGACGATGTCCAGGTTGTGACTACTATCGACGAGATTGATGAGATCCAGGTCAACGCCGACGAGCAAGGAAGTGTTGCCGTGGGGATTGGCCGGTGAATAGTAATCAGGGATCACAATGAAAAAGTCACCACTGGCTCCCTGCCCGTCTGGCTCGGCATCAGTGGACTCGATACCGAAACTGTTACTTCCGCCGCCGCTGTCTTCCCCCTCGCACTGGGCGCCACCGGTGTAGCCAACTTCGACACCGCCTATTGCACCGCTGCTCCACTGCAACTCCACACCACCGATGGCGCTGAAGTTCTGTGTTGTGTTGTTCACCGTCAGAAACCCAGGGACGACGGCATCGGTCTGCGGATTGATACTGCAGGCGCTGCCTGCGGTGAGGTTGCCTTCGGTTATGCCGTTCTGAAAGACCTCTGGGGCTCCCAGCGACAACCAGCCGGAAAATGTATACCCACCTACCTCCGTCTCCGTGAAGTTGTAAGTATCGTTCAGCTGTTCCGCTTGGAGTGGTGCCACAGTAGTGGTCGTGTAAGTCGAAGTGGTCGTGGACAGTGAAGTGTTTCCAGACCCGCCGCCTGTATAGGCGTTGTAACTGGGTGAGTTGTTCTGCATGACTGCGATGGCCGCTATCAGGATCGCCGCTGATCCCAGGCTCGCCAGGACACTGAGCGACCGACCGGACGATGTGCCGGCGCCGTGGCTCTCCTGGAAGCTGGCTAGACCGGCGAGGACGACGACTACCCCCGCTGCGAGTGCTCCCCAGCATCCGATACCGAGTCCGGCGTGTGGATCGCCGACTTCCGCCGAGATGAGAGCAGCTGCCGCCGACCCAACAGCTGACGCGATCAGGAGCTTTGCGCCCCTATTCCCCCCACTGGCGAGCGTGATCATACTGGCGACGAGAGCGACCGCGGCCAAGGCGATGGCTGCGGACATCCACCACAGGATGGGTGGGTAGTTGTGCACCTGGCCAGCGACTTGCAGGCTGAGATAGTCGATGTGGATGAAACTGATTGTCCACCAGGGCTTGGTCCCGCCATAGGTGCTGTAAGCAGGAGGCAGGAAGAAGTCGAGCATCAAGATCGCGGCGGTAATGAGGGCGACAACCCCGGAAAAGCCGCGACCACTGCCCGAAAGAGTTGGCACGGTGATCGGGACACCTCCGCCGGGCGAGGTCAGCCGTTGCCGCTCGGTAGGGAGCGCGGACGACTCTGGCAGGCCGCGTCCGGCAGGCGTCTCTTGTCCAATCTCCCCTGAGGACGCCAACTCGTCACCGGCTGCTTGGCTCATGTCATCACCACCGACCGGTGGGGTCCCGTGAGCTACCGCCACTTCGCCTGCCTCTCCTTCGCCCTCTCCTCTTTCGTGACCGCCTTCTTCGTCTTCTCCTGCTTCGTCATCTTCCATTTCGGCCTCCTCCTCGGCGTCGGTCGCCTGAGTCTCCGCTTGGGCCTCTTCCGCTTCAACCTCGCCTGCTCGCGCCTCTTGCTCTTCAGCCTCTTCCAGACGACTTTCCTCTGGAACGAGCGCAGAGACAGAGGTAGGTCCGCTGAGCATGGTTGACCACGAGATCGGAGCTGCAGGAACTACCCGGGCCGGGACGAGCGGATCAAGAGGAGTGACCACGCTCGGAGACGGCAACGGCTCTTGCTCTCTTTCCTCTGTCCGAGGCGGCAAGAATGTCTCTGCTTCGCCGGCGGTGGCACCGGCAACAGGAATCAACGCGGCCACCATCCCACCGATCGCCCGCTCGACGGCTGCGAGAGCTGGCTGAGGCGGTCGAGGCAAGGCGTCGAAGTACGTCCGCGATGACTGCGGAATCCACAACAAGGCGACAACACCGAGCGCCAGGCTGACCGGAAGGATCACGCCGGGCTCGCCGTGTCCGGCAAACAAGCTGAGGATCGCGTAAACCAAGGCAAGAACAGTGACAATCACCCGCGCGGACGGATCACCGTGAGCCAACCGACGGCTCTGCCAGAACAGAACTACCGCGATCCCGATCTCGAACAAGCCGTAGAGCACGAGCTTGCCGTCGAGTGCCGCTAGCGGAAGGAACATGATTCCGACGAGGAACATGCAGTATCCGACAATCACCAGAAGAATGCGGGAGGCGACGACTGGAGTCGGCTCGGCCGTGTACACGGCCCACGGCCCGGTGAAATGATCCTTCGTCGCCGGGTCGAAGGTAAGGACACCGGCCACTCCGAGACACGACAGAGCAACCAGGACCAAGGTCGCGTCGCGGTCTCCCGTCAGGAGGAAGGCTACGGCAGCGGATACGCACAGGATGACTGCAAGAACTCGCGCGACTCGATCACAAGCCTGAAGCCGCCTGGCGACATAGATAGATCCCAATCCAAAGCAAAATGGGACTGCCAAAACACCGAAGACAAAGACTCCGAGATCTACTCCGAATTCTCCATCGGAGAACAGGCTTAGCATCTGAATCCCCCAATAGACGGACCAGACAGTAGAGGCCACTCCGATCCCGCCCAACAGCCAGATCACCGCCCATAGCTGGGGCGGCGGCTTCGGAATGTCCGGTGCAATTTCCCAAGACGCCTTGACGCGTTCCCAAAGCCAAGCTTGTGCACCTGGCTGCAACCAGGGCGGCGGCGTGGCCTGACGAGGCAACGGGCCAGAGTTCGCTCGAAAGAGTTTGGTCGGCGGCTGACCGCTACCTGGCGGAACCCGCCGCGATTCCGTCTCCCCGCCACTCACAGGACTGCCTCCCGGATCGGCGCCACCTACCCAGGGCTCTTGCTCGCTCGCCGCCATAGCCACTGTCGGGAGTTCTATCGTCGAAGTAAAGACGGGTTCTGCAACGTGGTTGTCTGCGACAGAAGCGGAAGCCGCGCTCACGTCGGTGACCGGGGGCACCACCTGCGGCGCAACCGAGCCCCGTTCCACCTCGACAGCAGCTGAGTCCGCAGCCAGTCGGCGCAAGACCGAGCGATCCACGGTCTTCTCTCGGTCGAAGTCGCTCTCCGCAGTCGAGCGCACCGCACGAACAACCGTCCCGCACGACCGACAAACTCGATCATCGGCCTCGACGACAGCGCCGCATCTGACGCACACCCTCCTCGTGTTCATGCCCGCCTCCCTCGTTGAAAGCGCACTTCGTCCTGAACTTCTACATATCACAACAAGCCGCGGCTAGACCATCCACAATGCTGGTAGGCCCCGCAACCGATTGGACAATCAAAGCCGTGCGGGAATTCACGGTTTCCTATCGACGTTGGAACGATAGACCGATACTGTCACGGCGTGTATCTGACAAAGGTCACGGAACCAGCGGCCCCGCCACCACTCGCCTCGCTGTACGATGTCGGTAAGTCATATTCCCTTGTACCGTAGTAGCTCGATGGTGATTGGCCGGTCGACGACTCGGGCGCGACGTAGTACAGTCCGTACGCTGTCGTGGGCTTGTCATCAACCCATAAATTAAAGTTGCCCTGGACGGACTGGAACTGACCGTTCCCATCGACTTTTGACGTGACAACAGCGATGTGAGAGCCGCCATTATAGATCGCAAAGTCACCCGGCCTGACCTGCTGTTCGCTGGGAACAACGGATAAGCCGAACTTATTGCTCTGCGCTGCTGCCAACCAGGCTTTCGCCGAGACCCAGTCCATCGTTGTCCCATCAGGCAGTGTGGCGGGCAGCTTGCCTCCCAACTGCTGGGCAATCGACCACGACGCGAACTCGGCACACCACGCGGCGGAGTTTGGGACGTTCTTCGCGACGAAGTCAGTGCCGTTCGCCGACGTTGGATCGCCCTCATACTGCTTGGCGGCAGAGATCGCGGTCTGCGCTACTGCTGAACCGAAAGCCGATCCGGCACCGACCGCGGTTGCGGCGGACGCGGCGCCAGCGGATCCTCCCACGGCCGAAGCACCTTGAGCAACGCGCGACGCTGCCACTGAGCCAGCTCCGGCTCCCACGACGACCGCTCCAGCGGTCGTGGCCGCGGGGCCAGTGCCGGTTGTTGCCCCGGCGCTGGCCTGATCCTGCTGCTTGGTGTTGTTGTGGGCCGACGTGGCTAGTCCGGAGATGGCGGCGGTCGCCTTCAAGAGGGCCGGCTTGTGCTGCCGGTACCACCACCCCGCGAACTCGGTTGCAACAGGACCTTGCCAACTCTCCGATATTTGGTACACGATCCCGTCAACAGTTCCGATCACTCCCTGAAGTGCGGTTGCCTGCCCGGTGATGCGGTCTGCGAGGGCCGACACAGCGGCAGGATCCATGCCGATCAAGTCGCTCACGGAGTCTCCTTACGGGCTGAAGTGCGGTCGATAACGCGGCTGGGTATCACTTCCCAACTGCGCCCCTAGGATCCCGAGGCCTGCTGCTGCTGGGAAGCGTTGTTGAGTGCCGATGTGCCCAGTCCACCTATAGCTTGAGCTGCAGCGATGAGGGCCGGTTTGTGCTGTGACTGCCACCAACCCTGGAACTGGGTCGCGTCGGCGCCTTTCCACGCACCTTCCATCTGATTGATAAGTCCGTCGATGGCCGCGACGATGCTATTGATGGAGCTTTCCTGGTTCCGTAGCTGAGTGCCGAGAGACTGGACGGCGCTTACATCCATTCCTTCGAATGGCATCTTGTTCTCGCTTTCTCTGAACGTTCACGATTTCGTCTGTCAGGTGCTGCGTATCTCTTCATTTCCAACTATGTGCTAATCCTAAGAATCCACGTCCTTTCCATCAATGGGTAGCACTCCCCCAGTTTGAGGCAGGGCGACCTGGACAACCATGGGCTGGCCTCCACGCGGTACGTAGAGACCACGACCGGGAGGAAAGTCGGCCCGGCGAGTGCGGGGGAATTGGCTCCTCAGCAGGAAGCCATCGCTTTGCTCCGGTTGCAGCACGATCCCGCTCCGTCCGGAGCGGGCGGCAACGAGCAGCGGATAGGAGCCGCTCAGTGCGTTCGGCTCACCGTCGGAAACAAGCAGGTGGCCCCCCGCCGTGATGGCCTTGGCCATCTCCTGCAGGGCAAAGTCCGCAGGCCCATTGATGAAGTCAGGGAGCCCCTCGATGACCACGACACAGGGACTCTTTTCTGGCGCGACGTCCTCGACCAGACCGGGGAGCTCGGACGCGAGCGCGCCGACCTCACCGGCATCAACAGCCCGCCGCTCCCAGGCAAACTCCCCTGAGACCTGACTGCGGCGGTTGCCGAAGTAAAAGAGCCGCACATCGGGTCGCCACCGTTCGAGCGCCGCGATCACCGTAGTCAGCGCCGTTGTTCTGCCGCTTCCGGGGGGTCCGGCGATCGAGAAGGTTCCTCGGGGTTCGAATCCGACGGCTTTGAGAGTGGCGCCGGACAGTCCAAAGACCGGGACGCCGTTGAGCTCTGGCGGCAGTTCCGACAGCCAAACCGTCTCCTTCAACCGCTCGATCGGAGGCACGCTCTTGGCACCCGCTTTGCACATGGACTCGGCGAACGCGCGTAGGGCAGTGGCCTGGTCCAGAACATCGGTGCTCTTGCCGAGCACGGCCACTTGTATCTCTGCGTCCTCCAACAAGCCACGCCCGGGCGGGGACTTGGCGTCGAGCACGTCGGTGGGCAACCCGAGCATGGCGTAGTCGTTGGCGTCAGCGAGCCGTAGGACGACTCGGCGCTGGACTTGGGAGCCTAAGGCAGACGGCAACGCTCCGGGTCGGTCGGCAGAGAGAATGACATGCACACCTACCGGCCGTCCATCGGCGGCGATCGCGAGGAACATCTCAAACAGGCGACTGTGCTCGGTCCCCTCGTAGGCGGTGCGGAAGGCTCCCATACCGTCCACGAGAAGCAGGATCCGAGCCTCGTCCGCATCGTTGGCCAGTCTCCTGTAATCCGTGATCGTCCCAGCTCCGACGCGCGAGTAGCGGGCGGCGCGGTCGTCGATGCTGAACCGCAGCATTGTGAGCAGGCGGCCGACCCTCTCGTGATCGGTGCCGGCGACGATGCTTCCGACATGAGGCAGTTCCTCGAGCATCTGCAGGCCACGGGACCCGAAATCCAACCCGTACACGTGGCACGGGCCACCCCTGATGGTGAACCCTGCCGCAATGGCCAGGGTGCGCAAGAGGGTGCTCTTGCCAGAGTTGCCGGTGCCGTAGACAGCGAGGTTCCCGTCTTGATCCGGGCGGAAGGCGACAGTCGGCTGTTCTTGGTGGTCGGGGTCGTCCGCCACACCGAAGACGAGCTCGTCGTCGCGCCGGCGGTTGGGCAACCCGGCAAGGTCGTAGACCGGCGCCAGATCCGGTAGCCAAGGTAGACGCGGGTTGGGCAGTTGAGCCTTGTCGTGGGCGAATCGGATGTTGGCCACGATGCGCTGGATGTCGGTCGGTTGCATCTCTGGCTCGAGTTCCTCCGAGTCGTCGGCGACCTCCCACACGTGACGGGCCCCGAAGCCGAAGGTCTCGACCTCGATGGCGGGAGAGGCTGGAGTATCGCTCGTCCAACCTCCGACGTAGGCGCTCTGGAACGGCACAAGTTGGGCTGGGCCGGTCCGTGACACCGCTCGGCCCGGGATCGATGCGTCAAAGGAAGCCGCCTCGGCCGAGCCGAGCACGTCTGTGCTGTCGGCCTCGTCGGCTACGCGCAACGCCAGGCGGAGGTTGGTATTGGCCCGGAGGTTGTCCTTGATCACTCCAGCCGGCCGCTGAGTAGCAAGGATCAGGTGCAACCCCAGTGAACGACCTCGCTGCGCCACATTGACGACCCCGTCCACGAACTCCGGCACCTCTTGGACAAGAGCGGCGAACTCGTCAACCACGATTACAAGGCTCGGGGGTGCATCCGGATCGCCAACCCGCTCCAACTCGAGGATGTCCTTGGCCCTCTTGCGATGCAGGACTCCTTCTCGGTAGCGCAGCTCGGCTGACAGCGACGTCAACGCCCGGCGCACTAAATGAGGGCTTAAGTCGGTAACGAGGCCGATGGTGTGCGGGAGGTTGACGCACTCGCTGAACGCGGATCCCCCTTTGTAGTCCACGAGGAGGAATGTGACGCGCTGAGGACTGTTCGATAACGCCATTCCTAGGATCCAGGACTGGAGCAACTCGCTCTTGCCCGACCCCGTCGTGCCTCCGACCAAAGCATGGGGACCCTGAGTGCGCAAGTCGAGGATGTGCGGGCCGGCTGCTGTCTCCCCAATTAGAGCCCGGAGGGTGCCGGGCCGGCGGCCTCTCGCCGACACGGCCATCGGGCCTGTCAGCACAGAGCGGCTCTCCACCCACCGCTCGATCACAGCCTCTGGAGCGTTGGCCAACTCGGACCCGGCCAGCTTGAGCAACGACACGGACCGGGGAAGCTCACTTTGCTCGTCGTCTCGAGCCGCTGCGTCCACGACGGCGGACAGTTTCCTGGCCGTCGCCTCGGCAGCGGCTTCGGCGATCGGCTCCAGGGTGAGGGGGGTGACCAGATCGGCACTTTGCACAAAGCCAACCGCACTCTGACCGGGGGAGGCGACGACCTGGACAAAGGTCCGGCACGTCGCAGGTAGGAGACTCGTGTCTGGCGCTACCCAGAGTACGTGCACCCCGACCACAGGACCCCGCTGAGCCAGGGAGACGGCGCGGCTGCGGTCCACTGGGGCATCGTCTTCGATTATGACGAGAACTGCAGGGAGCCTCGGAGCATCTTTACCGCCGCCATCGCGGTCGCTGACCAGCTGCTCCAGTTCGCCAAGCACAGTGCTACACCCGCTGTCGGTTGACGCCAGTGGGAACCCCGACAAGGGGCTCTGGGCAGACAAGCAGTGGGGCAGCCACTTCACCCACTCCCATGCAGGACCGGTCTGGCTGGACGTAAGACTGGCTAGAACCAGTTCAGCCGGTGAATGCAGGCAGGCGGCTTGCACCACGTACGCCCGCGCTACACCGAGGGCATCGTCACGCGGGCCGGCGACGCCCAAAGCGTCCGGATCGGAGAACCGAGCCACGACGGGCACCGGGCCGACGGTGGCAAATGGCGCTATCGCCTCCCGCAGCTCCCGCCAAAGGGCGCGGTTGTTCTGACTCCCGCTGGGGACCTCGATCCGGGTGCGGGACGGTTGGGTCCCGAGCCCGAGCCGGAGCTCGACGAATCCCGGTAGATCGGGCCAACGAGACCACAGCAGCGGGGTCAGGCCCGCTGCCGCTGCGGCGCATTCCTGGACCGGGGGGTGCTCGGCTAGACGGCGAGCTCTCTCTTCCTGCTGGGCCCCGCTCGCTTCCTGCACCAAGTCGTCGACATCCTCGCGGAACAAGACGACGGCTGCCTGATAGGACTTGCGCCCCGATATTCGCCCTTCGGCGGCGTTGGCCACGATCAACAGTGGGCTCATGGCTACGAAGATCAGCGAGGCTACCGAGTGGGTCGACATGTACAGGACCACGCCCAGGATCAGCGGGGCGAAGAGCGGGAGGATCGGGAAGCGCTGGGAGCGCGGAAGCTCCGGGGGCTGGGGGGCTGTGAGCTCCGCCCCGGGGTAGAGGGGATCGATCCGTGGCGGACGGTTGAATGCGATGACCGACGGCTGCACCCGACCCCGACCAGGAGCGGCGAGAAGCCTGACGGCGAGGAGGCTCTCGCCTATCTTGACTGTGTCACCTGATCGCAGGATGACCCGATCGCTCGGATCGTCACCAACCATCAGGCCGTTGGACGACCCTATGTCGACGACCTCAACGATGTCGCCGACGTGGATCTTGGCGTGGTGGCGCGACACAAGGGGGTCACTGAGACGAACCTCGCAATCGGGATCACGACCGATCAGGCTCGTTCCAACAGGGACTGGGAACTCCCGTCCGCTCTCCGGTCCGGCCATCACGATGACAATGGCCGCCGCATCGACCGCTGGCGTTCCGTCAAAGCGCCCCCCGCTCGAGACCAAGGCGATTGCTGATCCGGACCGGATGCCGCTGTCGGACAAGCGGACGTGGGGTGCAATCTCGGACCGACCAGCCCCAGGCAGCGACAATGTGCACTGACCACCTGAGTCGGGGGGCTGACCTTCCGGGTCGGCGGCTGCAAGATGACTTGCCAGGGCCCCCACGTTCGCGGACGGATCGACCGTCACAAGGAGGTCGACAGGTGCGCGACCGTGACCTCGCTCGTAGGTGAGCTTGAGCCTCACACTGCCTACCTGTTGCCCTGGGCGAACCTGAAGGACCGGAGGCTGACCGTCGCTCGCCACCGTACCCACCGGCCGGCGCCTGATCGGAGTTCGGTGCACGCCTGATCGACAGAAGTCCAATAGTCGTCGACCTGATCCGGAGACGGGTCTCCGGGTCCGAACACCGCGGCGTCAGCTCGCCCGGCCAACGCGGCGGCGCCAAGCGTGCCGAGAGTGCTGGCCTGCTCTCGCCGGGTTCGGCCGCCCGGCACAGCGTGGCCGATGTCCCGAGCGAAGTCCACAAACTCGCTCCAACCACCTGCGAACCGTGAGCTTGCGGCGGACGCGAACCGACGACGACGACGACGACGGGATTTCAACCCGAAAATGGTCCCTATGACGGCGAGGATGACGATGAGCGGCGGCCCCGCCCACGACACTGCCGTCACGACCGCACCCGGGATACGGAACCCGCCCGCGCGTCGCTTGTGAGCAAAGGCGGCGGTCGACGCCGCCGGCGAAGTGGCGAGGGCGTTGTTGACTGGCGGTCGCTGTGCCGACACCTCCGGAGGCTCAACGGGAGCGGAGGCGATGGAGCCGGCTTTCGCGCTTGGAGGAGCCTTTACCGCCGGCCTCTTCGGAAGGAAGTCCTTCTGGTAGACGGGAACCCAACCGAGACCGGCGAGCGAAACCTCGACCCAGGCCTGCACGTCCTTGCCCTTGACGACCCCGTCCGGCTCGACCGCGGCACCAAGCACGACCCGCGCGGGAACACCGACGGCGTTAGCCATCAGCGCCAGAGTGGCGGCGTACTGCTCGTCGTCGCCGACGATCTCTCGCCCCACCAATGGGCCGCCTTCCAGGAAGGACTCCAAACGCCCGGCATTGTGGCCTGGCAAGGACAGGGGAGGGTTCTCGGTACCATCGCTGTAAGCACCGGAAGTCTTGAGGTGGGTGGCAATCGCCATCACCTTCCCCCATGCTCCGCTCGCGCTGCCGACCCACTGGTTCGCATCGGCCTGCAGCACGCTCGGTACGTCGCTTGTCGCCACCGGTTCACCGCCGGAGGTGGCCGACGACAGCTCCGCGACACTCGGGGAGGGCGGGACGACCACATCGAGGCGATAAGTGTCACCGGCCTGCAACCCGGCAGCGTCAGCGGCGGTCGCGGTGGCCGTGTCGTAGAGGAAGCCACTGGTAAGCGAGTTGGCATCGGTTCCGCTGAAGCTCACGCTGGTCGTTTCGCCGATCTCGGGCATCCACACTCCGCCGAGGGCGCCGATGCGGACCGTGACCGTCCCCGATGGCCCCGACTGCTCGGCAGGAATGCTGGGCCCGAACCGCCGGAAGACGTCGCCGGACTCGCTCGCCTCCAAGCCCGTCAGCCCCGCACCGAAGCCCCACACCACCCCGTCGTACTCGTCCATCGTCGAGATCCTCACCTCGCGGGGGAAGTGGCCAAGCCCGCTAACGCTGAAGAGGACCGTGTCATACAAGTCTGTAGGCGAACCCTTGGTGTACTTGCGGAATCCGGCAAGCGGACTGGACTGGTCGTTGGCGTCGAACGGCGGGACCACGTAGCGCGACAGGATCACCCGGGAATGGCTGTTGGCACCCGGGAGTCTCGGCCCGACAACACCGGCGGCGAGAGCGGAGACGGCGAGGATAACCACTGACAGCACCAACCGCGTGCGCTGGTGCCCGCTGTCTGCGATAAGCGGGCGAGACCGTTGATAGCGAATAACGACCCACCCGAGGGCGACACAGCCGAACACGGAGCCTTGAAGCAGCAGCGACGCCGGGTAGCGGGCTCCGAACAGTATCCCAAGGGCGAGCACTGCGACCGGGCCTACAAGCGGAGCAGGCGCAGAGCGAGTCCTGATGGCGATGCTGCGCGCGACCACCGCACCTATGAGGCCGATGACGTAGGGGATGGCCAACAGATCCGAGCTGTTTCCGACCGGCGGAGTAGTGGTAAGCAGCTCCTTCCACCCGTAGATGCCGACGTGGCCCAGGGCGAAGATCGTGTGGGGAGTCGGCAGGATTCCCGCGACGGAACTGTGAGGCGCAGCCATCACACCTCCGAGGAGGAGGAAGACGAGCAGCGTGACAAACGCCTCGACTAGTACCGTCTGGCTCCACTGGCGGGCCATCTCTGTGATCGCCAGCCCTAGGAGAGCACCGGCCACCCCGACCACTAGATAAGCCGTGCCGCCGTAGACGCTGCGGAACCCGATCAGTCCCAGTGTTACGAGGACGAATACGAACACGGTGTCGACGGCGACCGGCTGCACGCTACGGACGCGGACACCAGTGCCCGGGAGGATCACGGGAACGGCGGTCACACCACGACCTCTCTGCGCAACAACCTGGGAAGGTCTGCCAGGACACCCAGCTGGGCGAGGGTTGCCGGACCTCCGGCACTAATCCCCGGAGGCTCCCCGGGCACGACGCGAATAGCAAGCACCCGAACTTCGATTGGGAACCGCACAGCAGCCCGCTGCAGCTCCTTCGGCGCTATCTGCGAACCGCTGACGAGTAGTGCGAAGCTGATGTCTCCACCCCGGATCACCGCTCGGCTGACCAGTGTCGCTGGGTCAGGGGCGTTCCTTCGCAGCTCGGCCCGAGAGAGGGCGTCGAGCAAGAGATGGGGCACGACCCCTGACGCGGCATGTTCGCCTGCGACGATGGTCGCGGGCAGCTCGTCCCGGCACGCCCGAAGCGCGACCGAACCGGCAACTTGGAGAGCTGTCTCGAACTCCTCCGGATCGCCGTAGCTGGCCGTTTGCCCGTCGACGACGACACACAGGTTGGACCGCCTCGTGTCCAGGAACTGCCGGACCTGCAGCTGCCCGACCTTGGCGCTGCTGCGCCAGTGGACGTGGCGCCGGTCGTCGCCAGGCGTGTACTGCCTGAGGCCGTAGAACGCGAGATCGCTGGCCGACAGGTCCTTCGTGGTCAGACCCTCGAGGTCCCGGAAGAGGCCGGAACCGAAAGGCTCGAGCGCCACGGTGTGGGGATGGACGATCAGTTCGTGGGCCTCGCTCCCGGGAGCTTGCCGGTGGAAGAGACCGAGCGGGTCACCTCGGAACGACGTCGCCGGCCCAACCGGGATGACCCCCCGGCGCTCGGTCGGCACGACGAAGAGCTCTTCGACAGCCTTGCCTGGGCCGAGTGAGGGCACGTCGAAGACCGCGACCCCCGAACCCACGGGAAGTACGACCTGGAGAGGGGTCATTCGCCGGGACGAGCGGTTGGACACGTGAACTTGGCCGGCAGAAGGCTCTCCGGCCACCACCCGGCACGGGTTGAGCTCCACTTCCACCCGGAGAGCGGCCCGGCCGATCACGAACAACCCGGTCACAACCAACAGGACAAGACACACGCCGGCAAGCACCATCAGCTCGTGCCAGCCCAACCACCAGCCGCCGATCCAAGCCAGCACCCCGACGCCGACCACAATGCGCCCGAGAGGTGTGACGACCTGGCACGCCCGGCGGGCCCGGCCTGTGAGCTCGGATGAATGCTCGACGGCCTCCTGGCCCCGACCGAGGATCGCCTGAACGGCCGGTTGGATCTTGTGCAGATGGTCGCGCTTCGGCATCCTGGCCGTCCTACGCGACGCGCTCGACTGGGGGCTTCACGTCAGCGAAGATCTGCGCGATCACCTGGTCCACGGCGACGCCGTTGAATTCAGACTCAGCGTCGAGGAGGAGCCGGTGCCCGAGGATCGGGATCGCCAGCTCCTTGATGTCGTCGGGCACGACGAAATGACGGCCATCAGCCGCGGCCCAGGTCTTCGCCGCCCGCACAAAGGCAAGGCAACCTCGCACCGATACGCCCAAGCGGACGTGTCGCGCTCTTCGCGACTCTTCAGCGATGCGACCGACGTAGCCGAGCACGGAAGGGTCGACGTGCACAAGGTCTGCGAGCGCCGACATGTCTGCGGCAGCCTTGGCAGTGATGAGGGGCGTGACAGAGGCACTCCGGTCGCGATTTGAGGCATCGGCGAGAAGGCGCACCGTTGACGCATGATCGGGGTATCCGAGGCTGGTCTTCATGAGGAACCGGTCCAGCTGAGCCTCCGGCAGCCGGTAGGTGCCGGCTTGCTCGATCGGGTTCTGCGTGGCCACCACCATGAACGGTTGCCCAACCGGGTGTGCCACCCCGTCTACTGTGACCCGCCGCTCCTCCATCACTTCGAGCAGCGCCGACTGTGTCTTCGGAGAGGCCCGGTTGATCTCGTCGGCCACCACAATGCTGGCGAAGATCGGCCCCGGGTGGAACTCGAACTTGCCGATCCGCTGGTCATAGATCGTCACTCCAGTCACGTCGCTCGGCAACAGGTCCGGAGTGAACTGGATCCGGCTGCTCGTCCCTTGCACCGTGTTCGCGAGCGACTTCGCCAACGAGGTCTTGCCGGTGCCCGGGAAGTCCTCCAGCAACAGGTGGCCCTCCGACAGCATGCAGGTCACAGCCAGCCGGATCACGTGGGTCTTGCCCACCACCGCTTGCTCCACGTTCGTCACGAGCCGCGTGAAGGTATCGGCGAACCAACCCGCCTGCTCCGGTGTCATATCTGGCATGTAGCTTCCTCATTCCCTCATCATCGCTGGCGTTATACAGAACTCTTGGCTAGTCACCACTAATTGTATTCGACGTAACCCCATCGGTTACGACGTAAACAGAGTCAGACGGAACGGCGTCATAACAGGTGGCGGTGCTCGCTGTGAATGGAGAAGTCGTAGCGGTCGTGGAATATTTATCCACGGTGCTGCCATCATGGCACGTCCAACTGATGGAACCCGTCGGAAAACCGGTCCATGTTATCGACAGCCACTTACCGGCAGGAGCGGGATTGCTAGACCAACTGATGCTGATCGACTGCGAGGGCGTGCAGTCACTAGTCGCTGCCGAGGCCGAGGCCGACGCCGACGCCGTCGCCGTCGCACTCTGCTTGCCGGCCGCGTCGACCACGTAAGCGGTGATTGTCACATTCTGCGCCAAGACTGCAGCGGCGATGACGGCAACCAGGCCGACGAAGCTGACTCCGTCGCCAGAAACAGGTGGCAAGGTGGCCGGGACACTTTCTGGCGACGTCAGCGGAGGCCGCTCCGCGGAGGGACTCGCCGCGTCCTCCTGGTCACTTGCACCTCGCGTCTCCTGTTCGGCCGCCGCTCGGGACTCCAGTTCGTCGTCGGGTACTTCGCTCATGTCGTCACCACCGATGCATCAGACTTCGCCAACGAGGTCTTGCCAGTGCCCGGGAAGTCCTCCACGGCCCTCCGACAGCATGCCGGTCACGGCGAGGCAGATCACGTGAGTCTTGCCCACCACCGCCTGCCCCACGTTGGTCACGAGCCGCGTGAAGATATCGGCGAACCAACCCACCTGCTCCGGCGTCATATCTGGCATGTTCAAGCAATCATTTCTTGGGCCTCAAAAGGCAACAGTATTGGAGGTATAACCATCGATCACGACCCAAGCCGTGTAGGGATGTGAGTCAGCACAAAGCACGTCGATAAAGCTCTGGTTCGGCGAAGTGACAGAGACTGTGCTTGAATAGAACTCTCCACCGTTGTCGTAGCAGGCATAGGCGAACCTGCCCGTCGGGAAGTTCGAGACCGTGGCATTAAGAGCGTAGCAAGTGCCTGTGCATCCAGGCGGGGGGTTCCAGAATCCCCCTTTAGATGCTGTGACCGTTGGAGTCGGAGGAGGACACGCCGCGGGCGACGCAGAGGCGCTCGCCGTCGGGCTTTGCTGCCCGTCAGAGTCAACCACGTAAGCGGTGATCGTCACGGAGGGGCCGCTGCAGGAGTACGCGTTGGTAACAGAGCCTGCGTTGGGACCTTCGTTAGAGCAGTTACCACCGATACATACGTAGTACGACGTGATAGTTGTTCCGCTGGCGCCTCCGCCGCTCCAGGAGAACACAATGGAGTAGCCGTCTTGGACAGCCGACACCGATGGCGGACCAGGGGCCGGACATGCCGCGGGCGACGCAGAGGCGGTCGCCGTCGGGCTTTGCTGCCCGTCAGAGTCAACTACGTAAGCGGTGATCGTTACGGAGGAGCCGCCGCAGGAGTAGGCGTTGGTAGTAGATCCTGCGTTGGGACCTTTATTAGAGCAGTTACCACCGATACATACGTAGTAGGACGTGATAGTTGTTCCGCTGGCGCCTCCGCCGCTCCAGGAGAACACAATGGAGTCGCCGTCTTGGACAGCCGACACCGATGGCGGACCAGGGGCTGCACACGCCGCGGGCGACGCAGAGGCGGTCGCCGTCGGGCTTTGCTGCCCGTCAGAGTCAACCACGTAAGCGGTGATCGTTACGGAGGAACCGCCGCAGGAGTAGGCGTTCGTAGTAGATCCTGCGTTGGGACCTTTATTAGAGCAGTTACCACCGATACATACGTAGTAGGACGTGATAGTTGTTCCGCTGGCGCCTCCGCCACTCCAGGAGAACACAATGGAGTCCGCTCCACTGGCGGCCGCTGTCACGACCGGGGCCGCCGGGGCTGGGGCCGGCGGGGCAGGACATGCTGCCGTCGCCACAGTCTGCGTCGACGAGTTCGCACTCTGTCGGCCGGCCACATCAACCACGTAGGCGTAGACGCTATAGGTCTGACCACACGAAACTCCGTCCGTCACTCCGGCCGGGAGTGATCCGGGAGCCGAGCCCATGGGCTTGCAGTCACCGTTAATGCACACCTCGTAGTGGTCGATAGCTGATCCGTTTCCCCCACCGCCACTCCACGTAATCGTAAGTGTGGGACCAGTCGCCTGAACCGTCAGGACCGGGGGATCGGGAGCGCCGCATGGCGACGGGGATGCCGATCTCGTTGTCGATCGTGGACTCCGACGGCCAGCCTGGTCGACCACGTACGCGTAAATGGAGTGCGCGTTACCGCCGCACTGGTAGGGAATCGTCACTGAGCCAGGTTTGGCACCCTTGTTGGAGCAAACACCGTCTATGCACACCTCGTAGTAGCTGATGGCCGACCCCTTTCCTCCGCCTCCACTCCAGGAGAAGGTGACGGCAGCACCGTCTGGCGCAGCTAGCACGGACGGGGCGTTCCAGGTCCAGGTCCCGGTCCCGGTTCCGGTCCCGGTTCCGGTCCCGGTTCCGGTTCCGCGTCGGGTTCGACATGCCGTTGGTTTCGCTGATTTCGGGCGGGAGTCCGCACTCCGCTGGCCGGCCTTGTCAACCACGTACGCGTAAATGGAGTCGGACGGACTCCCGCATGCGTAGCGGATTGTCACTGAATCAGGTCTTGCGCCCTTGTTGTGACAAGCACCGTCTATGCACACCTCGTAGTAGCTGATGGCCGACCAGTTGGCTTTACCGCCGAACCAGGAATACCTGATGGAGTCACCGCTGCGGGCGGCCGCGACGGAAGGAGCGCCTGGGGCTCCGCATGGCGATGGTGTCGCCGTTGCAGTTTTCGAGCGTTGGCTGTGCTGGCCAGCCGAATCAACCACGTAAGCGTAGATACGGACTGTCGGACCGCTGCAGGCAAAGCGAATCGTGGTGGACCTGCGAGTGGCACCCGGGTTCGAGCAGTGTCCGTTGATGCACACCTCGTAGTAGCCGACCGGCCGCCCGTTGTTGCCCCCGCCAGACCACGAAAAGCGAAGCGAACCGCCATCTGGCTTGGCGGACACCGTCGGCGGGTAAGGACGTCCGTACGGGTCCGCCGTCGCCGTATTGGAGGCGAGACCGCATGACATGTCGCCGTTGCAGGCACTCACTGTCACCGAGTAGGTGGAGCCGTTGACAAGATTCTGAATCGGCTCCGACACCATCCCACCGACCGAGCCTGGGTTGGTCCAGGAGCCGTTGATCGGGCTCGACCCACCGGTGACGGCGTATTCGACCAGCCTTATCGGCGCACCGTTTGAGCGCCGCGGCAAAGTGAAGTGAACTTCGATCGCCGTGTTCCCGGGAGAAGCGACGAGGTCGGTGATCGAACCGGGGACGCCTTGAGCGACGATCGCCGGAGACGACGCGGCGCTGAATGACGACGACACTCCCTCGTAGTTCACGGCTCGCAGCTCATATGAGTAGGAGGCACCGTTGTTGGCGATGGGTCCGAAGTCGGCGCTGCACGATGTGCAGGCTCCGCCGACGGTATCGGAAGTCTCGGGACGCCCGTTCTTGAGCTCCACGACGACGTAGTTGGCGCATTGCTGTGGGTCATTGCACTGGCCGATGGCAGGCCACGAGACGGTGACGGTCGTGGTGGCCTGGTCTGTGGAGACTGCCCCCGCTGCGGTGGGTGCAGCCGGAGTGACGGGCCTCCCATAGGCACTTACAGCGCGCGACGACGACGAGGGACCCGGACCGACGCTGTTGTCGGCAGTCACTGTGAAGGTGTAAGGACCGACTGCATTGTCGAGGCCGCGCCAGACGAACCGGGTTTGTTGAGCTCCCACTCGCCTCATTGTCGGGCCGTTCCCGGACGACGGCGTTATCGAGATCGTGTAAGCGGTGATCGCCTGGCCATTCGAATTCGGAGCCGTCCATCGGATCGTGGCTTCTTCATCGCCAGCAGTCGCGCTCAGCCCCACGGGTGCATCGGGAGCCGAGCGGGGCAAGAACGTGCTGCTCACGGGCTGGCTCATGCCGACTGCGTTGTGCGCGGAGACGGTGAACGTGTACCGAGTGCCGTTCCTGAGGCCGCGGTCCCACACGTACGAGGTCCCGGAGACCTGCTCGCTGACACGCCCCAGCGAGACGACGTAATAGTTGACGGGGGCGCCATCGGACAGGGCAGCTCCCCAGCTCAACGCAACCTGGGCATTGCCCGGTACCCCCTGGAGACTGCCTGGGCTGCTCGGCCGGCCTATCACCTGAAGCGAGATCTGGCCTGTGACGTCTCGCTGCAGTTGGCCGGGTGCATCGGTGAGGCGAATCGAGAAGGTCATCGTGCCGTTCGGCGGATAGCTGAGGGGTTCTATGTCGACAACGCCCGCGGACGGGTACGACACTGTGGCCGACCCTGAGCCGCGCTGTTTGACGGAAATGATCTTGATCACGGGCCGCAGCAGCTGGCTGCTCACGAACTTACTGACGTCGATCGTGGCGATGTGCCTGATCTCGACGCCGGGTACCGAGATCGCCGACACGTTGGCCAGAGGCACACCTACAACCTTGAGTGAGATCGACGAGTCAACAGTTGAGGCGAATCCCACAACGCCAATGGTGATCCGGCCGGTGGTTCCACCCCTGGCTCCCGGATCCGCCGTCAGTGTCAGCGTCCTGCCCGGTGTTCCCTTCCATCCGAGCCTCACGCCTGGCGCGGCCGTTGCCCACGAAGCGGTGTAGGTGAGCAGGTCGGCGCCGGAACCGTCTGCCGTCCACACGTCGCAGACGCTGGAAACTTCGATGTCGGCTGTCAGTCCACCTTCGGTGACACGGATCGGGCTAGACGGGCAGCGCACAACCGGTGTCGCGTGACCGATCTGGACAGGAATGGAAAAAGTGGCGGTGTGAGCGCGGGGATCGGAGAGCGACGTGCCGTCGGTGACCTGGACCGTCAACGACCCAGGGCCCGAATAGTTGCCCATGCCTTGAAGAACGACCTCGGTCGTGCCGGTAACGCGCGCTGACAATCCTCCCGAAGGGGAATAGGAGACCCCCGAGGTGGTCGTCAACCAGACGGGACGCGTGGCGTCGGTGATGTAGTGGTCGACGTCTACGGTCGTAATATGTCCTTGGGGAACCTGGATGACCTGGCCGGGGCGCAGCTGAGGACCGGCGGCGGCGCTGGGTACGTGGACCACGCCGATGGCGGTCGCTCCGGTGGAGCCGCTGCGTATCTCGTACGGGACCGCACGAGGGTCGGCGGACACGGGAATGATCAGGTCGGGCCCGGACACCTTGACGGTCGGGTTGAAGGATCCGACGATGTTCAGGTCGCTCGCCGAACCGGAAGGGTCCGAATCGTTGGCCAATACGTTCACTTCGATGGTGAGCGCATGCGCAAGCGGCGCCGCCGGGTAGTAGTCCGCCGCGATCGGCGGCGTGCGGTAGCCCGGCTCAGACCAGACGACAACCTGAGCGCTCGACGCGGCGGACGAGCCGTCGGTGATCTCGTAAGTGAGGTTGACCGGAGGGGCTCCAGCTTGCGGTGCCCGCAGCTGGAGAACGTCCTTGTCAGGCCCGACCATTGCCGCGCCGGGCGGGATGGAACTGTTGGTCTTGGCCAACGGCTCGACCGTCACCTGATCACCGGGTGCGACAACGTCGTTGGCGAGCACGTTGACATCCACTAGGGCGTCCGGCGCGGCCGTGACGTAGTGGTCGACCGCGACCGGCGGTTGGGCCTGAGCAGGCGGCGTGATCCCGACACGCACGATCGCCTGGCCGGAGAGACCAAAGCGGTCTTCGGCCAGGTAGGTGAACGAGTCGGTGCCTTCACTCAGCGGGTAGGCCTGGTATGTGATGCTGTCGGCCCGGATCGACATGATCCTGCCCATCTGCGGGGGGTCGATGATCCCGGTCACCGTCACTGTGTCGCCGTCCGGGTCCACACCGGTCGTCGGGATCGGGATCGTGATCTCAGACCCAGAAGTCACCCGGGCTTCCACATCGTCCGGGTTCGGAGGGTTGTCATCGGCCGGATCGACCGGGTTGATCGTGACGAACGTCTGGCCCGTTGTACGAGCACCGCTCTGCGATTCGACGACATAAGAGACGGTCACCGATTCGGGCACCTTCACACGCGAAGCCGGCGGGGCTGCGTAGCGAAGCTCGCCACCCGATATCGAGGCCGAGCCGAGCCCACCCGGATAGGGCGGGGACCCAGCGTTGGTCTGGGCGACCTCGATCGAGCTCGGGTCGCCTCCCGGAGGTAAGAAGACCGACTCCCCGTCGGGGTCGTTGGCGGAACTGAGGACGGGCACGTCGACCTCGTCGCCGGCCCGGACCACGGCATAGGTGGCCGGCGACACCGGAGGCATTGTCGGCAAGGCTTTGGCCCACAGCACGGTCACCTGCCCGGTCACTGCCGCCACTCCGTTGGTGACCTGGTAGGTGACGACCTGATCGCTCGGCGGATCCGACACGGTCGCGCTGATCCGGAGATACTCGCCCTGGACGACCGTCGCCTGGAGCCCCCTGGGGGCGCTAACCCCAACCACCGTGAGCAGACCTCCGGATGGGTCATAGTCGGACTGCAAGACGTCCACCGACGCGGGAAACCGACCGCGCAGGAGAACCGATGTCGGGGTGGTAACCGGCGGCCCCGGCGAACCTTGCAGCGCAACGGCCTGCACGAGGATCTGGGTCTCGGCCGAGGTGGCCGAGCCGTAAGAGGCCTCGTAGGCCAGTGAGAACGTGTTCGGTCTGGACGCCGTCAAGGTGAGCTGCCCGGTCGCAGTGTCGGTGGAGATGGACAGACCATTGACCGAGGCAACCGGGCCGGCCAGAGCCAGCTTCGCCCCAGGGTGATTCGGGTCGGCACCGAAGATGTCATTGGCCAGCGGGAACACCGGCGTCGGGCGGCCCGCCACGATCCTGACAACGTCTGGCACACCGGTGGGTGGAAATGCCGTCGTGTCCCCACTTCCGAGTACCACTACGGCTAGCTGGCCGGGCACGGGAGCACTCCGCCCGTCGGTCACCTGATAGTTGATCGTGACCGGCGTGTCAGCCGTGCGGACCGGAGCGACGTAGGTGACGAGGCCGTCACTCGTCCAGGTCACCTGTCCATCGCCGCTGTTGACCGAAACGTCGGCCAGCGAGATCGGATCGTTCTCGAGGTCACGCCAGTTCCCCAAGACCTGCAAGCTCACAGTGCCGCCCGACACAACGTGGTGGGTCACGTTGGTTACCCCGCGCAATACGTAGGGCGGGTGCTCCGCGGTGGTGGGAACGACCCTTACAAGTGCTGGTTGCGAAGCGGTGAGGCCAAAGCCGTCTACGACTTGGTACTCGAACTCCACCTGCCCTTTCAGGCCCGCAGCAAGCGAGATCGCGACAGACTCAGTGTCAGGAGACTCCCGCACCGAGAACCCGGGCCCGCTCGCCGGAAACACACTGACAATGGACAGGATGCTCCCACCCGGGTCACTGTCCCCATCCAGGATGTGCAATGTGGAGGTTCGGCCGGCTCGCGCGTAGAGGGTCAGGTTCCTGAGCTTCGGCCTCCTCTGTTGCTCAGCTGACGACTTGTTCTGCTTCTGTAGGTTTCCCGAATGCTCGGGCGCATCGCCTGACAGGACCCGGAGCCATTGCGCGGTCGTAAGGCCCTGGGACGCCTCACCCTCTACGATCCAGGCTTGCCCGTTCGCCTCGTCGTTCAGCAGGATCTCGCCGTTGTTGACCCGGAACACCGGCCGGGTCAGCATGCCGACCCCTCCGCTGGCAGTGGGCAATGCGCCTTTGCGGACAGCGGCACCGGGGCAGGCCTCGACATATCGGCCCGGGGCACCGCCCCATGCCCCATAGGCGCAGCCATCGAGACGGACCGGCTGCGCGGGCGTCCCGGCCGGGACCGAAGCGAGGGTGGACCACGCCGAGCCGTCTAGGGGGACCCGAAACAGCTTCGAGCGAGAAGCGACCAGGACCGAGCCGGACGCCGGTCCGGGCAGCTGGAGTGAGAGGCGCCCAGTGCCCGGCATCGGCGGCAAGGTAGTCGAGGTACCCGACTGGGGGAACAACACCACATGCTCCTCCGGATCGAGCAACACCGGCAGGTTCCCTACGGTGGTGAGTGCCACTGCGCTGAGCGGCTGACCGAATCTGGTGGCACGCCCGGGCCCGAAGCTGCCGTTCTCGGCCGGCAGCGTCAGCAGCTCGGTGCGGGACGCGACGTAGACATCACCGGCCTCATCGACTGCGAGGCCGACTCCTCCGTCGAGGGTTGCCAGCGGCTTGGCGGCGGTGTCCAAACCTGCGAGCGACGCCGTGGGACCGGGACCTGTAAAGGCAGCCCACAGCTCAGCGCTTCGAGTCCCGCGGGCCTGGTCGAGAATCGCCACCACGCCGCCGCCGAGCTCAACCTGACCGCCGGGCCGGAACCTCACGCCCTCACTGACATCCGGCATACCGGCCCCAACATCGACCGGGTACACCTCGCCTAAGCCGGTATCGATGGCCAGTACCGTCGTACCGTCCTGGCGGACATCCAACATATAATTGCTCTGGAAACTACTGCCAGGATCGAAGAAGTGCGTGCCGAGCTCCGTGATCGGTACATTGAATTCCCCAAAGCCGCCCTGATTGCCCAGACCAAGGTTGTCGTCGGTGACCCACACTCCGCCGTCGTTGGCGGCCACGTGGTTGACGGGAAAGCCAGTAGCTGTGACGGCCATGACAACGACAGTCGCCGTGACAACTGACAAGAGGACCGTGGCCAACGCCCGGCTCCTTGCCGCGGCCCCTAAGCGGCCCGCGTTCAGACCTATACCCGCCATTCTCCTCGGCTTCATGGCCTCTTCTGCCCAGCTACGTCAGAGCAACGCGAACCTTTCCTCGGTTCGTGAGGCTCATCCTCGTTCTTGGGCTACCGCGCGTCAAGGTGGAGAACTCCCCACAAACCGGTCATTCTTCGGCACCCACCACCGCGAGACCGTCAAGAAGGTCGAGGTCGGCGGATTCCACGATCCTGGCAGCCAAGACGTACTCCACCAGACGTGCCCTGCGGTCGGTCGCGAGTCGGTCCGGGCCCCCGTGCAACCCACGAATCCCCATCCGCTCCAGCTTTTGACATACATTGTCGAGTTTCCGGTTGAATTTCGTGAGCGTCCATCCCAGGCGGGATGCCGCCTCAGCCGAGGATGGAGTGTTGACCGCTCCGTGCATCCGGCGGCGGAGCATCGGCTCGGCCAGCGCGATCAAGAGCAACCTCTGGTCCGGTGTCAGCGATGTGCGACCGTAGGTGGTCGAACCGGTGGCCGGATTGTCCAGGCATACGACTGAAAATGGGGCTTGATCGAGAACAATGTCGATCTCATATGTGGTCGGCCCGGCGGTGAACCATACCGAGCTCCGCACGAAAACCAGTGGCAACTGGGCGCCGGGCGCCAACCAGGCCTGCACGGTCCCTCCATCGTCGGCAAGAGTGGCCGCAAGTTGGGTTCCGATATTGGCGATCCACCACAAGTCGCGTGCGTGAGAGATACGCAGGAAACGACGGTGCAAGAAGGGATTGTCGTCGACGACAAGGTCCGCCTCCCTGCCTATGGTAAGCGTCTCGCCCTCCGACACATGGAACAGCTCTCCGCAGAAGTTAACAGTCAGTGTCATCGCCTCAGCCAACCACGCACTTAGGGAGGGAGTCGGCCTTTAGGGTAAAATCGTCGCGCTCAACTTCCACGACGATGCACAGCTTGCTCCCCTTCGTGACCTCGAGGGTGACCGAGTTGCGAGCCTTTGTGTTCCACTTCGCGCTGCCCTCTATCTGCCACCAAAAGGAATCTCCTGGTTGCGCGTCTTGCTCACGCCAGGAGAATCTGACACGGTTTGCGCCAACCCAAACGGCAGTGACCGTCGGGTCAAGCGGCTCTGGGACGAAAATGGTCGGCACGGAGCCAAGTGTTGTCGTCGACGTGGAGTTGCTGGAGCTTTTCCCGGTCTGGGCCAATCCGATCGCGATCGTCGCCGCAACCGCGACGACGAGTCCGACGGCGACTGCCAAGGATCTGCGCCTTCGAATAGCCACCGGAGCAGGCGCGACCTCGTCTGGCTTCTCGGCTGGGGCAGTCGCCCGTCGGACAGTCCGGGGTTCGTCAGGGGTTCCTGGCAGCCCACGGCGCGTCCGCCGCTCGCGGTTCGAAGCGAGCGACGCGGCCGACACTATGGGCGCGGTTGTTACGAAGGTCCTCCGGACCGTCGGTACCTCCCGGTCGCCGCCGACCGGATCCGCCTGTCTTTCCGGGCGAGGCCAGACCGTCTGAGGTGTTCTTGCCCTTGTTTCGGAACCTGGCTCGCTCCCACCGGCCGCGGAGTTGTCGAGAACCCAACTTGCCGAGTCGTCCTCGGCCGCCGCCCCTTCGAGCAGAACGAGCGGCGTAGGAGCCCAGCGTTGCTCTGCCTCGATCCCTTGCATGGCTCGGGCCATTTGCAGCGCGCTTTGCGGTCGGTCTTCGGGGTTCTTTGCCATTGCCTGCGCTAGCAGACGCTCGAAAGACGCCGGAACGTCGTCGCGACCCGTACGCGGAGGTGGTTGTTCGCGGATACGGCGCATGAGCGACAGCGAAGTGTTGTCCCCGCTCGGTTCCTCGAACGGCGATCGCCCGGCCAACAAATGCCAGAGGGTGGCGCCAAGAGCGTAGATATCGGCCGAGCGATCCCCTGGCGAGGTACCGAAGAGCACTTCGGGCGGGGCCCACGGGACCGACATGCCTTCCGCGTCGGAACATCCCTCAGCACCTATCGTCGTGGCAATACCGAAGTCGGTGAGCCCGGGTTCACCGTACTGGCTGGTGAGGATGTTGGCGGGCTTGATGTCGCGATGAAGGATCCCCACACGGTGCGCCGTCTCGACCGCGCAGGCGATCCGGATCCCGATCTGAAGCACCTCCGGGACAGAGAGTCGTTCCATTCGGGACCGAACGGCCATGTTGCGTTGCGGGTAGTACTTCATCACCAGGTATGGTCTGCCATCGGCCGTGTTGTCGGCCCGGAACACCTGGACGATGTTGGGGTGACCGGCAAGCTCGGCCATGGCGTTGGCCTCGGCCGCGAAACGTTCCCTGGTCTGATGCGTCAAGCCCTCCCCAGAAAGGACCTTGACCGCGACCCGCATTCTCGGGTTCGCCTGCTCGTAGAGGAAGACTTCTGCGTAGCCTCCCCTGCCAAGACGGCGCTCGTAGGTGAGGCCTGGGATCTCCGGAGGGTTGGTGTCCGTATCGGTGTTCACGCGGTGGCCTCGAACGTGAAGCTCAGTTCGTCGGCCAGGCTGACGACCGTGCCGGGCTCAATCATGGTCGGCTGGTCGGGCCGCAACCTCTCCGGCTCCTGACCGGGTCGGGTGATGAGCGTTCCATTCGTAGAGTTGAGGTCAGTGACCAACACATGCCAGTCTTCGAGGCTCACTTCGAGGTGAGTCCGGGAAATGTCCTGACCGGGGCTCGGCAGCTTGACAACATGGGGTCTCTCGCCATGGACAAGGCGATCAGCGTCCGGGCTGCGCCCGAGCACCACGCCTCGATCAAGGGTGACCAGGTCCCCGGTTGACATCCTGAGCACGCCCAGAACTGGACGCGGCACGGTGACTGGCGACTGGTCGGGGATTAGAGCTCCGCAGACGCGACAGACATCGGCGTGAGCTGGGTTCGCGTGATGTGCCGGGCAGCGCACCGCGTGAACTGTGGGACCGGCGATCACGAGCGAGCCAGGAGCCGACATGCGTCGAAGCAACGCCGCCTGGGCTTCGCGACTGATGGTCAACTCGACCAACTCCGCCTCTGCCGGTGGCGGTGACGGTGTCTTTGTGGAGCCAGACTCCGTGCGGGTCCACGGGATGGCGTCGATCATCCCGCTGCCAGGTGAAGGTGATGTGGACGATGGGGTGGATCGGGCCGGGGTTATCGATTCATGAGGCGCCACAACGACGGGAATTGACCCCGGCGCCGGCGACACTGACGGCGGCACTGTCGCCTCCGGGACCACTGAGCGCGCTTCGGCATCGGAGGATCGCACGGCGGCGCCTTCGACGGTCCGCTGCACGGTGTGGCCGAACAGGTGGTCGTAGGTGCCCTCGCGGCCGGCGAATTCTCCAGGCAACGGCACGTCAGCTTCGGTGGCGGCATGCACTGTGCCGTCATCCAGACCGCCAGAACGAAACTGGGGCAAGGACACAGCCGGCAGGGTCGCCGCCGCGCCCGCCACTTCGGTTGCCAAGTGTTCGGCTCCGACCGCGGACTCTGGAACCGGAGGTTTCGAGTCGTCCATCCGCTGTATGGACGAGGGAGCCGCCAGTCGCTCACCGTCAGGGGTCACCTCCCATTCGAGAACGATCTCAGCGGCGCGGACCACTCCACCCGACAGCGGCAGACGGGCTCCAGGCGGTGCGTCGGCTTGCGAAAAGACGCGAACCGAAGTCGGCGAGCTGGCAAATCTGTACTCGATGCTCGTGACGAAGCCCGGACATTCGACCCGTTCCACCGAATCGCGAATAGTCAGCTCCGCGACGGCCCGACCCCCCAGGGCCACCACCACACACGCTTCGCTCTGAGCCACAAGGCCGAAGCTCGGCCGATTTTTTCTGCCTCTTCCCTCAAGAAGTTCGGCAACCGCCGTCAGATCCCACGCGTGGCGGAGCTTCCGCCACAGTTCCACAACAAAGTCCTCGCCCGGCTCCGCGTCAACGAGGACCCAGACGCGGGAACCCGCGAGAGCAACCCAGCCTCCTGAGAGGTATGAGCCAGTCGGTCTCTCCGTCAGCTCATCAGGCATACCCGCCCCGCGGTGTGGTGTCCTCGTCCACTGCGTCTCCTGGTTCCGAGCGCGGACCATCGACAACTATCACGGTGATGTTGTCCCGGCCCCCTGACGCCACGGCTCGGTTCACTAGCTCACGCGCGGCCGCTTGGGGATCTTGAATGGTGCGGGCAAGGAACTCAATATCTGAGTCGACGAGCTCGGTCGTAAGACCATCCGAGCAGACCACGAAGCGTTCGCCCGGTACCGGAGGGAACACCCACGAGTCTGGAACAGGCGACGGGTCGGTCCCGAGGGAGCGGGTGACGACGTTGCGACGACTGTAGTCACGGGCCTCCGCACGCGTGATCTGCCCGGCAGCGACCATCTCTTCCGCCTCGGAATGGTCGACAGTCAGCTGCCTGAGCTGACCCTCGAAAAGGCGGTACACGCGAGAGTCACCCACGTTGAAGACCATCCAGTGTTCCGCTCCTCCCGCGGTGACCACGGCGAGGCCTGCGACGGTGGCTCCCATTCCGGCCTTGTCGGGACTGAGGTAAGCCCAGTCGACTATTGCCGCATTGGCGTCAAGCACGGCTGCGACGGCTTCGTCGACGGTCAGATCACCGTGATCCACGAGGCCTACGAACCGGTCGATCGCCAGGCGGCTGGCGACGTCGCCGGCAGCGTGGCCCCCCATCCCGTCGGCGACGACGAACAGCGGCGGGTCTGCCAGGAGAGCATCCTCGTTCACCGGGCGGACTTTGCCTCGATCGGTCGCCGCCCCCCAGCCGCTGACGATCATCAAATGGCGCTCGGTCGGGGGGTGGAGCCCATCTCTAGCATTCTGGCACTTCGCGCACACCAGGGTTGTCTTTGGCCATCGGCCACGCCAGGATACGGAAACGGACAGTCGAAGTGACAACCCCTAGGAGTGCGGACGGACGGTCGCTTCCGCGTCTGTTACGACATGAAAGCGTGTCGCATGGAATTGGTTAGCTATTTCGGCTTGACACGCATCTGGTCGTTCGACACTCCGTTGCCCTCTGGTAATCGAACCGCGGACCCTTGCCGCCTGTCAGGACTTACGAGGTTCGTAGGCATTTCTGAGCGTTTTCGGAGGTGTAGCGCACCAGAAACTCGATCGCGCCGCTCGGAGCCGCATGGACAGGCGTTTGGCTCGGTGACCCGGGTCCTTCGGTCTTGGAGCCGGGCGCAGGACGCAGCGGCGATCGCTACGTGGTCGGCCGACGCTCCGATCGAGACGAACGACATGAGGTGCAACAAGAGTTGTCAGAAAGTGGGCAACCCGGACGCAGTCACGCCGGATTAGGCCGCGGCGCGGTACTCGTGGATGAGCCCACCGAGCACGTCGTGGCGAGCAATGTCGCTGAGCGCCGGAGGAGCAGGGATCACTTCGCTGACAGGTGCAGGCACTTCGAGTCGAAGGCCACGGTGAGGCCGACGCTGGTTGTAATGCCGAACGTAGTCGCGAAGGACTGCTTCGAGATGATGACGGCCGAGAACGAGCGTCCAGTCGAGGCACTCTTCCGGGACGGTCCGTACCCAGCGCTCCGCGATCGCGTTCGCGCGGGGCGAGCGGATGGGCGTCCTGATCTCCTCGATGCCTTCGGAGACGAACACCTCGTCGAAGCTGGCGGTGAACTTCGCGTCACGGTCTCGGATGAGGAACTTAAAGGACCGACCCTGCTCAGCGAGATCGCCTGCGAGGTTACGGGCAACCTGGGTGACGAAGGAGCCGGTCGGATGATCGGTGACCCCGAGGATGTGGACTGTGCGGCTCCACGTTGGAAGTACTCGGCTGAGCAAAGCGAGGATCGCTCGGTCCGTGGTCCGGTAGCGGACGCGGCCATGGAGCTGCCGCTTGAGCAAGCGGACCTCGTGGCGAAGCACCATCAGCTCGATGTCCTTGTCCAAAGCTGTCCGCCGGCGGGATCCCAGCATCTCAAGAACGCGGCACGCGACGAGATAGCAGAGACGGAGGCCCATGGCAGATGATGGTTCCCGACGGCGAAAAGAGCCAGCTCAAAGGCCTGATCGACATCTTGGCGGCCTACACCTTGTCCAAAGCTGTCCCCCGGCGGGATCTCAGCAGGCCAAAGATCCGGCACGTGACGAGGTAGCACAGGCTGATGGGCATGGAAGATGATGTTCGACGATGCCGAAGAGTGTCAGCCCAGCGGTCCGATCGATGAATTGGTGCCCGACACCATGACTGATGATGGTTGACGGCGCTGAAGAGGGCCAGCTCAGGGGCCCGATCGACGTTTTGGCGCCCTACAGCTACTCTTGCGGTGTGACGTGGGTTCGTCATGTCGGACGACAGCCGATACGGAATCTGGGGCGGACGACAGAGTGTGCACGTCGGCGTATCCCCAGCATGGTGGGCGCAGTCCTCGTCCTTGGGACTCTTGTCGCTGGAAACCTCGCGCCCTCGATGCAGATTCGCCCCGCTTTCGCGCGCTTTGTTACGACAACGAGAGTTGGCGCCTCGTGCACCGTCGCCATGGCGAAACGCCTCGTCGCACTGCCATCAACTCCTCCAGCTCTTCGGGCGCAGATCGCCATAAACGCACCGTATCCCGGGGGAGGAATCGCCGAAGTGAGCTGCGTCGGGGTGACCGGTAGAGACCCGGACCTCGAGTTCGACGTGAGCACCGGCGGTTCTGCCGGCTTTGCGGCTTGGGCCGTCTACCGAAAGCTGCCGAGCGGCTGGCGCTTTGCGGCGTGGCGACTCGGTCCCGGCCGGATCCCGATCGGCTTCCTACACGGCGACGTAGTGGAAACGGTCGCCGTCTATCGGCCAGGCGACCCCTTCTGCTGCGCGTCGGGCGGTTATGACCACTACGAGCTCCACTGGAACGGCCGAGGCTTCGTGCGTGTCGGGTTCTGGCGGTCCGGGATGCCCTCGCTCACGGATTTTCACTGGGGCACGAGGGAGGTGCCCGTCGCCATCAGCGCTGGCGTGGTTGGACCGCTGAAGCTCGGTCGCTCGACCCCCGACAAGGTCCGCGCATTTGAGGGTGCGCCCTCGAACGAGTGGAGTGGCGGCGTCGTTATTCCGGCCGGAACGCCGCCGTGGGAGCCTCCGGTGATCTTCACCGGCACGCTGTGGCTCTACAGCTGCGGACCTGACTGCTGGACCATCTTCGGCTTCACGAATGGGACGCTTCGGGCATTCGAGACCGGCGATCCCCGGTTCCGGGCATTCGGTCACGTGCGCGTGGGCAGTTCCCTTACCGTCGCCGAGTCCGTCGGGCACGACTCATTCACCGGTTTCGAGGTGCAGTGCCCGGGCGTCATCTATTCGACACGGAAGGGCTTTTTCTTAATGGCCCATATCTCTCAGACCAAGAAGGTCTTCTTGTGGTACGAAGCGACTGCGGGTGCCGGCTTTTCGTCATGCGGATCCTGATTGGAGCTCCAACCACCTCCCCTGCCCGCTGCGCTGCTCTCAGTTAACCCACTCGAGACAACAAGTCACCCACGCACCAAAATACTCCCGTCGGTTACGTCGGTGACAGCCCAAATCGGGCTCCAAATAATCGGCGATCGAAGCGGGGGTAGGGCTGAAGGAGGCGCACACGTAACGATCGCTACAGGCGCTCATAATCGTTCGCCGCGGCGCGGACGGTTACCACTCATCTCCGTTCCAAGTCTGGGGAGCGCCGGACTATCATCGTCGGTGAGGCTACTCGTGGTCTATCGATTGTCGGTACACTGCCAGTGTCGCGGAAAGAATGATCAGGGCCGCGCTATGGCGGCTGCATTATGCAGGCTTGTCTACCACGACCTTCGCTCGATCAGAGGCACGAACGTCAACAAGCGAGCGATGTCACCTCCACTCCAATTCTCCCTGGTAGAACGCTTGTCGGTGTCCGGCCGACTCTCAGTCATCTTCCAGCGTGCGCGATTCGTGCGCGATGTCTTCGTGGGCCTTCACGCGATGTCTTCGTGGGCCTTCAGTGGGACTCAGACTGGCGGTGGAATGGGCAGGAAATGGGCGCCAAGTACCTCGGCGGCCGTTCTGTCTGCTTCCACTACGGCTTGTGCATAAATCGACAGCGTCAAGCGCGGATCCGAGTGACCTAGACGCGTCTGGGCTGTCTTCAAATCGATGCCGGCGAAAACGAGTGCCGTGGCGGAGGCTCGGCGAAGAGAGTGGAATCCGATCTCCGGAAGGTCGGCCGCTTCACATGCCGGAATCCATACTCGGTTCCGCCAGTTGGCGTAACGAATCGGGCCGCCGCCGGGAGCGGTGAACACGAGAGCGTCGCCGGAGCCAAGATCCAGATGCTGTTCGCTTACGTGCTCGGCAAGCAGATCGACGAGCGTGGCCGGGAGGGCAACGGTTCTGCGCGACGCACTTGACTTCGGTGGCCCGAAGACAGGCCTGCCTTGAGCGTCTCGGGTGACGGTCTCGAAAACGGAGATTGAGCGTCCCGGGAGATCGAGCCGGCCGAGTCGGAGTCCGGCGACCTCCGAGAAGCGGAGTCCGATAATGGCGCCGAGATAGACCATCGGCCGGTATTGACGGGGCATCGAACCTGCCAGCCGTCCGATCTCGGCAGCAGTGGGCGTGCGATAGGCGGTCACGTCAACCCTCGGGAGCTTCACAGCACGACAAGGTGAGCGACCCATCAGATCGGACGCCACGCCGTAGGCAAAGATCGCCCGAGCTACGCCGTAGGCACGGCCCACGGTTCGCGGAGCCAATCGTTCCGACCAGCCGTTCACGAGACTCTGTAGGTCACTCGGGGAGACGTCGGTGATCCTGCGCTGCCCAAGCTTCGGCACGATGTTTACACGAACGTGGTACTCGTCAGTCGCCAGGGTGTCCTTCCGTTTGCCTGGATTTGATGCAAGCCATCGGGCAGCGAGCTCAGAGACCAACATTCGCCCGCTCTGCGGGTCTATCCACGCCCCACGCCTGACATCGGTCTCGACGACCGCGAGAAACGCGAGAGCGTCGGCCTTTGTGACAAAGGTCGCCGGAGCGACGTTGTGCAGTCCCTGGTGCCAGTAACCGGCCTGCCAACGTCCAGATGGGAGCCTGCGAACCGACCCAAAGTGCCTACGACCAGTTGCCATCTCAATGCCTCGCCAGTTGCGTGCGGTCTCGACCCGACAGCGCTCAGGCTGACGGCTTGAAAGCGTCCGGCAGGGGGACGCGAGACGGGCAACAGAGCCCACGTTTCAGAGTACGCGAGAGGTGTTTCACCGCAGCGCGTCGGTAGTCCAGCGATCAAGCCACGCGGCGACCGCCACTGGGTCGAATCGCACAAAGCGTCCCACCTTCACAAATGGAATGCGCCTTTCTGCTACGAGCCGGCGCACGTGACGCTCGGTGATCTGGAGACGCTCGGCCAAATGGTGCTGGTCCAGGAGCTCCGGAACCGTTGTCCGTTCGCCGCGGGTCGCGGCGCGAAGCGGGATCGTCACGATGCCTCCTCTCTGGAGCCGTCCCGATGACCGCTCCTACATAGGAAGCACCTAGGACTCCAGGCTAATGAGAGACATCAGCCGATCGCCTTCTGAACTGCAGTTACGCGGACATCGACGAGCCGCAGTGGCCTCAGGCCTGCAGGCGGACTACGTCGATCTGCCGGACCGAGGCAACCGTAATGAGCTCTCCTTGATCTGGTGCCGGGATGATCGCGACGGACGGAGAGATGTCTTGGTCGTTCAGGATCGCCGCGATTGCCTTGTTGTTCAGATTTACGACTCCTCCGTGACCGAACGCGTTCGCCACACGCCCCGTACCCAGGAACTCACGGACCCTTAGGCCGACGGCCGTCCCGGACCTCAGCGACGAGTAGGCGATCGTAACCAGCAGTAACCGGCCGTTTTCGAGTCGCGTGCCCCAGGTGCCGTTGCCGATGTCTTCATCAGAAGCGAAACTCAGCCGACCAAGGTTCCCGAAAGAACGATCGAGATAGCCATCGCCCATGAATTCGAGGCCGAGGCCCTGACTAGGTGGATGAGGGTTTAGTGCACAACTGGCCACGGCGTCACCAAGCAGATCGAACGTACCGTTCCTGCCAGGCACGACGACCGGGGTGAATAGCACGTCAGGAGCGAGGCTTGCTTTCAGTGACGCTGCGAGATGCGAGTCGAATGCTCTGTCCAGGCCTCCCGTCCCGTCGAGGCGCACGATCATCGGGCCTCCGCAGCCCATTCCCTCGTATTGTCCCGCCACGAGCACTCCCGTGGCCTGGGGAAAGACGCTCGTCGTGTACGACCCTTGGAGCTGCGGCAGGGCAACCGAGCCGCGCTCCCCGAACGATCCAACGAGAATCCCGCGCGGGGTGAGCTCGCTCACGAAGCTCTCGACACAGCAATGGGCCTGGCCATCGTTCGCGCCGACGAAGACCATTCCCGACGGCGCTTGGCTGATCGAGGTCGCCTGGTAGCTGGGGGCGTTCGAAACCGCGACAGGCTTCTCGGGTGGTCGGAAGCGCATCCAGCCGTCTGAGCCGAATGCGGTGTCGATGCGGCCGTCTCCCAGTAAGCGTCCAACGATCTCGTTCGAACCATCGCTTCCGGCAAGGAGGAGCTGCCCGTCTTTCGTCGCGCTCATCGCGTCGATCTCGGAGAGAGACGATCCCGATGTAGTGAGTGTCACGGTGCCGTGGTCGCCAAATCCGGATGCCGGATGACAGTTCGCTGTGATCGCGTGCAGAACCACGACGAGCTGCCCCGGTCGGTAATGCGAGGTACCGACGACGTCGACCCCGTCAGGCAGCCCTGCGGCTAAAACCGTATCGAAGGCGTACGCGTCGTCGACGCCCGGAGTTCCGGCGACACACGGGCTGCTCACCGATCCTGGTCGTGGGGGTCGCGGGAAAAGAGGCGCCGAAGCGAGTTGCGCCGCGCCGGTCGACGCAGACGGCGCGGATGACGGAAGCGACAACGTGCCGCTCGTCATCGCCAGCGCGAGAAAGGTGGTCTTGAACCACGTCGAACCCCGCAAGCTCGCCTCCGTCTTCACCCAAGCACGATCCTGTGAAGCATCGCGCTCGCCCACTGTCGTGTGGTCGCGACTGGAGCCCTTCAGACCGGCGTGTCTCCCGACACGTTCGACAGCACGAAGCCGTCACGATCGATGAGCACACCGTTCGTGAACGTGCTGTCGTCCTCGTGCTCATCGTCATGGCGCGCGGTCAGAAGATAATCAACGAACTCGTCGTTAACACCGCCGCGGTCGAAAGATAATCAACGAACGCGTCGCACCACCTCGCTCCTCCAA